>Ga0214472_10000132_pt1 | contig 102182 bp, 78 predicted proteins | sample RVTome_6_FD_207662 | JGI IMG/M metagenome (GOLD analysis project Ga0214472, IMG submission 207662) | Soil microbial communities from uranium-contaminated site in the Upper Colorado River Basin, Wyoming, United States - RVT140D175 | ecosystem: Environmental > Terrestrial > Soil > Contaminated >... | reverse complement strand
AGCGACATGACTCGTGGGTTTCGCCACGAGCCCCGTAGCCCGACCCATCCCGTTTCTGCGCGGAAAGGCGCTGCGAACCTCTCGCCGTTGCGCGCCTGCCCCCGCGACCTCTTCGCCCCTCGCGTGCGGCCGGGCTAATCGCCCCCGCCAGCGACGGCGCCGACTTCTACCGCGAGCGACGCGCCCCCCCTTGCCACGCCTCACGCCCGATGCGATTCTCCCCGCCATGACGACGGCAACGGCAGACCCCCGTCGCTTCACCTTCGGCGGAAACTGGCGCAGCTTTCTCTCCCACATCGACGACGAGCGCGTCGCCGAGGCGAAGAGCTCCCTCACGTCTTTCCTCGAGACCCCGTCCCTCGAGGGCAAGACCTTTCTCGACATCGGCTGCGGCAGCGGCATCTTCTCGCTGGCGGCCCGCGAGCTGGGAGCCGCCGTCACCAGCCTCGACGTCGATCCCGAGTGCGTGGCCTGCTGCACGACGCTGCGGGAGCGCTCGGGACCGGGCGAGGGCTGGACCGTCCGGGAGGGCTCGATTCTCGACCCCGACCTCGTCGCCTCTCTGGGCACCTTCGACATCGTCTACTCGTGGGGCGTTCTCCACCACACGGGCGACATGTGGGAAGCGGTGCGGAACGCGGCCTCCCTCGTCGCCTCGTCGGGTCACCTGTACCTCGCCCTCTACAACAAGAAGAACGGATTCCGGGGCAGCGACTACTGGACCCGCATGAAGCGCCTCTACAACGCGCAGCCGCGTCTCGGCAAGCGGGCAATGGAGGCCCTCTACCTGTCGCGCTACTGCATCGGGAGCCTGGCTCGCCTCCGAAATCCCCTGCGCCGTATGCGCGAGCACACGAGGCACCGGGGCATGAGTTTCCTCGTCGACGTGCGGGACTGGTTGGGCGGCTATCCCTACGAGTGCGCGACCGTTGAAGAGGTGCGGGGCTTCGTGTCGAAGGAGAGTCCAGCGCTCCGTCTCGTACGGACGAAGGAAGACCCGGGGCTCGGCAACAACTGGTATCTCTTCAGGATCGATTCATGAGACCGCGTTCGACTCCGCTCCTCCTTCTCCTCCTCGGAGCTCTCCTCGTCCTGCAGGCCTCGCCCCTTCGCGCCCAGGACGGCGGCATCGAGCTCTTCGCCGGCGAGACGCTCTTCGAAGGAGGCACTCGCGTCTTCGTGAGCCACCTCTTCGAGAGAAAGAGCCGCACCTTTCACGGCACCGACAGCGTCCCGGATCCCCTGGATCGGGTGTTCGAGGAGAATCGCGTCGTCACGGGAGTCGACCACGGGCTCACCCCCGAAATCACGCTATCGCTCCTCGCACCCGTGGTATGGAAGGAGCTCCGCGTGGGCACCGGCTCGGGCCGCGAGACCTTCCGCGCCTCGGGCCTCGGCGACATCGCGGTGGCGAGCAAGTTCCGGCTCTACAAGTCCGACTGGAAGCTCTCCACCTTCAACTGGTCGGTGATCGGCGGCCTCGAGCTGCCGACCGGCGAGGCAAGCGAACGAGAGAACGGCGTGCGCCTTCCCCGTCAGGTCCAGCCGGGCTCGGGCTCGGTGGACCCTTTCCTCGCCACTGCTGCCAACCTGAGCCTCGACCGGTGGCGCTTCGACGGCGTCGTCTTCGGCAAGCTCAACACCAAGGGGGCCCACGACTACAACGACGGCGAGTTCCTCTCGGCCGAGATCGACGCCTCCTACCGCTTCCTGTTCACCCAGTACCCCGGCCCCACCGCCGCCGTCAAGCTCGGCTTCCAGTACAGGAGGGAGGGGCGCGCCAAGGACAACGGCCACAGCGTCATCGACTCGGGCCTGGACGAACTTCGTATCAAAGGAGGGCTTTCCCTCCATCCGACCCCCGCCACCGACGTATCCTTGAGCATCGAGACCCCGATCTGGCGCGACGTGCAGGGCACCCAGCTCGTCAGCGACTTCCGGACCGTGATCTCGCTCGGGCTGCGCTTCTGACCGGAGGATCCGACCGTGAATCGACTCGCCGCTCTGCTTTCCTTGCCACTGGTGACCCTGCTCCTCTCCTCGTGCCTCGCCCCATCCCCTGCGCCTCCCCCTCCCGAGAGCACCTTCGCCACGGTGACCCTCACCTTCGAGACCTGAATCTGAAACGACAAGGCCTTCGGTCTCGAGAAGGCCTTGCGGCGCCGGTGCGGCGCCACTCACGTGGCTCTGGATACCTGCGAGTCCTGGGTTCGCTATACCGTGGGCAGTCCCCGGATCCTCGACTGGAAGGAGATGGCGCGCGCGGCCTACGGCGCGGGCTACACGGTCATCGGCATCGACGTCGAAGCCGAGGGCACCCTCGAGGAGGGAACCTGCGCCGACTGCAAGAAGAGCGTACGGTCTCTCGTCCTTCCCGGAACCGGGCAGAGGATCGAGGTGCGCGGTCTCGAGGGCGCAGCCACCCGGGCCCGGGTGACGGGAACGATGCAGGAATGGAACGAGGGGCACCCCTTCCTCGTGGTGAAGAAACCGGAGGAATCGCCATGAACGCCGAGGCTCTCGTTTCTTCCCTGGCACGACTTCCCGAGGTGCTCCCGGCCCTGGTCTCCACGGTGAGCGACGACGACCTTCACTTCCGGCCTGCGGACGGAGGCTGGTCGATCCTGGAGATTCTCTGTCATCTCCTCGACGAGGAGAGGGAGGACTTCCGGCCCCGGCTACGGAGCACCCTCGAGGACCCCACCCGGGAGTGGCGCGCCATCGATCCCGAGGGATGGGTGACGCAGCGTCTCTATTCCGAGCGCGACCGTGCCACGACCCTGAGGGAGATCCTTGTCGAGAGAGAGTCCTCGCTCGCGTGGCTGCGCTCGCTACAAGAACCGGACTGGAGCCAGACCCACGTGCATCCCCGCCTGGGGCCCTTGCGGGCCGGAAACCTCCTCGCCTCGTGGGCGGTGCACGACCTCCTGCACTACCGGCAGATCCTCCGGCGCCTCTTCGAGCGGAATCGGGAGGCGAGCGGCGAGTACTCGAGCCTCTATGCCGGTCCCTGGTGAGCCGGTCCCGGGGGGCCGCCGTTCTGGAGGAGATTCCAGAGACTCTCGCTTGTCTTGCAGGCGAGAACGGCATCGCGCGTCTCGCCCCGGGTCAGGAAGGCCGAGAGTGCGCCGAGGGCGAGCAGATGGCGGTCGGTCTCCTCGGGACGCGTGACCACGAGGAACAGGATCCTCACCGGATGGCCGTCGATCGAGTCGAAAGGGATCGGTGAGCGACAGACGCCGAACGCTCCCAGGGTCCCCGACACGTCGGCCTTGCCATGGGGAATGGCGATGCCATCCCCGATGCCGGTGGAGAGGCTCCGCTCGCGCTCGAGCACGGAGTCCTGGATCTCCCGCCGCAGCGCGGTCTCACCCTCAAGGGGCAGATGATCGATGAGCTCCCGGATCGCGTCTTCTTTGCTGACGGACACGATCGGGACACGCAGCGATTCGGGGGTCAGAATCTCGACCAGCCTCATGGGATCCGCCCTGGGAGCCGGAAACGGATGGTAGCCCGAGCGATTCCGCGACGAGGTGGGCTCCCTGCGGAGCCCCGGTCGCGACTGCCGGGAAGGGCCGGCACCATACCACGGTGCGGACACCTGCTCCACGGCCCCTTCCGGGTCGGGTCGCGTTGACAGGGGGGGCCGCCCTCCCCACAATGGGGCGGGAGAGAACGCCTCATGACCCTTCTCGCGCCCTGGGCCCTGGTCGGCTCGGCAGCGATCCTGCTCGTGATCCTCCTGCACCTCCTGCGGACGAGGAGGCGACCGGTCGTCGTCTCCAGCAACCTCTTGTGGGACAAAGCACTCGACGAGCTCATGGCCCGCTCTCCGTTCCGCAAGCTCCTGACCAGCCTCCTCCTGTTGCTCCAGATCCTGATCGCGACCGCCCTCGTGCTCGGGCTCGTGCGCCCGGCCTTCCTCGGCGCCGCGGCCCGGGGATCCACGAGAATCGTGCTCGTCGACGTATCCGCGAGCATGGAGGCCACCGACGTCACCCCGAGCCGGCTTGCGGCGGCCCGGACCCGGGTCGAGGATCTCGTGCGGGGGATGGCCAGCGGCGAGCGCCTGGGTCTCGTCACCTTCGATTCCCGGGCGATGCTCTTGTGCCCGCCCACCTCGAATCGCCGAAGCCTCCTGGCCAGAACCGGTGAGATCGTCGCCGGCAACGGACCGACCCGGATCGACGACGCGCTCGCCCTCGCCCGTGGTCTCCTCGACACCGAGAACGGCGGAGAGATCCTCGTCATCTCCGACGGCGCCTTTCCCGCCGCCTCCCTTTCCTCCGACTCCACGGGCAAACCCGAGCCCGGACCGCTCCCGAGGGTCCTCTTCCTGGGAGTGGGACGATCCGATGCCAACGTGGGGATCGAGAGGCTGTCGGTTCGTCCGTCTCCCGTTTCGGGGAGGACGGAGCAGGCGCTCGTCGCGGTCCGGAACGGGGGCTCCGCCCCGGCCAACGCCTCACTCGAGCTTCTCCTCGATGGCGCCCTCGCGAGAAGCAAGGAGCTCTCCCTGGGCGCGGGAGAATCCCGCAGCCTCCTCTTCGACATCGAGCCCGGAGAGGACTCCACCCTGGAAGCGCGTCTCGTTCCCCGGGGCGTCGATCATCTGCAGAAGGACGATCGCGCCACCCTCCGGCTCGAGGGTCGCGGCCATCGCATCCTCCTCGTCTCCGAGGGCAACACGTTCGTGGAAAAGGCCCTCCTGTCCCTCCCCGACATGGAGCTCGTTCGCCTCCTTCCGGGAGACTACCCGGGAGGGGCGGAACGCCTCGGCGACTTCAAGGTCGTGGTTCACGACTACTCGGGACCGAGCGCCGATCCCCTGCCCGAGGGAGGCCACCTCTTTCTGTGCGCCCAGCCCCCGGGAAACGACGTCGTTCTCGGAGAGGACGTCGAGCGACCGGTGATCCTCGATCAGGACGTCGACCACCCGGTCACCCGCTTTCTGTCCCTCGACGACCTGCTGGTGACGAGGATGCGGAGGATGGTGGCGGCACCCGGCACCGAGACCCTCGTCTCCACGGACAAGGGCCCGCTCGTCGTCGCCTTCGAGAATCCACGGGGTCGAAGGATCGTGGTCGGTGCCGATCTCGAGCAGTCGAACTGGCCGCTGCGCTTATCGTTCCCGCTCTTCCTCGCCAATGCGACGTCGTGGCTCGAGGGAGGCGGCACCGAAAGATCGACGAGCCCGGCTCACGGAGAGACGAACATCCGTCCCCACGACCGGCTCGACCTCGCCTCGGGAAGCGTCGACCGCATTGATGATGAGCGTCTCGTGACGCGGGCCGAGATCTGGAGGCCGGTGGCCCTGATGGCCCTCGCACTTCTTCTCCTCGAGTGGGCGGTGTTCCACCGTCGGGTGACGGCATGAGGTGGTGCAGGATCTCGCTGCTCTCCGTGGCCATCGTGCTCGCGACCGCGCTCGTCTCGTCCCGGGTCGCCGGCGTCGCAGCCCAGGAACCGACCTCCCCCGTGAGCGTGGTGCGGCTCGCCCCCGACTTCCCGGGAAGGGTGCGCCTCGGCCGCCTCACCCCCTTTCCTCTCGTGCTTTCGAGTCCGAGGGAGTTCCGCGGCGAGCTGGTCCTCCGCTCGGACGCGTACAACCGGCCGGGGGCCGAGCACCGCCTCGAGGTGAAGCTCCCTCCGGCGACGCCTCTGGCCTACTGGCCGACGTTCGTGCCCGGAGGAGATCGCCTGGACGTCGAGCTCCTCTCCGAGGGAGGATCCCGGATCTGGTCCGGGTCGTTCCAGCTCGCGCTGTCGCAGGATCCTGTGCATGTCCTTGCCGTGGGCGATGTGGAGGCGGTGCGCGCGTCGACGGGAAAGCTCACCCGGTCGAGCCGCATGGGGAGCTCGCTCTGGGGCGACCCACACTGGCAGGCGAGCTCCACCATCTCGGTGGCCGGCCTCGCGGCCCGGGACCTTCCCCGGACCTGGATCCACCACGAGGCGACGGATGTGGTGGTGATGGCGGGCTGCGACCTCTCCCTCATCGGGACGGAGGAAACGGCGGCCCTCGACCGCTGGGTCCGCGCCGGGGGACATCTGGTGGTGAGCCGTCCCCTGAGCCTCCTCGGAAGCCCCTTGCCCGAGGGGTGGAGCTTTCTCCCGGCACGCATCGCGGGCTCGGCCGAGGTGAGCAGCCTCGCCCCTCTCGTCGAGGCGGTGTCGGGGGACGGGAGCGCCGCCGCCTCGGTGGACGCGCCCACGCGAGTCTCCCGTCTCGAGCCCCGGGGAAAGGTGCTGGCCCGCGCCGATGGTCTTCCCCTCGCGGTGACGGGACGCCGCGGCCTGGGCCTGACCACGCTCCTTTCCTTCGACATCACATCGCCCCCCTTTCGCGGCTCGGCCGGAGCAACGACCTTGTTCGGAAAGATGCTCGAGCCGGGAACGCCCTTCCTGTTCGACGCCTCCATCGGCGACCACTGGATCCCCCAGGTGCTGCGCTCGTTCTCTCCCTATGCCACCCCCACATTCCCGGTCATCACCCTCCTTCTCGGCTCCTACCTGCTGTGCATGGGTCCGCTCCAGGTCTTCTTCCTGTCCAGGATCCGACGCATGGAGCTCTCGGCGGTGATCACGCCCGTCCTGTCTCTCCTCTTCATCGTGGGGATCTACAGCACGGGTTTTCTGGTCAAGGGCACCTCGACGGGCCTGTGCTCTCTGGACATCGTGTTCGCGTCGGAAGAAGGGACGCACCGTGTCGAATCCTTCCTGAGCCTGTTCTCGGCCGGCGTGCGCCGGTACGACATTGCGCCCTCTGTCGACGGAGGAGCGACGCATCTCTACCAACCGTCCTGGGTGCGCGATGGCTCGGAGCAGGCGGCCCGGATCGCGCTCGGAGAGTCCATCGCGGTGGAGGACGCCCAGACGCGGATGTGGTCGAGCCGCCTCCTGCGAGGGCTGGTCACGGAGCCCGGGCAAGGGCCATCGGTGCGGGTCGATCGCGTGGACGGCGAGTACGAGCTCCGCATCGAAGACGCGCCCGGGAAAGTCATCCAGGCCCTCGTGCTCGACTCCGAGGGGAAGGCGACGTCGTTCTTCCCCGGTGAGGTCCCCGGCGTCTACCTCAAGACGGCCATTGTCTCCCCCGACACACGCATCGGCCCCCAGACCCTCCTTGGCAATGCATCCGGGGTCTCGAACACCCTCCGCGGCATGGGCGGGGACGGAACCGACCGCGGCATCGAGATCGTGGTGAACGGTCCCCTCGGCTGGCGGCCGCGGGGACTGAACATGGTGCTGGTGGCGGCAGTGTTCGATGCCCCCACCGTTCCCGTCCTCCTCGACGGCAAGAAGACGATTCCCACGGGGAGGACCCTCCTCCTCGCCGAGGTGGAGGTGGAGGAATGAGTGGCGGCGATCTTCTGGTGAGCGCACGGGGAGTGACCAAGGTCTTCGGAACCACCCACGCGCTCCGTGGCATCGACCTCGATCTGTCCCGCGGCGATATCCTCGGCTTCATCGGCCCCAACGGAGCGGGAAAGACCACCACGATCCGGATCCTGGCCGGGCTTCTCGCTCCCACGCAGGGAGAGGTGACCATCGCCGGAGAGTCGGTGGTGGCCAACCCGCGCGCGGCGCGCCACATCGTGGGCTACATGCCCGACTTCGTGGGCAGCTACGACTTCACCACCGTGCGCGAGTACCTGCACTTCTTCGCCGCCGCCCACCGGATCCCGAAGAAACAGCGCGCCGCCGCCGTCGACTCGGCCCTCGAGCTCACCGATCTCGTCTCGAAGGCGGACACCGAGATGAGCCACCTGTCACGAGGCATGGGCCAGAGGGCGTCGCTGGCGCGCTGCCTCCTCCACGATCCGGCCCTGCTGCTCCTCGACGAGCCCGCCTCGGGCCTCGATCCGCGCGGCCGCATCGAGATGCGCGCCCTCCTGCGCGAGCTCGGAAAGCTGGGCAAGACGATCCTCATCTCGTCGCACATCCTCTCCGAGCTCTCGGACTTCTGCAACAAGGTGATGATCCTGGAGAAGGGGCGCGTGGTGGCCTCGGGAACGCCCCGGGACGTGGCGCGCCGCGCCGCCACCGGCGAGACCGGGGACGGCGAGGAGGTGCCTTCGGTCACCTTCCGCGTCAAGGTCGCCGAGCGGGAAGAAGACGCCCTCCTCGCCCTGCGCGAGCTTCCGGCGGTGCGCGACGCCGCGGTGGTGGGAGAAAAGACCCTCGAGGGCACGTATCTCGGCACCGAGGAGGAAGCCTCGATCGTGGTGGAGACTCTCGTGAAGAAGGGCCTGCGCATCCTGGCCTTCGCCGAGAAGGAGGTCGATCTCGAGGAGCTCTTCCTGCGGCTCACCAAGGGAGACCTCCAGTGAAAGCGATCGCGGCCCTGTTCCTCGACAATCCGGTCCTCTTCCAGGAGATCCGCTCCGGGTTCCGGAGAAAGCGCCGCGTGGTGCTGCTCTTCTGCAAGCTCCTGGTGGTGGCGGCGATCGTGGTGCTGACGCTGATGGCATTCCGGCCCAACGACTTCCGGATGGAGTCTTCGGCCGGTCTCAACGCCTTCCTCGCGCTGGTGATCTCCGAGGCGGTGCTCCTGTGCATTCTGGCCCCGGCGGCGTCTTGCACGGCCTTCACCGTGGAGAGGGAGCGCAAGACCTTCGAAATCCTGCTCGCCACTCCCCTCACCCCGTTCGAGATCGTCACCGGGAAGCTGCTCGCCTCCCAGTACCAGATCTTCCTGCTCGTGCTCACGAGCGCCCCCCTGCTGCTGCCGTGCATCTTCTTCGGGGGCCTCTCCCCCAACGACGTGCTGCTGGCCTATCTCTATCTGGTCTTCTTCTCGTTCACCTACGGGGTCATCGGGCTCTTCTTCTCGCTGCGCACCCGCAAGTCCGTCCTCTCCACCAGCCTCACCTACCTGACGATTCTGCTCCTCAACGCGGGCCCCGTGCTCCTCGCGCTCCTCCTCCATGCCGCGACGGGTCGTTCACCCGGGGAGAGGGCGATCTTCGGAGCCCTCTCCACGACCCCGTTCCTGCCGCTCTTCGAGATTCTGGTGGTGGACGTGCGGAATTCCATTCGCGGTGATTTTCCAATCGGGGCGGTGGGAGCCAACGTCCTCTTCTACTCGGTCCTCTGCTCGATCCTCTTCCTCATGACGGTGAAGAGGCTCGCCCGGTGTCAGAAAGGTGAGCAAGATTCGTGAGCCGGGCCGCCACCCGGGCGACGACGCCCCGCCAGTCCCCGGGGCTCTCCTGACGGACGAGCCGTGCCCCCGGATACCAGAAGCTCGTCTCTCCCTCGAGACCCCACCGCCAGTCGGGAACGTGGGGGAGGAGGAGAAAGAGAGGAGCGCCCACCGCACCCGCGAGATGAGCAATGGCGGTGTCGACGCTGAGGACGAGGTCGAGACGGGTCACCAGAGACGCCGTGTCACGGAAGGCGTCCTGCCCGCAATCCAGTCGCGAGCCGGCATCGATCACCCGATCCCGGAACGAGCACGCGGCGAGCTGCTCGAGTCCCGGTCCCTTCTGGAGGGAGACGATGCGCACGAAGGGAAGAGTGGCAAGGGGAGCCAGCGCCTCGAGAGGAAGCGAGCGCTGGGCATCGGCACCGTGCGCGGGGTTTCCCTGCCAGGCAATGCCGAGGGAGAGACGACGGTCGTCCCTTCCCGCCTCGTCGAGGAGAGCTCGCACCCGCTCGGACGGAGGCTCGGGCACGAGATACGGGCAGCTCGAGGCGGCAAGCAGAGCGGGAATGCCGCAGAGATGGGGCAGGCTCGCCAGAGGCGCCTGGAGGTCGAAGGGTGGCAGGTCGTGGCCGCGGCCGATCACCGCGTCGATCCCCTCGACCTGCGAGAGAAGGTGGACGAGTCGCCGCGGGCAGGCGAGGACAACGCGCCCCCCCATTCGCTTCACGCAGCGTACCAGGCGCACGAGCTGGATGGTGTCCCCGAAGCCCTGCTCTGCGTGGAGGAGGAGCGTCTTCTCCGGAAACGAAGAGCCGTCCCAGAGAGGGCCCGTGATCCTCTGCATGGAGAACGGGGAGAGACGGAGCCTCCACTCGTACTCGCGAAAACCTTCCTCCAGGTGCCCGGCCTGCAGGAGGGCGAGGGCGAGATTCCAGTGGGCCTCGGGCGAGGACGGGGCCAGACAAACGGCGCGGCGGAGAGAGGCGAGGGCCTCCACCACGCGGCCCTGCCTCCGCAGGGCGATCCCGAGGTTCATGCAAACTTCGGCCGTCTCGAGCCGGGACAGGGCCTCCCGAAGGGCCATCTCGGCCTCTGCGTCCCGACCCAGCGAGAGGAGCGCAGAGCCGAGGTTGGCGTGCAAGACAGGCTGCTCGGGCTCGACCTCGATGGCCGATCGAAGATAGAGAAGGGCCTCGTCGGGTCGGTCGGCATCGAGCAAGGCCCGGGCGAGGTTCGAGCGCACCGAGAACGAGGAAGGTGCAAGGGCGAGCGCCTCCCGGTGACGGGCGAGGGCCTCGTCCTTTCTCCCCGCCACTCGCAGCAGGCTGCCCAGCGTGGTGAGGAGATCGGGGGTCGGCTCGAGAACGGCTGCACGCTCAAGGAGAGCGATGGCGCGCCCCCGCTCCCCCAGTTCGCCGGCCAGCGTTCCCAGAAGCCGCAGGGCGGGAACGCAAGAGGGGTCACGGGCGAGGATGCCCGCGGCCACCGTCGCCGCCTTGCCCCTCTTCCCCTCGAGACGGAGCCTCTGCGCATCCCTGAGCAGCTCGTCGCGTGGAGCGTCGGTATCCATGAAGCGTCGCCTGTTAAGAACGGTGCCAGGCACACTTGTTAACACCCGGCGTCCCGCGTTCAGGTATCGGCCCCGGAAAGGCAGGCCCTTGATCGGAAAGGGATTGCGGCGGGAGGGAGCCCGTCTCGACGTCTCAGCCCTTCGGTGGCCGACGGCTGGCCCGCTCCCCTAGGAAGAGGTGCGGGATCCTGCGGGTCACCAGGTTGTAGGGCTTCTTGACCACGATGCGCCAGATGCGTGAGGACAGGCTCTTCCTGGGCACGTCCCCGGGGCGGACCTGGTCCGGGCGGTAACGGTGCCGGTGTTTCAGGAGGTGGTAGCGGTCTTCTCGCTGGAGCTTTCTTCCCAGCCAACGCCGGACGGGAGCCAGGGGTCCCCGGGCCGCCCCGAAGTCCGAGCACACCTGGAAGTCGATGAGGTAAGGATCGCCTTCCTCCGACACCACGATGTTCTCGTCCTTGGCCAGGTCGACATAGGCCAGATCGCGCGCGTGCACATCGGCCACGATCCTGTCGAGGTCGTCGAAGAACGTGTCCTTGACCCTCTCTTCGTACACGTTGAGTGTGGTCCCCTCGATCCACTCGTGAAGATGGGAGTCGGGCCCGACCTCACCCAGGAATCGCGGCACCCCGGAGATGCCGTCCACCCTGCGGTAGTTGGAGATCTCCTTCCGGGCCAGGAAGCGCTCGAGAAAGCGCGGCGGCCGCAGAAACCCGAACCAGAGGAAGCGGCTCCGCTTGAGCACGACCTTGCCCACCGGTCCCTGGCAGAGCAGGGTCAGGGCGTAGGCGTCCTCCTTGAGGATCCTCACGACGCTGTAGTCGATCCCCGCGATGCGGAGGGCATCGCCTTCCCGGGGTCGATCAGGGAGGAAGTCGGGAGTCATGGAGACCTTGTACCACGGAGGGGCGATGGGGGCTGAGCGGGGACCGCGTCCCCCAGCCATTTCGCTTCGAAATGGGGTTCTGATAGCATGGAGCCGGAAGCCCATGAATGATCCCACCATGACCCCGCTGGAGATGTCGCTCCTGAGGAGAGTGGCGCAAGCCCTGTCCGTGGACCCGGCCACACTCCTGTCCTGCGACGCCGTCGTCTCGTGTCTGCGCAATGCCCTCGTGAGCTCGCCGCCGACCCCCGAGGAAATCGAGCTTGCGGTCGGGGCCGCCATCGAGGAGGCGGGTCGGGCGCTCGGCACCGTGAACGTCGCCCCCCAGGACGAGACCGTGATGTCGGAACGCCCGAAAGAGGACGCGGCAGCAACGATCGAGTTCGACGTGACCAGCGATCTCGGCAGCAAGCCTCGCGCACTGCCGGGCGTCGGCAAGCCCGTGGACCCGCTCCTGGGACAGGTTCTGGGCGGCAAGTACGAGGTCACGCGAAAGATCGGCCACGGCGGATTCGGGGTGGTTTACGAAGCCGTCGACACGACCCTCGGGACGCCCGTGGCCATCAAGGTCCTCAACGCCAGCTCCGCACGCAGGGAGAGCCTCGAGGCCTTCCGGGAGGAAGCGCGTCGCCTCACTCGTCTCAACCACCCCAACATCGTCGACTGGAAATCCTTCGACCAGATGCGGGACGGCTCCTACTACTTCGTCATGGAGCTCCTGCGTGGCCACGATCTCGACACCGTTCTCGAGCGCGAGGAACGGCTGACCGGAAACCGGGTGGCCCGGATCCTCCACCAGACGGCCTCGGCGCTGGTCCATGCGCATCACCTCTCTCCCACCGAGTCCATCCTCCACCTCGACCTCAAGCCCAAGAACGTCTTTCTGATGCCCTTCGGACCCGACGACGAGGAGGAGGTGATCAAGGTCCTCGACTTCGGACTGGGGCAGGTGGTCTCGGGGGAAGAGATCGACCCCCCGGTCACTCGCCCTCTCCTCGATTCTGCCGACACCCTGCCGCGCACCGGATCCATCACGGTCGCCAGGCACTCCGGAACGACGCGCCCTCTGGGAACGGCCTTCACCATCTGCCGCGCCTGCACGCCGGAATACGCGTCCCCGGAGCAGTCGGCTCACGTGCTCCTGCGCGAGAACCTCGTTCCTCTCGACGGGAGATCCGATCTCTACTCGCTGGGGATCATGGGCTACCGGCTGCTCACCGGCGACTATCCCTACGCCGAGCCGAAGGACCGCATGGAGTGGCTCCGACTCCACATCTCGGGCACTCCGCGAAGGCTCTCCGGCCAGCACATCCCGGGCGTCTCTCGCGGCCTCGCCCGCTTCATCGACCGGTGCCTGGTCAAGGACCGGGACGCCCGCTGGAAGGACACCCGCGAGGCCTTCGCCGCCATCGACCGCGTCGTGAATCCGCCGGTCTGGAAGACGGTGCTGAAGGTGACGGTGCCCCTTCTCCTCCTGTCGCTCCTGGCCATCTTCATCGTTTCTCGCTCGCTCCGACCGGTCAAGGAGATCGAGCTCAGGGGATCTCTCGCCGTCGGAACCGCGAGCGACGAGATCGTGGGAGGAAGAACCGTTCACCTGGGGCCATCGCGACCCTCGGTCCTTCTCACCGTCGACGGCTTCGACGAGAAAAAGGGAAAGGACCCTCCGCGGCTCGTCACCGACCGGGGAAACGACGCCGCCTCGCCCTCCGATTTTTCCGTCGCCTGGGCGGGGGAGAGAGCGGTCGAGATCCGCCCTCAGGAGACCCTCCCCAATGACGCGCGGGTCGTCCAGAAGGGGGCGCTGCTCCGGCTCCAGGGAGACGGGGGAACGACGTTCTTCTCCCGGCCCTTCACCCTCGTCCACCTCGGATCCGATTCCTGGCGGCTCGATGGTCTCTCCATCGGGGGGTCGCCGGTTTCCGAAGACCCTGGTGCCGAGCTGCTTCGCGTGGATCCTGTCGATCTCGGGCTCGAGGTCGCGCTCGACGGTTGCCTCGATACCGACATCGAGGGGGTCGAAGTCTCGGCCCTGCAACGTGAAATGGTTCTCGACGCCCGGCTGCGCGCCGCGACGGGATCCTCGCTCCGCTATGGCATCGACACCCTGGATGCCCTCGACCTCCGCGAGGGCCTGGACACGCTCGTGGTCACCGCCGTCGATCGCTCAGGAAACACCTCTACCACCACCATCCCGATCGAGGTCGTGACCGAGCCCCTGCAGGTCACCGAGGGTCCTCGACTCCAGCGCGCACCCGTCAGCGGCGGCCGCTTCACCGTCTATCCCGGAGACCGTCCCGTGCTGGAGGTCACCTTCAATCGCCCGGCCGAGCTGATCTGGACGCTCCTCGACAAGGGCAACGTCCCGTGGCCGAAACTTCCCGAGGAGGCGCTCCGCCGCTCCGCTTCGTCCCGAGAGCACGTGATTCCCCTTCCCAGCACCGACGAGCTCGGGCTCGACCAGGACACCATTCTCGAGCTCGAGGTGAGAGCCGAAGACGGATCCCGGGTCCGCCATCGCCGCACCGAGCGCGGGACCTGTCGCGCGACCCTCGGGATCGACCACCGCCGCCAGCGCCCCCGCTTCCGCCGGGGACTCGTGACCACCGCCGGAGGGTGGACGCCGCTCGCCCCGGGAGAGATCCACTACACGCGGGAGAGAAACCTTCGGGTCGGAGTCGTCCGTGACAACGCCATCCCCATCGAGGTCGAGCTCTCCTTCGCCACCTTAGACTCAGCACCGACGGTTCTCACGGACCGCCTGGATGAGTCCAGGAACGACGCGCTCTTCCCTGTGGACCTCGGCGGAGACGGCACCCACACCCTCTCCCTGCCGGTGTTTCGCTTCGATGGAAGCACCGGCAAGCGCTTCGAGACCCCGGAGGACACCGACTCGAGCCTCACGATCGTGCTGGACACGAGCCCCCCGAGGCTCGAGCTCGAGCGACGAGAGATTGCCGCGGACGGCGTCGTCCGCGGCGATGCGCCCGCCCCCACGATTCTTCTGCGCCTTCACGACGGCGACCTCTCGAGCGGTGCGACCCCCGCGATCCTCCGCTATCGGCTCCTCCGCAACGGGAAGCAGGTGGCCGACTCCCCCCTCTTCGACGGTGAGATTCTTCCGGGGCAGGAGTACACATTCTCTCCCCTCCTCGAGGGGGCAGAGCTCGAGAAGGATGGAACCTTCGAGCTCGAGGTCTCGGGCGAGGACCGGGCAGGCAACGTCGTCACTCCCGCACTCCAGAGCTGGAGGGTCGCGCGTACCGGCCCCGAGGTCACACTCATCAACCCCGAGCCCGGATATCCCTGGAAATTCGTCCGGAGCTCGTCCGGCCAGAAGAGATGGCCCATCGAGGTCGAGGCCCGCGACGAGAACGGTACCGGGGAAGTCACCTGCCTCCTGCAAATCGTGGGAAAGGACGGACGCACCCCGGAGGAGGGCGAGGACCGGATCGGTCCCGTCACACTCTCTCCCACCGGGGATGTCGCGGCCCCCATGAACCGGTGGCGGGGCGAGATGCCCCTTTCGCCGGAGTGGTCGCAGAAGAAGGTGCGCCTTCACGTCACGGCCCGGGATCGGGAGGGTGTACCGGCGATCGAACACACACAGGAGATCGAGCTTCCGATCATCGAGGAGGACAAGGTCCCGAAGATCGAGCTGCGTCGGGGAGACGCCATCCGGCTCGGGGCCATGTGTCTCATTCCCGCCAACGCTCGCGACTACCCGTTTGGAGGCCAGAGCAACGAGATCGAACGGGCTCGCTTTCACGAGTTCATGCCCTATCCCTTCGAAGACTCGCGTTGGACGCGGACCTGGAACCTGGTCTACGAGGCCGCGACCATCCCCGAGTTCTATCTGGACGAGCACGAGGTGAGCGTACACGAGTACCTCGCTTTTCTACGCGCCGAGGACGGATACGCAAGCGCGCGCTGGTGGCCCGAAGCATCTGACGCGACCGCGTCCCGAACCGAGCACCGACGCGAGCTCCTGGAGCGGCTATCCGGTGTCGAGCCCGACCTTCCCGTCGCTCATGTCTCCTGGGAGGAAGCCAACGCCTATGCCCTCTGGGCGGGCAAACGGCTCCCGTCCCTCGTCGAGTGGGAGTACGCGGTCCGGCAGGACAAGCTGCGGCTCTACTCCACGTTCGCGGAGAAAAAGCCCGACCCGGACTACCTCGAAGGGTTCAACCGCTTGAGCGGCGCTCCCTGGGTCCGGAATCGCGGAAACGATCGGACCCCGGACACGGGGGTGTGGAACCTGTGCTCCAACGTCGCCGAGTGGACCATGACTCCCGAGTGGCTGACGCCGGACCACGCCCGCGACGAGGATCCGGTGGCCCATGCCCGGAGCTATCGGCCCCTCTTCCTCGATCCGCGTGGCTGCGCGCCCGGGCACTCTCTCGCCCCCGGAGCAAAGTACTACGTGGCTGGCGGAAGTTTCGATTTGACCCAGCGCCGCTTCGACTTCTTCGTGCACGACGTCAGGAATCACGATGTGCGATCCAGCACCATTGGCTTCCGCTGCGCACTCGACGCGAAGCCGGTTCAGGAGGCGCTCCGTAGCGAGAGCCTTCTCGAGGGGCGGATCGTGATCCGGAAGGCGACGGAACGATGACCCTGCGACCTCTCGGCTGCACATTCCTCTGGCTCGTCATCGGCTGCGCCTCCACCCCAACGCTCCGGCAGGGTCCTCTCCTCCCTCTCCACGTGGGCATCGTTCCCGCGGTGTGCACCATCCTCGCCGAGGACGGCGGGCAGTTCGACGAAGGCGACCTCCTCGAGATCTCGCTCGACATCCAGGGCGAGGAACTTTCGCGTCGGCTGGTGACTGCGCTCCAGGGAAGAGAGGTGGTGCAGGCCACCCTTCTCGACTACCCGGAGGGAACAAGCGCTCAGGAGTTTCAGGAAACCTTCCAGCCGCTGCAGCAACGCGACTACTGGACCGAGCGCGCGAGAGAACAGGGTGTGGACGCCGTTCTGCTCGTATCCCTCGAGTACGACCCCCGGATCTTTGGCCACGCCAACGACTGGTTCTGGATCAACCACTTCATCTTCGTGTTCGGCGGCCCCCTGTGCTGGCTTCCCGATGATCGCAGCTATCTGGCGAGCGGCCGGCTCACCGCCAGTATCTACGACGGCTGTCTCGTCGATCGCGAGCCGCGCTCCCTGGGAGAGGTGACGGCGGAGATTGCCTCGTTCCAGTCCAGCTTCCCGGAGGTAACCCTCGACCTCATCGATCGTTCCTCGGGCATCGGGACCTACGCGCTCGGACTGGTGTGGCCGCCGGGCTGGCTCGTGGTCCAGAACGAGACGGTGCGCGAGGAGGTCAAGAACCGCATCCTCGACGACCTCGCCGGATCCGTGGAGCGTCAGGTCCATGACCGCTTTCGAGACATCCACGAGGCCAGATCCCTCGTCCACCATCACTTCGATCTGCCCACGGTGCGGGTCGAGCGCACCTCCCCGGAGTCGGTCTCGTTTTCGGGCGACATCCTCCTGCGCACGGGAGCGGGGGTGAGCCGATTGGACAGCATCGTGATCGAGGCTGACGGTCATCGCACGGAGATCGAGCCCGGAGAGACGGACGCCATCGTGGATGAGGAGCTCACCCGGACCTCCGCCGATCGCCGGGGTCCCGTCCTTCGGTACGCCATCCGGGCCGATGTCCCTTCGACCGCCGATCACGTGCGGGTAACGGTGGTCGAGGGTGGTCAGACCCGGGCGCGGCGGTCAGTCACGTTCCCCGTGTCGAGGGCGGGCGCGCCGGGAATGTGAGGCAGGGGCGAAGGGGCGGTGTCGGGCCCTCGTGTCGAGTCGAGCCCCTCGCCCACGACAAGGCCGCCTTCGACCGCGAGGTGTTAAGAAGTGTGCCTGGCACCGTTCTTAACACCCACGACAAGGCCGCCCTCCGCCGCGAGGTGTTAAGAAGTGTGCCTGGCACCGTTCTTAACACCTCGCCCGCGGCCCCGCCGACTTCCACCGCGAGCGACGCGGCTACTCCAGACCCAGGGTCACCGCGCGGGTCCTGCCTTTCCGCCGCACCACCACCTCGACGCGCGTTCCCTTCTCGAGCCCCGACTCCACCGAGAAGTAGTCGGTTGGTGTCCCGATGGCCTCGCCTCCCACCTCCACGATCACGTCGCCGGGCAGGATGCCCGCGCGCGCGCCGGGGCTGCCGCGCACGATGGTGGCCACCACTACCCCCTGCTCGTTCTGCTCCACCCCGAGGCCGAGAGTCGGTCCGCCGGTGTCGAAGCCACCGGTCTCGGCCTCGCGGAACGGTGGCCGACTGTCCCTTCGCCCTAGCTCCAGGCACACGTCGGCCGTGAGCTGGACGATCCTCTCCTCTCCCCGGGAGTCGAGTCGATTCCAGTCGTCGCTCGGCATGTGGTAGTCCTTGTGGAGCCCGGTGAAGAAGAAGAGGACGGGAATCCGCTTGCGATAGAAGGTGGCGCTGTCCGTGGGAGCGATACCCCCCTCGCCGAAGCGCACGGGAAGCCGCAGGCTTCTGTTGGCCTCGGCGATGACCTCCTGGAAGGCGGACGAGGTGCCCACGCCCCCGATGAAGAGATCCTGACGCTCGAGCCTTCCCACCATGTCGAGATTGACCATGGCCGCGGTCTGCGCGAGCGGAATCAGGGGCTTGTCCACGTAGTGCTTGGACCCGAGGAGGCCCATCTCCTCGGCGGTGAAGGCCAGAAACAAGACATCGCGCCGGAGCTCCCAGGCGTGTCCCACGAGATAAGTGGCGATCTCCAGGAGCCCGGCCGTACCCGAGGCGTTGTCATCGGCACCGTTGTGGATCTTACCCCGCGCGGCCGACCCTCCCCGCGATCCGAACTCCCCGAGTCCCACGTGATCGAAGTGCGCCCCCACCACCAGGACCTCGTCCGATGCCCCGGCCGCCTGGGCTTTGAGGAGAGCCGCCACGTTGCGGACCGCGAGGACCCGACGCTCGAGATCGGCCTGGATACGCAAGGTCACGCCGGAGAGAGCGCGAGAGACCGGCTTGCGCTCCTTGTCGATGGCCTTCTGCGCTTCCTGCAGCGACAGTTTACCCAGGGAGGCGATCTTGATGCCGGCGCGGGCGGTCATGTGAATGCACGGGATCTTGCCCGCGGCATCTCCCGCATTCTTCTCGAGCTCGTCCTTGCGCGACTTCGTCACGCTGCGGGGATCGTTCACCACCACCAGCGCCACCGCCCCCGCCTCCTCGGCCGTCGCGAGCTTGCTGGCAAACCCGAGGTAGCGGGCTTGCGCGGCCTTGGTCCCGAAGGGGCTCCGGGGATCATCGGAATCCGGTCCGTTGCGGAGGACCACCACGATCTTCCCCGCCACGTCGAGCCCCTCGTAGTCGTCATACTCGAGGTCGGGAGCCGCCACCCCGTAGCCGGCGAAGACGATCTCGGCCTCGGCCACTCCTGACCCGGAAAGGGAGAGAACCTGGAAATCCTGTTCGAGCCGGAAGCGGGTCTTGCGCTTCCCCTGGGTCGACTCGACCGAGCTCGTGTCGAGGACATCGAATCCGCGCGGAAGCTCGAAGTTCTGGAAGTAGGTCCCGTCGTCGCCAAAGGGCGGGATACCGGAGCGGGCGAAGTGTGCGGCGATGTAGTCGGCCGCCTTGCGGGCGCCATCGCTTCCCGCGGCCCGCCCCTCGAGTTCCTCGGAGGCCAGGAACTTCACGTGGGCGAGGATCTCCTCGCGGCCAATGGCGGGGTCGGGCGCCGTGGTGTCGTCGACCTCGCCCGAGCCGGCGCCACCGGCCCCCGGAAGGAGGGTCACCATGACGGCGAGCAGCAACCGGACGAGGGCGAAGCCGGGCCGGTCGAGACGGGGGGTGCTCATGGCCCCGAGTCTCGCAGCCGGCCCTCTCCGCCGTCAAGCAAGAGCTCTCCCGTGACGCACGGTTCCTACGGCGCCTGGAACGGCGGCGACGATGCGCCCGTCTTGTTGCGGATCACGAACGTCCACCCGCGGGCATTCCCGGTCAGGTCGTCCTTGGCGAAGTCCGCGTGGGTCGTCCACTCCCCGGGTCCCGTGGGAAAGATCGCGTACTCCGTGGTGCGGTTTCCCGAGGGAATCGTGGCCAGCAAGGTCGCCCCCGGCAGGACACCGCTGGCGGTGACCCGGAGCCGCGATCGCTCCGCCCCGTAGGGACGAGCGTTCGGTAGCTCGGGAACGCCATGGATCACGGGTGCGGTGAGTGAAGTCGGCACCGAGGCCGCCGAGGTCGGATCGGATCCTTCGAAGACCTCCCACCCGTCGAGCCATCCGTCGTCGTCGGTGTCGGCATTGACTGCGGAGGTGCCCAGCACCGGCTCGTCGAGGTCGGGCAGGCAATCGGAGTCGCGATCGATGGAGAGCCGTGCTCCCGACCCCACCGCAACCCCCTTGACCACGAACGTCGCGCGGCCCGCTGCCGCCTCGGCGAGGAGCTCGGCGGGGGTGAACCGCCCCAGAGCCGTGGCGTCGGCCAGGAACTTCCCCGACTGCGTGTTGAAGAAGAAACCGTGCCTCTCGCCCTGGAAGTCGCCGTGCACGATCACGTCGCAGTGCACCCGCCCCGCCTCGTCGGAGATCAGGGCAAGGATGGCGGCCAGGGTGGCGCCATCACCGGCGTTGGTCTCGTCGACGAGGATCTGGGTACCGACGGACGGCGCCGTTCCCGTGTCGAACTCGAAGACGAACCGGGCGAAATCCCGCTTGAGAGTCGCCGCAAAGGGAGGGAACGGCGGGCTGAAGGAGAAAAACCCGAAGAGGTCCTCGATCGCTCCGTCATGGCTCACGCCGAAGCCCGCCTTCTCGAAGCGACCTTCCTTGTGGTAGGTGGCCCGGAGCTTTCCCGCCTTGAAGTCCTGGCTGATGGGATTCAGAAGGCTTCGGGGGATGATCGGCCCGGTGGTGCCGAAGGGGAGGTTGTGGCACTGCATGCACGAGAGCACCCCCCCGAAGGGAAGAGTGCTCTTGAAGTTGTTGAACCCCCTTCTCGCCTGATCGGAGAGGGAGCGATCGGGATTGAGGTGGGGATTGGGAGCGAAGCGAATCGTCTCGACGAAATCGGCGAACTTCCCCATGTCCTCGGCAGGAAGCTCTTGACCCCGTCCCATGAGGCTCACGAAGGCCCCGTTGAAATCCTCGAAGGTGGGACGATCCCCGCGCCAGTGAAGAGCCCCGGTGTCCTTCAACCCACGCAGGGTCTGGGTGGTCATGGGACCCTTCTTCGGAGCGAACAGGATCCCCGGCTCGGGCCCGGGAACGGTCATCCCGGCCGGATCGCCGAGATCCCAGGCCAGGAAATCGGTGTCGCCGTCGATGTGGCAGCTCGCACAGGAGCTGGTGCCATTTCCCGACAGCTGCGCGTCGTACAGGAAGGTCCTCCCCTGGCGAATCACTTCGGGCGTCGGATCAAAGCCACCGATGGGGAAGCTCGCGACCACGGCCTCGGTCTGGATGTCGATCTCGGAGATCGTGCCGGAAATCCAGTTGTAGCTGTAGAGACGCTCGGCGCCCGCATCGAGGGCGAGCCCCCTCGGCCCCTCTCCCACCGCAATGCGGCCGAGGACGTTTCCGTCCTCGTCGAGGACGCCGACCTTTGCCGAGCCGAAGGCGGCCACGTAGATCCTTCCCGTCCCGGGATGGAAGGCGAGATCCGTGGGCTGGGCAAGCGACAGGGGAACGGCCTGCGCATCCGGCAGGACGTCGTAGTCGACGTGAGGATTGAGATCCACGATGCTCCGGGTGACCGTGCCCGCGCTTTTTCCCACGATGGACAGACGGTTGTCGACGATGTGGCCTCGCACCTCGGGCTCGAACTGCACGAGGTTCAGGGCCTCGGTGTTCGTCACGTAGAGCTTGCCGTTTCCCGGGTGGATGCCGTGCGAGAAGAGAATCGTGCCCAGCCCCGTCAGCGAGCGGGGAAGGAGTTGATCGGTGCTCGTGCGAATCGCCACCACATCCTTGTCCTCGAGATCGACGCTGCTCCGGGGATCGTCGTCCGGAATGATCACGCCGACCTGAGGAGAAGAGGGAGGGGCCTGGGGGTGGTCGAAGGGAATCACCGTGGTCTCGTTGCCACTCTTGAACGAGCTCACCACCACGAAGCGGCCTCCGGCCACGGCCTCGATGGTCCGCGGCGAGACGAAGGGGACGTCGACGCTGCCGACCACCAGCCGGAGATCGGCGTCGATCACCGCCACCCGATCCTCCTCGCCGATGGTGACGTAGGCCTTTCGGCCCTGGCGAGAGAAGGCCACGTCGGCCGGCTCGTCTCCCACGGGGATGATGGCCACCACCCGTCCGAGGGAGAGATCCACCACCGAGACGTCGTCAGAGAGGCTGTTGACCACCCAGACCTCGTCGGGGTGCCCCGGTCGCGCGCGCACGCTCACGGGCTCGAGTCCCACCGGAATCTCGTCCACGAGGGCCAGCGACCCGAGATCGCGGACGACCAGCCGCCCCTCCTCGGGGTGCAAGGCCAGGAGACGGCCCTCGTGCACGAGGATGGGCTTGACCAGGGATGACTCGAAGTTGACGAAGTCGGACTGAGCATGTGCCCGCCCTCCCAGGACCAGGATTCCCAGGAGACTGGCGAGGACGACTCCCCTCTTCATGACGACCCTCCTCTTTCGGCTCGATCGGTAACGGGCAAGTGCGGGGACCTCACATTGTAGCCCCGGCCCCCTCCCCATACGCCACCAGGGGCGATCGGTCACGGAACGAACGCCAATAAGTGGGCGGATCGGCGAACGCCGGGCCGATCCGGGCCCGGATCGACCCGATTTCAGGGTAGAATCCTCGCCATGACTGCGACCGATCTCCCGCCGTCCTCGCCTCTCCTGGTGGTGCGCATCATCACCCGCCTCAACGTGGGCGGCCCGGCGCGCCAGATGGCCGGTCTCTCTCGCGCCCTCCCCGGTGAAGGTCTTGCCCAGGTCCTGGTCCACGGCCTGCCGGAAGCATCCGAGGGGGACCGGGCGGCCGACGTGGCGGGCACCGGGACGAGGATCGTGGTCGTCCCATCCCTGCGACGAGGCCTCCATCCCCTGGGGGACCTCGGAGCCCTCCTTTCTCTCGTTCGACTCCTGCGCCGGGAGAGGCCGGACGTGGTCCATACCCACCTCTTCAAGGCAGGCCTATTGGGTCGGCTGGCCGCCATCCTTTGCCGGGTGCCCGTGCGGGTCCACACGTTCCACGGCACCGTCTTCCGCGGACATTTCGGCCGTCTCGGCTCGGCGGTGGTCCTGCGCCTCGAGAGGTGGCTCGCCCGACACACGACGATGCTCGTCGCCCTCACCCCGGGTCTCGCCCGCGAGCTGGTCGAGGAGCATCGGATTGCCCCCTGCGAGCGCATCACCGTGATCGGCCCCGGCATCGATCTCGAGGGCTTTCGCCAAGCGCGGGATCACCGCCCGTCGATCCGGCAAGAGCTCGGGGCTGCGGGGGAGGATGCCGTGGTCCTGATCCTGGGCCGTCTCTCCCCGGTCAAGGACGTCTCGCTCGCTCTCCGGGTGCTCAGCCGGGTGCGCCGGGAGATCCCCCGGCTCCGGGGCTGGATCGCGGGTGACGGGCCCTGTCGCCGGAGGCTCGAGAAGGAAGCCCGAGAGCTCGACCTCGAAGCCTGCGTGCACTTTCTCGGCCTGCGCGACGACGCGCATCGGCTCCTCGGCGGGGCCGATGCCCTGCTCCTCACCTCGAAGAGCGAGGGAGTGCCCATTGCGGTGCTCGAGGCCCGGGCCGCCGGATGCCCGGTGATCGCAACACGGGTGGGTGGCTTGATGGATGTCCTCGGCGAGGACCCGGAAGGCGACGGCTGGCTGACCCTCTGCCCGCAAGGCCGGGAGGACGAGCTCTCGATCGCCCTTTCCCGGGTGCTGAGGAGGGGCCCGGTTTCGCCCTCTCCGGTTCGACCCGGGCCCGGAGAGCCGATGACCTGCCCCGTCGAGACCCTGGCCCGAGCGCACCGCGAGCTCTATCGCCGTCTGGTTCCGAGGCCTGACAGAGAACCTCCGAAAGCCTAAACCTTTTCTGGTTGCACAGTTCTGCCCCTCTCCGGGCGAACCGCCCCTCCCTTGCCTCCCCCCGGAATGTCCGCTTGACCGCACTCGAGGCCAACCCTTAGAATCGTCGTCTCCGGGGGTGTCTTGCGTCGACCCGACGCGTCGCATCCCACGTCCGCGGGTTCAATACGCTGAGTTCCGACCTGGGCAGATCGGCCGAGGATTTTCTTCATGAGGTCAGGAGGTTTTCATGTTCCAACGCGTATCCGAGATCCGGCGGTCCCCCTTCACCCGGATGGGGCTCGCGCTCTCCCTTGCCAGCCTGTTCCTGGCGGGAGCGTCCCCCGGCCTGGCCGATGACGGCCCGAGGCTGAGCCCACGAGTGAACCAAGGCGACCTCGGGGAAATGTCGCACCGCACCATCCGGCTGAACGGCTTGCGAATCTTCTCCACTCCGTTCAATCTCGCCGACGGCCTGGGAGATGGTCCCATCAACCCGCTCGACACGGTCTCGCCCGGCGGGCGTCCCACCCTCGGGAACAACGGAATCTTCCTGAGGATGAACGGGCTCGACTCCCAGACGTGTCTCGAGTGTCACGGCATCCTCAGCAACGCGACCATCCCCGCGCAGTTCACCGTGGCGGGTGTTGGAGGTGTCGGAGCATCCGCTTTTCCAGGAGTCGTCGATCCGGACATCGATGACTCGGAGGGGAACGGCTTCGCGCGCATCAGCGGCCGGATGATCTACCCTCCGTTCAGCTTCGGCTCGGGTGGGGTGGAGATGCTGGCCAAGGAGATGACGACCGACCTCCAGGCCCTCAAGGCAGATGCGCAGGCCAATCCCAACGTGCACTATCTTGACCCCCCTCCCACTCCTGGCGTAGACTGGGACCTTTCGGGGGTGTCTTTCGACAAGAGCGTATCGATTCTCCAGGCGCGTCGTTTCACACGGCCCTTTCCCACTCATCCCTAAACGGACAGATCCGTCCAGAGGTTTGTTTCGGAGTTTCTATCAGGAGGTGTTTCCATGTTCGATCGTTCATCCGAGAGCCAAGGGTCCCGCTTCAGGCACGGGACCACGCTGGCTCTCACCCTGTCGCTGTGCCTGGCCCCACCGGCCCTGGCCACCGGCGATTGCCGTACCATCGATGGTGCCGGCAACAATCCCCAGAACCCCAGCTGGGGCTCCGCGGGAATCCAGCTCCTGCGCATCGCCCCCTCGGCCTACACCGACGGCTACGCAACCAAGTCGGGCGCCGACCGCCCCGGTCCCCGCGAGGTCAGCAACGGTGTGTGTGCACAGTCGGGCAGCATTCTCAATGACCGTTGCGCGAGCGACTTCATCTGGCAATGGGGTCAGTTCCTCGACCACGACATCGACCTGACCGACGGCGGTCCCGATGCTTGCAACATCTCGACGCCGGTCACCGACCCCTTCTTCCTCGGCACTCCCATCTTCTTCAACCGGTCGATCTTCGACCCGGCCACCTCGGTACCGGGAACGCCGCGCCAGCAGCTCAACGTGATCACGTCCTTCATCGACGGCTCCAACGTCTACGGATCCGATAACGTCCGGGCCTCGACGCTCCGCGCCAACGACGGGACGGGTCGGCTCCTCACCAGCCCGGGAAACCTTCTTCCCTTCAACACCTTCGGGTTGCCGAACGCCCAGCCGGGCGGCAGCGATCCGGCCGACTTCTTCGTGGCCGGCGACGTGCGCGCGAACGAGCAGGTGGGCCTCACCGCCATGCATACCCTCTTCATGCGGGAGCACAACCTGTGGGCAACCCTCATTCACCACGCCGCGCCCTGGCTCTCCGACGATGAGGTCTACGAGAGTGCCCGCAAGATCGTGGGCGCCGAGATGCAGGCCATCACCTACAACGAGTTCCTCCCCGCCCTGTTCGGAAGACACCACGACCTGCCGCGCTACCATGGCTACAACGTGGGCGTGAACCCGAGCATCGGCAACGAGTTCTCGACCGCTTCCTATCGCTTCGGCCACAGCGCCCTCTCCCCGACGCTGCTCCGTCTCGATCGACACCTGAACACCATCCCCGAGGGCAACCTTCCCCTTCGCAACGGCTTCTTCAACCCGGCCGTCATCATCAACGAGGGGGGCATCGATCCCCTTCTTCGCGGGCTGGCCAAGCAGAAGCACCAGAACATCGACGCCCTCGTGGTCGATGACGTCCGGAACTTCCTCTTCGGTCCCCCCGGCGCCGGCGGCTTCGATCTGGCCTCGCTCAACATCCAGAGAGGCCGCGACCACGGGCTTCCCGACTACAACACCGTCCGCGGCGCCTTCGGCCTGGCTCCCAAGACGACCTTCGCCGCCATCACTTCCGATGCCACCACCGCCGCCAACCTGGCCGCGACCTACGGCAGCGTCGACAAGATCGATCCCTGGCTGGGAGGACTGGCCGAGGACCATCTTCCGGGAGCTCTGGTGGGCGAGCTCGTCCACGCCTCGCTGGCGGACCAGTTCCGCCGCCTCCGGGCCGGTGACCGGTTCTTCTACAAGAGGATCTTCCCGGGTGCGATGGTTCGCTTCATCGAGGCCCAGACCCTCTCCCGGATCATTCGCCGGAATACCGGCATCAGCCGCGAGCTCCAGCCCGACGCGTTCCGCACGAGCTGCCTCGGCGCCATGCCGGCCAACTGATCGTCTTCCTCTCGGAGCCCGCGTCGCCCTGGCGTGGGCTCCGAGTCCCTTCCCCGGGGGGTGGTCTCACCGGAAGATGACCTTCTTGTCCACCCCCACCCCGAAGCATCGATCACACAAGGCCTGGGTGTTTCCCCCTGATCCTGTGGCATAGATGATCTGGTAGCCCTGCCCCCCGCAGGTCTTGCACTTGTCGAACTCCACCCGCAGGATCTCCACCAGCTTGCTGCTCTCGCCATAGATGGCGAGCAGGAAGCGCCTCCTCTCGGGAAGGTCCATCTGGGCCCACCACTCCTCGGGCGGCCGCTTCTCGATCTTGGGGCGGTTCGTCCTCTGCTGTGCTGACTGCCCGGGCCGCCTCCGGGACGGGGTCGAGGGTGCCGGAGGCTTCTTTTCCTTCTGGTACACGATGTAGGTACCGCTCCCGTAGCTCCCGATGACCTTGGTCGAGCGCCCTCTCTCCTTGAAGAGCTCCTCCACCTGCTTGGCGTCCATGGCGAACCGCTCGGCCAGGGTGGCCAGCACCTCCTTCTCGAGCTGCCGCTTCACCACCTGCGCCGCCTCGGCCATGGTGATCTCCCGATCCCTGGCCAGGACATCGATTCGACTCCGCACCTCGGGCATCCAGGCCCGGGCGATGCGCCGCACGTCGAGCTCGTGAACCTGCCGCTCCAGCTTCTCCCGGGTCACTCCTCGACGGGCGAGGTCCCGGAGCACCGGGCTGTCGGGATGGGACGACGAGAGCTCCCCGAGACCGGCCAGAGCGCGGGAGATGAGGCCGTTCCGGTGGTCGGCGAGGATCGAGGCCGCCTGGTCGAGAAGCGCCCGATCGGCGATGAGCCGATCGAGCGACGCCCTCTGGGTCCGGACCGAGCCCGACTGGTAATCAGGATCGGCGGTGGCCACGCCCTCGAGAAGGGTCTTCGCCTCCTCGTAGGCCCCGACTCTCTGAGCAAACTGCGCCAGCTCGTACAGCTCGGCGGGAGTCTGGGGCTCCATCTCGCGACGACGCTGGGCCACGATCTCGGCCGGTCGGTAGACCTCGAGGGCGTCCACCATGACGTCGCTCGTGGAGGCGATCCTGTCCCTGGGGATGGGGGTCTGGTTGCCGAGCATGCGGAGCTGCAGCAGACGATCGTCCTCGCGCAACACGACCCCGACGTAGACGGTACCGTCCTTGAGCACGACCTTTCGCCCGGGCACCAGGACCGGCTCCACGCTCTCGTCGACCACCAGGCCCCAGTCCTTCTCGATGCGCATCCGATCGGCCTCGTAGATGCGATCCCAGGCGATCTCGAACACTCCTCCCCGGTGGGAGCGAAACACGATCCCTCCCTCGTCGGCCTGGACGACCTCCCCCACCAGGGGCTCACCGGTCACCAGGCTGATGAGATCGCTCCGCGCCGGCGCGGAGCCGACCGCGACGACAACGAGGGCCCAGCCCGCGAGAAAGAGGCGTTTGTGCATGTCGTGGCTCATTCTTCCTTCCTTCACATCCCTGCCGCCTGCTCGAGCTCGCTCATGCGGAAGAGGCTCACCAGCTCCACCCCGACCGAAGCCAGCTTCTCGGACCCGCCCGACTCCCGGTCGATGACGCACACGGCATTCTTGACCGTCGCCCCGAGCTCACGCAGATCCGCGGTCGAGAGCATGACCTGCCCCCCGGACGTGATGACGTCTTCCACCACCAGGAGGTTTCTCCCCTTTACCTCACCGCCCTCGGCCAGGCGCAGGGTGCCGTAGTCCTTGGCCTTCTTCCGCACGAAGAGGGTGGGAATCCCCGTCTCCTGGGAAAGCATGGTCGCAAGCGGGATGCCTCCGAGCTCGAGACCCGCCAGGGCATCGATGTCCCCGGGCACGAGGGGCACCAGGGCCCGGGCGATCTCCGCAAGCAGGCGCGGACTCGACTCGAACAGGTACTTGTCGAAGTACCGGTCGGAGACGGCTCCCGAACGCAGCTTGAAGGAGCCTCGAAGGAGGGAGCAACGGTGGATCTCCCGGGCGAGCTCTTCTCTGGTCATGTCCTTTTCCCTTCATGGCAAGGTCGCCACGTCTCCATGATGCCAGGTCGGCGGATCGGGGAAAAGGGGGCCCCGCGGTCAGGAGCCGGGGCGTTCTCCCGCCTCGACGTCCTCCAGGAGTCTGAGGTAGAGGCGGGAGAGGCGGGAACGGGCCGAGGCGGCACCCTCGGCGCCGAGATCCCTTGCCCGCCAGAGGTGGAAGACGGCCCCCTCGAGATCGTCCGTCTCCTCGAAGACACGGGAGAGGAGGAGATGGGCGGGAGCGTCATCGGGATCGACGAGGAGGAGCCTCTCGAGATACACCCGCGCCTCGAGAGGCCGACCGCCGCGCACCTCGAGCTCGGACAGGGCTCTCAGCACCCCGAGGTCATCGGGATGTGCCGTAAGCGCCCTCCGGTAGGTGACCCCCGCCTGCTCGGTCTGACCGCGGGCACCCTGGACATCCCCCAGAAGATGAAGCACGGGCACGTCGGCGGGATCGATCCGCAAAGCATCGCGGAGCTCTTTCTCCGCCTCCTCGAGTCGGCCTCCGCGCACGTCCAATGCGGCGAGGGCCGAGCGGGGGAGGACGCTCTTCGGGTTCCGGCGTTTCGTGGCCAGAAGCCGCTCCCGAGCCTCCGCCTCTCTCCCCGTGCGCGCCATGAGACTGGCCAGGTTCACCGAGGCGCGGAGGTGATCGGGTACCTGCTCGAGAATCCGGCGGTACTCACCCTCGGCCTCGGCAAGGAGCTCTGCGCGCCGTTCCCCGGGATCTTCCACGCGGCCGGCGGCATCCTCGAGAGCCGAGGCGAGGTTGAAGCGGGCGCGCACATCCGTCGGGTCCTCCTCGAGAGCGAGACGGTACTCGTGGATGGCCGCGTCGATGCGTCCCGCGCTCTGATGGTACACGCCGCGATTGAAGGGCGTGCGCACGGGGGTGATTCCGCCGCCCCCGAGGGCGCACGAGGAAAGGAGCAGAAGCAGCCCGGCGGCAATGGCGGACACGGGGACGGATACGGTGTCGGGTACGGTTCCGGGTACGGTGCCGGTCACGGTGCCGGGTACGGCTCCCGATACGGTTCTCGTGACGCCTCCGGGCCCCGACCTCCCCTCAACCTCTTCCACCTTACTCTCCCCCCTCAATCTGCCGCGGCGGACGCTTCGTCCGGCGCGGCTCTTCCTCTGTGGACTCCTCTTCACCTCTGTGTCCTCTGTGTTCAAACGAGCCCCTCGCCCACGACGCCGCTCTTCTTCCGCCCACGACGCGGCTCTTCCACCGCCCACGACTCTACTTCTTCTCGTCCCTCTGCCCGTACGGCCGTGCTCTCCCCGTCCGCCGCAGCCCGGATTCGTCGCTCTCGACCTCGTCGAAATTCGCCTCGTCGTCGCCGAAGAGCAGGTAGGCGGGGTTGGCCCGGATCTTCCGCAGGGCCATCTCGGCCTCCCACATGGTCCGACGCAACCGCCGCATGGTCTCGGAGACTTCGGGTCGGTTCTCGCGCAGGAGCGCATTCAGGTCGCCCATCGTCGTGGTGAGCTGAGCATCGAGGTCGCCGAGGAGCCGGGCCAGGGCCTCGGTGCTCGCGCCGATGTCGTCGATGACCTTGCCCGTCCGTGGACCCAGGTCGTCCATGACCTCCTCGGCCCTCCGGGTCACCCGCCCCAGGCTCTCCTCGGTGGAGCCCAGAAGCCGCGATGCCGGATCCACGATCCTCTCCTGCACCCCCTTCTCGCTCGTCGGGTCGAGGAGCGCCCGCATCTCGGACGAGGCCGAGGCGAGATCCCGGAGCATCGAGGTCACGAGATCGAGGTTGTTCTCGTCGAGAAGCTCGCTCTGCACCGTGGCGAGGATGGTATCGATCCTGCGGAGCCCGGGCTCCACGCGAGCCACGACCTCGTCGATTCCCGTGGGGTCCTTCGAGCCCAGGCGCAGCGGCTGCTCCAGACCGGCGGCCAGAAGCGGCGCTCGCTGTCCCGTCCAGTACCCGGGGTCCAGGGACAGAAACTCCTTGCCGAGAAAGCCGTCCCGCGAGAGGGTGACCAGCGCCGTCCCGGGATCGAGGCGAAGGGTGGGGGAGCGGATCTCGAACACGACCTCCACCACCTGCCTTCGCAGACCGGCCGGGGGCGGCGGCGCCTCTTCTCCTCGCACTGCCGCCAGCGCTTTCCACCGGGACAGTGACAGCTCGGCCTCGGCGATGCGGATCTCCTTGACCCTTCCCACCTCGCTCCCCGCCACCCGCACCGGTGCGTCCACCTGCAGGCTCTTGGTGTCCGCGAAGTCGGCGAGGCAGAGAAAACCTTCGCCGCGCCAGAAGGCAAGCGCCTCGAGGTTCCCGACCTGGAAGGCGAAGAGACCGAAGACGGCCACCGCGAGAAGGACGAAGAGACCGCTCAGGATCTCGCTTCTGGTGTACTCGCTCGACATGTCGAGAAGGCCCGCCTTTCGTCTCAGAGCAGGAGGTCGTCGAGATACTCCTGCTCGCTCACGGCACCCTTTGCCGGACCCGAGAGCTCACCGCTGAGAAACTGCTGGACGAGCGGGTCGTCGCATCGCTCGACGTCCTGCAGATCTCCGTCGAGGATCACCCGACCCTGATCCAGCATGATGACATGATCGGCGATCCGTCGCACGCTCTCCATCACGTGCGTGACCACGACGCTCGTCATCATCATGGTCTTCTCCAGCCCCTTGATGAGCTGATCGAGTCGACTGGTAGCGATCGGGTCCAGTCCCGCCGATGGCTCGTCGTAGAAGAGGAGCCGGGGGTCGAGGGCCAGGGCCCGCGCCACCGCGGCACGCTTCTGCATACCTCCCGAGATCTCCCCCGGCCGGCGATCGGCGGCGTGGAGAAGATCGACCTGGTGCAGCTTGATCTTCACCACGGTATCGATGGTCTCCTCGTCGAGATCGCTGTGATACCGAAGGGGCAGCGCCACGTTCTCGGCCACGCTGAGGGAGTTGAGCAAGGCACCGCTCTGGAACATCACGCCGAACTTGCGGCGTACCCGATCGAGGTCCGACTCCCGCATCCTGGCGATGTCCTCGCCATCGATGAGAACATGTCCCGAAGTCGGGCGCAGCACGCCGATCATGATCTTGAGGAGCGTCGACTTTCCTCCTCCCGATCCGCCCAGGATGCACGCCGTCTCTCCGCGCCGGATCGAGAAGCTGATGCCTCGCAGCACCTGCACCTTGCCGAAGCTCCGCGTGACGTCCCGCACCTCGACCATCGGGGCCCTGTCCCGCGCCACCATCACAACCCCACCAGGAATGCGGTGAGAAGGGCGTCGGCCAGGACCACGGTGACGATGCAACTCACCACCGAGACCATGATGTTGCGGCCAAGACCGGTGGGCCCTCCCGTGGTGGCCATCCCGTAGTGGCAGCTCACCACGCTCACCAGAACGCCGAAGCAGACGGCCTTGAGAAGGCCGCCCAGGATGTCGCCCATCTCCAGGTAGAAGAGCGTCTTGTCGATGTAGAGCGACCGCGGAATGTCGTAGAGGGACGAGGCGACCACTGCTCCCCCCGTCATGCCGAGCAGGAACGAAAAGACCACCAGACAGGGCATCATCACCACCATGGAGAGGAACCGGGGAGCGACCAGGTAGCCCACCGGGTGGATGGCCATGGTGCGCAGGGCCGTGATCTCCTCGTTGATCTTCATGGAGCCGAGCACCGCGGTGAACGAGGCCCCCACGCGGCCGATGAGAACGATGGCCGTCATGAGAGGACCGAGCTCACGGGTCATGGACACGGCGACCAGGCCGGGCACCTCCTGGATCTGTCCGTAGCGCTCCAGCACATGACCGGTCTGGAGCACGAGCACCGAGCCGATGAGCAGCGAGACCAGGGCCACGATGGGAAGGGAGCGAGCACCCACGTTCGCCATCATGGGAAAGAGCTGCCGGCGCAGCTTGGTCTGCCCCCTCAGCGGCGCCACGAAGGAGAAGTACAGCGTCTGCAGGAGCAGGTGACAAGCTCTCCCCACCGAGCCAAGCATGGAGAAGCCGGCGGGCAAGGTGCCGAGCAGCCCTCTCCCCAGGGAGCCCGGCAGCGCCACCAGCCATTTCGATGCTGACCAGGCCATGGCTCCCTAGCCCTCACCCAGAATGGTGAAGAGCCGGTCGAGCTGCGCGAGCTGGATGACCGCTCGCACCTGCTCGCTGGGCGCCACCAGGGCGAACTCCGCTTTCGACTTCTGGGCGTGACGCAGCCCCTTCACCAGCGTGGCAATGCCTGACGAGTCGATATAGGTCACGTCGGTCAAGCGAACGTGGAGGCGACCTGCTCCCACGAGCGCCTTCTCGAGCACCGACCACAGCCGCGAGGAGACCTCGAGATCGATCTCCCCCCGGGCGATGATCACCGTCCTCGCGCCATCCTTTTCGCTCGTCACTTCGAACATCCGGAGCCCTCCTCGTCTCTCTCGGGGTCGAGATCCTTCTCCAGGACCAGTGAGAGCGCGCCCCCCGGATCGCTCTCCTCCTCGTACGAGATCCGCGACATGATCTCCCGGACGAAGTGCGTCCCCAGCCCCCCGGGCCGTACCTCATCGAGGTCTCTCGGTCGGATGCCCGGAAGGTCGCAGCTCCGGCAGAAGCTTCCGATCCGGAAGCGGAGGACGCTGGCCCCGAACTCGGCCCGCAGCCGGATCGTACCCTCTCCGATCTCCTCGCTCCGGTGCCGGATCACGTTGGAGCAGCACTCGTCGAGGGCGAGGAGCAGCATGGCGGCATCGGCCGGCGCCCACTTCTCGAGAAGGGGTGAGAGCCGGCTCCGGATCTCCTTGAGGGAGGCCGGGGCGGCGGGCAAGCGGAGGTCGAGGGCATCCTGGGCCATGGGGTGAGCTCCTCGCTGGGACCACGACGGGAGCGGACTCTACCATCTCCGTAACGGGAAAGGGGTCCTTGGCTTCCGGCCCCGACCGGGGACTCCCGCCCCCCCCGGGGCCGCCCCTTCGGCCGCAACGGGATCCGACTTCTCCACAATCCCCTCAGAGCCCGAGGCGAGAATGGTCGATTTTCCAGGGAGACATGATCCAGCGACTCCCGAACCGTTCGTTCTCCCGGTGGAGCGAATCGATCTCCATCCGGACGAAAATCCTCCTGCCGCTGGGGCTCGTGCTCGTCGTGCTCGTGGCCTCCCTCGTCCACACGTTTGCCAACTTCCGGGTCGTGCGCGAGCTCTCGACGGGATCGTTCGTGCTCGCGAACCAGAGGGAGCGGATCTCGCGCCTGAGCCTGCTCCTGCACCGCCGCGCGATCGGAGAGGACGTCTCCGGCGAGATTCGCCAGCTCCTTCGCGAGTACGGGAGGATCCACGACATCGTGCAGATGGGGGGAACCCACACCATCTTCGGCAAGGAGGCGCGCATCGAGCCCCTCCACGACCTCGATATCCTCACCGCTCATGAGAAGCTCGCGCCTCTCTTCGATCTCCTTGCCCACGATTGCGAAGGCGTCCTCGAGACCCTCGACAGGAAGGAGCTCGGGGTCAAGAAGGCCCTCGCAAGCTTCGCTCCCTGGACGACGACCCTGGCCGACGCCGAGCAGGAGCTCCTGTGGAGCGGCGCGAACGAGGTCCACAGCGATCTCGTGAGCAGGATCAAGGAGGCCAGCAGCAGAATCCGTGGCGAGGTCTACCGGATCGCATCCCTTCTCGGAGACGGGGACCAAGCAAAGGCCGAGCTCCAGATCCAGCTCGCCCGCGAGGAGATCTCCGACGCTCTCCACACTCTCCTCGCCGGGTCGGCGCCACTCGGGATCGAAGCCGTGCAGGACGGGGAAGCCCGGGCCGCGGTGGAGACGTCACGGGCGGGCTTCGAGAGTCTCATCGGGAGCATCGCCGACCTCTGCTCCTGCAAGGAGGACCTGGCCGGGTTCCTGCTCCGTGTGGAATCCGACCTCGCCAGGCTCACCCGGGACCAGGACGGGGTGGTGGCCATGGCCGCTCGCATCTCGGAGGAACGGCTTCGAGGGGTCACCCGGGTCCAGATGATCCTGGCCTCGGCTCTCTTTCTCGTCACCGTTCTCGTGAGCATCTTCCTGACCCTCCAGGTGCTTCGACCGACGGAAAAAATCGCTCGCCTGCTCCAGGATCTCGCCACCGGCGCCGGCGACCTCACCCAGAGAATCGAGGCCTCGCGCAGGGACGAGATCGGGCTGCTCGCCGAGGGCTTCGACACGTTCGTGGAGAAGATCCGCCGCATCGTGGTGGAGGTCGCCTCCCGGACCCTTCGGCTCTCCGAGTCTGCGGGAGAGCTCCTGAACGTGGCCGACATCCTCGGCAGCAACGCCGGCGATACGAGCCAGGAAGCGGGACGGCTCTCCTCCCAGGCCACCGAGGTCAACTGCAGCATCCAGCTCGCGGCTCGAGGAGTCAACGAGATCGAGGCGGGCATGCGGCTCATCGCCGACAAGAGCGCCCACGCCACCTCCGCCACCCGCGAGGTCACGGCCTCCGCCCAGGCCGTGCTCGACAAGCTGCAGCGGCTGGTGGAGAGCAGCTCCCAGATCGGTCAGGTGCTGGCCGTGATCACCTCCATCACCGAGCAGACCAACCTCCTCGCCCTCAATGCCACCATCGAGGCCGCCCGCGCCGGAGAGGCGGGAAAGGGATTCGCCGTGGTCGCGGGCGAGGTCAAGGATCTGTCCCGCCACACCGGCAACGCCGCCCGCGACATCGAGGCCCGGATCAGGACCGTCGCCGACCGCTGCGCCGAGGCCACGAGGGCCATCCACGAGATCCAGGAGGCCATCGGTCGCGCGGCCAGCCTTCAGCAGGACATCGCCGAGGAGATCGAGCGACAGTCGCGCACCGCGGGGAGAGTGCAGGACAGCGTGACCGGGGTCGCGCGCGAGAGCACCGAGATCAGCCGGAGATGTACCGACGTGGCGCGCCGCACCGAAGTCACCACCGACGGAGCCCGGCGCACTCAGGGTGCGGCCTCCACGCTGACCAAGGTCTCGGTGGAGCTGCAGACCCTCGTCGATCACTTCCGCTACTGAGAATCGGCTACCCGCGCCCGGCTCTCTCCAGCGTCTCGGGGAGCTCCCGCACGAAGGCCGCGATCTCGTCGCGCACCCGCCGGTAATGGGAGAGGGCCTCTTCCTCGGATCGGGCCCCCTCGGCCAGGCGCGGAGGGTCGTCGAATCCGACGTGCATCACCCGGGCCTTGCCGGGGAACCGGGGGCAGGTCTCGTGAGCATGGCTGCACACCGTGACCACCCAGTCGACCTCCTCGCTCCCGAGGTCGTCGAGGGTCTTGCTCTTCCGGGAGGAGATGTCGACCCCGGCTTCCTCCATCACCTTCACCGCCCGGGCATTGAGCCCGTGGGCCACGAGTCCCGCCGAGTGCGCTTCGAGGCGATCGGGGTGGTAGTGACGCGCAAAGCCCTCGGCCATCTGGCTCCGGCAGGAGTTTCCCGTGCAGAGGAAGAGCACGCGGGTCCTTTGCCCGGCGGTCACGACGACGTCACCTTCTTTCCGGCGGGCCGCACCCGGAGGAGTTCGAGAGCGGTGTCGAGGGCGGCCATCATGCTGGCCGGGCTCGCCTTTCCCTCCCACGCGATATCGAAGGCGGTGCCGTGGTCGACGGAGGTGCGCACGAAGGGGAGGCCGAGGGTCACCGACACCGTTCCGTGGAAGTCGAGGGTCTTGGCCGCAATGTGCCCCTGATCGTGGGTGAGCGAGACCTGGCAGTCGAGCTCGCTCGCTCCCCTGGCGGCGACGACCTGCCCGAAGAGGGAGTCGGCTCCGATGGGCCCCACGGCATCGACTCCCCTCTCCCGCGCGGCGGCAATTGCGGGCTCGATCTCCTCGATCTCTTCCCTGCCGTAGAGGCCCCCGTCGCCGGCGTGGGGGTTCAGGCCCGCGACCCCGATCCGGGGCTCGGGATTGCCCCAGGCGACCATGGCTTCCTTGACCCGCTCGAGGAAGCGGGCCAGCGGCTCCTTCTTGATGGCGCCAATGGCGTCGAGGAGAGAGAGGTGGCGGGAGAAGAAAAAGATCCGGAGAGGCCCGGTCACGAACACCGTGAGGGGATCCGCAACGCCCGCCAGGTCGGCCAGGATCTCGGTGTGACCGGCGACGGTGCAGCCGGCGAGCTTGAGGGCCGGCTTGTTGACGGGAGCCGTCACCACCGCGTCGCAGGAGCCCTCGAGGCAGAGGCGGGCCGCCCTCTCGATGCAAAGGAGCGCGGCCCGACCGGCGCCCTCCTGCACCTCCCCGGGAGAGAGCTCGAAGGAGGGGATGCCCGGATCGAGGATCGGGACCTCCTTCCGGGTGAAGTTCGCCTCCCCCAGGCTGCCCACCGCCTGGATCCTTCCCTTCCATCCGATCTTCTCGGCGCACGCCTCGAAGACCCGGGGCGAACCCACCACGAGGACGTTGGCCCGCTCGCGGTAGGCCCCCTTGCGCAGGGCTCCCAGGACGATCTCGGGCCCGATCCCCGCGGGATCGCCCATGGTGACGGCAAGGGTAGGCCGCTTGGAATGACTCATGGGGCGAGGCTATCTCCGCCAGGGGAGGCCTTTCAAGTCAGGGCCTCCGACACCCTCCGGGAAGGCTTGAAAGACATCCCCCTCCATGACTTAATGAAGGGCTCGCAGGATCCCGCTCAAGGCTCCGAGGATTCCCTCCGAAAGGCTTGCCGGGGTTTCTTTCCCGGGCACGTCCGCCCCGGTTCTCGTTGTGGTGCAATGCAAAGAGGCAGGATCGTCGTCGACTCGGTCAGCAAGAAGTACAAGGTCTTCGACAAGGCCTGGCACCGCCTCGTGGAGCAGCTGTCTCGCCACAGAATCCGGCACCACCACGAGATCTGGGCCCTCCAGGACATCAGCTTCGAGGTGGAGCCGGGCGAGGCGGTGGGGATCATCGGGTCCAACGGAGTGGGCAAGAGCACCCTCCTCCGCATCCTCGCCGGGGTCACTCGCCCCACCCGGGGCAAGGTGACCGTGGGCGGCACCTGCTACGGCCTCCTCGACCTGGGCGTTGGCTTCCTGCCGGAGTTCACGGGACGTCAGAACATCCTCTTCGATCCCGGCATTGCCGCTCTGCCCCGGGCGGAGAGGATGCGCCGGGTCGAGGAGATCATCGAGTTCTCGGAGCTCGGCGGCCGGATCAACAATGCGATCAAGACGTACTCCACGGGCATGGTCATGCGCCTCGGCTTCTCGCTCGGCATCTCCACCCGCCCCGACGTCTACTTCATCGACGAGATCCTCGCGGTGGGAGACCAGCACTTCCAGAGACGCTGTCACGAGGCTCTCGGCCGCTACATGAGGGCGGGGGGCACCCTGCTCGTCTGTGCTCACGAGATGTTCCACATCCGCAAGCTCTGCAATCGGGTCATCTGGATCGACGGGGGCAAGGCGCGGATGATCGGCGATCCCTTCGAGGTGACCAAAGCCTACGAGGAGCACGAGCGCCGGAAGCAGCGCGAGGAGACGACGAAGACCGCCGCCCTCAGCACGGGCAAGGACCTGTCCCAGCTTCCCCAGCTCGCATCGATCAAGCTCTGTCGCCCCGGCAGCTCCGACCCCGTGGAGAGCTTCCGCTCCGGGGAAACGCTCGACGTGGTGGTAGAATACGAGGCGCCGGACGAGTCGATCCCCTTCAGCGTGGGCATTCGCATCGATCACCTGGACAATTTCCTGGTCACCGGATCGAGCGTGATGCACGAGGGGTTCAACCTCCGGGGGAGCGGTCGGGCCACCTTGCGCTGGCACGACCTGCAACTCCTGCCATCCGACTACATGCTGTCGGTCTACATCGTCGACAACACGGGGACCATCGCCTACAGCGAGGAGATGGGCATCGTCCGCTTCTCCATCCAGGCGGCCACCACCCTGACCAACGGTGCCGAGGGTATCTACCAGCAGGAAGGGAAGTGGGTGCAGGGAAACGGCGAGCTGATCGTCGGGCCGTCGAGCGACTGACGCCCGGGACCGAAAGCGAGGGGTAATGTGCGTGCTGTCCTGTTCGCCCTCCTGAGTCTTCTGGCCGGCGCCGGTGTTCGCGCCCAGGACGAGCCGGATCCGGAGATCCCGAGGCGGGAGAGCCCGCCCGATCCCCGGCTCACGCCTCTCCCCGCCTCCGAGGCTTCCGAGCTCCTCTCTCGCTTCAACCGCAAGCTCAGGGGAGAGCTCGCCCTGTACACCACCCTCCCCGAGATGCTGGTCGAGTACGAGTCGGTCACTCTCGCCAGGCCCCCGGGGGATCCCCACCAGAGCGGGATTCCGGACAGCCAGCGCCACGACAGGAAGACCCGCGTGGCATTCCATCGACGCCCGGACCAGGGTGACGGCGCGCAGGCTTCCCCCGAGGACACGGACGTCCCGCCCCTGTGCTTCGTCCACCACCTCACGGACTTCTCCCATGACTGGCGGGGTGTCCTCGACACCGGTCGATCGATGGTGCTCGAAACGTGGCTCGCCAACGAGGCGCAGGTCGCCCGTGTGGGATATGACGATGCTGCCTATCGACACGCTCTGGCCGAGGTGGGCCTGCTCTTTCCCACCTTCTCGGGAAAATACCCCCTGACCACGACGGGAACCTCCTTCCGGGTGGAGGGGAAGCTCCCGGTGGATGGCAGGGAGGTGGTACAGATCCGCATCGATCCGGATCCCGCTCCGGTGCATACCGGCTATACCCTTCTCTGGGTGACCCCCGACGCGGCCCTCGACATCCTGCGGATCGACATCCTGGGAGCGGGGGGAAGGCCCTTCCAGCGGCACACGTTCTCGCGCTACTCCTCCGTCGGGGGCGGGCTCAGACTCCCACTCCTCTCCACCATCGAGATCGTTTCGACCACGTGGAGGAACGAGAGCTACCTCGCCTATCAGGAGACGCGGACCATTGCCAAGGTGAGCCTGGGGAATCCTCCTCTTCCCGACAATTTCTTCGTGCTCACCATTCCCGATGGTGTGCCGGTCCGGGTCGACACCGCGGAAGGCGAGCCCCCGGAGGACCCGAATGCCACCCGCGCCCGGGCCCAGCCCCTGGCCAAGGGCTTCTGGATCGGTGACGACCCGGGGCCCATCGAGTCGTGGCATGGCCGGGTGGTGCTCCTCGAGTTCCTCGACCGCAACGCCTCGGACTGGGTCGACAAGCTGGACCAGACGCTGTCGTCGCTCGAGGCCGCGCGAGAGGCCGGAGTGATGGTGATCGGAGTGCATGCTCCCGACGACGACGTCGAGGCCGTACAGCGTTTCCTCGCCCTCTACCACCTGGAATTCCCGGTGCTGCTCGACGTCCCCGATCCCTCGCGGCCCGGACAGGGTGCGACCTTCGCGATCTACGACGTGTACACGGTGCCCGACCGCTTTCTCATCGATCGGGAGGGGTTCCTGCTCGCCGGAGAAGGAGACCTCACGCCCGAGGTGATCCGTCAGGCGGGGAAGAGGTAGGGAGCACACAGGAGGTGAGACTGGAGGAGAGCGGTGATGCGCGTCGCAGCCCTCTACGACATCCACGGGAATCTTCCCGCGCTCGAGGCGGTGCTCGAAGACGTTCGCGCTGCGGACATCGACCTCGTCCTCGTCGGCGGGGATGTCCTCCCCGGTCCGATGCCCATCGAGACACTCACCTGCCTGCTGGACCTCGAGATCCCCAGCTTGTTCCTCGTCGGCAACGGCGACCGCGAGGTGCTGGCCCGCAGGGCCGGCACCGAGACGGACTGGTACCGGACCGCCCGGGAGGAATGGCGAGAGCCGGTGCGCTGGACGGCGGAACGGCTCCGGGCGGACCATCGGCGGACGCTGGCTTCCTGGCCGGACACCTGCCGCGTGGCCATTCCCGGGCAGGGCGAGGTGCTCTTCTGCCACGCGACACCGGGAAGCGACACGGAGATCTTCACCCGCTTGACGCCTGAGGACCGCCTCGTCTCCCGCTTCGAGGAGGCTGGCGCGGCGATCGTGATCTGTGGACACACCCACATGCAGTTCGACCGGACCATCGGCAGGGTCCGCGTGGTCAATGCGGGCAGCGTGGGGATGCCCTTCGGCGAGCCGGGCGCCTACTGGGCGTCGGTCGGCTCGACGGTAGAGCTCCGCCGCACCGCCTACGATCTTCGGGCCGCCGCCGAACGCATCTGCGCCACGGACTACCCACAGGCCGAGGAGTTTGCGAAAAGGAGCATCCTGCGCCCCAAGTCCGAGAAGGAGACCCTCGCCATGTTCTCCCGGGTCGAGATCCAATGAGCCCCCAAGCCCCGCCCAGGCAGGCCCTCCTCGACATGGCGATGGGGTACTTCCGGGGCAAGGTCCTGTGCGCGGCGGTGCGGCTGGGAATCGCCGACGCGCTCGCGGATGGACCGATGTCCGCCGATGAGCTCGCCGCGGCGACCAAGACCGATCCCCGGGCCCTGCGTCGACTCCTGAGGGCTCTTGCCAGCATGGGCATCGTCGACGAGATCCCTTCCGCCGGGTTTGGCCTGACAGCGCTGGGCGACCCGCTCCGCAGAGATGCCCGGGACTCGGTGTGGGCGAGCATGGTCTTCTGGGCCGATCTCCTTGCCGACGCCTGGACCTACCTCCCCGAGTGCGTCCGGGCCGGTGACCGCTCCGGTGCAGAGGCGGCGAGGAAGCGCGAAGGGACGACCTCCCGCTGGGTGAACGAGCCCGACGCCCAGGCGATCTTTCATGCCGTCTTCGCCGAGCCCACCGCGGATGACTTCGTCCCGTATCTGGCGGCCTGGGACTTCTCGTGCTGCCGGGTCGTGGCCGACCTCGGAGGTGCGGGCGGCGGACTCCTCGCCACGATTCTGGTCGCTCATCCGGGGGCGCGCGGGATCCTCGTCGACCGGACGCAAGCAATGGAAGGGGCGGCACAGCGGTTCGCAGCCGCCGGCCTGACGGACCGATGCGAGCTCGTGGGTGGAGACCTTCTCGAGTCGGTGCCCGAGGGTGCAGATGTCTATCTCATGAGATGCGTGCTTCACGGCTACGACGACGAATCCTCTCTGCGGATCCTCCGGAATGTTCGCCGCGCCATGAAGCCGGAGGGCCGGCTCCTCCTCATCGAGGTCGTCCTGCCCGATCGGATCGATCGGGCCGACCCGGAGATCGAGAGGCTGATCATGTCCGACCTCAACATGCTCGCGGTGACGGGGGGAGGGGAGCGGACCGAGAGGGAATGGAGGGAGCTCCTCGTGGCGGCAGGTCTCGAGCTTCGGCGAGTGCTCCCCGTGACCGGCCAGGCGATTCTCGAGGTGGCGCGCTCCTCGCACCCGGGGCGGCGAACTCCCGGGCAAGGAGAAGCCGCGCCGTGAACCCCTGGTTCGCCAAGGCGACCATCCTCGCCGCCAACATCGTGATGGTGATCATCCGGGCTCCGCATGGCCAGCGAAGCCGTGGCGTTGCCGTGGCCACGAGCAGAAGGGGAAGGCTGGAAATCCTCCTCCTGACCTTCGCCTGGGTCGCCTTCTTCGTCCCGCTCCTCTGGGTCGCGACGCCGCTCTTCGCGTTCGCGGACTATCCGCTCCATCTCGTTCCTCTTCTCGCGGGCATCGCCTGCTTCGCGGCAGGACTTTGGCTCTTCGCCCGGTCGCACGCGGACCTCGGCACGAACTGGTCCATCACGCTCGAGGTCCGGGAGAGTCACCAACTCGTGACCCGGGGCATCTACCGCCGCGTCCGCCACCCCATGTACCTGGCCCTCCTCGTTTATTCGGTGGGCCAGGCGCTCGCCCTCCCCAACTGGGTCGCGGCCCCATCCTACGGCGTCGCCATGGCGCTTCTCTTTGCTCTCCGCCTCGGCCCCGAGGAACGCATGATGCGGGAGCGGTTCGGTGAGGATTACGAGGCGTACAGGAAGAGGACCAAGAGGCTCGTCCCCGGAGTCTGGTGAGGTCGCTCGCGGCAGAAGAAGGCCGCGTTCGTTGTTCGCGGTGGAAGTTGGCTGCGTCGTGGGCGAAGGAGCCGAAGAGGGGGTATGGGGAGCGCGCTCACGGCGAGAGGTTCGCTGCGACTTTCCGCGCAGAAGAGAGATGGGTTGTAGCTGGGTGGCACGTGGCGATGCCCACGAGTCATGTCGCTGCGAACCTCTCGCCGTGAGCGCGCCGACAGCGGAATTCGGCAAGGTCTCGACGGGGTGGGCGCAGAAGGATTCCGGGGAGCAACGACGGCCGGTCTTTCGCCGCTCGCTCCGGGATTCCTCGCCTGGCCGCGGTTTTCCCCCTCTTCCCTGGCCCCTGCCCCCTGGCCCCCGGCGGCTCGGCAGAGTACGCGCCGATCGCTCCGCCCCGCCCGGCTCGCTCTCCCCCTGCCCCTTGGTTTCGGCGCTGCCCCGAACTCCCGGGTCCTGGTCTGTTTCCGGGTCCCCCAAGGACCTGCTACGCTACACACGTCGCCAGTGGAGCACCCCGCTCATCCCCGGATCTTGCTCCGCCGGGGATGCTCTCCCGAGAACAGAGCCAGACAACAGCCAAGAGTCTCTCATGGACCGCGACGATAGCTCGAGCGACGTCCCATTGCATCGGCTGCGGACGGAGGTCAAGCACCTTCGGGAGGAGAACAAGCGTCTGCGGACGAGGCTCGGACTACCGTCGGATGGATCCGTCGAGGAACCAGAGAAAGAACCTCCACGGCTTTTTCCCGAAGACAGCCTCTTGCCACAGGTCAGTGGACGTTCTTGTCCGGCAGAAAAGATCCGACTGTTCCGAGCCCTCTTCCGCGGCCGGGATGACGTCCACGCCAGATACTGGTCGGACGACCGTACGGGCAAGAGGGGGTACTCGCCGGCAACCAGCCGAGAGTCGCAGAGAGCTCGTGAGAAGAAGTACCTTCCACTCACGGACGAAGTCGTCTATCGCCATCTCGCTGGCACAGAGATCGTCGGGCTCTATCCCCTCCTCCCCGATCACACCTGCTTTCTGCTCGCCTGCGACTTCGATGGACCGACGTGGGCTCCCGATGCAGTGGGTTTCCTGGAGTCGGCCGCCCGGTGGAACGTCCCCGCGTATCTCGAGAGGTCCCGCTCCGGGCAAGGAGGCCACGTATGGATCTTCTTCACGCGTCCTGTCACCGCCGTCCGCGCCAGGCGGCTGGGGACCGGCCTCCTCCGTGAGACCATGGTCGCCCGAGCGGAGATGGACCTCGCCAGCTATGACCGCCTGTTTCCGAATCAGGACTTCATGCCAAAGGGAGGCTTCGGCAACCTCATCGCTCTGCCGCTGCAGAAAAAGGCCAGAGCTCTCGGGAATACCGAGTTCGTTGCCCCTACCCTTCGCCCGTGGCCCGATCCCTGGCAAGGGCTGAGCAAGATAAGACGCCTCACGCCCGAAAAACTCGAGGCCATCCTGGACGTCCTGCCCCCGCTCACAGTGGGATTCGACGATGCGGTCTCCATCACTTCGCGTGGGCGAAGCCGGACCGCTTCCGACCCGCCCGTGCCCGACTCGGTCCATTGTACTCACGGCGGACAGATCTCCCTCGACCGCCCTGGCATCCCGCCGTCCCTCCTTTCCCGCATCAAGCACCTCGCCTGCCTGCATAACCCCGAGTACCACAAGAGACAGAAGCTGCGTCTGTCCGTCTTCGGAACGTGCCGCCTCGTCCGATGTTACGAGGAGGATCTGACACACCTCCACCTCCCCCGGGGCATCCTCGGCTCGCTGGAGTCCATCATTCGCGACGCCGGATCCCGGTTGGAACTCGAGGATGCTCGGAGCGTCTCTGACCCCATCGACCTCGAGCTCAGGGAGCCCCTGAGTCCCGCCCAGGAGGCGGCGGTTCGAGATGTCCTGAAGCACGACGAGGGAGTGCTCGTCGCTCCACCGGGCAGCGGCAAGACCCGCATGGCCTGTGCGGTCATGTCGGCCAGGAACGCTCGAACGCTCGTCCTGGTTCATCGCAAGCCCCTCCTCGATCAATGGCGTCTGGAGCTCCAGAGATGCCTCGGTCTGCAGGCCAAGGAAATCGGTCAACTCGGAGCCGGAAGGCACCGGCGCAGTCGCATCGTGGATCTCGCCATGATCCAGAGCCTGCGGGCCGAGAACTGCCGAGATCTGTTCGGCGATTACGGCCAGACGATCATCGACGAGTGCCATCACCTTCCCGCCGTGTCCTTCGATCGTCTCATCCGGTACGCTTCCGTCCGCTTCATCCTGGGGTTGACGGCGACGCCCTATCGTCGTGACGGACTGGGCGACCTCATCATGATGCGGTGCGGTCCTGTTCGTCACCGATTCCCGGCAAGGATCGGGACCCATGTCCTGGAGCGCCGGCTCCTCGTCCGTGAGACCGCGTTCGAACCGGCCCTCGGCGAGGACGGCACCATCCAGAAGATCTACGGGGCACTCGCCGCGGATGACGAACGCAACCGGCTCCTGTGCAGCGACGTCGCGAATGCAGTCGGAGCGAGGGCATCGTGCCTGGTCCTGACGGAACGCCGCGACCACCTCGCTCGTCTGGCCGAGATGTTGGAGACCACTGGATGCCCGATTCCGCCGGTCATTCTCCACGGAGGCGTGAAGCGAAAGGAACGTGCGGAGCGCATCGCTGCACTTCAACAAGGTCCGGCAGAAGGCCCACTGCTGGTGCTCGCGACCGGGTCGCTGGTGGGCGAGGGCTTCGACTTGCCGCGCCTGGACACTCTCATCCTGGCATTTCCCATCTCGTTCCGGGGCAAGGTCATCCAGTACGTGGGTCGAATCCTGAGGTCGCACCAGGACAAGACCGTCGTCACCGTCCATGACTATCGGGACGCTCGTGTCCCCGTGCTCGCCCGGATGCAGACTCGACGCCAGAAGACCCTGCAGAGCATCGGCTTCTGCGCGAACCCGCAGCGGTCCCTGAACCTGAACCTACGAGGAAGCCAATGACGAGGCACATCGGAATCATCAGGAGGACATCCGATTCTCATGACATCGAGGAGGCACTCGCCGTCCTGGACGAGAGAGATCTCCGCCAGCTGATCACCGAGCTTGTCGACCAGCTGGACAGTGGAACGCGAGGCCTCGCGATCGACCGCATCGTCGACCGGGCCACCAGGAAGAACGCCGGCTGGGCTCCGAAGGGCCCCACCGGTGAAGCCGTCGCGAAGATCGTCGCCTTCGCCGAGGCCGCAAGGCAGGTCGGCTGGACCGAGCCCGAGGTCGTCGACGGCTACCTGCGGCAGGGCTCGGCCGCCTTCCTGCGCAAGGACTACGAGATGGCCCGGAGGATCTTCGGCACTCTCCTTCCCCCTCTGAGCAACGGAGAGATCGTTGTCGGTCAGGAGGAGATGGTGGAAGAGGCCCTCAGCATCGACGTCCAGGCCTGCGCCGCCAGCCACGTCGTCTCGGTCTACATGACGTCTGCCCCCGACGATCGACCGGAGGCCGTCCGCGCGGCCATCGAGGACGTCGGCGACCTGGGTGTCTTCTGGCAGCCGCTCCGGGCCATGGAGTGCGTGGCCACCGAGCCGTTGCCCGACTTCCAGGGATTCGTTCGGCGCTGGCGGTCCCTGATCGAGTCCTGTGCCCCTGGCACCCCAATCGGCGGGTGGCAGTCGGACGAGGATCGCTGGCTTCGCGAAGTCGTCGAGCGGCTCGAAGGGACGGACGGGCTCGCCAGGGTCGCCCGAGAAACGAGGAGCGGCGCGAACCTGCAGGCTTGGTGTCGGCACCTCGTCGACGCCCGCAACTGGGAAGCCGCCCTGTCCGCGTTCGACGAGGCGGCCGAGACTACCCAGGACGAGAAGTACTGGCGGAGCACGTTCCTCGAAGGCGCCGCTCTGGCCGCGCAGGAGCTGGGAAGAAGGGACCTGCCGATCCGGCTCGAACGCGCGTGGAGAGAAGCACCCGGTCTCCTCGGCCTCCGGCAATGGCTGGGCTCGGCGAGGAGCAAGGCCCGGGTCCGGAAGCTGGCGAGGGAGGCGCTCGCGGACTGTCCGAAGGAGGACCGAGCTCAGCAGGCCCTCCTTCACCTCGTGCTCGGCGACCACGCATCGGCGGCCCAGGTCCTCTCGAGGGCCCCCGGTCTCGGATGGTCGCGAGAGGAACATCCCGGGCACCTGCTCTTCTCGCTCTATCCGGGGCTCCTGGGCCGGGGCTCCTCCACATCCTCCGCCCTGGAATCGGAGACCGCGGTCCCGAACGAATTCACTCCCGGTGGGACGGGACCGGACAAGCCACGTCTTCGAGCCGCCGAAGCGCGCGACATCGTCAAGACCGCCGGGATCCGGGGACCGATCAGTGGCGACGACCGTGTTGCCATCCTGGCCGGCCTCCGGTCCGCGGCAGCGCACCGAATCGCCCGACTGACCCGCGAGAAGCGGAGCCGGTACTACGACCACGCCGCGAGCCTCGTCGCGACGTGCGTGGCTCTCGATCCATCCCCGACGACCCAGGCGTGGGTTACGCGCCTGAGAATTAGGTATCGGCGCTATCACGCCTTGCAGCGTGAGCTCGGCGCGCGGCTGGACGAGGCTGGTGCAAAGCCTGCACGGCGCAGGTGACGGACGTCCGTCACCTGTAAGTCCTTGGGAGATCACATCTCCTTCCGGGCATGTCCCGGCACGACGGTCGTGCCTGCGCCTGCACAGGAGCAAGATCGGTTTCCGCGAAATCGTGAGCTTTCGTGCCGCGCTTCACGAACCCGATCGCGGTACCCACCTGGCCCCTGGCCCCTTCTTCCCCGTCCTCCGGTGCCCCCGACCATGCTCTGACCCCTGGCCCCCGTTGCTTCACACGGTGAGCACGGGAACGTCCGTTCATCCCTGAAGGGGATCCTCCCCTGACCCCTGACCCCCGCGGCTCGGCAGAGTACGCGCCGACCTCCACGCCGCCCGGCTCGCTCTACCCCTGCCCCCCGGCGCTGGCACCCGTGGCCGGCTTCGGTTCCGGCTCCGGTTCCGTCACCGGTTTCGCATCCGTCCCCGCTCCCGTCTTCGCCCCTCCCTCACGCATCCCCCAGCAGCACCTCCATGCCCTGCTCGAACACGACATCCACGGGAATCCCCGACTCGTTGATGCGGTCGAGGTCTCCTTGCAGCACGGGGCCGATCTTCCCCATCCTGTCCACGAGTCCCTGCGCGCCCTTGGAGTCACCGTCGCCCTGGAGGATGAGAATCTTGCCCGAGAGCTCGGCGATTGCCTCCTTCATGCGTGCCATGTCCACGCGGTAGGAGCCGCTCGCATCGCGCCGGAAGGCTCCCTTCTCGTTGAAGAAGTTGAAGCGGATCATGTTGGCCCGGCCATGGGAGCTCGAGGCCCCGAAGCGAACCGAGCGGAAGATCCCGCACAGGAACGTCACGTAGTGATCCTCGAGGGTGGCCTCGGTCCAATCGCCACTGGCCACCAGGCGCTCCACCATGAAGAGGCCGAGAATGTCCGCCTTGCCCTCCTCGAACACGGTGTCGAGCTCGGCGAGAGCCTCGCGGACCCTTCCCTTTCCGTTGATCGTGTTCTTGATGCCGAGGCCGTGGGCCACCTCGTGGAACATGGTGTTGCCGAAGAAGGCATCGAAGGTCACATGGCGACGCTGGTCCTCGGCGATGAGGAGCGAGGAGATGGGCACCATGATCTTGTCGAACTTGGCCCGCATCACGTTCTTGAGCTGGAGCCTGCGGCTTCCCTTCTCGAGCTGGACCTCCTCGTCGTTGGGGAGGTTGATGGCGATGGTCTTGGAGCCCGCATTGCAATCACCGGCATAGAAGACCGCGTCGTAGGCGTTGAGGTCGGAGTCGGTCCCGGGAGTCTCCTGCTTGTAGCGATCGGGAACGGGAAGAGCCTTCTGCAGCTCGGGAAGGACCGCGGCGTAGCGGGCCAGCCTCTCGCTCCACGCAAGGTCCTTCACCAGCACGTAGCCTTCGTAGCTGGCCCGGATCCCCAGCAGCTTGTCCTCGTAGCTCTCGATGGGCCCGATGACCACGTCGATGGTGTTGGTCTTCATGTCCATCCAGGCCCGGTCGCTCGCCCCGAAGTCATCGCTCATGAGCGCCTCGGCCCGGTAGACGAGGTAGCGCCGGAGCCCGTCGTCGCGCGCCAGCGACGCCGCTTCGAGAAGGCGCCGGGCCGCCGCCTCGAGGTGATCGCGGAACGCGATGGAGTAGGGAACGGGCATGAGCTCGCCCCGGGTGCCGCGACGCACGAGGGTGTAGAGGCTATCGAAGGAGTCGCGCAGGTCGGGACGGGCGACACGGGCCGCCTCCAGATCCTCCCTGGTCATGTCGGTGGGGTAGAAGCATGCCCCCTTGGGCTTGCTGCCCACGCCCGGGATGAACGGGCGATCGTCGTCCAGGCGATCCCAGGGCCCGTAGTTCATCTCGGCGTAGCGCCGGTCGAACGGATCCTGGAGCCTGGAGAGGAGAGCCTCCTTGTCTCCGTAGGCCTGCTTCCAGAAGAGTGCATCCATCTCGCGGCACGCCTCCATCAGAACGCCGATCATCTGGATCTGATTCTGGTCGAGGCGGCTGATGTCGGTGGTGAGACGGACGGTGGCGTAGCGGTTGACGAGGTCACGGGTGGACATCGACCTCCTTTCGCCCGCGGAGGACGTCCCGTCTTCCGTGGTGGGGACGGAGCCGCAGGACCACGACAGGAGCGCGCCTCCCAGAGTCGCGGCGAGAGCGAGGCGGCGGGGCAGGGAGCGCATGCGCATGGTGTCTCCTTCTCTGGCCCGGCCCACTGCCAACGGCACGGGCCGGGAGATCTCGACAGGTTCTACCAGGGAAGGGTGGTCCCGGAAAGGTGCAGACCGGCGAACACGAGGAGCCCCAGAAGGGCCAGCGCCACATTGACGAGGTTGGAGTAGCTGGCCGAGCCTAGGGCAGTGTTGAGATCCGGCGAGGAAATCCTCGAGTAGTTGTCGATGGCGACCTTGAGCTCCGGGAGCGAGGTGATGAGGGCGCCGAGAAAGTAGTGGAGGCCGGCGAAGACCTGGGTGCCGAGGACCCTCTCGAGCGAGCCCTGGTACAGCTCCGTCCAGGCCAGGAAGAGGCTGTTCATCACCCAGCAGCAGGCGATGAGCCCCGCGGTCCCGAGAAAGAGGCCGACGAAGCTCTCCCGCTGATCACCACTGTGAATATCCGTGAAGAGCTCCGGACGCTCCCTCTTGAGGCGCGCCTCCAGCCGGCGAAAAACCAGAAGGGCAAGAAGGAGGAGCGCCATCGCCCCGTAGAGCGAGAACCCCACCGCCGGGGTGGACGCGGTCCGAACCGCCTCGTCCTCGCTTCCTCCCCCGCCCGCCATCATGCGGAGCGCCACCGCTCCCACCCCGAACAGGAGGAGCGAGAGCGAGACGTGCCACAGGACGAGCCGCCTCTCCCGATAGAGGAGGCCCAAGAACCCCCGTGCTCCCGCCTTCCTCCCCGTCATCCGCATCTTGAGAAAGACCCAGACCACTCCCACCCCGTACATGAGGTAGCAATTGGCCAGGAGCGACCCCAGGGGATTCGTCCAGCCCCCCATGCGCCCCATGGCCAGCGAGATGATCATGGCGAACGCCTCGGGATTGTTGGTGGAGGCGTTGATCACCAGGGCCCGGGACTTCTTGCCGAAGTAGCGCTCGGACAGCCCCGCCACGTTGTTGACCATGAGCCCGGCGGTGCGCGGGATCAGGAACACGCAGAGAAGGGCGGACAGGAGGATCGAGACGGTCAGGAAGAGCCCCTGTCCCACCGCGGAGTGGAGGTGCAGGAAGAGGTCAGTCAGGGGCTCCATCCGGAATCCTCGGGCGGGAAGGCTGACGCCAGGGGTACGCGCAACGGCCCCAAAGTATAAAAGGGATGGAGCCCGACCCTCTTCGATCCCGAGAAGGAGCAAGAACATGGCCGACACATCCCTACCGGACCTGGCCCGTCGCGCCCTCAGCCTGGGCCTGGGCGTCGCCACCCTGACCCGCGAGAAGGCCGAGGAGATCGTCAAGGAGATGATCGACAAGGGCGAGGTGAAGAAGACCGAGGCCAAGGCGTTCCTGGCCACGGCCAGGACCCGGGGCAAGGAGATCCGCGAGGAGCTCCAGGGTCTGGTGGAGAAGAGCGTCGATCGGGGGCTCTCCGCCCTGCGCGTCACGGTCAAGACCGACGTCCAGAAGCTCGAGAAGAGGGTCGCCACCCTCGAGGCCCGCCTGAAGAGGCTCGAGGGCAAGCCTGCCCGCAAGACCGCCTCCACCGGGAAGAAAGCCAAGAAGAAGGCGACGGGAGGTCGATAGGAACCCTGGCTCCACGGGGAGCCGCCGACCTCGAGCCACCTGACCGCCCGACCGAGTCGTCCCCGGGCAAGGAGACCGCGAATGGAGGTTCGTAACCTCCTCTGGGTTGGACGTAACTTCCGGGCCCGCAAGCGCTACCGGAAGGTTCTGACCGTGCTCATCAAGTACGGGTTCGAGGACGTGGTGGCCCGGATCGCCCCTCCGTTCGCCTTCCTGCGCCGGAAGACGAGGGAGGGTCCGGTCAAGGAGCGCGGGGCGCGCCTCACGGGAAGACGCCTCCGGCTGGCTCTCGAGGAGCTCGGCACCACCTACATCAAGTTCGGCCAGACTCTCTCGACGCGACGTGACCTCCTGCCTCCCGACGTCATCGAGGAGCTGGAGAAGCTGCAGGATGCCGTCCCTCCCTTTGATTTCGCGGAGATCCGGTCGTCCCTCGAGACCGACCACTGGGGCCGGCCCGTGAGCGAGATCTTCGAAGAGCTCGACGAGACACCGTTTGCCGCCGCCTCGGTGGCCCAGATTCACCGGGGCCGCCTCCGCGATGGCCGCGAGGTCGCGGTGAAGGTGCGGCGACCGGGGGTCGTGGCCCTGGTGGAGACCGACCTCGTCATCCTCGAGACCCTGGCCGCGCTCATCGCGAAGGCCCTCCCCGAGGCGACGACCTACGATCCTCCGGGGCTCGTCGAGTCCTTCGGAAGATCCATGCGACGCGAGCTGGACCTCGAGGAGGAGGCCCGAAACCTCGATCGATTCCGTGCCCTCTTCCGCGGCGACGAGACCTATCACGTCCCCGAGGTGGTTCACGACCTCACGACCCCCGCCGTGCTCGTGATGGACCTCATCGACGGGGTCAAGATCAGCGACGACGCGGGCCTGCGGGCGCGGGGCATCGATCCGAAGGTCGTGGCCACCCGGGGAGCCCGGGCCATCCTCAAGCAGGTGCTGCGCCACGGCCTGTTCCACGCCGATCCCCACCCCGGGAATCTCTTCGTCCTCGAGGGAAACATCATCTGTCCCATCGACTACGGTCTCGTGGGGCGCCTCGACGACGTGACGCGGGGACAGCTCGTGGAGCTGCTCCGCGGGGTGGCCGAATCGGACGTGGATCGCATCTGCCAGACCCTCATCGAGATCAGCGGTCTCGACCACCAGCACATCACGAGGGAGCTCGAGGTGGATGTCGATGACATCGTCCACCGCTTCTCCCACAGCCCTCTCGGACGGATGCGGGCAGGCGAGCTCATGCGGGACTTCGCCGGGCTCCTCTACCGTCACCGGCTCCGGCTGCCACCCGACATCCTGCTCCTCTTCCGGGCGCTGGCCACCATCGAAGCGGTGGCACTGCGCCTCGACCCCGAGTTCGACATGGTGGCCACCATCGAGCCCTTCGTGAAGGAGCTCGTGCGCGAGAGGCTCTCACCCCGGCACATCGCCTCGCGCCTCGTGAAGGTGAGTGAGGACGTGACGGCACTGGCCCTGCGCCTACCCCGCGAGACGGGCGAGATCATCGATCTCGTGCGCCGCAACCGCCTGCGAGTCGGCCTCGAGCACCGGGGTCTGTCCGAATTCGTGGCCGAGCTCGACCGCACCGGCAACAGGATCGTGACGGGCATCGTCACCTCGTCGCTCATCATGGCCGCGGCGCTCGTCCTCAACCTCGACGTGGGACCGAAGGTGTGGGGGTATCCGGCCCTCGGCGTGGCGCTGCTCGCCCTGTCGGTTCTCCTCGGCCTCCGCCTCGCCTACGCCATCTATCGATCGGGGAAGCTGTGAGCAGAAGAGGCCTCGTCCGTCTCCTGCTTCTCGCCGGCCTGGCGACCTCCGCGACGCTGCTCGGGGGATGCGGGCAGGACGAGCCGATCGAACCGCACGACGAGAACCGGAGTCGCCCCCTGCCGCCGTGGCCCGAGGGGAAGAAGGCGGCGGTGAGCCTCACCTTCGATGACGGTACGCCGGGCCACGTCCATGTGGCGGCTCCTCTGCTCGAGAGGCGCCACTTGCGCGGGACGTTCTTTCTCCCCACGGACAGGATCGGCGTCAACGGCACCACCTGGGACGACTGGAAGACGGTCCACGAGAATGGCCACGAGATCGGGAGCCACTCCCGCTCGCACAGGAGCCTCGTGCGCCTTACCGACGAGGAGATCCGGAGGGAGATCGACGGGAGCGTGCAGGAGATCGAGGCAAGGATTCCCGGGGTCCGGTGCGTCACGTTCGCCTATCCCTATGGCCGCTGGAGCGGGGCGGTGAGACAGCGAGTGGCGCAGCGCTATCTCGCGGCCCGCACCGTGGATCCGGGCACGGTCACCGGAACCGTCGACCTCGCCGCCCTTCCCACCCTCATGCCGCCCGCGGGAACGCAGACGGGCGAGATCCTGTCTCCGATCCGGGAGGCCGTGGCACGGAAGGGCTGGACGATCCTCTGCTTTCACGGCATCCTGGGACAGGAGGAGCTTCCCGGCGACCCGGGCTGGGACACCCGCCCCGTGAGCGAGCTCGAGGCCGTCCTCGACGGCCTTCTGGATCTCGGCGACGAGGTCTGGATCGCGCCGCTGGGCGAGGTGGCGGCCTGGATCCAGGGAGACCTCCCTGACGCGACCCCGCCGGGCCCCGCACCCGAGGAGGAAGCGCGATGAGCGAGAACCCGGACTCCTAGCCCCGGAACAGCGCCTCCGCCACGTCCTCGTCGAGCCGGATGGAGGTGATGCGGAAACCCTGGGACGGCGCCGCCTCTCCCTCGAACTCCACGTCAATGGCAAAGGGGAGAACGAGATTCTCCACCTCTCGGAAGTCGGAGTACAGGTAGGCGAGGTTCCCGAACGACATGCGGGGGCCGCGGCCACGCGTCTCCATGCGGAGCACACGACCCGAGTCGGGATCGATGGACAGGCGATAGGTGGAGCCGTCCAGGTGAATGGTGAGCTCGCGGGTCGCTGTCGTACCGATGCTTCCCCCTCCCGAGAAGAAGACGAGAGCATCGTCGCGGTCAAGGGCTTCGCGCAGGACCACGAGGGCGTTGACCCGGCACCGGGCACGGAGTGCCTTCTCCTGGCAAGCGCTCATGGGTTCCTTGCCGTCGGAGTCGAGAAAGAACGAGCCCGCAGGACCCGAGACCATGGACCACGTGAGGTCACCCCAGACGTCGTCCCACCGGTACGCGCCCGAGAGATCGACGCTGGCGATCTTGGCCGTCCTGATCGTCTCTCCCTCGTTCTCGACGGATTTCTCGACGTCCTGTCGGTACCTGCGCAGGGAAGAAACACTCTTCTCCCCGCCGAGTCCCCGCAGAACCACCGCGAGAAGGCGCTTTCCCTCGGCGAGGGCGGGATCGTCGACCACGGGAGCGGAATCGTCCGTCTCGATCAACTTCTCGGGCGCCGACAGGAACCCCTTGCGACATCCCTCCGACGCGAAGATGTAGAGGTGACCGTCATGCACCGCGAAGAGGTCGGTGCGGCCGCGACCGCTCAGCGGTCCCATGCGGCCGCAGCCTCCCCCCATCTGGATCTCGTAGCGCGCGGGATCGGACCGGAAGATCCGGGCGTTCTCTTCGTTGGCAAGGAGATAGCGATAGCGGCCTCTGACGACGACGTGGCTCTCGCTTCCCGCCCGCTCCTTTCCGGAGACGAGCTCGACGGGATCGTAGGGAAAGGTCTCGGCGTCGCGGGCAAGTGCCCTCCGCGCGAGGAAACCCGGTGCCAGGGCAAGAGCGGTCACGAACGCGAGAGCGGGAATCAGCCGGTGGGGAGAGAGGGTGAGCATGCGATTCCTCCGGGCCGGGTCGAGTCGGGGAGGCCGGGGCAGATTGTAGCACGACCCGGCGAGGATCGAGAGCCCCGATTCTATGCTGCCCCCATGCTCACGGACAGCCACTGTCACCTCGATCAGCTCGGCGACCCGGAAGGGGCCCTCGCCGAGGCCCTGGCCCGCGGCGTTCATTGCGTGGTCGCGGTCTCCGAGGCTCCGGCCAGCATGGAGAAGGTCCTCGACCTCGCGACCCGGTTTCCCGACGGTGTGCGGGCGGGGCTCGGAGTCCATCCGGTCTCGCTTCTCGAGCTGAGCGAGGACGCAGAGCGGGAGGCCCTCTCCTTCCTCGAGCGTCACCTCGACCGGGCCTCGGTGATCGGTGAGATCGGCCTCGACCACAAGTGGGCCACGACGGACGAGAAAAAGGAACGGCAGCTCCACTTCCTCCGCGCCCAGTGCGAGCTCGCGGCAAGAGCCCGGCTCCCCATCAACCTCCACTCGCGGCGGGCCGAGCGGGCCGTCCTCGAGGAGGCGGTGGCGTTCACGAAGAGAACGGGTCTGGGGGCCCAGCTCCACTGGTTCACCCACAGCAAGAAGCTCGTGCGCATCGCCAACGACACCGGCATCTACGTGTCGGCGGGACCCAGCATTCTCCACGACGAGCAATCACGGAAGGTGGCCGCTCTCGTGCGCGAGGATCTCCTCCTCCTCGAGACCGACACCCCGGTTCCCTTCCAGGGCGAGTCGGCGCGGCCCGCCTGGACTCGGGATGTCTGCGACACCCTGGCTTCCCTTCTCGACGTCCCACCCGAAGAGCTCGCGCGGAGGACCGAGGAGAACTTCGTGCGCTTTCTGGGAACGTAACCGCGCCGGGGCCGGAAGACGAGGGCGACCGTCACCGGGCCTTTGCGGTGGCCTTCTTCGCGGTCTTTCTTGTCGTCTTCTTCTTCGCGGTCTTCTTCGTCGTCTTCTTCGAGCCCTTGGCGCGGACCGCCTTGCCCTTCTGGCGATCGAGCACCTTCTGGATGTAGGGGACCGCGTCAGGAGTCTTGCAGTCGGTCTCGCCGTGGTCGACCTCGACCTTGCCGATCCGCCGGGCGGCGGCGATGGCCTTTTCGGTGAGGTCGCCCCCGACACAGCCGATGGCAACCAGCGCCCCGTTCATGGAGTGGCGCACCCGGTTCTTGCCCTTCTTGATGGTGGCCTCGATGGTCCTGAGGTATCCGGCCAGCTCGTCAGAACCCAGATCGCTCCCGTCGCGCAACGCGAAGGCGATGGTGTCCCAGCCCGTGGCCGCCACCCACTCGCTCTTGCTCGGGGTCCACCGGTCGATGCACGTCTTCACCTCAGGGCTCGTCCCGGCAACGCTCGCCACCGCCATGGCCAGGACATAGCTCGTGACGTCCTTGGCCCAGGCGTCGAGGGTAGCGAAGTCCGTGCGCGCAGGATCGGCAATCATGGTGGCCAGGATCCGGGCATCGTGGTTGCCGGTCTTCCACAGTTCGAGGGCCAGGGGATGGTCGACCTTGATCTGCTTGACCAGCTTGCCGAGATCGCCGTAGCGAACCCCGAAGCAGGGTCCCACGACCCCGTGTCGGCGGTAGGTGGCGACGGCCTGCTCGTTGCCGAGATCCTTCAAAGTGGCCATTGCCTCGCTCTTGGTCATGGTTTTCGCCTCCTCGTTCCAGTACCGGGCCCGGTCGTTCGGGGGGGCGATTCTAGCACGAAGGGATACCCCCTTCCGGCAGGGTGCGGGTCCCTCTCCCTTGACACCACCCCCCGATCGGAGGTTTCCTAGCAGCAGCGACCTCACGGCCCCCTGGAGACCGATCCATGCATGCCCTTCTCCTCGCCCTGCTCCTCCTCCCCCTGGGCTGCGGCTCCTCCGTGGAGTCGGCCGCCGAGGGAAAGACCCAGCGCCTCGACTTCGAGACGACGGACAAGGGCAAGCTCCCTCCGGGCTTCAAGAGCGACGCCACCCATCCCGACGGTGCCGCCAACGCCTGGTCGGTGGAGGAGCGTGAGGGGGCCCCCTCGGGAAAGAGGGTCCTGGCCCTCTCCGCGGTGCCGCGCTGGCAGGACGCCACCTTCAACCTGTGCTGGACCCGCGACATCTCGTTCCAGAATGGCGAGATCGAGGTCAAGATCCTCTCGTCCAGGGGTGAGGTCGATCAGGGGGGCGGAGTGATGTGGCGGGCCAAGGACGCGAGCAACTACTACATCGCGCGCTGGAATCCGCTGGAGGACAACTTCCGCGCCTACCACGTGAAGGGCGGAAAGCGCACCCAGCTCGCCACCGCCAAGGTCAAGGCGGACCCTGCCACCTGGCACACCCTCCGCATCGTGCAAGCAGGCAACCGCATCCAGGGTTTCCTCGACGGCCAGAAGTACCTCGACGTGGAGGACACCACGTTCCCCGAGGCGGGAGGCGTCGGTCTCTGGACGAAGGCCGACGCCGCGACCTTCTTCGACGACCTCGTGGTCACCAGCAAATGACCCGCGACGAGGGTGACGCGTTCACGCACCTCGTCCTGGTGCCGGGACACGCCGCCTTCCGCGCCGAGGTGCCCCGGCCGCCCGACGATGCGCGCTGGGACGAGCATTGGGTCCTCGAACCCCATCAAAGCGGCGAGCCTCCCCTCTACCTCGCGCACGCGGAGGAGGGAGCGAGGATCGCGCTCAGCGACCCGGCGGCTCTTCTCGTCTGCGCAGGAAGAAGGCGTGAGGGATCGGGCTCCTGGAGCGAGGGGGGGTCGTACCTGGCGATCCTCTGCTCCCGTTATCCGGAGCTCCGGAAGAAAGGGCGGGCCGAGGAGCTGTCCCGCGACTCCTTCGAGAACCTCCTCTTCTCGCTCGTTCTCTTCGTGACGGAGATCGGAGCGCCACCCCGGCGCGTGACGGTGACGGGGTTCCGGTTCAAGGAGGCGAGGTTCCGACACCATGCCCGGGCTCTGCGCGTGGACGACGCCGCTTTCCATTACCAGGGGGTGAACGATCCCGTCGATCTCGACGCCGCCCGGAGGGGCGAGGCCCGGACCCTCGCCGCCTTCGAGAGGGCTCCCTACGGCAACACGAGAGAGATCCTCGAGAAGCGAAGGAGCCGCGAGTCGGCAGCCGCCTCCGGGCCCGAGGCCCGACATCCGGCGCTGGTCGACTTCCTGGCCTTTCTCGAGGGTGACCGTGGAGCAGGCCGTGAGTATCCTGACCGGTTTCCGTGGGAGGCCGTCTCGTGAACCCCTGTATCCTCGCGCTTGCGCTCTTCTTCCCGGCCCTGCAACCCTCGTCCGGGGAGACCATGATCACGGTGAAGGGAAGACCCGTCGCCGATTGGATCGCCCTTCTCTCGACGGACGAGCACCAGGAGGCGGAGAGCGTCCTCGTCTCTGCGGGAGAAACGACCGCGGCCCCCCTCGTCCGGGCTCTCCTCACCGTGAGCGCCGAGGATGCAGCAAGCCTCCGCATCGCCCGCGCGCTCTCGCGCATGGATCCTCTTCCCGCCGAGGCTCTCGATCTCCTTCTCGTGGAGCTCGACGCCACCTTTGACGCGACGCCGCTGCGGCTCCTCTGCCTCCTCGCGCTGCCCGGGTCGGACCCCGATGGCAGGGTCCTGGAAAGGCTCCACCGCGAGATCACGCGCGAGACCCAGACTCTCCTGCAGCCCCTGGCTGCCCACGCCCTCGGACGGCTGGATGAGGCCGGGCTGCGGAAGCTTGCCGCGGGACTCGAGGACGAGGCGAGCGACATGACACTCCTCTGGACGCTGGTAGCGCTGTCGCGCGCGGGCGAGCGCGCCGCGTTTGCCGGCGAGGCGGTGGCCAGGATCGTCGTTCCCCCGCGGTGGATGCTCCACCATGCGGCGCTCAAGGTCCTCCAGGAGGGTGGACCCGCCTGCAAAAAGATCCACGACCTGGCTCTCGAGCAGAAGAGAAAGACCGACAGGACCGCGCTCAAGGGACAGATGGCCCCGATCACCGTCCAGCAGGATCCGACGGAGATTCTGGAGAACCTCCGCGGCCTCGGAATGAAGATCGGAGGAGACGACGGTCACGTGGTGGCCCTGCCCCGCTCGATTCCTGGCGGCAACAAGCTCTTCTTCGGAATCGGCGACATCGAGGAGGCCATGGGCCACCACCTCGTCCAGCTCTCGCGGGGCATGATGCTCGGCCTCGAACGCGAAAGCTTCTCGAGCCTCGACGATCTCCGGAAGAAGACACGGGGCATGGTGGGTCTGGCCGAAGGGCTCCACGTCCTGCGCACCTCGAGGGAGCAAAAGAAATGAAACCGAGGATCCTTACCCCACGCCACGTCCTGGCCTGATGGCTCTCATCGCACTTCTCTCCGGTGGGCTCGACTCGACGGTGGCCCTCGCACTCGCCCTCGAGACAGGAACCCGCGGCGCGGACGCCCTCGCACTGACCTTTCGCTACGGACAGAGGAGCGAGAGGAGTGAGGTACGCGCCGCCGAGCACATCGCACGAAAGCTCGGCGTCGAGCACCGCAGCCTGGACCTCCCGTTCCTGAGGGAGCTGGCGGTGGGTCCTCTCGTGGGCAAGGGCGGGGATCTCCCCCGACCCGACGAGGTCGATCTCGAGCCCGGCGCAGGCAAGGCTCGCGAGGGCGCCGCCGCGGTCTGGATCCCTCACCGCAACGGTCTCTTCGTGGCCATCGCCGCCACCCTCGCCGACGCCCGGGGCGGGGGAAAGATCGTGGTGGGCTTCAACCGCGAGGAAGGCGAGACGTTTCCCGACAACTCGCTTCCCTACCTCGAGGCCGTGAACCACGCGCTCCGCTTCGCCACCCGCGAGGATGTCGAGGTGGTGAGCCCCACCGCCAATCTCGACAAGACGGACATCCTGCGCGAAGGGTTCCGGACCTCTGCACCGCTCGATCGGATCCATAGCTGCTACGAGGACCGGGATCCCTTTTGTGGCACCTGCGAGTCCTGCGCCCGCCTGAGGAGGGGCCTCGAACGGAGCGGCCACCTGCGCGATTTCCTGGCCATGCGAGGATGGGAGCGTTTTCCCGGATGAGCGACGCTCCTCCGGGTCGCTTCCACGGGAAGCGGCCCGCGCAGGAGCGTGACGGAGAGGCCTTTTTCATGCGTGTCGTGTTTCTGGGTTCGGGCGAGTTTGCGGTTCCGTCGCTCGTCTCCCTCCTCGAGGGGGGAGCGGAGGTTCCCCTCGTTCTCTCCCAGCCCGACCGCAAGAAGGGGCGCGGCGGCAAGACCGCTCCCACCCCCGTGACCCGGGAGGCGAAGGAGCGCTCCCTCACCGTCTTCACCCCCGAGAAGATCCGCGACCCCGCCGCCCTCGAGAAGATCCGAGCCGTCGCTCCGGACTTCCTCGTCGTGGCCGCCTACGGGCAGAAGATCCCGCGCTCGATCCTCGATCTGCCCCGCATCGCGTCCGTCAACGTGCACGGCTCGGTGCTCCCTCGACATCGCGGCGCCTCACCGGTGGCGGGAGCGATCCGCGCCGGTGACGACGTGACGGGCGTCACCATCCAGCTCGTGGCCGACGAGATCGACGCCGGTGACATCGTCCTGACCCGGACCGCTCCCATCCAGGAAGACGACACCTGCGGCACCCTGGAAAGAAGCCTCGCGCTCCTCGGCGCCGAGCTCCTGCAGCAAGCCCTCCGCGGACTCGAGGACGGCAGCCTCCGCCCCACGCCTCAGGATCACTCCCGGGCCACGCTCACCGGCAAGATCCGGAAGGAGCACGGTCGCATCGATTGGCGCCTCTCCGCCGACGAGATCGTGCGCGGGGCCCGCGCCTCCACGCCGTGGCCGGGCGCCTACTCCACGCTGCCCAAAGGAGGTCCGTCGGGACGCAAGAGCGACGAGCGGCTCGTCTTCACGAAATTGAAAGCCCTCGATGACCAGGGCGTCGGCGTCCCCGGCACCGTCTACGGCGTCGATCGCGACGGCTTCACCGTGGTCTGCGGCACCGGCTCCGTCCGGGCTCTCGGAATTCAGCGTCCCGGCAAGAAGGAGCTCGACGCCGCCTCCTTCCTCCGGGGCTTTCCCCTCAGCATCGGCGAGAGTTTCGAGCTTCTCTCCGAGGAAACGAGCTCCTGATGCGCCGCCGTGCCCTCGAGATCATTCTGCGCTGGGAGAACGAAGGCATCTTCCTCTCCCGACTCCTCCGTCGAGACCTTGGCAACGACGATGAGCCACGCGATCGCGCCCTCCTCACCGAGCTCGTGTACGGACCCGTACGCTGGCGCGGCACCCTCGATGCGATCCTCCGTGCTTACGCACCGCGTGGCCTCGAGAGCCTGAAGCCGAAGGTGCTCGAGATCCTCCGCCAGGCTGCCTACCAGATGCTGTTCCTCGATCGCATCCCGGTGTCGGCGGTGGTCAACGAGGCCGTCTCGCTCGCCGGGATGACCTTCCCCCGGCAGGTCACGGGATTCGTCAACGGACTCCTCCGCGGCCTGGCGCGAGGGCACTCTCCGGTCACGAGCGCCGAGGGACTTCCCCCCGGGCAGGTCTTCTCCCCCGAGGAAGGAAGGATTTTCGCCTTCGATCGCGAGGTGTTCCCCGAGAGCGATCCAGCGAGGGCCCTCGCCCATCGGTTCTCGCATCCCGAGTGGCTGGTGAAGCGCTGGCTCGCACGTCACGGCGACGAGACGACACGACGCATCCTCGCCGCCGGCAACCGCCGCCCGAGCCTCAGCCTCCGGGCTAACACGCTGCGCATCACCGCCGGCGAGCTCTCCGCTCGCTTCGAGCAAGCGGGAGTTTCCCACCACAAGGGCCCCCTCGAGTCGCTCATGCTCGACCACCACGGGCGCGTGGAGGACTTCCCCGGGTTCGCCGAGGGATGGTTCCAGGTCCAGGATCTCGCCTCCCAGACCGCGGGCCCCCTCCTCGATCCGCAGCCCGGCGAGCGGGTGCTCGATCTCTGCGCCGCTCCCGGAGGCAAGACCACCCACATCGCGGCACTCATGGAGGACCGGGGAGAGGTGGTGGCGGTGGACGTATCTCGCGAGCGAAGCCGACGCATCCACGAGAACATCAAGAGAATGGGCTTGACCTCGGTACGGGTCGAGGTGCGCGACGCGCGAACCGTTCCGCCAGGAGCGGAGGGGAGCTACGATCGGGTGCTCGTGGACGCTCCCTGCTCCAATACCGGAACCCTGGCCCGACGCCCGGAGGCGCGCTGGAGGATCCTGCCCGAGCATCTCGTCGATCTTCCCGTGGTCCAGCTCGGCCTCCTCCGTGCCGCAGCCGATCTCGTGCGTGAGGGCGGCACCATCGTCTACTCGACGTGCTCCATCGAGAGGGAGGAGAACGAGGCGGTGGTGGAAAGCCTCGTCGCCGAACGCGGGGATGTCCTCCTCACTCAGGCTTCGGAGTGGCTTCCCTCGGCAGAGGGCGACGGAGGGTTCGTGGCTCGATTGACCCGACTCGAGGAGGGGTCGCCGCGCGGTGAGAAGGGCTGACCGGATGCTCAAGCTCGCCTACAATACCAACGGCTTTCTCGCTCACCGACTCGAGGACGCGATCGCACTTCTCGCCGAGATGGGCTACGCGGGCATCTCGATCACCCTCGACGTCCATCACCTGCCTCCCTTCGACACCAACGACGCCGACCTGGCTCGCACACGCAAGCTCCTCGACAAGCACGGCCTCGCCTGCGCCCTCGAAACGGGGGGGAGGTTCATCCTCGACCCTCGCCACAAGCACCTTCCGAACCTCCTCTCCACCAGGGGGAGCGAGCAGCGGTTGCGGTTTCTCGAGCGTGCCATCGACATGGCCGATGCCGTCGGCGCGGGTGTCGTGTCCATCTGGTCCGGGCGCAAGGAAGACGGCATGAACGAGGACGAGGCCTACGATCGTCTCGCCGGCGGACTCGACAAGCTTCGCGCTCACGCCCGCGGGCAAGGAGTGGTCGTGGCCTTCGAGCCCGAGCCCGGCATGCTCGTGGAGAGCCTGGCCGACCTGCGCCGCCTGGAGAAGCTTCTGGGAGTGCCCCTTCCGCTGACCCTCGACATCGGTCACCTCCTCCTGACGGAAAGCGAGCCCATCGCGGAGATCATTCACACCGAAGCCGAGCGCCTCGCCAACGTGCACATCGAGGACATGCGAAGCGGCAAGCACGAGCACCTGCCCTTCGGTGAAGGGGAGATCGACTTCCCTCCCGTTCTCGCCGCGCTCTCCGACACCGGCTACAAGGGGCTGGTCTCCGTCGAGCTGTCCCGCTCGAGCCACGAGGCGCCCGACCGCGCGCGACGATCTCTGGAATTCCTGCAGGACGTGATCGCGAAGAACGTCGAAGGGGAGCCGGACACGCCCTGAGGGACACGAGAAGCCCTAACTCGCAACTGCCGGGCCAATTACGTCAGAACTTTTTAGCTGTTTTCCTGCGAACGATACCCGCGAGTTCTATAATGCGTGGTTGCGCCTGCGTCCGAAACCTTCCAGCAAAGCGCTCTCGGTCACCGAGACGACGCCAAGGAGGAAGAGCCGGATGTCCATGAACAACGGAATCTACCAGACCGACGAGGGCACCATCGCGTTCGTCCAGTGTCCCTCACGTGAGCCGGACGAGCTCTCCCTCATCACTCCCCAGATCATTCCCCAGACCCTCTGCGACAAGCGCCAGACCGAGCACTTCCACAAGTGCCCCCGATGCCTCAACCGCTGCGAGCTGGCGGAGCTATTTGCTGGCTCCGCAGCCTGACGGCTGCTTCGCGGCGATAGCCGGGTTTGCCGAGCACGGGGTGCTCGGCCCGGGACTGCTCAGCTGCTCGGTCATCCCGGCTGCCGGCTGGCTCCGCAGCCTGACGGCTGCTTCGCGGCGATAGCCGGGGGTCGGGTCTGGCGGGGTGTGGGTGCGGCCGGCGGGGGGGGGAACGTGGTATTCTCGGCCCGGCCTCCGCTCCGTGCGGGGGGACGAAGAACGGTCCATGAGAGGAGATTCGAGATGGCCACTGCCACGACCACCACCCTCACCCTCGAGCAGGCTCAGGCCGTCGTCGATGCCGGAGCCCGCCTCACCGCCTTCGCGCGGATGGACGGCGCCTGGATCGGCTCCATCGACATCGCCATCAAGAAGGCCACCACCGCTCGCTTCTTCGACATGAACACCGGCGAGATCGGCAAGCTGTCCCAGCCCGGCGGCTCGCTCTACAACATCGAGCACTCCAACGGCGGCCTCATCACCTTCCCCGGCGGCATTCCTCTCCACGACGCCGACGGCACGGTAGTGGGTGCAATCGGCGTCTCCGGCAGCACCGTCGAGAACGACCACGCCGTGGCCAAGGCGGGCGCCGCCACCTTCCGGTAGGGCCTCGGAATTTCGCGTCCATGACTCAGACAACCATCGGTGCCGCCAGATCCTGCATTCTCAACCGGGAATCGTACCGGTGTCCTCGGCCAGAACGTCCAGGTATGCACGGTAGGCATGGACGCGATCTCGCTTGCGCCCGGTGATCTCTTGCAACACCCCGGCCTGGACCAGGGCATCGATGGCCTTGCCCGCCGTGGGCTTCGTCGCACCGAGGAGCTCCATCGCCCTCGCCAGCGTGACGATCGGATGCTCCGGTAGCAGCTCGAAGAGGCGCAAGGAGCTCACCGTGGCCGTCTTGTGCCCTGATACCTTGCTTCGATCCTCACTGACCAGTCGGAAGAGCCGCTGTGCCGCCCTTACACCGTCATCGGCCGACTCTCGCACGCATCCGAGATAGAAGGATGTCCATCCTTCCCAGTCACCCTCGTTTCGCACGGCATCCAGGCGCCGGTAGTACTCGTCTCGATGCCGCTTGAACCCGAGGCTGAGGTAGAGGAGCGGAGACGACAGGAGTCCCCAGTGCTCGACAAGCAGGGTCACCAGCAAACGTCCGACCCGGCCGTTGCCATCCAGAAAGGGATGGATGGTCTCGAACTGGACATGAGCCAGCCCGGCCCTGACCAGAGGAGGAATCCGGTCCTCGGCATGAATCCACTTCTCGAGGGCGGAGAGCACCTCGGGGATTGCCTCGGGCGGAGGGGGCACGAACCTGGCGTTCCCCGGTCGCGTCCCTCCGATCCAGTTCTGGGAGGTCCTGATCTTACCAGGATGCTTTCCGCTACCGCGGGCTCCCTTCATCAGCTTCTCGTGGACGCAGCACAAGAGACGGGTACAGATCGGCAATCCATCGGGCCTCGATTGCTCGGCTCGGGCAAAGGTGACAGCATCGACGTAATTGCAGATCTCCTCGACATCCGCGGGACTCTCTGCCTTCCGCGTCGCCTCGTAGGTGACGACATCCTGCAGGGTCGCCTGGGTACCCTCGATCTGCGAGGAGACCACTGCCTCCTTGCGAATGAATCCGTAGAGGAACCAGCTCTGGCTGGGAACCATGGCGCCGGCAAGCTCCAGGCGACCGATCGCCATCACGGCCCTGTCGTGCTCCTCCCCCAGCTCACCCTCGATGCGGAGGATGGGTCGCCGGGGAGGCAGCGGATGGGGGATGAAGGCTCGAACCTCCTCTCCCCCGATGATGGTTCTGGAAAAGGTGCCGGTGATCCGGGCCATGACACTCCTTTGCCTTCCTCCAGCAGCCCGCTGGTAAAGGAAGTTTGCCTTACGATCCCATCTAGTCAAGTATTCTTTACTAACGCCTCGCCGGAACGCACGACGAGCGCCAGGCGGGCGGCTCCGCGCCCCCGGGAACGGTGCAATGGCAGGAAGCCCAAGGAACCGATCGCGCCGGACCTCCATGTCATCCTTGCCTCGGAGAGGGAAGTCCCGTCGTCACCAGCAAGACCCTGAACCCGACTCCACGCCGGGAGACTCTGTAGCTGTGCCATGAGTCCACTCGACGAGTCACGCCTCGAGGCTCTCCTGTCCCGCCAGGGCTGGGTCAATCGCCTGGCGCGAAGGCTCGCCGCAAGCGACGGCGATGCCGACGACCTCGTCCAGGAAGCCTGTCTCACGGCCTGGAAGCACCCTCCCCGCGACCCGGACCACACCGGCCCCTGGCTCGCGCGCATCCTGAAGCAAGCCGCGGCGCGGGCGAGGAAAGCCGATCGGAAGCGCGCGGCACGCGAGCAGTCAACGACCTCCCGCACCCGCCGGATCCCGACGCCGGCCGAGGTCACCGAGAGGGAAGAGGCGCGCCGCAGGGTGGTTCGACTCGTCCTCGACCTCGAGGAGCCCCACCGCTCGGTGATCCTCCTCCGCTACTTCGAGGAGCTCCCCCTGAGGGACGTCGCGAGGGCTCTGGAGGTGCCGCTCGAGACGGCCCGTACCCGCCTGCGCCGGGCCATGGCCGAGCTCCGCCGCCGGGCAGGAGAGGAAGAGAAAGCACGCGGATTGCCACTGCTCGCACCACTGTGCCTAGAGGCAGCGACGGCAGGCGGTGTGGCGACGGCCCAGGTCGGCCTTCTTCTTCCGGGAGCTGTCCTCATGAGCAAGAAGTTCCTCGCGGTGTCGGCGCTCCTGCTGGCCGTCCTGCTCTCGGCCGTCCTGTGGCGCTGGCCGTGGCGCGAAACGCCGCCGGAGCGGGCGAGGTCGGGCCAGGCCTCGGCGGCACCGGTACCCGAGCCCACGAGATCCCCCTCTCCCCGGAGCGTCCTCTCCGGCGAGGAGAAAAAGCCTGGCGGCGACGACGAGACCCAGGAGCCCGTCTCCACTCCCGGGATCATCGGCACCGTGCTCGATCCCCTCGGCGCGCCCGTCGAGGGGGCGCGGGTCGTCTCCCTACCGGGATGGGTGTCGAAGGCGCTCGTTCCCGAGGAGATCGAGCCGGATCTCGAGGCGAACCGCCGGGCCCTGACCGATTCCAGGGGAAGCTTTCTGGTGAGCGCGGCCGGTGATCAGCCCGTGACCACGCTGCTCGTAGACACCGAGGGATACCCGGCTCACCTGCGGTCGGGGGTCAGGGCGGGCGACTCCGTGACCATCCGCCTTCACAGGCCATTGGTCCTCGCAGGAAGAGTGCTGGACGCGCGCAGTGTGCCGGTGCCGGGAGCGATCGTGAGCTGGACGGACTTCGACTTCGATTCCGGGGTTTTGCTCGAGAAAAAAAGTGTCGCCGGAGACGATGGGTCGTACCGGCTCTCGCCCCTTCCCGGAGTGCAGGAGGCTCTTGTCCGTGCGGACGCCGAGGGATACGCGCCGACCCTGGTGTCGCTGTCCCGGAGCCAGATGCATTCCCTTCCTCCTTCCGACGAGCGCGGCGAGAAGAGCTTCGATCTCGTGCTCATCGCGGGAGCCACTCTCCGGGGTCGTATCGTCGACGCCGAGACGGGGGCGCCGATCCCCGGGTTCCGGGTCCGCTTCAAGGCCGATACAGGCGCCAACACCGGCAAGGCACTCCCTCGCGGCGGATTCCTCTGGAACCCGTCTGCCTGGATCCCTCTCGCCGAGAAAACCACGGACGAGGAAGGTCACTTCGCTTTCCACCACCTGCCCGCCGAGGGCCACCATATCCCGCCGCGGCCGCTGCGGCGCGCCGGCCTTCTCCGACTGGACCATCCGGACTACTTCCCCATCGATCGGGAGATTCCCCGGACGCGCAACGAGGAGACGCTCGAGCTCTCCTTCTCCACACACCCGTCGGTGTGGGTCACGGGACGGGTGCTCCGCGAGGACGGCGAGCCCATCGCCCGTGCCGAGGTGTTCCACCGCGAGGCCTTGGGTGTCGCCTCCCAGCACGGCGACACCGATGAGACGGGCCGCTACCGCCTCAGAGCCTCACGCGCCTTCACCACGATCACGCTCCTGGCCCAGACTCCCGACTCGAGGATGCTCCCTCCCGGGTGGGCGCGGATCTTCGAGCAACCGGTGACTCTCGAAGGGGAGGGAGAGACCACGGCTCCCGACATCTTGATTCCGAGGGAACCGACGGCGACGATCGCGGTGAGGGACGCAGAAGATCGTCCCGTGTGGGGAGCGATCGTCGAGCACGAGCACGGACACTGGCGTGGGGCGACCGATCGCGAGGGAGGAGTTCGCTACGTATGGGCTCATCGACGGAGCCTGGAACCGCCGGTGGCCCACCGGCTGAAGGTCACGACTCCGGGCTTTCTCCAGGCCAGAACGGAGGAGATCCTTCCCTCGCTCTCCGACCCTCCGGTCAGCGTGATCGTCCTGGAGAGAGGCCGGGACGAGGAAGAACAAGAGATGCTCTTGCCCGACGCACCGACAGTCTCGGGCATCACGCTCGCGGGACGGGTCCTCGACGAGGAGACGGGAGAGCCGATCCTCAACTACTCCGTCGCGGTCCGGGGCGCAGAGAAGCAACGAGCCCTCCACACCACGCCGGGAAGCTTCCGGATCGAGGGGCTCTCGCCCGGGAACTGGATCCTCACGGTGCGGGCCGAGGGCTACGTCGACCCGGCCGACGTCGAGGTCGAGATCGAGGACGACGTCGAGCCGCAAGACGCATCGTTCCTCCTGTCCCGCGGAGCCAGGGTGCGGGGCAGGGTGCTGCTTCCCCTCGACCTCCCCCCCGAGCTCGAGGGCCAGCTCACCCAGACGAACGTCTGCTTCTCCAGCGCCGGCGGCGCATCCGTCCGCGCTCGCCTGGACGCCGACGGAGCCTACGAGGCGACGGGGCTCTCGCCGGGAACCTACCGCGTGACGTTCGTCGCGAGCATCTCGGGAGTGGCCAATCTGCTCGCCCCGAGGAACACGGTGCCTCTCCAGGTTCCCGGGGGAGCGACCGACATCCATCACGACCTCGAAGCCGTCCTCGCCGGAGGGCTCTTCCTGCACGTCTCCAGAGATCCGGAGAGCGGCCTTCCCACCAATCCCGTCGAAGTGTTTTCCGAGGGGCAGGAGCCCGCGGTCCGCATCGATTCCACCGTGGATTCGATCTGGCAGCCGGGATCGGATCGGGGAGGCTACCGTCTCTACCTCGCGCCCGGTCGCTACGTCGTGCGCACGGAAGACGAGAGCCAGACGGTGGTGGTGGTATCCGGTGAGCACACGGTGGTCGAGCTGCCGTAGGACGGAGCTCGGGGATCGAGCCCGTGGGTTGCCTACGGCCGTTTCTTCCGGGGCGGTGGGTTTTTCGTGACCCCTCTCTCGCCTCGGCGGCATCTCCTGGATGTCCGGAGAGGCCCGCGCCCCGATGGCCGTGTCCGTACCGGCGTACGGGCGTACCGGCGTACGGGCGACCTCTCCCGTCAGGAGAAACGCCCATGCCTTCCCATGGAATCACCCGCCCCCGGCCGGGCCTGACCGGGCTCCTCCTGGTGGCCCTCGCCTCTCCCCTTGCCGCCCGCACGACGGTTCACGTCCCCGACGATTACCCGACCATCCAGCAGGCGATCGCCGCCGCGACGAACGGCTGGGAGATTCTCGTGAGGCCGGGGACCTATCTCGAGAACATCAACTTTCTCGGGAAGCGGATCTCGGTCCGGAGCACGGACGGCCCCGGCTCGACGATCATCGACGGTAGCCAGCCCACCGATCCGGAGTACGGCAGCGTCGTCACGTTCCAGGGCACGGAGACCGAGCAGTCGATCCTCGAGGGATTCACCCTCACGGGCGGAATCGGCCTCCTCCAGGACAAGCAGTGGCGCCGGGGAGGAGGGATCTTCATCGGAGGTCGGACCAGCCCCATGCCGCGACCGACGATCCGGAACAATGTCATCGTTCGCAACCAGGCGGTCAACGGGGGCGGCGTCTACTGCTTCTATGCGTTCCCGACCTTCACCGACTGCGTCATCGCCGAGAACACGGCAAGCAGCGGGGGCGGATTCTGGTTCCGGCTCGATGGCCCGACTCCGATCGAGCGGTGCGAGATCCGCGACAACGTGGCCACGGCGTACGGCGGCGGAGTCTTCGCGATCGTCGGACCCAGGATCACGGACACGACCCTCGTCGGGAACCGGGCAGATGTCGGCGGAGGGGCGATCTTCGACACCTTCCCCTCCACGACGGCAATTCGCTGCTCGTTCCTGGACAACCAGGCCCCCCAGGGAGGCGCGCTCTACACCTACGACCTCGGGGGAGGGTTCCTGATGCAGGGCTGTCGTTTCCTCGACAACAAGGCAGAGGACGGAGGCGTCCTCTATGCGGACGACTCCAATTCGACCTCCTCCACCTTCGAGAGCTGCCTCCTGGCCCGGAACCGTGCCACTCGCCGGGGCGGGGCGATCTACCTCGGGGGCTCCGACAACGTGGTCACTCTGGTCGCATGCACCGTCGTCCAGAACGAGGCCCTCGAAGAAGGTGGTGCGATCTTCTCCGCGGGTGCCCGGATCCTCAGCAGCATCGTATGGGACAATGCTCCTGATGCTCTCAGCACCTTCGACTTTACCGTGGTGGAGAGCTCCAACCTGCAGGGAGGCTTTCCCCGCGGCCAGGGGAACCTGGACATCCTCCCGCTGTTCGTCGATCCCTCTGGCGACGACGATCACCTCTTCTCCGGATCGGTGTGCATCGATCGGGGCAGCAACGACCACCTGCCGGCCGGGACCTGCGACCTGGACGGCAACCCCCGCATCGTCGACGGAGATCGCCAGGGCACTGCAACCATCGACATGGGCTGCTTCGAGTACCAGCCACAACCCTACGACGGCCGGCTCGGCGGGGTGAACACCAGAGGTGGCGGCGTGAGCCGGGCCGATGTGCTCCTCATCAACGGCTCTCCCGGCGGCAGCGAGCGCGTGGTGACCGTCGGAGCGGACGAGCAGATCCGGCTCGACATCACGGCTCCTCCTTCCCGGCCGGCTCCCCTTTCCTCCCGCCATGTCGTGTACGCATGGCTCGGAGAGCCGGATGCCCTGGCAGTCTCCATCCAGGGAAGATCCGGGTTCTTCCTGGGCTGGACCGCGCTGCCGACGATCTTCTCCGGCGGCTCGCCACGCCCTCTGCGGCTCTGGAATACGTTCGGTCACGCTCCTGTCCTGGGAGAGCCCGACTTCCCCTCTGACGAGGCACCGGCGACCCTGCTTCTTCTTCCCATGGGGAGGCCGGGCTCGATCACGGCGACCTTCCAGGGTCTGATCGAAGACGATGCCGCGCCGAATGACCACGGCGTGGCCACGACCAATGCCGTGGTGCTGAGGGTGGACCCCTGACCGCAATGAGCCGAAGGGCGAACAGGGGGGCAGGCGGGCCGCTTCTCGTGAATCGTTCGGGTTACGCCTCGCCGCCGTCCGCCGCCGCGCTCCCCTGGGGCTGCTGGCCATGCACGCGCAGGACCTCCTCGATCTGCTCATCGCTGAGCGCGTGCGAGGCCTTCTTGGCCGCGTCGAAGATCGCGGTCACGATCGCGTCATCTGCCTCGAAGCCGCGGGACTCGAGCCAGTAGATCACGTTCGATCGCCCGCTCATGGGACCGACCACGATCCGCTGCCGCAACCCGAAGTCGTCGGCGGGCACCGACGAGTAGACCCGGTTCGCCAGCCACTCGTCGCCCTTGCGCATGGCCTTGATCACCGCAGCAGCGTGAACTCCCGTCCCCGTCTCGAAGGCGTCACTCCCCACCACCGGGTAGTTCTGGGGAATGGGCACCCGGCAGGCGCGCGACACGAGATAGCAATAGTCCTTGAGCCGGTGCAGATCCCGATCGATCTTGCCCATGAGCTTGAGGTTCACCAGCATCAGATCGAGCTCGGTGTTGCCGCACCGCTCGCCGATCCCCAGCGCTGTTCCGTGAAGACGATCGGCGCCTGCCTTGTAAGCGGCGAGGGCATTGGGAATGGCCAGGCCCCGGTCGCGGTGGCCGTGCCAGTCGATCTTGACCGACCTCTCGTCGCCCGTCGTCTCCTTGACGAGGTCGCGCATGAAGCGGATGAGCTTGTAGGCCCCGTGGGGAGTGGCGTGGCCCACGGTGTCGCTGACGCAGATGCGCTGGGCTCCCATCTGGATGGCGGTGGAGTAGAGACGCCGGATGGTCTCGGGGCGGGCACGCGTCGTGTCCTCGGTCACGTACATGACGGGGAGGTGATTCTTCGCGCAATACGCCATCGCCGTCTCGGTGTGACGGACGAGCTGGTCGACGCTCCAATCCTCGGTGAACTGACGGATCTCGCTGGATCCGATGAACATCGCCACCTCGATGGGGATCCCCGCCTTCTGGCACACACGATCGATCGGCTCGATGTCGCCCACCATGGTCCGCCCGGCGCAGTTGGGATAGATCTTCATCCGGGAGCGGGCGATCTCGGTGGCAAGGGCCAGGCAGGCCTCCTCGGCCCAGGGCCCGGCGGCGGCCAGCCCGATGTTGACCCCCTCGATCCCGAGCTCCTCCATGAGGGTCAGGATGGCGATCTTCTCGGTGGTGGAGGGAATGGTGACCGACGGGCTCTGGAGACCGTCCCGGAGCGTCTCGTCGTTGAGGTGAACCCCCGGGAGATCATCGTATTCGCCCGCATTCCAGTCGTGGATGAGGGAGCCGTGTTCGCTCGCAGCCATGGAGACACCTCCCCGGGGGATCCGCAAGCGATCCCGTCGCGATGCAAAATCAAGTAACGAAATAGTTTACGATATACCCTCCCAGGGGATTCTACGATCCCGGGCCCAGGGTGACAAGCTCCCCGCCCCCCGGGCCGATTCCGGACCGGTTGCAACCCCCGTGGAGAATCCTAAGCTCTTCTTGTTCGGGCGGTTCGTTCAAAACCCAGGGTCAACCGGGGACCGGTCATCCGTTCCCCGCCACCAGGGGTTCCTACCGTTTTCTGGCGGGTCCACCCCGGCCTCGCCCCGCGTCTCGCGATTCCGCAACATGATCCTCATGAAGTTCGGGGGCGCCTCCCTCGGTACGTCGGAGAAGATCCATCGGGCCCATGCCACCCTGAGCGGGTTGCCCCGTCGCCGCCCCGTGGCCCTCGTCGTCTCCGCCCTCGAGGGCGCCACCGACCTCCTCTTCGAGATCGCACGGCTGGCCACGTTCCGCCCCCCGCCCGTGGGCACTCTCCTCGATCGCCACCTTCAAGTGCTCGGAGAGCTCGGCCTCCACAGCGAGATCATCGAGGAGCCGACCCTGGATCTTCTCACCACCCTGGAGGAGATCCGCCGCGAGGGACACCTCGATCGGCGCCGGCTCGACCGCGTGGTCTCCTTCGGCGAGCGGGCCGCCGCCCGCATCGTGGCCGCAACCTTCTCACGACTCGGGTCCCCGGCCTGCCCCATCGATGCCGACCGTGCAGGGCTGGTCCTCGATGGCGCGGAACACCACCCCCGGGTGACCCGGGAATCCCGGAGCTCCATCCTGCGCGGCATGCCCCACCCCGACGTCGTCCCGATCATCACCGGCTACATCGCCCGCGATCATCGGGGCCACGTGGTCACCCTCGGCCGCAACGGCAGCGACACCTCGGCGAGTCTCTTCGCAACCGCCCTCGGCGGCCGCGAGATCCGGATCTACAAGGAGGTGCCCGGAATCCTCACCGCGCCCCCCGGAATCGTCGCCGAGCCGCGTGTGCTCCGCCGGGCAAGCTGCGAATTCCTCGGCTCCCTTGCCCATCTCGGCTGCCCGGTCCTCCATCCTCGCGCCATCGAACCCGCCCGATCGCATCGCATCCCCATCCGTATCCTCAGCCCCTCGCCCGGGGACGGTGGCGAGGAAGGCACCTTGGTCACCGAAGCTCCTGCGCGCGCGGCGAGCCTCCTCCTCCTGCGTGAGCGGCGCTGCCATCGCCTCGAGCCACGGCTGGCTCTCGAGCGCGCCCAATCCCTGCGTGACGTGCTGGGAACGAGCCCCGAGGACTCTCCGCTTCTTCTCCTCGGTGCCGGCGAGACCCTGCTCCTGCTGCGGGAGGACCTCCCGGAAATCCAAGGCCGTCGGGTGGAGAAGGTGACGGGGTCCCGGCTCGGACCTTCGCGAAGGGTCGATGCCGTGATCGCGGTGACCGATGGCCACCCGGCGCCGGCCTTGACTCTCGCCGTCGCCGACGGGCCGTACACGGTGCTCATGCCGGCGAGATCCCTCTCGCAAGGCCGCATCCTCGCTCGGGCCTACCTGGTGCCCAGGGACGGGGCCCGCGGGTCGGCCCAGGGGCTCCACGACGGCATGCTCGAGGCGGTGTGACCCGGAGCGACCGCGCTCAGTCGATCCTGGCCCCGCGTACCTCGAAGCGATCCTTGCCCGGAACGTGGTGCTCCCAGGTCACGAACACCTCGCCGCTTGCGAGCTGCACGAGCTCGGGGGAGAGCGCCAGCCCGATTCCCGCGCCAATCTGACGGGGCGTCGACAATGACCCCGTCGAAAGGGGAGTGTCGACCTCGAGGACGGAAGCCCCACCGGAGCTATGGTCCTCGTAGGCCACCACGAGGCGATCGCCCCCGGCATCGACGAGGATGGAGGGCTTCCACGCCCCTCCGGTCGTCGCGCTCACCGGCACCGGTGCGCTCCAGGTGGCGCCACGATCGGCGCTCGTGACCAGGAACACCTCCCAGAGTCCATTGCTCCGGTTGGCATAGACGAGGTACAGGATGTCGCGAGCGGCGTCATGGGCCATTCGCGGATGGAACGAGGGATCCCGATCGTTGGTGATGCGCACCGCCGGCCCGAAGCCGCCCGCGGCGAGCGATCGTCGGTAGAAGATCTCGTAGGAGTAGACCTCGTAGGGGTCGTCGTCGAAGGGACGATCAAGCTGGACCCAGGCGATTCCGTAGTCACCATCCGGTAGCCCCACCGTCGTCGCCATGTCGAACTCGGAGGTGAACGACTGCCCGGCCGGAGGGCGTGCGATCACATCCACGCCGTCGAGGCTGCGAAAGCCGTCGGAGCTGCGGACCCGGGCCAGGTGATCGGCTCCGTCGGCGGCGCGAACGGGAACCACCACGTCGTCGGAGGCAGCCAGGGGCTGCAGGGCGGGATGGACGACCATGCGGAAGCCGAAGGGGCTTTCGACCTCGCGGCGGCCCTGCAGGATGCTGCGCGGGGCAAGGAAGCTCTTGCCGGCGTCCGTGCTCTCGGCGGCGCGGATCGTCCAGTAGCCGCGCTGGGTCCTCAGCTCGCGGAAAACCGCCAGCAGTGATCCCGTGGACGAGGCGGCGAGAACCGGTCGCTGGGCGACCATCGCTCCCGGCGTGCTGATCACCTGCGGCACGGAGAAGCTGAGCGCCGCCCCCTGGGGCTGGCCTCGCCACAGCGCCACGTGAGAACCGAGGGCAGAGCTGTCCCGCGTCGCCGCCACCAACACCTCGGATCCCGCCGCGAGGGAAGCATGGTCGGTGATCCGATCCAGGCTCACCGCGGGAAAGCGCAGCATCTCGGGCAGGGGCCGTCCCTGGGCATGCGGCATGGAAAAGCCAAGGAGGGCGGCGATGGTCGGTGCGACGTCGATGTGGTAGGTCGGCCGGGTGACCCGGACTCCTGCCGGTGTGTCGGGCCCCACGGCCAGGAAAAAGATGTTGCGGCAGCCGAAGCAGGAGCCGTTGTGGTCGCTGAAGCCACCGTGATCGTCGTCATGGCGACCATGGTCGGTGGAGACGATCAGCGTGGTCTTGCCCGCGTAGAAGGGATGCTGCTGGAGCATCTCCCACAGGCTGGCCACGCGATCGTCGGCATTGCGGAGGGCATCGGCATAGAGCGAGAACTGGCCGCTGTGACCGGCGAGATCCACGACACCGATGTGGATCTGCACCAGCATCGGATAGTCGGTGCGGCCCGGCTGATAGGCCAGGTCCTGCTCGACCCGGTCCATGAGAACATCGTCGGCATTGACCCCGTCCAGGAACTCGAAGATGCCGTCGCCGTCGCCGTCCTCGCGATAGGGATTGTCGGGCGACTTGGAGTCGACCCAGATCTGGTGCCCGGGAGAGTAGGCCGCACCGTAGGAGGGGTGGAAGCTGTAGTCACAGATCAGGGTGTTGCGCTTGTTGTGATAGAAACCCACGGCAGACGTGCCGAGACCGAGATCCCGCGCCACGTGCTCCGAGAGCAACGGTGCGTGGCTCCGGTTGTCTCTGTAGCCACCGTCGCACTCGCAAATCACCGAGAAACGGTTCGGCCCCGTGTTCCAGTAGCCACTGTAGAGGGTGGCGACTCCGGTGGTGGTGGACGTCTTCTCGAGGAGCATCATGTCGGTGTAGATCGCTCCCCTCGAGGCGAGCTCCGACCACATGCGGGGAATGTAGGGATGCGGCTGCCCCGGGGCCACCTGGAAGCGCACCCCCTCCTGGTTGCGAATCCCGTCGATGGAGACGAGCACGACGCGCTCGGTCTTGCGGGACACGGGCAAGGGAACCTCTTGAGCGTGGGCCGGGCTCACGAGCAAGAACAGTCCTGTCAACGCACGAGCGAGGTGGTGGGCTCTCATGACGGCGCGGATCCCCGGAAAAAATCTCTCTGGAACGGGCCGGAGGGAGGATCTTAACCCTCTTGCGGCAGCGGGAACAAGAGCAAAGCCCGGACCGCCCATGGAGGTTGTGGAGAAACCCTTTCCTGAAGGGGCTTCAGCGAGGTTCCGCGGGGGGAGAAGAGCCGTCTCGCGTCAGGTAAAGGGACGCCAGCTCGATCAAGCCCGGCCCCTCCTGCGCGATTTCCAGGACGCGATGACCCGGCGGAAGAACGAGCGGGGCGCTCGCTTCCGTCCAGGTGAGCTCGACCGGAGCCAGGCCCAGGGAGACCGATGGAGCGGGTGACGGGTCGAGGAATTCCGGAACCAGTCGGACCAGGAGACGGGCCTCCCCGGAGCGACGGCCCCGTGCCCAGAGTCGAATCGGTCCCTCGCCCTCGAGAAGGAGCCGGCAGACCAGAACCGCTTCCTCCCGACCGGCCGAGGTCCGCACCGGGGCCTCTCCGGATTCACCCCGGAGAGGCAGCAACCCCCACCTCCCGGTGAGCTGCCCGGCCGCCAGCCTCAGCGGAGCCGCCGCCAGCACCTCGGTCCTGGCGGAGAGAGGATCCATCCCGATGTCGAGCAAACCCTTCGCCAGGCTCAGGTCGGGACCTCGCTCACCGCGACCCGCGCAGAGGTAGCGAGCGGCGAGGGCGAATCCGACCGGATCAGGGCGAAGACTGTCCTTGATGGCCTCCTCGGTGGCCACGATCTCCATCATGTACCGGTCCCAGTGGAAGAGGAGCTCGTGCGGATCGCCCACGACGAACGGCTCGTAAACAGAGGTCGTCTCCCAGGTCGTGTACTTCCACCAGGCCACGCACTGGTGGGCGAACACCCCCGCGGTCCGCGCGTGGCGCCTGTCTCCTCCCGCAAGAGCGAGCGCGAGATCCTGTGCGGAGCGGATCTTCGAGCCGTGGAAAAGAGCGAGGTTGGACAGGGTGAAGAGGTCGCGGGCGAAGGCCCTCATCTCGGCCGGATGGGTCTTCTTGCCATCCGGCTCGTGCACGAGCGGCTCGGAGAGGTTGCGCGCAACACCACCCAGTACCGCGATCTCCCGGAAGACCGCCATGGGGGTCCGTCTCCCGTCGGGAAGCCGATCCGCGTCGATGATGTTCTCCCTCGTGCGCTTCGGACTGATGTCCGCTGCCCGCCGCCTCTCGACGTCGATGGCCGCCACGTCGAGGCAGGAGGCGACTCCGGGTGACGGCGCGTGGAGCAACGTGTCGAGAATGCCCCGGTGAGGCCGCTCGTCTCCGAGATGGTCGGTGGTGGCAACCTCGTACGAGGAGACCGACCCCACCACGTAATAGGTCTCGGAGCTCGTCTCGGGATGTACGGCCTCCACCAGACGGAAGATCCGGCTCGAGTTCAGGAGCGACGTGAAGAGATCGGCCGCGTACTTCCCGTAGCGAGTGGTCAGCTCGGTCACCATCGCCGCATCCTCGAGGTCCGGGTCCCTCGAGAACCTCCCGACCGTGTGATAGAGAATCCAGCGCCTCTCGAAGTCGTAGAGCTCGCGCCGGCGAGCCGTCTCTTCCCCGATGAACACCGAGCGCCCCGAGAAGTCGGGACCGAGGGCTCCCAGCACGAGCCCCGACCCGCCGCTCCGACGGATGGCGCGAGCAATGTTGCGGACGAGGTCAGGATCGCTCCAGGGCAAGACGAGGCTGTCTCCGTTCTCGAGCAGGAAGAGTAGGCGGAAGGTCTCGGGCTCGGTCCCGCTCAGGAAAGAGGGATCGACGCCCCGGGGGTCCGCGGAGGCGAACGCCCGCCTCCCCGCAAACGGCACCGAGACGAGAACCCGCCGCTTCGACTCGTCGCCGGACAGAGCCCGGTCCAGAGCCTCCCGGCTCCAGCTCCAGCCGTCGACGAGTAGGGGCCGCTCCGTGTCCGCGACGAAGGCGGAGACGAGCGCCTGAACGAGCGCGACCTCCTCCTCCTCGCCAGGCCTCCCCCGCAGACGGAGGCCGGCTCCCGCTCCCAGGTCCGCGGCCATCCGGGCCAGCCTTGGAAGACTCCGCGCGATCTCGTCCGAACGGGTCCCGGACCCGGACTCGCAATCGACGAGAACCAGCGGGGCCACCTCGCGCTCGAGGCAGGCCGCGGTGAGGGCCTTTGACAGCGGGTGCAGGGAATCTTCCTCCCGCGCCAGGATCTCATCCGGGGTGAGCACCCAGGCCAGATGGTCGAAGCCGCTCTCCTTGACGAGAGAAGCCACGCGCGAGGAGTAGTCGCCGGGGACGTCGCTTCCGGGACGGATGCGAAGGATCCGCGGCGAGAGGAAGGCGGGGGCCCCGTCCTCCTGGCCGGCCGCCGGCGCGACGAGCAAGAAAGGGAGCAGGAACAGGGCGCGCACGAGCGTCGTCACGAGGCTCTCTTCAGCTCGGCCGTCGCTTGAGGTTCTTGTAGAAGTCGTCCGAGTCCTCGAGCTGGTGGAGGTACTTCTGGAAGCGACGTCGCGCCGTCTTGTCCATCGACGGGCCGGTCGCGACCTCGCCGATCATCGCCTCCAGAGCCCAGTCCGAGAGGTGCGCCTCGGCCACGAACTCGCGATCGGCGATGGGCTCCTCGAGATGCACGATGTTGGTCCGCACCAGTCGCGAAGCTTTGGACAGGAGGTGTCGGTTCTCGATGAGCTCCACCTCGTCCCCGGACACGAGCTTGACCAGCTCGACCGCCTCGAGGAAGGAATGGCCGAAGAGAAGCTCCTGGAAGAGAAGCGTGACCGCGATCACGAGCTCCTTCTCGTCGAGTCGGTGCTTGGACTGGAAACGAACGATGGGAAAGCTTGACGCGCTCGGAGTCTGCTCCAGGGTCTCGGAGATGGTGTCCGACTGCCTCTCGATCTCACGCGCCAGAAACTCGAGGCTCTCCTCGACCCGCCCCTCGCTCTCCTGCCAGGCATCCATCTGGTAAAGGCGCGCAGCCCGTCTCTGGTAGAGGACACTGAGACGGCGCAGATCGAGCAGGAACTCCATGTTGCCGGGATAGGGCGAGAGAGGCGTGGGCGCCGCCTGTGGCTCGGCGGGGCGGTTGTGGATCTCGCGGCAAACCTCGTCGTAGAGGCTGTCCGAAAGGCGAAAGTCCTGGTCGAGGACATCGGGACCGGTCATCGGCTCGCCCGAGGGGACGATTGCCCCCGACCGGAACAGTCGCGAGGCGGCGTCGAGGAGCTCGGTCCCCCAGAGGAGCTGGAAGGTCGAGTCGAAGAGCGTCCCGAGAAGCTCACGTCCCCTGAGGGAGAGCTGGCCGTCGACCACGCGGGCACGGAGGAGCATCAGGACCACCACCATCTCCCGAGGGCTCAGGCGGTGCTGACGACCCGTCTCGCCGAGGCATCCGGGGAGGGGGCGCGACTTGAGGTAGGAGAGGATCTCCTTCCGCTTGCGGAGGGCCGAGGTGGCCCGCAACGGGGCCGTCCGCCCCTTCCCCGGCTCGGAGCCCGGCCTCAGGAGGCAGAGCTGGTCGCAGAGGTCGAGAGCGTGCTTGAGGGACGCTCGGTGGTTGCGCGATCTCATGGCTAAGTCCTCTCGCGGCAGCCATTTCTCGACACCAGCCGGGGAGGCGGGCTCTGCCTTCCCGGGCGACCGCACCTTCATGGTACGGTGCCAGACGAGGGCGCGCAATCGCGGCGGGAGAAAGATGACCCCCGGCTCCCTGGCGCCCTCCCGAACCTGAGCATCGGCAAGCCGATGGGCCAGGAAGAGGGCCAGTTTTCTTTTTTCCGGGGCGGGGCCCGGGGAGGCCCAGGGTCCCCCCTGGTCACCGGCCGGAGACCGAGAGAGGAAGGACCGTGGTCGATTCCCGTCAGGCCGTCTCGGTTCTCGACATCGGCACGAGCTCGGTCAGGATCCTTGGGGTGGCGAGAGCCGACTCGGCGAGCCACGGCGGCCTCAGGAGCGTTCTCGACCGCGGGATCCTCACCCGACTGGGAAAGGACCGCCGGCCCGACGGAGGGCTCGACCCCGACGCCGTGGAGAGGACCCGCAGAGCGGTCCTCGAGCTCGGTGAGCTGGCCCGAAGCCAGGGTGCCGACGTGAGGGCGGCCGTGGGAACGAGTGCTCTTCGGGACGCCAGAGGGGCGTCTTCGGTCCACGCCCTCCTCGAGGAAGCCGCCGGCTGCCGGGTCGAAATCATCTCCGGCGAGCGAGAGGCCGAGCTCGTCGTCCGCGGAGTGAAGACTAGCCACGGTCTCGACGGTCCTTTCGCCCTCCTCGACGCCGGAGGCGGCTCCACCGAGATCGTCCAGGGCCGGGACGGGGATGTGGAAAGCCTGGTCTCCCTCGACCTCGGGGCAGGGAGGCTCCTCCAGGATGCCGAGGAGCGGGGCCTGAGCTCGCCCGACGCACTCCTTGCCCTGGCCCGGGAGAAGCTGCTCGACGCGAAGGAGAGGCGGGGCTGGACTCCAGGCTCCTACGAGGCGGGGATCTACGGGCTCGGCGGCACCGTGACCACCCTCGCCGCCCTGTCGCTGGCGCTGAGGACCTTCGATCCGGAAACGATCGAGGGGCACGTCTTGCACGTCGACGAGATCCGGAGGCTGGCCCTGCGCCTCGCAGGGCTCGACACCGACCGGAGACGGACCCTGCAGGGGATGGAGCCGGGGCGAGAGGATCTCGTCGTCCCTGGGGCCGCCGTCGTCCTCGCCGTCGCCTCCTGCCTCGGAGGCTCCTCCCTCGTGGTCACGAACCACGGGATCCGCTGGGGGCTCGCCGCCGAAATCCTTGATGCCGCTTGCTTTTAGGGAAGATTGCCCCATAATTGACGAGGGCCCGGTGGGAGCCTCGCCGGCCACCCGCCGCGTCAAAGGAGACTCTCTCGTGGACGGCTTCGCATCCCGAACCAGCGCTTCCTCTACCCGAGGAAAGAGCCCCCGGGTCTCCACTCATCCCCTTTCCCTTCCCCGTCTCTTCCCCGGCGCTGGATCCCTTCACACGACGTGTACGTGGAGGGCGGTAGCCGCCGGCCCCGGGAGCTGACGACGCAAGAACAGCGATCGCATCAGGGCCCCGGGGTCTCGCAAGAAGCCCCGGGGCCTTTTTCTTTTGGACTGGCTCTCTCCTGCGGAGGGCCACCTCCTCGAGGAGGCCGGTGATGATTCAGGAATCCGAGAACGCGGAGGAGACCATCTTCCGCACCGACTTCCTCGCTCCCGTGATCCGGGAAGGCTACGTGCGCCTGCGGATCGCGGGCATCCTTTGCCAGATGGTGGCCGAGGAGAGCACCCCCGAGGGTTGGGCCATCCTCAGGCCCTCCTCGTTCGGGGAGGCCCAGGTGGTCCGCTGGGCATCCTCCGCGCTGGTCGCGAGCTACCTCTCTCTTTTTCCTCCGGTCGAGCTTCGGCTCGTGGCCCGGAATCGAGATCAATGGTACGGGCAGGCGCAGGACCCGTGCTCTCCTGTCCGCGTGGAGGGTCTCGTGCCCGTTCGCCTCGCCCACAGGATCTCCCTCGGCGACCGCATCGAGGCTCGATTCGATGGCCAGAACTTCTGGTTCGGAAAGGTGCTGGAGCGAGGTCAGGGCTCCGCCGCGCCACCCGTGGGAGCCTCTCTCGCAGACGGAAGAACGCTCCCCGAGGGGTTCGTCCGTTTCCAGGCCCTCGACCGCGACTACTGCGTTCGCGTGGAGCCCTCGTGTGCACCGCCCATGGGACCGGGCATCTCCCTGACCCGGGACGGGACCCTCGATCCCCGGAGCCTGGCGGGGATCGTGCGGCTCGAGGACGGACTCGATGGAAGGCTCACCACAAGCCTCGAGTACACCGCGAATTGGACCCTCCCCGAGCAGGTCCCGGAGCCAGGGGTTCCCCGGGGCGTGCCCCGCTGAGGGCCCTCAAGCGCAAGCGACCGCAAGTCGATGATTCAAGTCTGATGCCATGGCGAGGATGGGGTCGGAGCAAGCTTCAATGATCATCGACGCACCCACCGGGGGAACCGTGGAGAGACCGCGCCATCGCGGCTCGAGGATCGTCGGCCGGGCAACGAGCCTGTCCGCTCTCTCCCTGCCCATCGGTCTCGTCGCGCTCCTTCTCCTCTCCTCGTGCCGCAACCGTGAGGGGAACCCTCCTTTCCCCGAACCCGACCACGACGTCCTCGGAATCCCTGGCTCCGGGTACATGCCCGGAAATCCGGCGAGAGAAGCGCCCGGCGAACGTCACCGGGGTGGTCAACTCCGCGTCCAGCTCCTCATGCCGCGCACGCTCGACCCCCTCACCAGCACCTACGAGCACGAGTCCTGCATGATCAACCAGATCTTCGACGGTCTGGTGGAGCTCGACTCGAACCTCAGGCCGAATCCCGCCCTTGCGTCCTACTGGGAAGTCGACCCCGACAACCTGACCTACACCTTCGACCTTCGCCCGGACGCCCGCTTCCATCACGGCCGCCCCGTCACCTCGATGGACTTCGTCTACACCTTCGAGCGGGTGCTGCATCAGCCGCCTGGTCAGGGCGCCGGACAGGATCTGCTCCTCGTCCTCCGGGGAGCGCGGGCCTTCATGGACGGGACCGCGGACACCGTCATCGGAATCCGCGCACCCGGCCCCCTCGTCCTCGTGCTCGAGCTCGAGCATCCGGTCGCCAACTATCCCACCCTGCTGGCCGAACACGCACTCCACGTCGTACCGGGGGACGTGATCGAGAGCATCGGCTCCGATGCCTTCGGTCGAAGCCCGGTCGGTACAGGACCGTTTCGTTTCCGTAGCTGGGACAAGAAGCAGATCATCCTCGAGAGAAACGAGGACTACTTCGGAGGCGCTCCCGCGCTGGACGAGGTGATCTTCGATCTCGGGCAGATCGACCTCGAAACGGCGACGGATTCCATCGAACGCGGAGAGATCGACCTTCTCCCGTACGCTCCCCAGAACGAGGACAACCTGGCCAACCAGGCGGTACTCCACAACTGGGATAACAACATCGTTTACCTCGCCTTCGACGTGACGCGGGAGCCGCTGAACGACCCCAGGATTCGACGCGCCATCGCCCTCGCCATCGACCGATCGACCCTGGCCACCATCGAAGGGCTGATCCTCGAGCCCTCACGATCGCTCATTCCCCGGGGACTCTTCGGACACTCCCTGGACGCCACCGCCCCCGCGTACGATCCCGATGAAGCACGGCGGCTGCTGGCCGAAGCCGGCCACCCCGACGGGGAAGGGCTCTGGCCCATCGACCTCTGGACGGCCCTTCCCTCGGGAATCGAGGATCGCATCCGTGACGATCTCCACGCCGTCGGCATCGGGACCCGGATGCGCGTGACCCACTACAGCCGGCTGGAAAAGGCCAAGGACGAGGGCCGGGTCTCGATGTGGATCCTTCCTTTCTCCTTCCACCTCGCCGATGGCCCCCACATGCTGCGCCGACTCTTTCACAGCGAAGGGACCTACAACACGTTCCACTACGTGAACCCCGAGCTCGACCACATGATGGAGACGGGTGAGCAGCTCCTTGACTCTCTGAAGCGGTTCGAGATGTTCGAGAAGGCGCAGAAGATGATCCTGGCGGATCTTCCCGTGGCCCCTCTCCTCATGTCGCGGAGCACCTTTGCCGTGAGGCGTACTGTCCGTGGTCTCTCTCCCGGCCCCTTCGGCCTCGGCTCACTTCGCCTGGAGGAAGTATGGCTGAGCGAACCCTGAGGCGCCGAAGATCCGGGATCGATCCCCAGAAGGCCGGGGTGCCCCCCCTACGCGGTCTGCGTCTGCGGACGCGCCTCACCCTGATGTTCTCCACCATCTTCATGCTATTCGCCGTCTCCGTGATCAGTCTCGCCGTCGTGCGCAGCCGGGATTCCCTTCTGGAGAGCGCTCGCCGCTATGTGAGCCTCCGCACCCAGGCCATCGCCAACCTGACCCGGGGTCCCCTCCTCAATCGCAACGAGGTTGACCTCTACCGGGTGATCGAGGAGCAGATGAGCAAGCAGCCCGACCTTCTCTGGGTCGGCGTCCTGGACGGCGAAGGTCGCCACGTGGTCTCCTCGAATGTCCCGGAACGGCTCGCTACCGTTCTCGCTCCACTCCTGGAGCCATCGCCACTCTTGTCCGGTGAAGGCGATACTCCGAATCTTCGGGAGCACACCGTGCGGCTCGAGTCCGAGGAATTGTGGATCCTCGACGCGAGCTCTCCCATCCTGATCTCGAAGGATCAGCACTGGGGAGGCGTGAGGACTCTCGTCTCCCTTCAAGCGGTGAAGGAGCACGTGGGCCGGACCGCGCTGATCCTTGCCATCGCCTCGCTGACGATCCTTCTTCTCGGCTGCGGCTTCATTTTTCTGGTTTCCCTCCGCATCTCGACCCCCATCGAGGCGCTCGCGCGGTCGACCCGGAGGATCGCCAGCGGCCAGTTCGAGGGCGTTTCGATCCTCGAGCAGGGAGGCGAGATCGGCCTTCTCTCGAGAAGCTTCCACGAAATGGCCGTGCGTCTGCACCAGATGCGGAGCGCCCTGGAGGTGAGAGCGCGGGAATCGGAAGCACGACGCATCGAGCTCGACTCGGTCCTCGGAAGCTTCCTCGACGGGGTCATGGCCATCAACGAGGACGGAACCCTCCGATTCGTGAATGGCATGGCGCGGCGGCTCCTCTCTCTGAACTCGGACGACGTGATCGGATCCCCCATGGTCAGCGTCGTCCCCTACGGCCAGGTGTGTGACCTCGTCTCCCAGGCCATGGATTCGAGCTCTCGCACCGTCGACCAGGAGATGGAGCTCTCGGACTCGCCGGACAGCAAGCTCACCGTGCGGGTCCGCATCAGTCCCAACGGAAGCCGGGACGAGGGCATCGAGTCGGGAGTGGTGGTGGTGGTGCAAGACGTGACCGATCTCCGGATGGCCCAGAAGTCGCAGAAGCGGCTCCTCACCAACGTCTCCCACGAATTGCGCACCCCGATCTCGGTGCTCAAGCTCGCGGCGACGAACCTGCGCCGCTACCCCGAGATGGCCCACGATCGTCGGGCCGGAATCCTCGAGACCATCGATCGGGAGTCGACCCGGCTCCAGAGAATGATCGAGGATCTCCTCGACATCTCGCGTCTGGAGGTCAAGGGGCTGCGGATCCAGAGGCGCGAGACCGACCTCCAGGACATCGTGAGCGACGTGCTGTCCACCGTGGTCAACGGAGCCGAGGAAGCGGGACTCCGCGTGCGTCACCGACATCCGCAGTCCCCCGTACCCGGCTTCGTCGATCCTGGCCGGATGTTCCAGGTCGTGACCAACCTGGTCCGGAACTCGGTTCACTTCACCCGTCAGGGAGGCACCGTGGCGGCCTGGGTGTGCCGGCGTGACAATGGGCACCGAGGCGAACCCGCGGTCGGAAATCCCGCCCGCGGACCCGTGACCCACATCCGGGTCTTCGATAGTGGCCTCGGCATGGAGCCATCGGAGCTGTCCAAGATCTTCGATCGCTTCTACCGCATCGAGAACGAGGTGCATACCATCGAGGGAACGGGAGTCGGTCTCGCCATCGTGAAGGAGATCGTGCTCAAGCATGACGGCGCCATCTTCGTCACCAGCGTTCCCGGCAAAGGGACTCTCTTCACCATCGAGCTCCCCACGATCTCCTCGCCGGCACCCGATGATCAGCGGGACGGATCGGCCGGAGAAGGAGCCTCGGGAGCGAGTGTGCTGGCGTGAGCGACAAACCCTCCACCGACCGCCCTTCCCGGATTCTCCTCGTGGATGATCAGCCCGCCTTCCGGGAACAGGCGTCGTTTCTCCTGGAGATGGAAGGCTACCGCGTGACCACGGCCAGCGATGGCGCGGATGCCTTGCGGGTGCTTTCGGAGCTCACGCCCGACCTCATTCTGGCCGACATCATGATGCCGCGCATGACCGGCTTCCAGCTCCGAGAGAAGATCCTCGAAGACGCCCGACTCGCCGCCATCCCGTTCATCTTCGTCACGGCTCGGGACCGATCGGCCAACGAGGACCCGGACACCACCCACGCCGACGTGCAGCTCCTCTCCAAGCCATTCGATCCGGACGAGCTCCTGGCCATCATCGAGGAGAATCTGGGCCGGAGGCGGGGAGGTGGGGAAACGACGCCAATCTAGACCGGACGATTGACGAGGGCGGCCCACCCTCATGAACGGTCTAGAGATACGTGTGTTCCTCGCCCGGAAACTCGCCCTTGCGCACCTCGTTCACGAAGGCTTCCACTGCAGACGTGGCCAGCTCGGCAAGGTTGGCGAAGCGCTTGGCGAAGCGCGGCGAACGACCATGGTAGAGCCCGAGAACGTCGTGCAGAACCAGGACCTGACCGTCGCACCCTGAGCCGGCCCCGATGCCGATGGTGGGGATCTTCACCTCGCGAGTGATGCGAGACGCCACGGGACCGGGAATCCCTTCCAGGACCAGCGCGAAAGCCTGGGTGGTGTCGATGGCTCTGGCCTCCTCGATCAACCTCTCCTCCTCCCGCTGGATCTTGAACCCACCCATCTGGTGGATGGACTGCGGGGTCAGACCGAGGTGAGCCATGACCGGAATACCGGCCCCGGTGATGGCCGAGATGCGATCGAGGACCGCCGCTCCTCCCTCGAGCTTGACCGCCTCGGCCCCCCCCTCCTGGATCAGCCGACCGGCATTGCGCACGGCCTCCTCGGACGAGATCTGGAAGGACAGGAAGGGCATGTCGGCCACCACCAGGGCCCGGGTGGACCCGCGACTGACCAGGCGACAGTGGTACACCATGTCGTCCATCGTCACCGGGAGAGAGTTGGGATGGCCCTGGATCACCATCCCCAGCGAGTCTCCCACGAGCAGGATGTCGAGCTCGGTTCGATCGAGAATGGTGGCGAAGGAGTGGTCGTAGCAGGTGAGCATGGTGATGGGCACCTCGCCTCCCTTGCGGGCCCGGATGGACGGTGCCGTCACCTTCTTGGTGCTCACGTCTCGGCCTCCTGCGGTGATGTGCCCCTTCGGGGCGATCTCCCCGGAGAGAGTGTAACCAGGATCGTGCTCCGCGGAAGGGTGGGCCGCCTCCCCTTCTCTGGCCCGGAAGCGGTACCGGACATGTCGGACCCCCTCTCGATCTACGAGGACGAGGAGAAGGCGCGTCATTTCGCCCGTGACCGCTTCCGCAAGCGGGGACGACGAGAAGAAGCCCTCGCCGCCGCCCTCCTGCATCGTCATGCTCGTCCCGGGATCCTGGTGGAGGTGGCCTGTGGGGCGCTGCGCTCCCTCTCCCTGCACGAGGGGGGAGGCTGGACCGTGGTGGCCGGAGACCGCTCGGCGGCCATGCTGGTCGAGGCGCGGCGTCGCCTCGCCGGGAGGAGCTCTCCCCCCGGCCCCCACCTCGTCCGCCTCGACGCCTTCCGGCTCCCCTTCCCGGACGCCAGCGCCGACACCGTCCTCTGTCTCCGCCTCCTTCACCACTTCCCCGATGAAGAAGCGGTGTCCTCCATTCTGGCCGAGCTGTCCCGAGTATCGAGGGGTGTGGTCATCACCTCGTTCTTCGATCGCGTTTCCTGGCAGCACCTCCGGCGATGCGCCCGCGCTCTGCGGGGCCGCCCGTCGCTCCGTTACGCCTTGTCTCGCGCCCGCTTCCTGGACCGAGCCTGCGCCCAGGGGTTGCGCCCCCTCGAGCTGCGATCGGTGGCTCGCTTTCTTTCCGAGCAGGTGCTGGTCGCCCTCGCCAAGGCCTGAGGTGAGGCCCCGGAACGGCACTCTCGCCCGGATGGTGTTCATTCTTCACGACACCCGTAGAGACATCTCCACGACGCACCGGGCCCTCCCCGCCCCGAGCCGCCGGTGCCATACGTTCCTCAACTCCTTTTCCGGTGCAGGTTTCGTGCGCGATCCGTCGAAAATCAGCGCCGGGGCATGAACGTTGCGATGTACCCGTCGCACCCAGGCGAAGACGCGCGGGGCGGGCAATCCGACAAACCCATACCCATACGGCAGGTCGCTGACGCCCAGCCTCCGATCGCGCATTCGTAGCCAGGACCACGATACGGCACTCGGTCGAGTTCGCGGGAACACGACATCGCAGCACAACGCCAGAGACGACCGGAGAGCTCTCGCGCGCAAGCATGCTCGACCGGCCGGCACTCCCCGACTCCGCCGCCGCAAGGGAAACACCGAAACGGGAACCAGCGCAGAAAGCGAGACGGAGACAAGGGTCGAGGGGCTACGCGGCACGGCCGCCGCGTCTTCCCTGGGTCGTCATTTCCTCTCCTGCCGGAATCGATCAGGCGGTCTGACGGGCCCGGAATCCCAGGAAGAAACCTTCCAGGCGCTCGTAGGCGCGAGCAAGCAACTCGGGCTGGGGCAAGAAAACGATGCGCAGGTGTGCAGTCCCCGCCTTTTGCCCGAAACCGCCTCCGTGCACCGGCACGACTCCCGTCTCCAGGATGAGCTCCTTGGTGAACTCCTCGTCCGGGACGGGAACGTCGATCCTCGGGAAGGCATAGAAGGCGGCATTGGGTCGCACACAGCTCACCCCCTCGATGGCGCTCAATCGCTGGTGGGTGATGTCGCGCCGCTGGCGGAGCTTTTTCTTCACCACGGGAAGGTGATCCTGTGGTCCCTCGAGCGCCGGCTTGATTCCGTATTGCAGAGGATGGCTGGCGCAGAGGCGCGCGCGGGTCAGCTTCATCATGGCGGAAGAATAATCTTCGAAGAGATGAGCGGGTCCGCTCGTCACCCCCCAGCCGATGCGCAACCCCGGACCGAGGTAGCTCTTGGAGAGACCGTTGAACGTGATCACGGGCACGTCGGCGGCGAGAGAGGCGATGGAGACGTGAGGAGTCTCCTCGTCGAGAATCAGCTTGTCGTAGATCTCGTCGCAGAGAACGACGAGGTCATGGCGACGAGCGATCTCCAGGATCCCGTCCAGGATCTTCCGCTCGTAGAGAACTCCCGTGGGATTGTTGGGGTTGATGAGGACGATGGCGCGGGTGCGCGGTCCGACGCGCTGGGCGATGTCTGCCAGATGCGGCTGCCACCCGTTCTCCTCGTCGAGGAGATACGGGTTCTGAGTGGCCTCGAGCTTGGAGAGGATCGCACTGTAGAGGGGATAACCGGGATTGGGCAGCAGCACGTCGTCTCCCGAATCGACGAGTGCGGTGAGTGCGATCTCGATGGCTTCGCTCGCCCCGTAGGTGATGAAGACATCGCGAACCTCGCGGATGGACTTCCTCTCCGCTTCCCGTCGGATCGCCTCCAGAGCCTCGGGAATGCCCGCCGAGGGCGCATACCCGTTTCGGTTGTCGCGCAGCGCGCGCTCGATGGCCGCCACGATGTGGGGCGGGGTATGGAAGTCAAAGGCCAGGGGATCGCCGATGTTGAGGTAGATCATGTCCTTGCCCGCGGCCTTGGCCTCGGCTGCAGTCAGAAGGACGTCACGCACGGCATACCGCACGTCTTTCATGCGTCGCGCCGGTCGGATCGGCGATTTCCCCTGCACCATGATCTCCTCCTCCTCCTGATGTGCCCCATTCCCTGCCCGGGGCCTCTCTGGTCCCGAAGAACGAGCACAGTATAGCCCCGGCGGCGGGATCTCTCCACCCGACGACAGGTCGTGCCCGACCCGGCTCACGATCGGCGATTGCCTCAAGACAAGAGACCGAGAAGCTTGAGCGACGACGCGAGGGCGCACACGATGAGAAAGCCCCGCACCCACCCCGCACCCTTCTTCACCGAGAGAACGGATGCGGCATAGCCTCCCGCCATGTTTCCGGTGGCGAGGAGCAACCCCGGCCCGAACGCCACCTGCCCCGAGACCACGAACACGCCCAGGGCGGCGGCCGTGTACAGGAGCACGGTGAGAACCTTGACCGCGTTGGCCTCCACGAGGTCGAATCCGAGCCAGAGCACGAGGCCGACGAGGAGCAGGAAGCCGACGCCGGCCTGCACGAAGCCGCCATAAACACCGATGCCGAAGAAGATCACCCAGGTCAGCGGCGATGTGACGCTCCGCCGCCCACCCTCACGCCCCTTGACCCACCGGCCGGGTCTCAGGAAGACGACGAGGGACAGCAGACCCAGCACCACCCCGAAGACCGAGCGCAGGACCTCGGGATCGAGGGCCACGGCGATCCAGGCCCCGAGGAGGGCCCCCACGCTGGCGGGCACGGCGAGGATCAGCGACACCCTCGTCACCCGCAGGCCATGCTGTCGGAACCCGGCGGTGGCGGCCACGTTCTGGAGCAGAATGGCCACCCGGTTCGTTCCGTTGGCCACGTCCGGCGAGAGGCCGGCGAGCATGAGGAGGGGCAAGGTGACGATGGATCCCCCCCCGGCCACCGTGTTGGCGAAGCCGGCCACGAGTCCACCGAACACGAGGAGGAGAGCGAAGCCGAGATCCATCGGGGCCCCGGAAAGCGACCGTCACAGGAAACGGGCGCGGGAGACAGACCCCCGCGCCCGGCAAGTGATCGACGACGAAGTTCCCGGACCTCAGTCGAAGAAGCCCTCGAGGAGATTGACCCCGGGAACGGGGATGGTCTTGATCAGGAGGCCGTTCCGGCGGTTGATGACCGAGACCGTTCCACTGGCCGTATTGGCCACAAGAACCTTGTTGCAGTTGTTCAGCAGCGGCGGAATCGTGGGCGGAAACCGATGCCAGGCCTTGGTGTTCGATGCGGTGAGGTAGAAGCAGCTGTTGATGTTGTCGTTGAGAGCGATGTCTGTCGGAGAGAGTCCGATGGGATTGTCGCCCGGGACCGTGGGATCGGTCTGGAGGACGACCGAGAACGTCCGGAGCTCACCCGGACTCGGGAAGTTGGGCAGCGGCGGCGGCTGGAACGCGGTGAGCTGGATCTCGGCGAGGGATCGGTTGCCGTTGCACACGAACAGACATCCCGGAGCATCCAGTACCGGAATACCGGCCGCCCGCAGGCTCTTGTTGCTCACGATTCCCATGGGGATGTCGAAGGAAGCCACCGGCCCCTCGGAGATCACCGTCACCACATCGTCCGGCCCGAGGAAGGTCGGTGTCGACGGCCCCGACTCGAAGACGGACACGTTGCCCCCGTCCCGGTTGGTGATGAAGGCGAAGTAGGTCGCCGTCGAACCCCGGTAGGTCGAGGTGATATCCCACGGAGTGGGACCGATGAGGGTGGCGAGGGTCTTCCTCACCGCGAAGGTCGAGTACTTGACGATGCTGACCGAGTTCCCGATCTGATTGCAGACGAGGATGTCCTCGGTGTCCGGTTGAACGGTGAGCGCCTTGGGTCCCAGCCCCACCGGGACCTCGCGAATCACCTGGTGCTGGGTCTGGCTCCCTCTCCGGATGTCGATGATGGACATGGTGTTCGCCGAGAAGTTGGTGACGAACAGGAAGTTCATGTCCGGGTCGGTCTGGAGCCCCGAGGGGTTGGGAGTGGGAATCTGGGTGATGGGCAACGAGGTCGTGGAGTTGATGACGTGAACCACGTTGTTCACGTCATCGGCCACGTACACGAAATTCCCCAGGTCGCTATTGTTCGCATTGGGCCGAATCACCGGGGGGAACGTGCAAAGGCTCGGCGCGCAGTTCGAGGTGGAGTTGATGTTGGGCCGCGGCGGCGGATTGGGCAGCGGCGGGTTGTCCATGGTATTCCCCGTGACGAAGGTGGGGAACGGGAAAGGCGGGCTCGGATAGCAGCCGGGATCGGTGACCGGGATGTTGGTCAACGTGATGACGTTGCCCACCTCGATGCCTGCCACCCGACCGATGCTCGCCGAGTTCTCGGAGTTGGGGAAGACGAGGAGGTCCTCGCCGTTCCTGGCCACCCGGTCTCCATCGGAGTCAATGGTTCGCAGACCGACGGTGCTGCCCTGGGCATCCTCGACCGCATTGATGGCGATGACTCCGAACCGGTTCGGGTTGAGCGCTCCGAAGTAGATCGCGTAGGGCGGGGTCGGGTTATTGGCCACGATCGGCCCCGGGGCGGTCCGGAACTGGGTCGTGTTCGTGAACACGAGCTGCTCCCCGAGCATGTCGGTGACCGGAGCCGGATCGGTGGGCGGGGTGGGCACGATGTTCGGATCCAGCAAACTTGCCCCCACCACGTGAACGCTGACGATGGTCTGGCCGGGATAGGGGCTCATCGGCGTGAACGTGTAGCGACAGTTGTCCCCCGGGAAGGTCTGGGTGATCGTGCCCTGCAGGAGCGATACCGGCACCGGAACGGTGCCGCCCATGTTGGGAAGCTGCTGCTGGCCTCGAAGACGGATGTTGATGGGGAAAGCCGGGTCGTTGCTGACACCGATCACGCTGAGCGGATTGACCTCCTCCGAGAAGGTGACCCGGATGCTCTCGACGAGAGCCACCTCGATGGAGTTCTGGGTGGGATTGACGCTGATCACCCGCGGAGGCGGATTGGCCGAGGTGAGGCCGATGAGGTAGGTGGAGCAGAAGCCGCGGATGAGCGGGCCTCCGCCGACGCTCTTGGCACCCTCACGGACCACCACCGTCACCTGGAGACTCATCGGATTCGTCGGAACTCCGAAGCTCTCCTTGGTGGCAAGGTCTCCGTCGGAGTCGGCGATGATCCGCAGCACCTGGAGGCCATCGGCGGATAGATCCATCCCCACCGGCGGCTGACCCTTCGCGTCGAGACCGCCCAGAAAGGTCTGGGCCGGAACCCGGATGCCGGCCGCGTCGGTGAATCTGACCGACGAGGAGAGCCCGTTGACCGAGGTCTCATCGAAGATCGAGGCGGGGTCGGCGCCGGACGTGAACTCCAGCGTGATCACGCTGTTGTCCTGGAAGCCCGCCTCACCCGGCAGGGGAAAGCGGAATGGTGTCGCCGGCGATGCGAACGAGACGAAGAAATTCCGGTTGGATCCGCCTCCGCCCCCCCCACCACCGCAGCTCGGCAGCGAAACAAGACCGCTCAGTACCACGGAGCCGAAGACTCCGAGCTTCAGAAAACGAGATGGAACACCCATGTGCAAGGCTCCCTCGATACATTTCTTTTCCCAGGGTGAAGAACTGAAAATGGAACCATTTCGGGGCGCGAAACCCAAGAGTCTAGCTGAAAAAGCAAGCCCTCGACGGCTTCGAGAGCGCCCGCTGGGGTGGGGGGAGAGAGCCCGAGGCTCCCGGGCCCCGCTCCTCGGGTGCCGAGCACCCTCGATGCGGAGCCAACGAGCGGGGTTGACCTACCGACGCACGCGGGCCCTACCCGCGCGCCATCCCGTCTCTTGTCCTCTTGGCGTGTCCTTCCTTCTTACCTCGAACAGGGGGTCGCCGTCAAGCGGTCCCTCTCCGGGCCGGGAAGGCCGCCCGTCCTCCGAGGTCCCGGTGTTCACGCTAAGTGAATGGTATTAAACATCTTCCGAAGAGCACCCCGACGACCCGGAAGTGGGCGGAGTCCGGAAGACGCCTCGGGGGGCCCGGCCTCCCGGCGGGCGCGGGAGCCAGGTGATATGCTCCGGGTCCCGGGCGGCGGGCGACCGCCCGGCCGGCCCACCCCAGCAGAGGAACACAATGACGACATCCCACGTCTCTCGAATCCGCAAGGGAGCGAGCCCGCTCCTTTCGATCCTGATGCTCTCGGCCCTCGCTCTCCCCGCCTGTGTGGGTCCCCCTCCCGAGATCTCCCCTGCTCCCCTCCCGGTCGCCAAGGACTACGCCCGTCCCCTGCCTCCGGGTGCCTCCGCCCTCCGCAAGGTCACGGCCTCGCCCCGTTTCCGCGATGATCGCGGCGATCGCGAGAGCCTCAAGACGTCGGTGAGCAAGAGCCTGGCCTACCTGGACAAGCCGTCCTCCCGACGGTTCTTTCCGGTGGAAGGGATCACCCACGAACACGCCAGGAGGAGCCTGCTTCGCTTCGCGGAGCTGCTCGACACGGTGTCCTCGCCCACGGAGCTCGAGCAGAGGCTCCTGGCCGAGTACGACGTCTACATGTCAGTTGGCTGTGACAACCAGGGGACCGTCCTCTTCACCGGGTATTGCCAGCCCGTGTACACGGCCAGCCGTCAGCGCACCGCGACGCATCGCTACCCTCTCTATCGCCTGCCGCCCGATCTGGTGAAGGACGAGGATGGCTCGTGCCTGGGGCGCAGGCTTCCCGACGGCCGCATCGAGCCCGGCTATCCCACGCGACGGCAGATCGAGGAGGGCAACCTCCTGGCCGGACAGGAGCTCGTCTGGCTGAAGGACCGCCTCGAGGTCTACATCGTCCACGTCCAGGGCTCGGCCCGGCTGGAGCTCACCGATGGCAGCGAGATGTCGGTCGGCTACGCGGGCAGAACCGACCACCCCTACCGGAGCATCGGCGCCGAGCTCATCAAGGATGGAAAGCTGAGCCGCGACAACGGCTCCCTCACGGGGATCAAGGAGTACTTCCGCAAGAATCCCCAGGATCTCGATCGCTACCTGTATCGCAATGACCGCTTCATCTTCTTCACCCAGTGTGAGGGCGGTCCGTACGGAAGCCTGGGGCAGGAGGTCACGGCTTTTCGCTCGATTGCCACCGACAAGTCGATCTTTCCCAGGGCGTCCCTCTGCTTCGCCTCGACGAGAGTGCCCGAGCTCACGGAAAGGGGCGTGATCCAGCGACCGCTCGACCGCTTCGTCCTCGATCAGGACACGGGCGGAGCCATCCGCTCGCCGGGTCGCTGCGATCTCTTCCTGGGCACGGGGGACGACGCCGAGCGCGTGGCCGGATTCACCTACGCCGAGGGAAAGCTGTACTACCTGTTCCTCAAGAGCCCCCCGCCGTCCCTGGAAAGGGTCAGCCCATGATCTTCGAGCAGATCGCGATCGGTGGCGACCGCAACTTCGCCTACCTGGTGGGAGATTCCGAGGCCTGTGCGGGCTTCCTGGTCGATCCGGCCTACATTCCCGACGAGCTCGTGGAGCGCGCTCAGGAGCTCGGCCTCCGCATCGAGGCCATCCTCAATACCCACTCCCACGATGACCATATCGGCGGGAACAGCCGGGCCAAGGAGCTGACCGGTGCGCCCGTCCTCTGCCACGAAGCCGGCCGGGCGAGAGCAGGTGCCGATCGCACGGTCTCCGACGGAGAGAAGCTCACCGTCGGTGGGCTTGCGGTCACGGTCCTCCACACCCCGGGCCATACCCCGGACTCGATCTGCTTCCTCGTGGCCGACCACCTCATCACCGGCGATACTCTCTTCGTGGGCAAGGTGGGCGGAACCGACTTCGAGGAGGGAGCACGCCGGGAATACGAGAGCCTCCAGAGGCTCCTCGAGCTGCCGGACGAGACCTCGGTGTGGCCCGGACACGACTACGGAGTCAAGAAGAGCTCCACGATCGGATACGAGCGCACGACCAACCCATTCCTCCAGCGGGAGTCCTTCGAGGACTTCGTCCACCTCAAGAAGACCTGGCCCGAGTACAAGAAGAAGCACGGGATCAAGTAGGGGAGCAGCGCCGCATGGCGCTGAGTTACCCTTCGCTCCCGGAAGACGTTCATCCCCCCAGCAGCGCCAGCAGCTCCGCGAGACCCCGGGCGGTGGCGCCCCCATCGCGTGCCGCACGCAAGGCATCGCGCGCCCGCTCTCGATCCCCGAGGGTCACCAGAGACTCGGCCAGCACCATGGCCGCACGCCCCCGGTCCTCGGGTGCGTAGTCGGCACTCGTGGACACCTGTTCCAGGAGCTCGATCCCCCGGGCCGTACGTCCCGCGGAGAGCGGGAGGAGGGCCGCGCACCAGCCGAGCTGCAGGCGAGCCCAGCGGTGATCCTCGCCTCGGCCCACGACCCCCTCGAGCAACGACGCCGCCCTCTCCAGCGCGGACTCCCGATATGCTGCTCCCAGAGCGGCGTGCACCTCGAGGATCGCCACCTGCGAGAGGTAGTAGAGGACCTCGGGCGCATCCCCGCTCTTCCTCGAGACCTCCTCGAGGAGAACGCGAGCCTCCCCGAGGTCGCCCCAGAGGAGCACGGGCTCCATGAGGGTGGCAAAGGCCTCCCACGACAGGTCTCCGTCGAGGAGTTGCGTCGCGGCGGGGCGGATCTCCTCCTCGGGAGTGAGGGCGAGAGCCGGCTCGTCCGCGGAGCTCTCGCTCTCCTCCTCGCGCGGACCACGCTTGCCGGCCGATGCACGCGGTGGAGCCTGCTCCGCGGAGGCGATGCGCGCGCGGATGTCGGCGAGGCGCCGCTGCGCCGATCCGGCCACCGGGATCAGGGCAGGATCGACGGGCCAGGGCAGCCCCACGATCTCTCCCGCGCCGCCGCTGAAGTAGAGTCGCTTGCCGATCCGGGCCAGGGTGCGCGCATTCTGGTTGAGGCGGTGGTCGATTCCGCGCTGGGAGATGGCGAGCTTCCGGATCCTCTCCTCGTGCTTGACCCGCTTCCCCCGCTCCCTGGCCTGACGGAGCTCGAGATCGGTGAAGAGAAAGCCTGCGGCGAGCAAGCCAAGGATGATCCAGTGCGAGCGCCTCATGGCGACGTGGTCTCCGACGCTTCCCCGACTCCTCCTCCGACGTGGGAGAGGGCGAGACGTTGTACAGAAGGAGAGCGCCGGGCGCAACGGGATGCCGGCCCCGTGGCAAAGGACACGGGCCGGCATCCCCGGGAATCCGATCTAGCGAATGACGATGTCGAAGGGGACGAGGAGCAGACGCCGGTCATTCTCGTCCATGGCGACGCCGAGCACGGTCCGGATCTTGTCCAGGACCTCCCGCCCCTCGTCGGTGGCAAGCAGGAGCCGTGCCTCGGCCGGCAATGCCGCGAGCAGGCCATCGCGGTCGGAACCGGTCAGGCCGATCAGACCACCCCCCCCGAACATCTCGGAGAGGACCTCGAAGAAGTTCCGCGGCTGGGGAAGCTCGATCACCTCACAGTCTTCCGGAAGACCCGCCTTCTTGCGCGCGAGAGAGAACGCCAGCTCCAGGCCACCGAGCTCGTCCACGAGGCCGATCTCCTTGGCCTGACGTCCAGTCCACACCCGGCCCCGGGCGAGCTTTTCGGTGTCCTCGAAGCTCATGCCGCGCCCCTCGGCCACCTTGCTCACGAAGTCGCGATAGAAGGCCTCCATGTAGCCCGCGAAGCGCTGCCTCTGCTCGTCGCTCTTCCTGGTGAAGGGAGAGAACATGCCGGCGCTCTTGCCTCGGCTGACCGTCTCGACATTGATCCCCACCCGTCGGATCAGACGCGTCATGTCAATGAACATCGACACCACGCCGATGGAGCCGGTGAGGGTGGTCGGCTCGGCGATGATGCTGTCGGCGGCCATCGCGATGTAGTAGCCTCCCGATCCCGCCACGTCGGACATCGAGACCACGAAGGGCTTCTTGGCCTTGGCCCGGACGACCTCGCGCCAGATCATGTCGGAAGCGAGGCCAGATCCCCCCGGACTGTCGACGCGCATGACGATGGCCTTGACGCTGTCGTCCTCGGCCGCCTTGCGGATCGCCGCCACCATGGTCTCGGAGCCCATGGAGGACGAGGCTCCCGAGAACGGATCGACCTGGCTCTTGCCGGAGGTGATCGCCCCGACCGCATAGATGAGAGCGATGCGTGGTGCCTTCTCCCCGCCCTTGTCGTCGGTCTTCGGATTCATGAGCTGAGCGATCTGGGTGAAGACGGCGAAGGGGTTGTTGAGGTCGAGGTCGGCTCCCTGGGGACGACCGTACTTCGTCAGGATCTCCAGCTTCTTGCCCGGATACTGGCTCTCGAGCCAGGACTTGAACTGATCCTGGTATTCCACGGCGTCGACGAGACCACAGCGGCGCGCCTCCTCGGGGGTCTGGAATCCCCGGTCGATGGCTCGCTCCACCGTCGACCGCGGAATACCCCGCCCCTCGGCGATCAAGGTGACCATCGTATTCCAGTACTCGTCGAGCAGACAGTCCAGGACCTCGCGCAGCTCCTGCGACATCTCCTCCTTGGAGAAGTTCTCGTAGGCGGACTTGAACGCGCCGACGTGGGTGACGTCGAAGCGGATGCCGAGCAGATCGAAGAGCTCGCGGAAGTACATGGCCTCGGCGCCCAGGCCCGGCAGCATCACGAATCCGCTCTCGGGAATGGAAACCCGGTGGGCGATGGACCCCAGCATCAGGGTGAGCGAGCTCAGGTCCTCGGAATGGAGGTAGATCTTCTTGCCGCGATCGCGAATGTTCGTCAGCCCCCGGTGGAGCTGCTGGACCTTCGCAAAACCGATGGCCGGCGACTTGATCTCGAGCAGGATTCCCTCGAGCTCGGGATCACCGGCCGCCTTCTCCAGCAGCCCCAGCACGCCGCGGAAATTGAGGGGAGAGGGCCCGATGGGTGGCGTCGGGGCCAGCCCCTCGTCCATGGCCCCCGAGAGCTTGATCTTCGCGAACTTGACCGTGGGAACGGGCGGGGGGGTCTCCTTCTCATCCCCGGCCCGGAGCGCGGGGGCCAGGGCGAACACGAGACCGAGAGCCATCCCCACGAGGGCGGCAGAACGTGAGCGACGCGATGTCATGGATGTTCCTCCGGGAGGTGGTACGGCACGATGGGTCCTCGGCTCAACTCGGCACGAGAAGCACCCGGCCTGAGGCTCTTTTGCGCTCACCGGGACCCGGAGATACGGGGAGGCCCGGGGAAAGTTGCAGGCGGTTTCGGAGGAGGGTCTCAACGGCTATCATGAGCCCCGACCCACCGTAGTTGACACCGGGGGCACCCCGTCCGGCGCCTCGCGACCCGGAGCGAGAGGGGCCCCGCAGGAGGACACCATGGACACCCGACGCTTCTCGCCTCTTCCTCGCACGGGCCTGATGCTCGCCTTCCTCGCCCTCCTCGGCGGACCTGGCCTCGGGCAGCAGGAAGCGCCGGAAGAGACCCGTCCCGTCGAGGGGAGAGTGGTCGCACAGGCAGATGGAAGCCCCCTGGCCGAGGTCGTGGTCTCCGTGCATCGCCTGGAGCGCAACTCCCTGGGGGAGGTTCTTGCCCGGACCACGACCGATGCCGACGGGGCCTTTCACTTCGATGCGATCCCCGTCGGCCGGCTGGCCCTCAAGACCGATCTCGAGGGCCATGCCCTCGACCTGCGTCTGCTCCTGGTGCAGGAGGAGGGAGGGGAGCCGCCCCTGGTCGAGCTCATCAAGGGGTTCGCCATCCGGGGTCGGGTCGTGGACAGGAGCGGGCAGCCCGTGCCCGACGTGCGGGTGTCGCGGGAGAACATCGCCGACACGACCGCTGCCGACGGAAGCTTCTCTCTCGAGCGCGTACCCTGGGAGGACGGGTCGTACACGGTGGCCGCGCAGAAGAAGGGCTACGTTCCGGCCGATCTCCGGATCCCCGATGTGAAGCATCCCGTCACCGAGGGTCTTCGACTCGTGCTCGACGCGGGACGGACCGCCAACTACACGGTATTTGACGAGAGCAGAGCTCCCCTGGCCTCGGCCACGGTGCGGCTCCGCTTCTACCGGGAGGATCCCTATTCCGATTTCCGCACCTTCTGGGAGGGAACGACGGGGGCGGACGGTCGCTGCACGATCTCCGGCATCGGGTACACGAGCCCTTTCGTGGCCGAGATCCGGGCCGAGGGATACCCGGTGCATGCTCTGCCACCCCGCTGGCTCGACGAAGTAGGACTGTCGGAGACGGCGGTGCTGTCCAAGGGGCTGCCCCTCTCCGGGAGAGTGAAGAGCACGGACGTTGGACCTCTGGCCGGGGCCCGGATCACGGTGGCTCGCCTCGTGGAGCCCCTCCTCTCCTTTGGCGGTCCCGATCCCGATCGCGAGGATCAGGGCTACGTGACCACCATCACCTCCGCCGACGGAAGCTTCCTCCTCGACGGGCTCGCGCGCAGTCCTCAGATCCTTCGCATCGAGGCGGACGGCCACGAGCTCCAGGAGCAGGTGGTGCGCCCCGGCGACATCGGAGGGAGCTCGATCGAGATCGTCCTCCGGCCCACCGTCCGCTGCGCGCGGAAGAAGGCAACCGACGTTCCCGGCATCGCCTGGGAGAGGAGCGTCGACGAGGCCTTCTCGCGCGCAGCCGCCGAAGGGCGCCCCGTGTTCCTCGCCATGGCGATGGACGACGAGCCGGCCAATGACGGGATCGCCCGGCTCCACTTCAAGAACCCCGAGATCATCCACCTGACGCGCTACACGGTCCCCCTGCTCTCCACCGCCTTCGACCACACCCCCGAGGGGGACCCGGGCGGCCTCGACGAGCGCTACGGTGCCCAGCCAAGCTCGGTCTTCCAGGAAATCGAGGTGTGGGCCAGAAACCTCATCGGAGGGGGCCAGGTGGTCAACGTCCCCAAGCACCTCTTCTTTGATCCTGGCCGGCGCATCCTCTCCCAGAGAACGCTCTGGCTCACCGAGCGCGACCTCCGGAACATGATCGTTCAGAGCCTGCGCGACGTCGCCCCGGGCGATGCCTGGCTCCTCGCCTCACGACTCTACGCTCCCCTTCTCGAAAGACTCGAGAAGGGAAACGAGCGCGACCGACAAGGGGCCCTGGAAGATCTCGTGCTGCTGGCCAGCACCGGAGACGAGCTGGCGGCAAGCGCCCTCTCCCGGGCCGACCTGTCCCCATTCGCCGGACCGGCGCTGGTGGCCACCGTGGGACGGATCGCCCCCCGCATCCACGACGTCGCCTCGATCCTCGGGTCGGCTCTCGTCCATGGAGATCCCCGGGTCGAGAGTGCGGCGGCCCGGACCCTGGTCCGCGCCGGCGACGAAGCCGACCTCGAGAAGGCGTTGCCCTTCCTGACCACTGCCACCCCCGAGGCGCAGAGGGTGCTCCTGTCCGCCTTCGGCATCGAGAGCAACGAGCACGGTCGCCTCGACTTCGGCGCTTCGCGAGGAAAGCCGCTGGCCTGCCGCGCCGCCATCGTTCTTGCGCGGGACGGCCAGAGCGACGCTCGCCGTGAGGTCCGCGCCCTCCTCTCCTCGAACGACGATCGGACGAGGGTGGACTGCGCCTACGCCGCCGCGGCGATGGGCGACGTCGATTCCCTGGCCGCACTGACCCAGGCCGTCGAGAAGGGAGGCTGGAAGGCAGGGGTGATGGCACGCGCCCTCGGCACGATGGGCGACGACCGAGCCGTCCCCTTCCTCATCGGCGCCCTGAGCGACTCGAGCTGGATGCTGCGGGAGGAGGCCGCGCGTGCCCTCGGCAACCTGCGCGCGACCTCGGCCGAGAAGTTCCTCGCCAAGCTCCTCGACGACGACCAGGTGCCGGTGCGCCTGGCTGCGGCCCACGCTCTGTCTCGTCTGGGCAAGGACCAGGGGCTCGACGCCCTCGTGGAATGCCTCGCTCGCCCCTACTATCGCGACGAGGCGGAGAGGCTCCTCGAGGAGGCCTACCTCCGCGACCAGCCCTTCACCGCGGAGGGCTGGCGGGAGTGGATCCGGCGAAGAAGTGGTACGGGGGCGTCGGGGGGGATGAAGTAGGGTGCCTCACTTCCGCTCGTAGCTGCATTCGAACAGCGTGATCCAGGCGACCCCGTCTCCGGACCTGCGCTCCAGCTTCTTCAGCCTCGAGTGTCCCGGCGTGAGCTTCGGCATCTCCATGACGCATTCCTCCCCTCTCAGGCCAGGTGTGTCATTTCATGGAGAGTGAAGACCTCAACCGCTCCATCGGTCGCTGCCCTGTAGTCCTTCAGGTGCTGGTTGTTCATGTGCGTCTGCCAATGTTCACGAGACTCCCAGTTCTCGTAGAACATGAAATGAGCAGGGTTTTCATTGTCTTGATGCAAATCGTACTGCAGGCAGCCCTCCTCGGATCGAGTCGTATCGACGAGCTTGTCGAGCTCTGCCTTCACGAGCCCGATCTTGTCCGGTCTGACTGTAATGTGCGCAACAACCGTCAATTTTGACATGACTGTCTGCCTTCTCCCCGTTTCTCAGGGACTGACGATCCATGCTCTGCCCCCAGGGTGCGCGGGCGGCTGCAGTGTACAAGGCGGACGGGTGAACCAGGCGCCGCCCTTCCTCGCCTCCGCGGTCACGTCGCACCGTAGCCCAGCACTCTGGCGATCGCGGTGATGGTATTCCAGTTGCGCGTGGTGACCGGGACCCCGAAGAGCCGGTCGAACGTGCCAAGGTAGCCGATGACCTTCATGTGGCGCCGGTACAGGCCGAAGACGAACCGGTTCTCTCTGGCGAGGATCCTCAGAAGCCACTTCCCGCTCGAGGGAAAGCTCATGGGCGTCGTCGGCGCGGAGCGCGGGCGCCGGGCCAGGACGCTCACGAAGCGGACGATGTCGGGACGCACGGGCTGGCCCGCGAAGGGATTCCCGGACATCAGCCCGACGATCTCGCGACCCTCGCAGATCATGATCTCCGCAGCAAAAGGAAGCCTGGATGCAAGCTCGGCGCGGAGTCGCGTCCGGGTGACCGGTTGCCGGATCACGAACGTTCCGGCCGCGCCGATGTTGACCACATCGAGGTCCTTCAGTTGCTTAGCGAGCGTGGTGGGTCGGAAGGTCCTGTGACCGCCGACGTTGACCCCTCTCAGAAGTACCACGAGTGCCACGCTTTCCTCCCGGGTGCTGATGGATCTGCCGGCCAGCCATCGCCAAAGGCGATCGACGGCAGCGGAGTATCAGGCACCCCCGGCCCCTCCGGTTTGCGCCACGTTGCCGAATAGAACCCTGCAGGCTCGTGCCCACACCCTACCGCCACGCCTTCACGACATGCGCGTGGAACTGGATCACCACATGATCGTCGTGCGTCACTTCTTTGAGAGGTGATCCCATGTCTGCGCTGATGGCTGTCACGATCGCTTGCCGGCCTCGGGCGTCGAGGTTCTGCATCGAAGGAATCGCCGCAGTATCGACGTCGATCTCTGCAGCTAGTGGTCTGATTCACTCTGTTGGGACATTATTCAGTGCGGCTCGGGCGCGGCCCACCTTCGCAAGGATCTCGTCGACCGTCTTGCGCCAAACGAACGGTTTCGGGTCGTCGTTGTGCTCGCCG
>Ga0214472_10000130_pt1 | contig 102859 bp, 99 predicted proteins | sample RVTome_6_FD_207662 | JGI IMG/M metagenome (GOLD analysis project Ga0214472, IMG submission 207662) | Soil microbial communities from uranium-contaminated site in the Upper Colorado River Basin, Wyoming, United States - RVT140D175 | ecosystem: Environmental > Terrestrial > Soil > Contaminated >... | reverse complement strand
CAAGTTCGTCGTTTTTCAGGTAATACTCGACAATCGAGCGTGGCAGCGGTGTGCCTTCCTCGACGCCCAGGCGCTTGCAGATACTGCCCGCGGCGATGTTGCGCACCACCACTTCGATCGGGATGATCTCGACTTCCCGCACCAGCTGCTCACGCATGTTGAGGCGGCGGACGAAATGGGTCGGGATCCCGATTTCCGCAAGGCGCAGCATGAGGAACTCGGAAATCCGGTTGTTGAGCACCCCCTTGCCGGTGATGATGCCCTTTTTCTGATTGTTGAAGGCCGTGGCATCGTCCTTGAAATACTGAACCACAGTGCCGGGTTCCGGACCCTCGAACAGGATCTTTGCCTTGCCTTCATAAATCCGTTTGCGTCGCATCTTTTTGTCCGATCGGGATTATATCACCCCAGCGCAACAACGGCCTGACCAGGCCAAGCTGGCCTGACGCGGAACCGGTATCACGCCGGTGGGGAGCACCATATAGCAGGTGAGCACGCACCGCACAAATAACCTGTGGTGCCGCCGGGTGGAATTCGGCTGCGGGGGCCTGTCGCCGATCGCAGGATGAGCACAAAAACTCATGTCTGTAATGAAGTTATCGGATTTATATATTGATTTTGTTTATTTTTTCCCGGCGAAGAATATAAAGGCCGCTGCCTGCCACCACGGCCGCGCCGACGAATGTCCAGCGGTCGGGAATGTCGCCCCAGATCGCCAGTCCCAGCACCACCGCCCAGACCATGCTGACATATTTGAAGGGAACCACCAGCGCGGCTTCGGCCAGACGGAAGGACTCGATCATCAGAAAGTGTGCGCAGCCCAGCAAACAGCCGCAAAAGAACAGCAGGCCCATGTCGGGGAGCGGTACCGGCTCCCAGCCGCCGATAAAGGTCGTGCCGCCGGCGAAGGTGACTGCCAGGGTCGAGTAGAAGAGAACCGATACCGAGGTATCGCGCTGGGACATCCTGCGGGTCAGAATGTCCCGCAACGCGCCGGTTATGCTGGCGGCCAGCGGGAAGAAGGCGGCCATCTGAACGGCGTCGCCGGTTGGCCGGATGATGATCAGGACCCCTATAAAGCCGGTGGCGACCGCCAGCCAGCGCCGCCAGCGGATCACTTCGCCCAGCAAGGGGGCCGCGAGCGCAGTGACGAACAGCGGTCCGGCAAAGGTGATTGCGATGGCATCGGCAAAAGGCAGATAGCGCAGGCCGTTGATAAAGAGAAAAGTCCCCGCGACCATCAGCCCGCCCCGCAGCAGGTGCGGTCCAACCCGCGAGACGCGCAGACTCTGGAGACCGCCGGTGTACCAGATCAAAGCCGCGACCGGCAGGAAGACAAAGACACCGCGCAGAAACATGATCTGGCCAACCGGATAGTCTCCGGCAAGCCATTTCAGCGCGGCGTCGTTGAGGGTCAGAAACAATCCCGACAGGACCATGCAGACAACGCCCTTGAGGGGGGAAAGAGACCCTGCTGATATGTGCTCTGCGGTCATTGATCGACTGTCGGACTCATTTTTCACCGTTGTCCGGAAGGCTTGTCCTGCGACGGTGCAGGCATGGAAAACACCGGCTTTGGGTCGGTGCGGCTAAATTTCGATCGGGGACACAGGAGTGTATGCCGCCGTTCGGGGAGAACCATTGGCGAAGAGCCAGCGGATGCGGGCTTCTTCCGGACAGGCTGCGTGAAACTCTGCCGAGGGCAGCGCGATCAGCGAACTGGAAACGGTTTCGAAGCCATTGTCGAGTTGAACCGACATGGCGGCGAAAGGGTCGCCGCCGGATTCAGCAGCATTGCGCCTCAGGATCTCATACCAGCTTTCCCACCCGGGTGGGGCCGTTTGAGCGTCGTCCTGCCGCCAGGCTTCCGGCTCAGGCACCGCCGCTTTCTTAAAATCCGCTATGTGACGGCCGATACGGGCCGATTTGACGTCGTTCATATCGTAAGCGGTAATCATCGACAGGCCTTCCGGGATTGCAAAGCACTCGACTTTCAGGGTGTCGTCCTTGCCCTGGTTGCGCAGCCAGAAGGCGTCGCGGTTGTCGGCAATGATCAGGTTGAAGCTGCGGTAGGCGGCAGGGTTGAGGCTGGACAGCGCCTTGGCCGCGCTGTCGGCATCGTTGTGATCCAGTGCCTCGAGGACAAGCTCGCCACGGCTGCGTTTACCTTCCTGGGGGCCGAGGCTGCCGACGCGGTTAAGGACAGCGGAAAGCAGGCCGTATTCATTGATGCCCAGCCAGGTGCCGCCGCCTGTCAGATCGCGGCCACCCGTGACCGAAGGCCGGTCGTGCCAGTGCCTTGCCGGCGCTTTTGACGGTCGGTCCCGCATCTCGTCTCGGTTGCCGGCGAACAGCAGTGGCCAGTTGTGACCGGGGCGGCGAAGGATGACAGCGGTACACATCAGTGAAAGTGATCCCTTGAATCTGGCAGGTTCGGTCGCAAATCGGTTTTCCTCGCGTTGTTTAGCGACTATATGTGAAGCATGATCTAAACGCCTGACACCCGTGCTCGCTGCAAATGAAGCGCAGACGGCGTGCAGGCGGTGACCACACCAAAGTAGCGAGGAGAGACGGCGAGATGAGCACCTTCAACGAACGCGAAAAGGCGTTCGAAGACAAGTATAAGCACGATCAGGAATTACAGTTCAAGGTCGATGCGCGCCGCAACAAACTGCTCGGTCTCTGGGTGGCCGAGAAGATTGGTCTGAGCGGTGCCGATGCCGACGCCTACGCCAGGGAGGTCGTCATGGCCGATATGGAAGAGCCGGGCGACGACGACGTGAAGCGAAAGGTCCTTGCAGATCTTGTCGGTAAGTCGGCCGAGATCTCCGAGCATCAGCTCGAGAAGAAGATGCAGGAACTGATTGTGGAAGCCAAGTCGCAGGTCATGGGCGAGTAAAAACCGCACAAGCGAATTCAATGCAAAAGGCCCGTCGCGATTTTTCGCGGCGGGCCTTTTTTCGCTTAAGCTGCAGGATCAGGTATTATCTGTTCCAGGATGTTCAGCTTTCGCCGAAGACCCGCTCAAAAATCGTATCGACATGCTTGGTGTGATAACCGGCGTCGAAAGAGGCGGAGAGTGCCGCTTCGTCGATTTTCCCCGCGACGTCCGGGTCGGCCTTCAGAAGGCTCTCGAAGTCGGCTGATTCCTGCCAGACCCTCATGGCGTTGCGCTGAACGATGCCGTAGGCATCCTCGCGGCTGATCCCGGCCTGGGTCAGGGCCAGCAGAACCCGCTGCGAATGTACCAGCCCGCCGAGCTGATCCAGGTTTCTCTGCATGTTTTCCGGATAGACGTACATTTTCTCGATCACACCGGCCAGACGCGTCAGGGCGAAATCCAAGGTGATGGTCGCATCCGGGCCGAAGAAGCGCTCCACCGAAGAATGCGAGATATCCCGTTCATGCCAGAGGGCGACGTTCTCCAGCGTCGGCGTGACCGCGGCCCGCACGACCCGGGCCAGACCGGTCAGGTTCTCGGTCAGGATGGGATTGCGCTTGTGCGGCATGGCCGAGGAGCCCTTCTGACCGGGGGCGAAAAACTCTTCCGCTTCCCGGACTTCGGTGCGCTGCAGATGACGGATCTCGACCGACAGGTTCTCCATCGAACTGGCGATCACCCCGAGGGTGGCGAAATAGGCCGCGTGCCGGTCGCGCGGGATGACCTGGGTCGAAATCGGCTCGATCTCCAGGCCCATCTTCTCGGCGACATGGCGCTCGACCGCAGGGTCGATGTTGGCGAAGGTGCCGACCGCGCCGGAAATGGCACAGGTGGCGATTTCCTTGCGGGCCTGGACCAGACGCCCGCGCCCGCGCTTGAAGGCGGCGTAGTGGGTGGCGAGCTTCAGGCCGAAGGTGGTGATCTCGGCATGAATGCCGTGGCTGCGGCCGAGGCAGACCGTATTTTTATGCTCGAAAGCGCGTTTTTTCAGCGCTTCCAGAACCTTGTCCATATCGGCCAGCAGGATATCCGTCGCCTGGGTCAGCTGTACCGCCAGACAGGTATCCAGCACGTCGGACGAGGTCATGCCCTGATGCACGAAGCGGGCTTCCGGGCCGACATGTTCGGCCAGATTGGTCAGAAAGGCGATGACGTCATGCCGGGTTTCGCGCTCGATCTCGTCAATCCGCGCGACCTCGAAGGCGCCGCGGTCCCAGACTGCCTTGGCGGCGTCCCTGGGGATGACACCCAGTTCGGCCTGCGCGTCGCAGGCATGGGCCTCGATCTCGAACCAGATGCGAAAGCGGTTCTCGGGTTCCCAGATACGGGTCATTTCGGGGCGGCTGTAGCGGGCGATCGACATGCGGTTTTTTTCCGGTTTTTTAGGGCGGGGTGAAACTGGCGCCAAACAAGCGAACGGCTGGGGCTTTGTCAAGAAGAGGTATGGGGGAAGACACACAAGCAGGTTCTGGCTTGCCACCTTATCCTCGGCGCTTTTGTCGCCGTCTGGCGATAGCGGCCACTCTGCGATACCGGCGCATGCCACCTAGCGTCATTTCCGCAAGGAAACCTGGTAGGTGGGGTGTCGGGATTTACCTGCTCCCGATCACCGGTTCTGGTTATTCGTACTTTTCAGTCGAGATGCAGCCGAGAATATACTCGATCTCGTCATCCTCACGCCGTAGAGGCATCAATAACCTTTGTTGAATTATCCATTCCCTCCTCAACCAAAGTCCGCGTTGCACCTCGAATCGAGCCTGCCTCCGTTCGATCACTTCACCATACGCCTCCCGAACACGATTGATCTGTGCGATATGGGCACATTCCGAGAGGCGCTTGTTGGTGACGTCCGTACCGACAGTTTCAACAATCCGAGTTCCGACAACACGGTATAGGTAATCACCGTCCCCAAGACATTCCACGAGCATGATATTGGCCAATATGCGTCCCATGGCAATTGGATCGATTGCACTTCGAAGTGGCAGTTGGTCCCCGTCGCACTTCGAGATCCAATACTCGTATGCAACTTTCAACGGCGAACTGGCAGGCATACTTCGAACGCTGTCCAACTTCCCATGTTCGAGATGCAGTACCTTGAACGTATCATCATAGAGGATTGGATTCGATCTGCTCGCAGACATTGTCTTTTCCCCAACAATGACAAAAAGTGCATTCCATCAAATGTGGCCTACAACTTGCCAATTCCCGCAGTATATGCACAAATCTCGCGAATGTCGGGTTGCCTGTTAATAAATTAAACCTAAAATTTCCGAGACGTTTACGTAATTACGTAGTTTTACCATGCGCCTTTTGTTGACAAAGGGCAAGTAGACTGGCGGCGGTCGGAACAACCCCATTAAAGGGCAGGTTTGCCTCTGTAGGTGACCCCGCCAAGGAACCGCAGCACGCGCACGAAACACTTGGGCGACCAATCGGCGATCTAACCCGGACATTGTAAACCGTCGCCGCTAATCGGCCGAATTCATGACTTTACGGACTACAGTGAGGACAACGGCAGATATCAACCGGCCACCTCAGTCGTATAGAACAGAGGGCAACCAAAGCACGATCTGCGGCCAGACGGTGATCAGAACCACGCCGAGGGACATCAACAGAAAGAACGGGAAAGCCGCGCGTGCGACCCGCCCGATTGGCACGCCGGTCAGCCCCTTGATCACGAAGAGGTTGAAACCGATCGGCGGCGTCATCTGACCCAGCTCAACCATTAACACCAGAAACACGCCGAACCAGACCGGATCGAAACCCATAGCGATGATCAGTGGCAGTGTAATCGGTAGACTCATCACGATAATCGAAATGCCGTCCAGGAACAGCCCCAGCGAAATGTATAAGACCGCAAGCATTGCGATTAACCCATAGGACCCGATCTCCATCTCCGCAATCAGCGAAGCAATATCCTGCGGCACATGCATATAGCCCATGGCCGTCGAGAGGAAGGCGGCGGCAACCAGGATAGAGCAGATCATCGCCGAGGCCCGCACAGCGCCCATAAGACTCTCACGTAGCACGTTCCAGGATAGCTGGCCGAGCAGTGTTGCGACCACGAGCGTTCCCAACACACCGACAGCCGCGGCCTCCGAGGGCGTGGCCAACCCGGAATAGATCGCGCCGAGCACGAGCGTCACCAGAAACAGAATAGGCAACAGGTCGAGGATCGCCCGTTGCTTGGATGCCAAATGCTTGACGGTCTTGGGTTCCAGCCCGGTCTTCATCGCGCAACGGCCCGCGATGTACGCCGAGTAGAGCCCGGCAACCAGCAGACCCGGCAGGATCCCGGCCGCAAACAGACGGGTGACCGAGACCTCTGCCAGCACACCGTAGATGATCATGACAATCGAAGGCGGGATCAGCAGCCCAAGGCTGCCCGCCCCGGCCAGTGAGCCAAGCGAGAGACTTTCGTCATAGCCGCGCTTCCTCAGCTCGACGGTGGTGATCTTGCCGACCGTCGCCGTGGTCGCCGCCGATGATCCCGACATCGCGGCAAACAGGGTCGAGCCTGCCACGTTGGTATGAATCAGCCCGCCGGGAACGCGGCTGACGAAAGGGGAAAGCCCATTGAACAGCCGCCCGGACAAGTCGGTCCGAAAGATGATTTCCCCCATCCAGATGAACAGCGGGATCGCTGCCAATTCCCAGGAACTGGCACTGCGAAACAGAATTTTGCTTAGGATCACACCGATCCGTTGGGGCGGAAAATCAAGGACTATGGCAAGGCCCGTGGTCGAGACCAGCAACAAGCCGACGAAAACCCAGACACCACTACCCATGAACAGTAAGATCAGAATCAGGATGATGAATCCGGATATCAGAGCGTCCATAGATTATTCGGCCCTGTCGGACCTGATAGGCTCACCACCTGCGGCGACGCGTAAGAAACAAGCGATGATCTGGATCATCAATAGGACCAGCCCCAGCCAGACAGCACCGACCGGCAGCCATTGGGGCACCTCTGCGATGCTTTCGCTGACCGAGCCGCGGGACCAGTTCCGCAAGGCGTCGCGGCCAACCCACCAGGCACAGAAGCCGGCAATCCCAAAACTGGATCCTAGACAGAAAAGCTCCACCCAGCGGCGCAGCCGGCCCGTGAGGCTCCCAACTACCAGATCAACGCGAATAAGGCTTCCTTCATTGAGCGCATAGCCCAGCGAGAGGAAGGTCATCGCCGCGACCGCGTAGCCGACGAACTCATCGAGAACGAAGGTCGAGCTTTGAAAGAAGCTTCGCAGCACGATCTCCGTGATGATGTGAAGAAAGATATAGACCAGAAGAACGGCGGCCAGCGCCCCCGCAACCCGATTGAGCGCCGTCGCTGCCTTATCGATCAGCAATATTGCCGACCGCCAGGACTCACTCGGACATGTATGCATCAAGAATGGCCCTGCCTTTGTCTCCGGTCTTGTCGAGCCATTCTTCACGCGCCTTTTTGCCCGCAACGCCCAGTGCGTCCAGAAACGCCGGGTCGACGTTGGTCACCACGGACATTTTCTCGGATCTCATCTGCTCGTAGTTCTCCGCCACCCGGGTCACCACGTTGTTCCAAACGTGGTCCTCTGCCGCCTTGGCTGCTTCCAGAACCACGCTCCGATGTTTGGCAGAGAGGTCGTTCCAGGTGTCCAGATTGATGTGAACCATGTTCAGAGGCATCGCGTAGTTCACTTCAGTGAAGTGACTGAGGTGCTGCCAGAACTTGGCGTTCGAGCCGCCTTCGGCCGAAGTCAGCACCGCGTCGATCCCACCGGTCGAGAGCTGCGGAACCACGTCGGCCCAGCTGAGCTGAATCGGAGCCGCATTGACTTCTCGAAAGATGATGGTGCTGTTGGCGTCGTATGTGCGGATCTTGAGGCTCGCCAGCGCATCCAGGTTGTCGACGGGCTTGTTTGCCCAGATGCCAGACGGCGGCCAGGGTGAAGCCCAGAGAAGCTTCTGGTTGTTGTCGGCGAAGACGTCTTCATACTCGCTGCGGGCGGCTTCGAAAAGGGCCCGGGCCTCATCCGGTGTCTTGGCCAGAAATGGCAGCGACGGCAACAGGAACATCGGCTCGATCCCACCCAGCGACCCAATATAGGTATCAGCGATCGGCAGCGCACCATCGCCAACTGCGTCGAATTGATCCTTGGACTTGAAGCCGATCGAGCCGCCGAAGTGATGGGTAACCTCGATCATGCCACCGGTCAGTTCCGCAAGCTTGGTCGAAAATATCTTGTCACCCTCGGCGTGGATCGAGGTGTCGTTGTACTCATTGGCCATATCCCACTTGATGGCGTCGGCAGCCTGCAGCGGTTGTAGCGCCGTGCCGGCAAGGATCACCGTGGCCGTTCCAATTGACTTCCAGTACATGCTCTATCCTCCTACGCGAATAGGACTCAATCCTTCAGCATTCTGCCGGGGCTCAAGCAGACTTCCCGTCATAGGCGCCGAGCAAAAATTTCCGAGAAAACCTGCCGAATCCCCGGTCTTCCTCAAGAAGCTGTTCGGAACAATGGCCCGGTTCGCCGTAACCTCCCGCACCCGAGGTTTCAATGACTGCTGCCGTTATCGGCTTAAATCGGATACCATGGCCCATGGCCCATGGACGGCAAGGCTTGTTCCCGTTCCTGCTCGTTGAGCAGACAGAACCGGTCAGGTATTTCGGGCTGTCCACCCAGAATTCCCCATGCCGCAATTATTATCTCTTCGGATGCGAGCAGTCGCAAGGTAAATGCAGAATCGAATTGAGTAATCAGGATCCGGGGATGCAGGCTGATTTCTCAACCGAAATGCCGGGCTCTCTCTTGTCTGTCAGCCTGGCAACGCAAGAGGTTACGGTGCTGGCAGCGGATGTCGGCAACATCGATGATGTTGTGCGGATCGGTGAGACCTTGCTTGTGAGCGACTGGATCACGGGTCAGCTTTTCGAGATTACGCCTGAAGGGAATGCATTGCCCGTGGGCGATTATGCCCCCGGGTTGGCGGATGTTTCCGCACATGCCACCACACTTTATCTGCCATCAATGCTGGAAGGCACCATGAGCGCCCCTGTCTATTCCTGACTGAGAAAAGTCACATATGACAGGCCCAGACCTATGGAAGACAGCGATAAGCGCGGGCAGGTACTGTCATAAATCTTCAATCCGGGAATGGAAAAGGCTCGGGAGGCGCGCTACGGCGCGCTTTTTTCGGGTAAGGCGCGAGCGTAGTGATGAAGCACCTGCCCGCGAGCTCCTTTACCTTATGAATTGCACCCCAATGATCTTCCTTTTTGGCAGATGGTTTTGCCATTGGGGCCGAACCGGACCTTTGCGCAGGGTGCCGCGAAAGCCCGGAACGAGCCCCCAGTTGACCAATGCTGCGCAATGTATAAAGGTCAGCTGGCGCCAATCATTAGTTGAAAAATTTGTGGGGGTCTGTTCATGGGTGCCAATGCTTGGTTCGCGGCCTATTTCGATGGTGATCCGAAAGAGGTTCTGAAAGCTAATCCGAAGCTAAACCGAACGGCATCACGGGAGCTCGCAGAAGGGCTGTTGCTCGACGTCGCGTTGAAGGAGAAGGAGGATGGCACACTAGAATTCTTAAATCCGAGCAAGCGAGAAGTATATGTAGGTGATTACGGCGACTTAAAAATCATCGCCCATGAAGCTCTTGGAGTTAACCGCCTGTCACAAGTTGACCCTCGCTGGTACAGCCCTGCCTTGGGGTCTACGGCATATTTGCACGCGACACATTCAGTTATCGATTGGTTTGCATTTGCGCGCTGGCATAACGGGACTCTCGTACGGGCTCTCAGTGTTTCTCCGGACGCTGGTGTAATTGAGGACATTGGGGAAAAATTGCCGTTCGAAACGCCGTATTGGAATGGGGCTTACGCTTTGGAGCAAGAGGAAGGCGAAGAACCATACCCACTTCTGTTTCATCCGCTTGAACTAGCGCAAGCCGCGCTGCTCGAAAATTTGGGATTCCAGTTCGAGGGGCGAGCGCGTGATTGGGTGTGTGAGCCCTGGAATATTAAGATCGCTCATTTTGAGATTCGACGGATAGCGTAGTGGAAATTCTGGTGAAAAAGACGTAATGGCAAAAAGCGGTTAGCTAGGCGATAAGCTTGATCGGACCTCTGTTGCCAACAAGCGACCGAATGTGACGCGATGCCCTAAGCAGACGTAAGCAGCATCTCATTTAAAGGCACCTAAATCGGCTTACCGGCCGTGACCGCGCTGCGCAGTGAACGGCGGCTTTTGCGTCGAAGGAAAGATCATGTGACATACAAGAGAAACCGGCTGCGCCACCCGGTTTTCTGCGTTCCTGAAGTCAAGGGGTTGGCGCCGGGTCAGAGAAATATCCATGCGACCCAGGCCACCTTACTTCCAGGGACAGCCGATGGCCCATTTGCCCTCGAACGGCCTGCCGCCGGATATCGGCCGACAAATTCCTGTCACCCCAGCAGCCGCGCCAGCATGCGCCTTATATGATTCTGACCGCCAAAGAAGACCGCGAGAATCCGGACATTGCTCTTGTCTTCGATAACATCGAACCAGATGACCGCACGGCCAAGCGTGACGTGGCGCAGGCCGGGAAGAATGTCGTCATGCATGGTTCCGCGATGTGGCGCTTTTGCAAGGGCCTCAATATCTGCGCGGATCGAATGTATACGCTCTTCGGCACGGTAAATCGCGAGGTCGATCGCCTCGCCAAAATCGACGTAGCTCTCAAGAAGAAATTCGAAGATAAGCTCGAAGTCACGCTCCGCATCCGCCGCGAACGTGACCTTATACGCCATGCGCGCGGCGCTTCTTGTTGGCGATGGCGGAAATCCTGTCCTTCATCGCCGCGCCCCCGACGAACTCGCCCTCCCGGCGCGCACTGACAAGTTTCCGCAGAGCCGCGACTTCAAGCTCCTCGCCTTCTGTCCGCAGGCGCAGCATTTCCAGCCCCTGCTGAAGCACGGCGCTGACGCTTGGATATCGCCCCTGCTCGACAAGTTCACGTGCAAAGGCGTCTTGGCTGTCGGTCAGCGAGATGGAGGATTTAACGGTCATGGGCGCGCTCCTTTTTTGCACATGGTGCGACCCAGTCGTACCTATGTCAAGCAAAAGCGGAAGCCGTACCTTAACCAAGCATGTCAGAGCGTATTTGATCGCAATTTGGCTGGGGTTCCTGGAAGCTTTTAGAACTTTGTGCGTGTCGCCTTCGGCGGAGATGAAGGTACTCATGGACGACATGGGGATGCCGGAGCAGACACGAGCGTAGTGATGAAGCGCCAGCCTCGCGTGCTCCTTTACCTTATGAAATGCACCCCAACGATCTGCCTTTTTGGTAGATGGTTTTACCTTTGGGGCCAAGGACCTTTGCGCAGGGCGCGGCGAAAGCCCGGAACGAGCCTAAACTGCAGAATGCTGCGTCACGTTCCAATGTCTGCGTGCGCTCGCCATTAATTTTCATTCAGTGATCTGAAATTCCACATCCTTTGGTTCACGGTCGGTCCCATTGGTATCCGCCATGTCCTGAGGACACGCCGACAAGCAGACGATTATGTCGGTCAACGCTGTGAGCTCAACGAGATCACCGGGCTTACTCACCGGAGGGTGAATGGACGTGTCGCCATGAAAAAGTGGTGCATTCTCGAACAGATTCAGCGGACAAGGCACGCTCGCAATATCGTGTCCGAGTGCGGCCAGTGCTTTTCGGAGATTGTCACTGCAATTGTCGTGCGCTCCGACATGTCCGAGCATCTCATACCGCGCTTTATCGCAGGCCGCGAAGAACCAGTCGTGAACCCCAGGCGAGGTGTCTTGTGTGAACTCCAGCAACGGTCGCCTTTGGTTTGATCGGAAGACTGTGCCTTCGACCGGAGTTGGTATGGGAGCATGAACCCTCGTATGTTCCATCGACATGAACTCACCGATGTCGTTGGCGCAAAATGCCCAGGTGTCGACCACTTGCGAGCCGAATGTATTTATGATTCGCAGGCGCGCGCCCTCGGCAAGATTGAACGCACGTCCTGTACGAGCCTGCAGCGTGAAACGGTTCCATGTCAAAGCAGCAACGCCCCGGTAGTCGGCAGCAAGACAGTGTAGACACTGGTTGAAGCGGTAATGAACAGGCGATTGCGCTTAGGGCCGCCAAAGCACAGGTTCGAGACCTCCTCCGGCACGAAGATCTTGCCCAGCAATGTTCCGTCCGGGTGATAGCAATGCACACCGTCTTTCGCGCTCGTCCAGAGGCGACCTTGTGTGTCGAGACGGAAACCGTCGAAGACGCCTGCCTCGCACTCAGCGAAAACCTTTCCGCCGGTCAGAGTGCCATCCAGCTGCACCGTGAAGGCCCGAATATGATGCTCGCCACTGGCATAGCGCGTGCCACCGCTATCGGCGATGTAGAGTGTCTGTTCGTCCAGCGAGAAGGCGAGCCCATTGGGGCAGGCAAAATCGGTTGTCACCTGGGCGATGTCGCCGGTTTCGGGGTCGAGACGGTAGACGTGTTCGCCGTCGAGTTCCGGCTCTGCTTGAAGGCCCTCATAGTCGGATTCGATGCCATAGGCTGGATCGCTGAACCAGACTGTCCCGTCAGAGCGGACAACGACATCATTGGGGCTGTTGAACCGTTTGCCTTCGAATTGGATGGCCAAGGTTGTGACCGAACCATCATGCTCGATCCGGGTCACACTCCGGCTTCCATGTTCACAGGCCACGACACGCCCTTGCCGGTCCAGTGTTGATCCATTGGTGTAGCAACCAAGCCCACTGCGGATGTCGGCAACCGCGCCGGTCAGCTCATCCCACCGAAGGCGGCGGTCATTCGGAATATCGCTCCAGATCAGGCATCGAAACGTTGGGGAATAGACCGGCCCTTCGGTCCATTTGCCACCTGACCAAATCTGTTCGATGGGTTCGTCCAGCTTGATGCTGCGTTTGAACCTGTCGTCACGGATTTCGAAATTTTCTGTTTTGGTCATTGGCACGTCCCACGATTATGCTATATTTTCGATAGCAACCTATCGCGCTACAGAAAGTATAGCAAGTGACAAAAATTCCGATGCCTGGTGAACCCGTTCGCGGCTCGAAGAGTGGCGCACCGATCATGGCTTTGTTCGACCTCCTTGGGCGACATTGGGCGATGGGGGTGCTTTGGACGTTGAATGAAATTGGTCCATCGACGTTTCGAAGGCTGCAGGAGGAATGCGAGACAATCTCACCAGCGGCCCTGAATACCCGTTTGAAAGAGTTGCAGGCAGCGGGTTTTGTTCATCGTGTCGAAGGGGGCTACGCGACCACTGATTTGGGTCTGCGCCTTTACGACCAGCTTTGCCCACTTGGTGATTTCAGTAAAGACTGGGCGAAGCATTTGAACAGCCATAACTCAAAAGCCGGACACTCAGCGTAACTGGAAGAACGGCAGCTTCGTCCGCTTACCGGCCGTGACCGCGCTGCGCAGTGAACGGCGGCTTTTGCGTCGAAGGAAAGATCATGTGACATACAAGAGAAACCGGCGGCGCCACTCGGTTTTCTGCGTTCCTGAAGTCAAGGGGTTAGCCTGTTGCCGTCAAGCGATCCCAGAAGGAGACGTCCGATGACGGCCAAGGCCAGCGGCAAGGTGCAGGAAGACCACGAACGGGCGCGGGTGACCCTGTGGAGCTTCCCGTCGCGCGGCGAGACCGGTTTTCACCGCCACGAGCTCGACTACGTGGTGGTGCCGCTGACCAGCAGCCCCCTGAAGATCGTCGACATGGCGGGCAAGGAAAGCATCAGCGAGCTGACCGCCGGCGTCTCCTACTTCCGCCGGACCGGCGTCGAGCACAACGTCATCAACGCCAGCGACGATGCCTGCGCCTTCGTGGAGGTGGAGTTCAAGTAGCGGGAGCATCGCCTGCGCAGCTCCGCCAAGCCCTCGCTTAACGCTGCATTAAGGGATACAACCCTATTTTTATTGCCTTGGGTTAAGAGACCCCTGCGGTTCTCTGCGCAGCGGGTTGAGCGGGAGCTGTCGTCGAATGCATAGTGATGGGGCGATTTGGAGAGAATTGGAACTGCACCGGTTCCGGTCCCAGTTCTCCGATTCGCGATTCGAACCGGTGATCCGGCATTGGCTTGCCCTGCGGCAGCAGGATGCGGTTCCCCATCGCAGCGCCATTGACCCGGGCAAGTTCAAAGACAGCCTGGAGATGACCTGGCTCTTGGAGCGCCACTCGGACGGCCACTACCGCTACCGCCTGGCCGGCCAGGCGATCACCGACATCCATGGCGGCATTCGGCGCGGCACCAATCCCGCGGAGCTGTTCAGCCCGCAGGCCGTCGACATGTTCCGGCTGCGCTGGGAGGCGGTGTTGGATCGCGGCCAACTCGTCCGGGCCGAAGGTCTTGTGCACCTGTCGGACGGCGTTCAGGTCTCCCGGATCGAGCGCCTGATGCTGCCGCTGCGCGCCGACGACGGCGGCGTATCGGTGATCCTGGGCGTGACGAACTATGAAAGACCGCAGATGCCCGGCCTGACCACGACGGCTTTCCCACCGACCAACGTCCAATACTGTCCGATGGATGACGTTCCCCTGGGCTCCAACCGCTGACGGCTGGCGCCTCCTGCTTCCGCCGGGCCGGCGCCGCGCACAACGCCAGCGACGACGCTTTCGCCTTCGTAGAGATCGAGCTCAAATAGGAGAGGTTGGCTGGGGGACCTGGAAGCTTTTAGAATTTTGTGTGTTTCGCCTCCAGCAGAAATGAAGCTGCTTATGGAGGCGATCGGATCAGAAATGCTTCTTTGCGAAAGCCCGATCGGATGATGATTTCAAATACCTCTCAAACTCTTCCGCCTTTGACGCATCATCAAAACGGATAACCGTCCGATATTTCCATGGTTTGTATTTGTTGCTGTGGATGGACTCCCCGTTGTTGTGCTGCGCCAGACGTTTGTTGAGATCGATGGTCATGCCAACGTAAAAATGCTCGGGGAATCTACACTTTGCAGAATATAGACGTGGTGCACAAAGCCCGCCTTCGTTGCGCTTCGCTCCACTACGGCGAGGCATCCGCTTCGCACGCGTCTCCTCGATAAATCTCGTCGAAGCTAAATTTTGCCTCCGGCAAAATTAGCGAAGATGGATGGCTGGGGGACCTGGATTCGAACCAGGGTTGCTCGGGTCAGAGCCGAGAGTTCTACCGCTAAACTATCCCCCAACATTCCGGGTGAGCCGCATACAGGCTGCCGGTCCGTCGACGTGCGGCCCCTATTTAGCCCCGGTCCGCGATGCTTTCAACCGCTTTTCTGCAGATAATGCGAATTCTCGCTTTCTGCCGCTTGTATCACTGGCGGAACAGGCGGGGCGCCTAGGTGCTGGCGTGTTCTACGCCGCTAGGGTTAAACTGGCGTAAAGGCGGTCGAATCAGAACCGCCACAGAACTGGGAGGCTGGACCCTTGAGGTCAGGACTGGGGGCGTGAGCGGGGGCTCGGGACGCCGGAACTGCGCGGCGCGTGGTCTATCCGGCAGGAATTCTGGTGATCGGCTGAGAAGCGGTGTTCGGGGGAACATTGCCGCAGTCGGAAACAGGCGCAGAAACAGCAACGCAGAGTCCGAGGTTTTCGGGGCCCTTGATCTGGGGACCAACAACTGCCGCCTGCTGGTTGCCAGGCCGGCGCAGGACGGTTTTCAGGTCGTGGACAGTTTTTCCCGAGTCGTGCGTCTCGGCGAGGGTCTCAGTTATAGCGATTATCTGTCCGATTCCGCCATCGAGCGTACCTTGAAAGCCCTGAAGATCTGCGCCGGCAAGATGCGGCATATGGGCGTGACGCAGGCGCGCTGTGTGGCGACGGAGGCCTGCCGGCGTGCCAGCAATTACAGCGACTTCCAGAAAAAGGTTGCCTTCGAGTTCGGTCTGGAACTGGAACTGATCTCCAGTTTTCAGGAAACGCAGCTTGCGGTCTATGGCTGTGAACCCCTGTTCGACCCGGCGGTGGAGACGGCACTGGTCTTTGATATTGGCGGCGGCAGCACGGAAGTCAGTTGGGTTGCCTTGTCCAGGAATCCCCGGGAACGGGGAGGGGCAAAGGCAGACTCTTCTTACCAACCCGCGGGCTTCAACGGCGCGCTCGAAGATCCGCGAAACGCCTCATGGGATGCCCTTCAGGCGAACGAGGGTATCGCCGGCGCCCGTTCTGAACCCCTGGCCTGGAAATCCCTGCCGATGGGCGTCACCAGCTTGGCGGAGCGTTTTGGCGGCGGTGATCTGTCGGTGGACTGTTATGAGCGGATGGTGGCGGCGGTGCTCGAGGAACTGCAACCTTTCGAGACGGAGAACCTGATTTCCGGTCCGATACGCGACGGGCGGGTGCAGATGCTGGGGACCTCCGGAACGGTGACCACTCTGGTGGGAATCGAAAAGAATCTCCCACGCTACGATCGCCGGCGGGTTGACGGCGCCTATCTGTCACGTGACTCGATTGAAAGCCTGAACCGGAGGGTTGCGGCCATGAGCTACCAAGAGCGCGTCGCGCATCCCTGTATCGGGCCTGAACGGGCTGATCTGGTCGTGGCTGGCTGCGCGATCCTTGACGCGCTCTGCCGGACATGGCCTGTTGAGCGCTTACGGGTGGCGGATCGGGGCCTGCGCGAGGGGATTATTTTTACCTTGATGCGAGGAATAGTGGCTTAAGCCTTTGTGGCATATAAGCTGTTATGCTTTCCCGCGCGCTCAGGCAGTCACCGGACTGAACGAAATTTAAGATGGAACATCAAGATGACCGGCTCTTCAAAAGGCAGCGGTCCCGGCAGTGGAAGCAGGCGGACAGGCGCCGGAAAGCCAGCAGGCAGCGGATCGGGCACCACGAAGACGGGTACCAAAAAAACCGTCGTCAGGAAGACAGGCACCAAACGGCCGGGCGCCAAGACGTCCGGCAACAAGAGGCCGGGCAGCAAGAAGGCGAGCAGCAGCAATTTTGGCGCCAGCAAGCCAGCTGTGGCTAAGCCGGGCGGTAAGTCGGCTGCGGCCAAGCCGGCTGTAGTACAGTCGGGCCTGACCAGGCCCGGTGGGGAAAAGCTCGATGGAAGCCCGTCCGGGCGCGGGCTGAAGGTGCGGGTCAAGACGGCGAAACGGCGCTCCAATTCCTCCGCACGCTGGCTGCAACGGCAGCTCAACGATCCCTATGTTGTCGAGGCCCGGAAACGCGGCTATCGCTCGCGGGCAGCTTTCAAGCTGCTGCAGATCGAAGAGAAATGCGGTCTCCTGGCCAAGGCGCGGCGGGTTGTCGATCTGGGGGCGGCGCCCGGCGGCTGGACCCAGGTGACACTGGAACGGGCGGCCAAGGGTTGCAAGGTCGTGGGCATTGATCTGCTGGAAATCGAGCCGATTCCTGGCGCCGTGCTGCTGGTCGGCGACTTTCTGGACGAGGACGCTCCGGGCCGGTTGAAGGCTGAACTGGACGGACCGGCCGATGTTGTGCTGACAGATATGGCCGCCGCGACCATCGGGCATGTAAAGACCGATCACCTGCGCATTATGGGTCTGGTGGAGACAGCGCTGCAATTTGCCTTGGAGATCCTGGCCCCGGGCGGGTCTTTTGTTGCCAAGGTTATCCAGGGCGGCGCCGAACAGTCGTTGCTGGATACGCTCAAGCGGAATTTCACCAAGGTCCGGCACGTCAAGCCCGCGGCCAGCCGCAGCGACTCCGCAGAGATGTATCTTGTGGCAACCGGGTTTCGCGGAGTCGCGGAGGAAAGTTGACAAACAACCGGTTTCGGGCAATCGCAGCCTTCGCAAAGTGGGATGCGGGCTGCTTGCGGCTGTCATTTTTCCGACTTTGAAAAATCATGTGCAATCCGCTTGGCAATGAACAGCCTATGTGTATGATGCCGTGCCAATTCAACATAGAGGATTGGCATGAAAATCCGCGAAGCGCTCACCTTTGACGACGTCCTTCTGGAGCCGGCGGAATCCTCCGTACTTCCGAACCAAACTGACACGCGAACCCGCCTGACCCGCTCGATCGAACTGGGGATCCCCCTGCTTTCGTCAGCTATGGACACGGTGACCGAGAGCCGTCTCGCCATCGCCATGGCCCAGGCCGGCGGGATGGGCGTCATCCACAAGAACATGACCAGTGCCGAGCAGGCCGACGAGGTCCGGGCGGTCAAGAGGTTCGAGAGCGGAATGGTGGTCAACCCGGTTACCATTTTCCCCGATCAGCCGCTGGCCGACGCTCTGGCGCTCATGGAGCATCACAAGATCTCCGGCATTCCGGTGGTGGAGCGGGGGATCGGCAAGCTGGTCGGTATCCTGACCAACCGCGATGTCCGCTTTGCCGAAAATCGCCTGCAGCCGGTCAACGAACTGATGACCAGGGAAAATCTGGTCACGGTCAAGGACAACGCCACGCACGAGACGGCGCGGCGTCTGCTGCACCAGTACCGCATCGAAAAGCTGCTGGTGGTGGACGAGGATTACCGCTGTGTAGGCCTGATCACCGTCAAGGATATGGAAAAGGCGATTGCCTATCCGAATGCCTGCAAGGACGAGAAGGGGCGTCTGCGGGTGGCCGCGGCAACCGGAGTCGGCGCCGACGGTCTGGCGCGCGCCGAAGCCTTGCTGGATGCCGGTGTGGATGTGGTCGTGATCGATACGGCTCACGGTCATTCCACTGGCGTCATGACGGCGGTCGGCGCAGTCAAGCGTCTGTCCAACGCGGCCCAGGTGGTTGCCGGAAACGTCGCCACCGCCGAGGCTGCGCGGGCGCTGGTGGACGCGGGCGCCGATGCCATCAAGGTCGGCATCGGGCCGGGTTCGATCTGTACCACCCGCATGGTCGCCGGCGTCGGTGTGCCGCAGCTGACCGCGCTGTTCGATACGGTCGAGGCCTGCCGGGAAAGCAACACGCCGGTGATCGCCGATGGCGGCATCAAGTTTTCCGGCGATCTGGCAAAGTCGATCGCCGCCGGAGCCGACTGCATCATGGTCGGCTCGCTTCTGGCCGGCACCGAGGAAAGCCCTGGTGAGGTCTTTCTCTATCAGGGACGCTCCTATAAATCCTATCGCGGCATGGGCTCGATGGGCGCCATGGCGCGGGGCTCGGCCGACCGTTATTTCCAACAGGAAGTCTCGGACAGCCTGAAGCTTGTCCCCGAAGGGGTCGAGGGCAGGGTGGCTTATAAAGGGCCGGTTTCCGCGGTAATTCACCAACTCGTCGGCGGTCTGCGGGCCTCGATGGGCTATACCGGGAACGCCACCATCGCCGATATGCGGGGCGGTTGCCGTTTTCTGAAAATCACCAACGCCGGCCTGCGGGAAAGCCATGTTCATGACGTGTCGATCACACGCGAAGCGCCGAATTACCGGAATTCCGAGTAAAGCCGCTGTGCCCTTTCCGGACGATGGGCGCGCGCGAGGCGCCGCGCCGGTGAGGCCGCTCGCGCGCAGCCTCGCCGGGCGGTCATGAAGCCCGGGGCGCGGGTCGGGGCCGCAATCGAACTGCTTGAAAGCATTGAACAAACCGGGATGCCCGCCGATCGGGCCGCCTCGGGCTATTTCCGCAGCCGCCGCTATATCGGATCGAAGGACCGCCGCGCCGTCGGCGATCTGCTCTTCACGGTTCTGCGGGCGCGGCAGCGGCTCAAGTGGTGGCTGGCGCGGGCCGGCATTTCCGCGCCGACACAGCGTGAGCAGGTGCTTTCTGCCATACAATTGTCACAGCAATCGACGCCGGAGGAGATGGCCGCGCTGTTTTGCGGCGAAGCTTATGCGCCTGCCAAATTCACCGACCGGGAAGCCAGGCTGGTGACCGCGCTGTCCGGCGCGCAGCTCGATCATCCGGAACAGCCGGACTGGGTGCGCGACGAGGTCGAGCCCTGGCTGCACGAACGGCTGCAGGCGCGCTTCGGCGCGGACATGGCGGCGCAGATGGCGGCCCTGGGCCGGGAAGCCGATGTCATCCTGCGGGTCAACAGTCTGAAAGCCGATCCCGCAACAGCGCGCGAAGCCCTGGCCGGGGAGGATGTGCCGGTGCTTGAAACCGCGCTGTCGCCGCTGGCCCTGCGGGTCGAGGGCCGCCGGGCGTTGCAGGCGACCCGGGCCTTTCAGGAGGGGCTGATCGAGGTACAGGACGAGGGCTCGCAGATCATCGCGCTGCTCTGCGATGCGCAGCCCGGCATGGCGGTCGCGGATTTCTGCGCCGGCGCCGGCGGCAAGACCCTGGCTCTGGCGGCGCAGATGGAAAATCGCGGACGGCTGGTCGCCCTGGATCTGGAGGCCGCGCGCCTGAACCGCGCCGAACCGCGGCTGCAGCGGGCCGGGGTGACGATCGTCGAGAAGCAGCTCCTGCCGGATGCGGCGTGGCTGGGCGAGAACTTCGACCTCTTCCACCGGGTGCTGGTCGACGCCCCCTGTTCGGGCAGCGGAGTCTGGCGCCGCCAGCCCGATGCCCGCGCCACCCTGACCCCGGAGCGCCTTGCGGACTATCTCGCGGCCCAGGCCGAGGTGCTCAAGGGCGCCGCGCCGCTGGTCAGGCCCGGCGGACGCCTGATCTATGCGACCTGCTCGCTGCTGCCGGAAGAAGACGAGCGGCAGGTTGAGGCCTTTGTTGCGCGGCACCCGGAATTCGCGGTCCGGCCGGTCGCCGGGATCTGGTCGGAAATCTTTCCCGGAACGCCATGCCCGGCTGACGGCCCCTACCTTCTGCTGACGCCCGCGACCCATGGAACCGACGGCTTTTTCGTCGCCATACTGGAGCGGCGCGACCCGGCGCCAGGCCCGGCATGACCCAGACGCTCAAGCTGCGCCACGCGCGCCTGGCCGACTGCAGGGATCTGGCGCGGGTCCATATCGAAACCTGGCGCCACAGTTACGCCGGCATTGTACCCGCCGGTTATCTGTCAGGCATGTCCGTCGAGGGCCAGGCCCGCAACTGGCGCAACTGGATCGCGCATCGCGGCCGGGACGAAGTCATTCTGGTGGTGGAAAAGCTGAGCCTGCCGGATTCGGCGGCGACGGAGGGGCAGACCGGGCAAGAGGACGTGACCGGCGCGCCGGGATCCGGGGATGGGACAAGCCCTGACGGACTGACCGCTGCCGAAGCGGCCCGCGGGTCGCCGGGCCGGGCCGGCAAACCGGGCAGGGACGGAACAAACGGCCCCGCCGGCAAGCGCCTCCCGGTGCAAAACCCCCAGCCGGTCAAAAAAAGCCAGCCGGCCCAAAAAAGCCAGCCGGCCCAAAAAAGCCAGCCGGTCAAAAAAAGCCAGGCGGCCAAAAAGCCCCAAACCGCCGGAAAGCACGGACCCGCCGGAACGCGCGGCCCCGCTGAAAGCCACGGTACTGTCGGTAGTCCTTCCGGCGCGGCGGAAAGCCGGATCATCGGCTTCGGTCATGCCGGACCCGCGCGCGGAACCGAACTGTCCTGCCGCGGCGAGGTCTACAGCCTCTATGTGGATATCGACTGGCAGGGCATGGGGATCGGCCGTCAGCTGCTGGGACGCCTGTTCGGCGATCTGCTGGCGGCGGGCCTGAACTCGGGCATCATCTGGGTTCTGGCCGGCAATCCCTCGCGCTATTTCTACGAGGCCGTCGGCGGCATCCGCCGCGCCGAGCGGCAGGAGCGCTTCGCCGGCGTCCTGCTCGACGAAGTGGGCTATGTCTGGCCGGATTCGGCGGCCATGACGGCGCTGATTCCGGAAGACTGACGCCGTCCGGCGCGCACTTTTGGCGCCGGTTCCGTTATTCGGGCAGAATTTAGCCTCGAGCGGCGGTTGCGCGCTGGACTTGGACAGCCGCGCAGCCTAATTTCCCGCCCATGACAGACCGTATTCTTATCCTCGACTTCGGCTCGCAGGTGACCCAGCTCATCGCCCGGCGCGTTCGCGAAAGCGGAGTCTACTGCGAAGTGATCCCTTTTAATGCCGACCCCCAGCGGGTCCGGGATTACGATCCCAGGGGCATCATTCTTTCCGGCGGCCCGGCTTCGGTGACCGGCAGCGATACCCCGCGGGCGCCCGAGGTTGCCTTCGAGCTTGGGGTGCCGGTGCTGGGCATCTGCTACGGGATGCAGACCCTCTGCGCCCAGCTCGGCGGTCAGGTGGATACCTCGGACCATCAGGAATTCGGCCGCGCCTACGTGGAGGTCTCCGAAGATTGCGGGCTCTTTGACGGGCTCTGGGCCAGGGGCGAGCGCCATCAGGTCTGGATGAGCCACGGCGACCGGGTTGTGAAGCTGCCCGAAGGCTTCCGGGTTGTGGGCACCTCCGAGGGCGCGCCGACGGCCATGGTCGCCAATGACGCGCGCAGGATCTACGGCGTGCAGTTCCACCCGGAAGTCATGCACACGCCCGACGGCGCCAGGCTGCTGGCCAACTTCACCCACAAGGTGGCGGGCTGCGGCGGCGACTGGACCATGGCGGCCTTCAAGCAGCAGGCGATCGACAAGATCCGCGCCCAGGTCGGCAAGGGCCGGGTGGTCTGCGGCCTGTCCGGCGGCGTCGATTCCTCGGTGGCGGCGGTGCTGCTGCACGAGGCCGTCGGCGATCAGCTGAGCTGTATTTTCGTCGATCACGGCCTGCTGCGCCAGGACGAGGCGACCCAGGTGGTCGAGCTGTTCCGCGAGCACTACAACATTCCGCTGATCCACAAGGACGTCAGCGAGCTGTTCCTCTCCAAGCTGGCCGGGGTGTCCGACCCCGAGACCAAGCGCAAGATCATCGGCAGCACCTTCATCGACGTCTTCGACGCGGAGGCCACGGCCCTGGGCGGCGCCGACTTCCTGGCGCAGGGTACGCTCTATCCGGACGTGATCGAATCCGTCTCCTTCACCGGCGGCCCGAGCGTGACCATCAAGTCGCACCACAATGTCGGCGGCCTGCCCGAGCGCATGAAGATGGCGCTGGTCGAGCCCCTGCGTGAGCTTTTCAAGGATGAAGTCCGGGAACTGGGTCTTGAACTGGGCCTGCCGGCGAGCCTGATCGGGCGCCATCCCTTTCCCGGTCCTGGCCTCGCGATCCGCATTCCCGGCGAGGTCACCCGCGAGAAATGCGACATCCTGCGCAAGGCCGACGCGGTCTATCTCGACGCGATCCGCAAGGCAGGTCTGTACGACGCCATCTGGCAGGCCTTCGCCGTGCTGCTGCCGGTCAAGACCGTGGGCGTGATGGGCGACGGGCGGTCTTACGACTTTGTCTGCGCCCTGCGCGCGGTGACCTCGACCGACGGTATGACCGCGGACAGCTACCCCTTCGACCACGAGTTCCTCTCTGCCGTGGCAACCCGGATTATCAACGAGGTGCGGGGGATCAACCGGGTGGTCTACGACGTGACGTCGAAGCCGCCGGGGACCATCGAGTGGGAATGAGGGCGGACTATGGTGGAGTAAAATAGGTTAGAACCGCGTATCAGAGGCCATCTTTGTTCAACAATAATCGTCGATAGATTTACGCTGTCGCGTGAGCTGCGGACCTGAAGGCGAGGGCAGGTGACCGGAGCGGCACTAAAGGAGCAGGCGTCGTCACGCAGCTCGGCGCGCGCGTCTCCGCAGTGACATACCTGATCGCCGAACGGAGGGCCGGGATGTCACCACTGCGATCGATCCGGTCGCAGATAACGAGGCGCTACAAGACTTAAGGCCCCATTATTCTTCTCATCGTGGCTCTTTGCATTGATCGCGGCGTTATCCGCTGTGTTCAGGCTTCACAGCATTAGCCCGGAGATGAGTTTTGTCGAAGATCAATGGCGTAAAAGATTCCGGCCAGCGGCCGGAATCTTTTATTCGGTTCGATATCAAGCGACAACGGACCTACTGCATCAGCGGGGCGAGTGCTCCGACTGTTTTTGTCATCTGTGACTCGCTTGTCAGCTCAGCCAATACCTTGGCGAACCGGGTGTGTTTTATTCCCGAGCTGATGTATTGCCACCGATAGGCCCTCAATAAGGTTTCTCCTATTGCGGCTTTTTGCTGATCATTCAATGCCGCCGATGATGAAGCCATAAAATAGCCGGCGTCAGCCTCAGCCTGTTGCTGCAGAATGCCGTCAACAGCAGCAACCAAATCAATCAAGTCATCAACGGCCTGATCACGTTGTTCGCTGGAGAGTTTTTTATCCTCTTCGCGCCATTCAATTTCATCAAGAATGGCATGTTGCGATTCTTCTTTCCAATGAAAAAGAAACACATCTTTATACAATGGAGACAATCCTGCACACTCGGCAATACTCTGAAGATAATGCTGCTGGGTGAATAACTCGATATGGCATGTTAAACCCAGCACCGCCCATGTCGACTTGGACAACACTGCTTTTGCCACGTCGTTCGGATCGATAGAAAAATTATAGCCTTCGGGCATCACTTGTCCGGTCATGACTTCTATACGACGAAACAGCTCCTGATGTTTGATCTCTTCATCGCTGAATCTGACCAGTGCTTCCAGGGCAACTTGATCACCCAGAACATGGTGTTGACCCAGTTCCAGCACTTTTGCATTGATAAAGCGCTCGACGAGGCCAAAAATATTGGCATAAGTACGCCCCTGTATCTGGCTGACAAAGATCTGATCTTCGGCACTCAAAAAGTCCAGTTGCGTTACCAGTGATAATTGATCGGGCAAAAACTTCTGTTTGCTGTCAAATTCGCGCCCGCGAATCACATCCTCATCAATACGCCAGGAAATCCGTTTCGATGCCATCACACATCTTTGATACCGGTGTGTTAATGGAAATACAGTTTTCTCACTCAGATAAGCTTTGTTTATGATATTCATGGCATTTTCCTCAACCGTTATCTTCACTAACTATTAATGAAGTTACAGTGAGATTATTCTTTGACTAAACGCGGCAGAAGATGCAAAAAGCCAAAAAACGGTTCATTTATGCCAAAATCAGCCATAAAGTTGCTTGAAGTCTTCATTGTTGCCATACCGGAAACGGCCGGTTCGGCCTTGTATGGGATGAAAGACGTACTGCTGGCGACTGGCAATATCTGGCAAACGCTCTCACGAGACAGTGATCAGCAATCTCCCTTCAACGTGCAGATCGTTTCAAATACACGTGACGTGTTTTTGTGCGGCAACAACATCCCCATCATGCCCGACGTCGACTTTCATGACGTCTCCGTCGCACCAGACATCGTCATACTCCCGGAGCTTTGGCTGGGGCCTGATGAGCCCTTGACCGGGCGTTATCCGGAGCTGATAAACTGGATAAAAACTCAGCATGAAAATGGGGCATATATTTATTCAGCTTGCTCCGGCGCCATCATGCTTGCCGAAACGGGCCTGCTGGATGAGTGTGATGCCACATCACACTGGGGCTACCAGGATTTGTTCCGCAAACACTATCCAAAAGTGAGGTTCAAACCCGAACCGAATTTAGCCTTTGCCGATACGGCGGGAAAAATCGTGACTGCTGGCGGTACGACGTCGTGGCACGACCTGGCCATCTATATTATTTCCAAACATTTCAGTCCCGCCGAAGCGGTCAGAATTGCCCAGGTTTATTTACTCAAGTGGCATGATGAAGGTCAGTTGCCCTATCACTCCCTGCTGAGAAATAATCCGCACAGCGATCATCTCGTTGCTGAATGCGAGGGCGCCCTCAAACGTCACTATAAAAACAGCAACGCCCTTAGGCTCACTTTGCAGCAGGCCAATATTCCGGAGCGGACCCTCAAACGCAGGTTCAAAACAGCCACCAGCTTAACATTAATTGATTACCTTCAGAATATTCGCATTGAGGCGGCGAAGCGCCAGCTTGAACAGACACAAATGCCCGTTGATGACATCAGCTTCGATATCGGCTATGAGGATGCCTCGTTTTTCCGTCGATTATTCAAACGCAGAACCGGTTTAACGCCGAGCCAGTATCGGCGGATGTTCAAATCCATCATTACTGCCGCTGAATAAAACTAAATCTCAACGGATAATGGATAGGGAGAATAAACGGGTAGTTCGGGCTTATCCACTTCACCGAGCCTTGAATGAAATGACTGAAATCCAGTCCTGTTCGCTAACGTCTCCACTCAATAAGTCATGATTTCCTCATCCCAGTCCCAGAAAATTTCCCTTTCTACGTTGTAGAAACGAGAGCCGCCCTACAATCCCACAGGCCGCATCGTCCCTGAATCGTATCGGTTTGTTTGTCAGTCGCTCAGTCCCTGCGCCTGGCAACCAGAGTGACGGAGGGCCGGGATGTCACCACTGCGATCGATCCGGTCGCAGATAACGAGGCGCTACAGGACTTAAGGCCCCATTATTCTTCTCATCGTGGCTCTTTGCATTGATCGCGGCGTCAGACGATTTGAAAAGGCGGCCATCTTGTTCGACAGGCCCGCGACCACCATGGCCTTTCCCTGTAAGAGCGCCCGAATTCCGCTCGCGGCGACCGGACGCGGCTTCATCGTGAGGAGACGCAACAAGGGCGAGGCGGTTGCGCCGGCTGCCGCATCGAAACCCGTCGCGGTGTGCCCCGGGCAGAGGCTGGTCACGATCACGCCATGCGGGCGGAGTTCGTCATGCAGGGCCTCGCCAAGGGCGAGCACATACGCCTTGGTCGCCGCATAGGCCGCGTAGCCGGGAACGGCCTGGAAGGCCAGGAGGCTGGCGACGAGAAGGATGTGTCCAGATCGCCGGGTGGCCATATCGCGGCCGAAGAGATAGGTCAGCTCGGTGAGCGTCGTGATGTTGAGCTGGATCATGTTCACGGTGCGCTCGATCGGCATTTTCTGAAAATCGCCGTGCAAGCCGTGTCCGGCATTGTTCAGCAAGATGTCAATCGCCACCAACTTCGCGTCGAGACTGCTTTTCAGACGGCTGGCCGCGCCGGGGGAGGCCAGATCGATCGCCTCGACCAGTACATCCACCCCGTATTTGCGGCGGAGATCGGAGGCAAGCTCTTCCATCGGCTCCTGCCGTCGGGCCACCAACACGAGATTGACCTTCTGCGCCGCCAGCAGATCTGCGAATTCAAGGCCGAGGCCACTCGATGCCCCCGTGATCAGAGCCCGTTTTCCGGCGAAGCTGTTCATTGTGCCAACTGTTGCGTCGGAAGCGCCCGCTACCGAACTGATCGATTGTTTCGACATTGTTCTCTCCGTCATCTATTTGGCCAGCGAAGGGGGCACGGCCATATCCTCGATCAGAACATCGGCCCATTCTTTCAAGCGGCGACGACTTCGCGAAGCTGTTGGGCCGCTGCATCCAGAAAGGTCTGAGCGAGATCGGGGTCGTTGACCACGCGCGATAGCATCAGCGCACCGACCATCGTCGAGAGAATGGCCGTGGTCTTGTGATCGGGTTTCTTGCCGTCGGCCTCGCCAACCCAGCTACCGAGCATCTCAAGGTATTCCAGAATTCCGGCTTCGAAGGACGCCTTCACGTCGGCGCCCTGCCTGGCGATATCCGAACCCAGCGCGACGACCGGGCAGCCGTCCATCCTTTCCGCCGAATGCTCCATGCTCAGATAGAACGCGACCACCGCGCCAAGCGGATCCTGCGGATCGGTCGCCGCCGCGGCCGACCATCGGTGAAAGCTACTCTCCAACGCGCGCCTGGACGCCTGCGCCGCCAGGTCGTCCTTTGATGTGAACTGCTTGTAAAACGCGCCCTGGGTCAGGCCCGCCCCCTCCATCAGGTTCTTCAGGCCGATACCGTCAAAGCCGTGCTCCCGAAACAGGCGGCTTGCCACATTGATCACGGTTTCGCGGTTTTCCGCAGCCTGTATCCGACTCACACGCATCATCAATCTCCTGTTAAAATAGATTGCATTCATAATCTATAGACTATATAGAGTACGAACGCAATCTAATTGGTAGTCAGGCAATGGACAGGAAAAAGAGACGTTTTCTGGTGTTTGGAGGCGCTTTTCTCGCTGTGGGAGCGGGTGCGGCATTCGTAGCGCTGTCGTTCCGCACGCCCGAAGCCTCTGCCGTAAGCGACCCGAGGCAGGACGCTCCGATCGTCAGGCTGGCGACGGCCGCGCAGGTAAAGGGATCCGAACGCGGGTTCACCGGCGTCGTAGCGGCGCGGGTGCAGAGCAATCTCGGCTTTCGCGTCGCCGGCAAGATCGTGGAACGGCTGGTGAATGTCGGGCAGGCGGTCAAAGCCGGTCAGCCGCTGATGCGGATCGACGAAACCGACCTTCGCCTTGCGCTCACGGCAAAGCGCAGCGCCGTCACCGCGGCGCGCGCATCTGTCGTTCAGCTGGACGCAGATGAACAGCGATACGCCGACTTGGTTACCAAAGGATGGGCTCCACGACAGCGCCATGAGCAGGCGAAAGCCGCGGCGGATACAGCCAAGGCGCAACTCGCCGCCGCCGAAGCCGAAGCGGAGGTTACCGAGAACGAGGCGATCTATTCCGTCCTGGTGGCGGACGCGGATGGAACGGTGGTTGAAACGCTTGGCGAGCCGGGGCAGGTGGTTTCAGCCGGCCAGGCCGTGGTTCGGCTTGCCCAGGCCGGCCCCCGCGAAGCAATCGTCGCGCTTCCCGAAACAATCCGGCCGGCAATCGGCTCGGTGGCCGAGGCCAGCGTGTATGGAAGCGTTGGACATCGCTATGCGGCACGTCTGCGACAGTTGTCGGACTCCGCCGATGCCCAGACCCGTACCTATGAGGCCCGCTATGTGCTCGACGGCGAGGCGGCGGCGGCACCGTTTGGCGCGACGGTCACTATCTGGCTGGCAAGCCAGGCGAGCCGGCCGGAAATTCAGGTGCCGCTCGGAGCCGTGCTCGATGACGGGGGGAAGACCGGTGTTTGGGTCTTTGACAGCGACACCTCGACAGTACACCTCCGGCCCATAAAGCTCGTTCGCATGACCAGTGAAACCGCCGTGATCTCCGGACTGAGTTCAGGTGACCCGGTTGTTTCGCTCGGTGCTCATCTCCTGCAGGAGGGCGCTCGCGTCAGGACGACCTCTGAAAGCAGGGCCAACCGATGAGCCTCAATCTTTCCGCGATCGCCGTTCGTGAACGGTCCGTCACCCTGTTTCTTATCATCCTGCTGGTGGCCGCCGGCGCCTACGCATTTGTCATGCTTGGGCGCGCGGAGGATCCGAACTTCACCATCAAGACTCTGACAGTCACGACCGCATGGCCGGGCGCGACGGCACGCGAAATGGAGGACCTCGTCGCCGAACCGTTGGAGAAGCGGCTTCAAGAACTGACCTGGTACGACCGCGTGGAAACCACCACGCGTCCCGGCTATGCGTATATGTCGCTTACGCTGAAGGACAGCACGCCGCCTTCTGCCGTGCAGGAGGAGTTCTATCAGGCGCGTAAAAAGCTCGGGGATGAAGCCCGCAACTTGCCGTCCGGCGTGCTCGGCCCCTTCGTCAACGACGAATATTCGGACGTCAGCTTCGCCCTTTATGCCCTCAAGGCGAAGGGCATGCCGATGCGGGAACTGGTCAGGCAGGCCGAGGTGATCCGCCAGGTCCTCCTGCACGTTCCCGGCGTCAAGAAGATCAACATCCTTGGTGAACGTCCCGAACAAATATTCGTCGAGTTTTCCTATACAAAGCTGGCAACCCTCGGCGTGTCGGCACGGGATGTTGTTGCCGCCTTGCAGCGGCAGAACAGCGTCACGCCGGCAGGCTCGATCGACACCCAAGGGCCGAGAGTCTTCATCCGGATCGACGGCGCTTATGACAGCGTCCAGGCGATCGCCGACACACCGGTCGTCGCTACCGGCCGGCCGCTGAAACTGTCCGACATTGCCGAGGTCCGCCGCGGCTATGAGGACCCTCCGACCTACATCATCCGACACCAGGGTGAGCCGGCCATTATGCTCGCGGCCGTTATGCAGGGTGGGTGGGATGGTCTCGCACTTGGCAAGGCGCTGAAGGACAGGGCCGAGACTATCGCAAGGACACTGCCGCTCGGGATGACCCTGGACAAGGTGACCGATCAGGCCGTCAACATCACCTCGGCGGTCGACGAATTCATGGTCAAGTTCGCGATGGCGCTCGGCGTGATGCTCTTCGTGAGCCTCCTCAGCCTCGGATGGCGCGTCGGCATCGTGGTGGCGGCCGCCGTCCCTCTGACGCTTGCTGTCGTGTTCCTCATCATGCTGGAGACCGGCCGGTTCTTCGACCGTATTACACTCGGCGCCCTCATCCTGGCGCTCGGTCTTCTCGTCGACGACGCCATCATCGCCATCGAGGTGATGGTGGTGAAAATGGAAGAAGGCATGGACCGCATCAAGGCGGCCGCCTATGCGTGGAGCCACACCGCGGCGCCGATGCTGTCGGGAACGCTTGTGACGATCGTCGGATTCCTGCCGGTGGGCTTCGCGCGTTCGACGGCCGGCGAGTATGCCGGCAACATCTTTTGGATCGTGGGGTTCGCCCTTATCGTCTCCTGGATCGTCGCGGTGGTCTTCACGCCATATCTCGGCGTCAAGATGCTGCCTGCGATCAAACCGATCGAAGGCGGTCACCACGCTATTTACGACACACCGAACTATCGGCGCCTGCGGCGGCTCATCACCTCTGCCGTGCGCCACAAGTTTTTGACCAGTGCCATCGTTGGCATCGCCTTCGCAATTTCCGTTGTCGGCATGGGCTCCCTCAAGCAGCAGTTCTTCCCGACATCCGATCGTCCGGAATTGCTGGTCGAGGTTCGTCTGCCGGAAGGCACCGGCATCGGGACGACGACCGCCACGGTCGAGAAGCTCGAACGCTGGCTGGACCACCAGTCCGAAGCCAAGATCGTCACGAGCTATATCGGTCAGGGCGCTCCGCGCTTCTTCTTCGCAATGGCGCCGGAACTGCCTGATTCCGCCTTCGCCAAAATCGTCGTGCTGACCCCGGACGCCGAGGCGCGCGAGACTTTGAAACACCGGCTCCGGGAGGCGCTGTCACAGGGGCTTGCCGGTGAGGCCTATGTGCGCGTTACGCAGCTCGTGTTCGGGCCTTACACGCCGTTCCCGGTCGAGTTTCGCATCATGGGGCCCGATCCCGCGAAATTGTACGCCATCTCTGAAAATGCCCTCGGCATCATGCGTGGTGTGCCCGATGTACGGCAAGCGAACCGCGATTGGGGCAATCGCACGCCCGTGCTTCGCTTCGTCCCGGATCAGGATCGGCTGAACCTCCTCGGCCTCTCGCCGGCGGAAGTGGGCCAGCAACTCCAGTTCCTCCTTACCGGCATCGCCGTTACGCAGGTCCGCGAGGACATCCGCAATGTCCCCATCGTGGCACGCAGCGCCGGCGGTGAGCGGCTGGACCCGACGCGTCTGGCGGATTTTTCACTGATGAGCCGGGACGGCCGCCAGATTCCGCTCGATCAGATCGGCCATTCGGAAATCCAGCTGGAAGAACCGATCCTGAAGCGGCGCGATCGTACGCCCGTCATTACGATCCGCTCGGACATCAACGAGGCGACCCAGCCTCCAGAGGTTTCCAAGCAGATCATGACGGCCCTTCAGCCGCTGATCGCATCCCTCCCGGCCGGCTACCGCATCGAAATGGGAGGCTCGATCGAGGAGGCCACCAAGGCCAACGCCGCGTTGGGTAAGGTCTTCCCGGTCATGATCGCCATCACGCTGATCGTCATCATGCTGCAGGTGCGATCCTTCTCGACGATGACAATGGTCATGCTGACGGCACCGCTTGGGCTGGTCGGCGTCGTGCCGATGTTGCTCATCTTCAACCAGCCCTTCGGATTCAACGCCATTCTGGGTCTGATCGGGCTGGCCGGCATCCTGATGCGCAACACGCTGATCCTGACTGAACAGATCAAGGAAAACCGCGCGGCCGGCCTTGACGGCTATCACGCCGTCGTCGAGGCCACGGTGCAGCGAACGCGGCCGGTGATCCTGACGGCCCTGGCGGCGGTGCTCGCCTTCATCCCCCTCACGCATTCCGTCTTCTGGGGGTCGATGGCCTACACGCTGATCGGCGGTACGGCGGCCGGCACGGTGTTGATCCTGCTCTTCCTGCCCGCGCTCTACGCCACCTGGTTCCGGATCAAGCCGACTGGTGATGATATCCATGAGGGCTCGACGGAGGAACCGGAACTGCGCGCAGAGATGGCTGCCGAGTAGGGCCCTGTTGCCGGAGGCGGCGGTTCGCAGATGAAGAGATAGTTGGCGGTACCACCTTTGTAACGAAACGCTCTTCCGTCACGACGCAAGTTAGCGTGCGGATCAGGAGCACGACCTCGCTTCGGTAGGCGTCTGCGAAAGCCGTCAGCGCGCCTCGTCCAACTCTTTCGGCACGGTGATCTGATACGGTGGCCGTGACGGGTCGCCGAGACGGCGGTGTTTGGCGTTAGACGGCGGCATCTCGCGCCTTACCTTCCAGATGAGTTCCTCTCATGAACTTTTGAATCAGGTTCTTAGTCCGTCCACTTGAGCCCTAAATCAGGCTCGGCGCCATCGAGTTGAGCCGCCAGGATGCGGCCGGTCGTCGGGCCGAGGGTGAAGCCCTGGTGACCGTGCCCGAAATGGAGCCAGAGCCCGACCTGTCCCGGTACCGGGCCGACGACAGGCAGCATGTCCGGCATGCAGGGCCGGTGGCCGCGCCAGACCCGTGCGTCGGGCTTGGCGTGCGCGCCGACGAGTTCCGCGGCGACCTGAAGGCCGCGCTTCAGCTGACGGTCGGAACCAGGTCGGTCGGGGCGGACGAGCTCGGCGCCGGTGGTCAGGCGCAACCCCTCCCGCATGGAGCTCAGGACAATCCCGTTGGCGGCATCGTGATAGGGCCGGCTGAGCGGGACCTGCATGTCGAGATGGGTATGATAGCCACGCTTCAGAAGCATCGTCGCCTTGTAGCCGAACCGGCCGACGAGTTCCGCCGACCAGGGGCCGAGGGCGATCACCGCGTGCTCGGCCTCCGCCGCGCCGTCCTCGGTCGTCACTCGCCAGCCAGGATTCGCCCATGTCAGCGTCGCCGCATCGCCTTTTGCGAAGATACCGCCCCGCCGCTCGAACAGACGCGCATAGGCTTGGACGAGGCCGCCGGGATCGAGGCAACTCCAGCTATCCTCCCAGACCAAAGCGCCGGCGAGATCGGCGGTGAAGGCGGGATCCTCGGCCCGGAGCCGACTGGCGTCGAGCACCCGGAGCGCGAGGCCGTAGCGGGCGGCGGTCGCTTCGGCCGCTGTCCGCGCGGCATCGAAGGTACGGCGGTCACGGAAAACCTCGCCGAGTCCCGTGCGGCGGATTAGATTGTCCGCGCCCGCGGCCTCGATCAGCGGGCTATGATCCGCTACCGCTTGTCCGATCAGCCGGGAATAGACCTTGGATATGCGGGCGTGCCGTGCCGGCGCCGAGGCCCGGAAATAGGCGAGGAGCGCGGGGGCGAAGCGGGGAAGGTCGCGGAGGCTCCAGGCGACGTCGTTACTGAGCCCCAGCGCGTAGCGCCAGAGCGTAGCGATGTCGCGCGGCATCGCATAAGGCTCCATCGCCTCGGCCTGAATCACGCCGGCATTGCCGAAGCTGGTCTCCTCGCCGGGCGCACGCCGGTCGACGAGGCGGACGGTGTGGCCGCGTTCCTGGAGCGCCAGCGCCGCGCCGATGCCGGCCATGCCTGCGCCGAGGATCAGGATTTCAGCCATCGCCGCTTCGGGCGACGCCGTTGCGGCGGAGCTTGGAAAGGGGAATGGTCATGGTCGGTCCTCGTCTTGTCGGGCGGGCGCCGCCCAGCGTGCGGCCAGATGGACCAGGATGATGATCAGGGCGAGCGGCACGGCGGCCGCGATCCAGACCATCTGAATCCCGAGCGTGTCCGCTGTCAGTCCCGCCTGGCGCGCCAGATAGCCTTTGGCGAAACCGCCACGCAGGCCGACAAAGCAGAAATACACGACCGGCAGCGTGAAGGTCAGGATGGCCAGCGAGTGGACCGCTTCGGCGATCGCGCCCAGCACCGCGGGCGGTGCGGGAAAGACGCTCTGCAGCAGAACCGCGTCGCTTCGGGTCTTGAAGGAGAGCGTCGCCCCCAGAAGGCCGGTCCAGACCATCATGTAGCGCGCCACATCCTCGGTCCATGTCGGTGGCGCCGAGAAGCCGTAGCGGGCGAAGACCTGGATCATTACAGTCGCGAACATGACGCAGAGCGTCAGGACCGCCGCGGCGCGGGCGACGCGGTGCAGTCCGTTCGAGAGGGCGACGATCGCGCTTGCCATTATCGCGTCTCCTCAAGGGGTGGTGGCCGGCGGGGCGCCGGCCGCGCTGTCGTCAACGGGTGGTCGCGGACAGCTTCTTCCAGATCGCCACGTCCTCCGCCGGCATGAAGCCGGAATCGTAGACCGCGGTCGACCGGTCGCGGAACGCGGCGCGCTCCTCCGCTGTCAGGCGCTGGACGGTGACGCCGACCTTCTCCAGATCCGCCAGTGAGGACTCGGCGGCGTCGGTGAGCCAGGCCCTGACCGCCTCGTCACCGGCCTTAACCGCGGCGTCGACGGCGGCGCGATCGGCCTCGGGGAGTTCGTCGTACCAGAGTTTCGAGACGAGAACCGCGCGTAGCGGGAGAATGACTCCGGCGTCGGAGAAGTTCTTCACGAAGTCTGTCTGACCGAACGTGATCGGCACGAAGGCAGAGTTCAGATATCCGTCTATCACGCCGGTCTGTAGGCCCGCAGGCACTTCGCTCCAGGGCACGACCGTGCCGCTCGTCCCCCAGGCCTGGTACATGGCGATCTGTGCGTCATCGAGCGCGCGCATCCGCAGATCCTTCATGTCGTCGGGGTGCCGCACCGCCGTGTCGGTGGTGATGATGCCCGACGAGGGGCCGAGCGGCGCGAGGGCGACGAGGGCGACGTCCTGTGCCGCCAGCGCGGCGTTGATCTTGGTGTAAACGTCGCCAGCGGCGAACGCGCGGTCCATGTGACCGATGTCGTCAAAGATATAAGGCAGACGGACGCCGTACATGAAGGGATCGACCTGCGCCACCGCACGGACGTCGGAGAGCGAGACCTCAAGGAGGCCGGTGGAGAGCTGATCGAACTTCTCAGCCTCGTCGCCGACCGAGCCGCGCGGCATCTCGCGCACCTCCATACCCGCCTGCGCCAGCGACGTGCCGAAGGCATGAGCCCAGACATAGGAGCCTGAGACCTTGAGGTCCGGCTTGCTGTCGAGGGCGATCTTGACTTCGGCCGCGGCAGCGGGTTGCGCCAGCGCCACGAAGGCGGCGAATGTGAGTGCTTTCAGTTTCATCTTGTATCCTCCCGGATTGTGGTTAGTTGGTGGAAAAGCCGGCGTGGCGCGGCAGGACGAGGCTGATCTCCGGCCAATAAGCGAGAGCCAGCAGCACGAGCGCCTGTACTGCGATGAACGGCAGAGCCGCATAGGCGAGCCGCCAGTAATTGGTGTTGGTGAGTGCCGAGACGACGACGAGGCACTTGCCGAGTGGCGGCGTGATCAGCCCGATGCAGAGATTGAAGCAGAGCACGATCCCGAGGTGCACCGGGTCGATTCCCTGATCCAGCGCCTGCGGCACGAAGAGCGGAATCAGCAGCGTCAGCGCCACAGGCGTGTCCATGAACATCCCCGCGACGAGGAAGATCGCGACCAGGAAGAAGAGATAGCGTGTCCCGGTCAGCCCGAAGCTTTCCACCCAGCCGGCCAGCGCCTGCGGCCAGCCCATTTGCCCGGCGAGAAAGCCGAGAATCGAGATCGCGGCGAGGATGATGAAGATCGTGCCGGTCATCTGCGCCGTCGCCTCGAGCGCGTCGAAGAGTATCCTGCGGCTGAGCCCGTCGTAGAATCGTCCGGCGATCAGCGCCACCAGCACGGCGATCGCCGACCCTTCCGTCGGCGTGGCAAGCCCGAAAACCAGCGAGCCGAGGATCACCACCGGCAGACAGAGTGCCGGCGCCGCCTTCAGCAGGCTCGGCCAGAACGCCGGCAGATCGTCCGACCGCCCGCCCGGGTGGCGTTTCACCGTGGCAATCCCGGTGTTCAGCGCGAGGAGCGCCGCGGCGAGGATGAGGCCCGGCAGGATTCCCGCCACGAAGAGCGCGGCGACCGAGGTTCCGGTGAGCCCGCCATAAATGATCATGATGATCGACGGCGGGATGATCGGACCGATCATCGAGGAGGCGGCGGTGACGGCGCCGGCATATGTCCGGCTGTAGCCGCGCGCGACCATCTCGGGGACGAATATCCGCGACAGTGCCGCGCTATCGGCGACGGCGGAGCCGGAGATGCCGGCGAAGAAGATACTGGTGACGATGTTGACATGGCCGAGCCCGCCGCGGAACCGGCCGACCAGCGACAGCGCGAAGTCGATCAGGCTGCGGGTAACGCCCGCGCGGGACATGATCTCGGCCGTCAGGATGAAGAGCGGCATCGCCATGAAGGCGAAGACGTCGAGTTGGGCGAAGATCCGTTGCGGCATGATCGACAGGTACTGCGCCTTGCCGGCGACGATGAAGGAGACGACCGAGACCGCGCCCATCAGGTAGGCGAAAGCGGTTCCGCAGAGGAGGAGTGTCGCGAAGACCAGAAGGACGATCCACATGCGCCCGTCCTCCCCTCAGACCGCCGTGCCGATGTCGCGAGTCGCCGAAACCGGCGCGGACAGGGGTGGATGGGTTACGATGGAGCGCAGATCCGCCGGGGTCCGCAGCGCCTTCTCCAGATTCGGGCGCGCGGGGCGCGTCTCCGGCGATCGGGCGAGGATCACCTCGAGAGCGCGCGCGGCGGAGAGCAGAGCGACATCCCCGCGCACGGGCCCGAGCGCCTGCAGCCCGAACGGCATGCCCGCCGCGTCCAGCCCCGCCGGCAGGGTGATCGACGGCCCGCCGAGGAGCGAGCTCCGGTAGGTCAGCGCCAGCCAACGGTAGTAGATGTCCATCGCGGTCCCGTCGATTCGCGTCGGATGCGACTCGGTCCAGGGAAAGGGAGAGACCGGGGCGGTCGGCAGGAGGATCAGGTCGTGGTCCTCCATCAGCGCATTGAAGGCGCGAAGCGCGCGGGTCTGTTCGGCATGGGCCCAGGCCCGGTCGTGAAGTGTGAACTCGCGGCCGAGTTCCACATTCGTCGCCACATGCGGGCCGAACCGTGCCAGATCTTCCGCTTTCGGCATGTCGAAGGCGGCGAGAAAGCTCTCGGCCCGCAGGATGTCGAAAGTCCGGTCCAGATCGCCCAGGTCGAGATCCACCGGCCGACAGGCGGCGACATGAGGTCGGATGGCCTCGACTCGCACCCGGAACGCGGCGCGAATCTTCGGGTCGACCGGTGCGCCGCCGAAATCCTCGCTATAGCCGATCCGCAGCTTCCCCGCCGGTGCGGCGGCGACGGTGTCGAACCGCGCCGGATCGGAGGGCCCGGACAGCGGATCGCCCGGGTCGAAGCCGTGGCAGGCGCGCAGCATCAGAATCAGGTCGTCCATATTGCGCGCCATCGGTCCGAGGACCGAGATCATCGACCAGCCGACCGGGCGCGTCGGGTGTGCCACAACGTCCGTCGAGGGGCGATAGCCGACGACGCCGCAGAAACCCGCCGGCACGCGCAATGATCCGCCGGTGTCGGAGCCGGTGCAGAGCGGCAGGAGCGAAGCCGCCAGCGCCGCTGCCGATCCTCCCGAGGAGCCCCCGGCGGTCAACCGCGGATCGTAGGGATTGCCGGTCGCTCCCCAGACCGGGTTCCGTGTGTTCCCGCCCGCGCCGAACTCCGGCACGTTGGTCTTGGCGAGCACAATGGCGCCAGCGCGCCGGAGCCGCGCCACGACCGGCAGGTCCTTCGACGCCGCACCGGAGCGGAAAAGCGGGCTGCCGTGCGTCGTCGGCAATCCCTCTGCGTCCTGCAAGTCCTTAACCCCGATCGGCAAACCGTCGAGCGGCCCGATCGGGGCTCCGTCCTTCCACCTGCGGGTGGACTGCGCTGCCTCCCCGACCGCGCGCTCGGCCGCGAAGGCAGTCAGCGCGTTGATCCCGGGGTTGATTCGAGAAATTCGTGCAAGGCAGGCCTCGAGGAGCGCGCTCGGCGTCAGGGAGCCGTCAGCGAAACTTTCGATCAGCCGGACCGCCGACGACTCCGGTGGCGAAATCATTTCTACAAGCGTCAAGATAGTCTCCCAAGTATGCACTTTTGTTACGGTATCGCCATGCGACGCCACGATATACTGAATGTTTCGCAAGTATTCATAACCAATGGGAATAGATTGCTCGAGCTGGACCCGTTTCGCGTTGCGTCTGAATGCGACCCCGCGCGCGAAGGGTGGCGATCTAACGACTCCCTAACGGGAAGCAGAGAACCGGTTCTCTGACTCCCGTTAAGAATTTGGCAAGGTTGGAGAATTTGCGATGCGCGGCGACACGGGCCGCCCGTCAACGATTGCGTCAGACACTCGCCGCCGCCTGCTTCAGGCAGGTCATGAAGAGGTCGAGCGTGGGGTTGGTTTCGAGTTGCCCTTTACGCCAGTAGCAGCGCGCTTCGGACAGGAAGTTGCGCGTGTCGAGCGGCAGGATGATCAGCTCTCCCCGGACCGCATAGGCCCGCGCGAGGCTCAGCGGATAGAAACCGAGGAGCGGAATCTCCCGCATCAGCCCGAGCCCGAGGAGCAGCGACGTGGTCGAAACGACATTGACCGGCGACGTCAGGCCGAACTCGGTGAAAAGCGCCTCGACGGCGCGCCGTGCGATCGAGCCCTCCTGCGGCAGCATCCAAGGCCAATCAATCGCCTCCGCCCAATCCACTTCCGATCGCGCCGCGAGCGGATGGTCGCGTCCCGCGACGACGACGAGAGTCTCCTGGAATAGGACGCACTGCTCGAAGCCAGAGAGGTTCTGCGGCTGCCAGGCGCGGGCGATCAAGAGATCCAGCACGCCGCCCTCGAGCTGCGGAAAGAGTGCCACGAAATGTCCTTCGGTCACCGACATTCCCGCCGCCGGCGCGCTCCGCTTCAATTGTGCGATGGTGGCCGGCAGCAGCAACGGCGCAATGGAGCCGACGACGCCCACGGCGACGGAGCCAGAGACCCCGCTCGCCATCGCCGAGAGGTCGAAGGCGGCCCGATCAAGCTGGTCCAGCATTTGGCGCGCATGTTCGGCGAGCCGCCGCCCGACCGGCGTCAGCGAGAGCCGGTTGCGTTCACGCGTCACGATCGGTGTGTCGATGAGCCGCTCCAGCTCGGATATCTGCTTGGAGACGGCCGGCTGGGTTACGTTCAGCGACTCCGCCACACGCGCCACGAGACCCAGTTCCGACAGCGCACAGATAATCCGCAAGTGGCGGATCGTCAGGAATTTGGTCAGCGCGTCGACATTCATGGGCCGGGCTCGGGTCGCGACGCGGGTATTGCAGGCCTTGCCCACGCCGCATTCGAGGATCGCGCCGGATCCGGTGGAGGCAGGCCGACGCGCGGCGCCACGATAACACGCCCGTGACGCCCGTGACGACTCCGCTGTTGATCTCAGCCCTCTTTACCCACTCCGACAGCGTCCAGGGGGCGCAGTCGATCTTGTCCGCAACGGAGGTGAGCGACCCGAGACATAGGTGCCGGCGTAGGGGAAACCTTCCGCTTCGGTCCATTGGCATCGGGCGCAAGGGCGGCGAGCAGGTTGCGGCCGTTGTCTTCCGGGGAACCTTCATAGGTTCCCCGGATCACTTCGAGATTGATGCCCATGGCGATCAGCCCCACTTCATTTCACCGGTCGCGACCTTGGCGCCGATGTCGATGGCGACCGTCATGCCCAGGCCCGGGAAGCGTGCCTTCATAGCCGCATTGAGCGTCGCGGAATCGGGTTTTTTCGCCAGCTCTTCCTCAAAGGCGAGGAGATAGGCACGGGTATGATCCACGCCGGAAAGATCGGTCCTGGCATCGGGCGTCATATGGCCGGCGACGACGATGGCGGGTTGGCGACCGGCGATCAGGTCGAGGTTCCTGAGCCATGCAGCCCTCACGTCAGCGCCGTTGGTATCCGCGGTCCAGACGTGAACGCCTGAGAAGATCAGCACGCCGCCGAACACGGCGTTGAGTGACGGCACCCAGAGATAACGACGGTTGGTGAGGCCTTCGGCATCGACGATCTCGATGCTCTCGCCATCGACGGTGAGCGTCTTGCCGTCGAATACTTCGGGGATGATCACCTCTGCGAGGGTCTGTGGGCCGTTCTCCTTAAGCTGCGGTCCCCAGACCGCCAGCTTCTTGTTGACGTTGCCCTTGATGGCCTCGACCGTGGCCGTGGCGGCAATCACGCGAGCGTCGGGAAAGGCGGCCTTGACCGGTCCCAGGCCGAAATAGTAGTCGGGGTCGGACTGGCTGATGTAGATGGTGGTGAGCTTCCTGCCGGTCGCCTTGATCGCCTCGGCGAGAGCACGGCCGTCGGAGAGCGTGAAGCCGCCGTCGATCAGCACGGCCTCCGTGGCCCCGGAGATCAGGACCGGGGCGCGGTAGAAGCCATTTTCTCCGGCGGGAAAATGCTTCCAGGTGAGCGTCCCTGCAGCATGGCCGATGCCCGCGGGCGCAAAGACAGCGGCGGCGCCGGCGGCGATGGCCGATTTCATGAGGGTTCTCCTTGTGAACATGACGGTCTCCTGTTGGTTGGTCTAGGTGGATGGGCTTTGGACGCTCAGGCCCTTCAGCCTGGCGACCAGAACGTCATGGCTGCCGAAGAGCGCATTTCCGGCCAGCAGACGGCGGCTCTCGCCGACGCCCGCAATCAGGGCTGGAACGCCGTCGGCACCAAAGCGGTGCATCACTTCGCGCGCAGCCTCGATGCGCTTGCGATAGGCGGCAATCAGATCGTCATCGGGCGTTGCGAGGCATTCGGCGGCCTTCCGGACGCCCAGGACGCGCAGCACATCGCAGAGCACGGAAACATCGGTGATGTCGCGGCCGTCCACATAGCGAGCCTGCTGAATGGCTTTGAGCGCTTCGAACTCCCGATCCGGGGCGGTGACGGCGACAGCGGTCAGCGCCAGTGTCGCCGGGCCGGAGTCGAGGAGGCGGGTGCGGTCGCCAAGCACATCGCGCTGATAGACCTCGCTGAAGGGCTGGCCGCTCAAGTGGGAAATGCGCTGATCATTGGACCAGGCATGGGCCGCGAAACCGTCGTCCATCGGGCGGGCGCCGACGCCGGCAAACAGTCCTGTCGGCGCGAGATGGATGACCAAATCCGGCCTGGCCACAAGCTTTTCGAATGCCGCGGCGGCTCCATAGCACCAGCCGCAGAGAGGGTCGAAGAGGTAGGTGACGTGGGTGGTAGCGATCATATCCGGGCTCCTTCACCACCAGATATGACAGACGGCTATTGATTGTAGAAGATCAACAAATAAGACAGAATGTATGTTATTATTTGACAATCACTATGGGCGATGCTTGATCGAAGCGATGAATCTCAATCGATTGGCATATTTCGCTGCGGTCGTTGATACCGGATCCTTCACACGCGCGGCAGAGCGGCTCGCTATCACGAAGGCCGTGGTCAGCCACCAGGTGGCGCAGCTTGAACGGGATCTCGGGACGAGCCTGCTGGTCCGCACCACGCGGCGCGTTCATCCGACCGAGGCGGGCATGATGTTTCACGCCCGTTGCGTGATGATCCTGCGTGAAGCTGAAGATGCCTTCGACGAACTTGCCCAGGCCGCCATTGAACCGACGGGCACCTTGCGGATCACCGCGCCCAACGACTACGGCACTACAGTGGTCGCGCCGGTCGTCGCGGCCTTCGCCGCGCGCTATCCCGCCTGCCGCGTGGAGCAGACGCTGAGCGACCAGACAATGGATCTCACATCCGGCCGGATCGACATGGCGGTCCGCGTCGGCTGGCTTGCAGATTCCAGCCTTCAGGCGCGCAAGATCGGGGTCTTCCAGCAATTGCTGGTCGCAGCACCGGCGTTCGCCGATCGGATTGCGGCGGTCCGCGACCCGGACGATATCGCGTCCCTTCCTTTCGTCGCCAACATGGCGCTGCGCGAACCGCTGCTGTGGCAGTTCTCGCGCGGGGATCTCGATCGGCGTGCGGTTCGCCTGCAGGCGAGAATTGGCATCGACACGACGCCAGGGGTGCTCGAGGTCGTTCGAACCGGGGGAGGTCTTTCGGTTCTGCCGAATTTCCTGGCCGCAGATGAACTGGCGTCAGGTCAGCTCATCCACGTCCTGCCGGAATGGTCGCTGCCATCCGGAGGCATCTACACGGTCTACCCGGCGGCGCGGTTCCGGCCGCGCAAGGTGACCGCCTTCGTCGAAATGCTCATTGCCGCTGTGCAGCAGAAGGCGGCGATCGCAACTGCGTAGGGGCGGGCCAGGTCTCCGTTCGATGTTGGCCGCTCTTACCACTCTCGTCTTCCTTTCAAGTCACAGGACTATCTCAAGCCCGGCAGGAGCGGGGTGTAAAGAGGCTTTACCGTCGTGGTGAGCTGTGGCGTATTCTCGTGTGCAAGTCGGCTGGCGTAATCAGCGCGAAAGCAGCTTGCAGCGTCCAGCCTGAGGTCTCGACATGACCCTGAGCTGTCTTTCCAGGATGACGATCCATGATCCGCATTTGAGCATGTCAGGACGCTGATCCGGAATGACCCGCCCTCCGGATCTGCAGCCCGGCGAATTGCGCCAACGCTACCCGCGTGCAAACTCCGGAATCTGGAACCGTCGCCGATAGGCACCCGGTGTTATCCCGGTGGTGCGCTTGAACAGCCGGCGGAAGAACGCGGCATCCTCGTAGCCGACGCGCCAGCTGATCTCGTCGATGGGAGAAGCGGTGCGCTCCAGCCGGCGCTTGGCGTCCTCGATCCGCAGGCGCTGCACATAGGCAAGCGGCGCAAGACCCGTCGCCTCGGCGAAGCGTCGCTTAAAGGTGCGTTCGGCGAGTTTCGAACGCTTGATCATCTCGTCGACCGGACTGGCGATCGAGAAGTTGGCCGCCAGCCATTCCTGCGCATTCTGGATCTCGGCGTCGCCGTGGTCGTTCCTGCCTTCGAAGATCATGTAGGGGGTCAGTCCGTCCTGGTGCCATTGCAGCGCGAACATGCGTGCGACTTCCTGCGCGACCGTGGCGCCTACATGGTGGGCGATGAGGTAAAGTACCATGTCGTGCCAGGTGTTCGACGCGCCTGAACTGACCAGGTCCTCGCGCGCGCCGGAAATCACCAGCACGCGTTCGGGATGGATCGGTATGGCGGGGTAGCAGGCAGCGAACTGTTTCGCGTAGCCAAAATGGACAGTCGCATCCTTGCCATCGAAGAGCCCGGTCTCGGCCAGCAGGAAGACCCCTGAGCAGGCCGAGCACAGCCTCGCGCCGCCGTCGTGCATGCGCGTTATCCATTCCACAAGTCGCGGGTAACGACCCGTCCGCCAACCGCCCGGCTTGAGCAGGACCGACGGGACGATGAGGATATCACACGTCACGACGTCGTCGATGGAATGCTGCACATCGATTGGCACGCCGCTGGCCAGCCGCAACGGACCTGCCTGGTCGCCGACGATATCCACCTTGAAGGGATGTCTGGTGCCGGAGGTGGCGATCCCCATCATCGAGACCCCGTTCATGACGTCGTAGATTCCGGCCAGTGTCGAGATCACGGCATCTGGCAGCGCCACGAGGCAGACCCGCAGCGGGGCCGATCCGTTCTGGTTCGCCTGTCTGGACATCTCGACCTTTTAAGCCGCGGTATGGGAAAGCGCCTGACATGGCACGAATGGACCGATTGCGGGCGATAGTGGCTCTGTCGCTCAGACCGCCCAAGAGCCTATACCACAGCCGCATCTGAACGCAACTCAACGCCACGAAGGAACAGTGCGATGCTGGATACATCAAAGATCGATCAGGCTAGGCTCGAAGCCTTCGCCACACGTGCCGTCGGCGACCTGACGGCCGGCTACACCGGGGTGATGGTGAGCCTCGGGAGCAAACTCGGCCTTTACAGGGCAATGGCCGGCGCGGGCCCGCTGAGCGCGAAGGAAATCGCCACCAGGGCCAACTGCGCCGAGCGTTATGTCGGCGAATGGCTGAATGCTCAGGCTGCCGGTGGCTACATCGCCTATCACGACCTTAGCAACACCTACGAGTTGCTGCCGGAGCAGGCGATGGTGCTGGCCGACGAGGACAGCCCCGTCTACATTCCGCATGCCTGGAACGTGCCCGCATCGATGTGGTTCGACGAACCGAAGACGCTCGATGCTTTTCGGACCGGTAAGGGTATCGCCTGGGGCGAGCATGACGGCCGGCTTTCCTGCGGCTCGGCGGCGTTCTTCCGCAACGGCTACCGTGCCAGCCTGGTGCCGCAATGGCTGCCCGCATTGGACGGCGTGGTGGAACAGCTGGAGGCCGGTATTTCGGTTGCCGACGTCGGCTGCGGTTACGGACACTCCACAGAGCTGATGGCGCAGGCGTTCCCGAATTCGCGCTTCCACGGCTTCGACACGCATGCCGCATCGCTCGACGAGGCAAGGCGCAATGCTGCGGCCGCGGGTATTTCCGACCGCGTCGAGTACGCGCTTACACGGGCCGACGATTATCCGGATGGGGGTTACGGCCTGATCTGCTTCTTCGACATCCTTCACGATCTGGGCGATCCGGTCGCGGCAGCTCGCCATGCGGCGAAGACCCTCGCGCCCGGCGGTACGGTCTTGCTGGTCGAGCCGTTCGCGCACGACCACGTCAGGGACAACCTCTCACCGGTGGCGCAACTCTACTACTCGGCCTCGACCGTGATCTGTTGCGCGCACGCTATTTCCGAGGGCGGCAACTTGGTGCTGGGAGCCCAGGCCGGCGAGGCGCGCCTGGCCGATGTTTTCCGCAAGGCGGGCTTCACGCATTTCCGCCGCGCCGTGGAAACACCATTCAACCTCATCTTCGAGGTGCGGCGCTGATGCGCCGCATCCCGTCAACCCAGCTGAAGCAGTTTCATCCGATGACACCGACCACAGTCTCGCCCCCCGCGACCATTCGCCATGCACGTCCAGCCGACATCCCGGTTATCCGGGCCATGCAGCAGCGCTCGATGCTGGTCCTGAGCGGCCATTTCTATTCAGACGACGAAGTCGCCGGCTTCCTCACCCAGTACGGGACGATGGACGACGCGGTCGTCGCGGAGGGCCATTTCTTCGTTGCCGAGAACCACGCCGGGAAAATCCTCGGCAGCGGAGGCTGGACGCGCAGACGGCCGGCCTATGCAAGAGAGCGCGGCAAGAGTCCTGAAGCGGAGGCCTTGCCCACCGTTCGCAGCGTGTTCGTCGAACCTGCCGCGGCCCGTCGCGGCGTCGCATCGTCGATCATGGCGCGCGTCGAGAGGGATGCCATCGATCATGGCGTGCGGGAACTCTCCCTGACGGCAACGCTTCCTGGCGTCGCGCTCTATGTGCGGCTCGGTTATCTGGCGTTGGGAAGCGAACGACTGTCGCTGAACAACGGCAACGGGTTCGCCTGCATCAGGATGACGAAGCGGATTGACGGGGACCCTTCGTCGGCTGTCCGAAGGGCGGATTGATCCGAACCTGAGAGCCGCGCCGCGGAGTCGGCGGCGGCAAATCGAATCCCGCCGGGCGCCGCCACCCTGAAACACCTCTGTCTGGAGAACCGGAAAATGTCCCTCGCGCGTTTGAATTCCGCCCGCCCATCCGGGTCTGTGGCAGATGTCGGGCTGGACCTGTGCATTCAGGAAGGGCGATCCCTTCTCCGGCTTGCCGCTCCCATCATGCTCATCGCGCTCGTCAATATGGGGATGAGCGTCACCGATGCCGCGATGGTCTCGACCATCTTCGGCGCCGATGCCCTGGCGGCTGTCGCGGTAGGCAGCGACTTCTACTCCATCGTGTTCTATCTCGGTGCGGGCATACTCGGCGGGCTTGCCCCCTTTTATACGGCCGCGACCCTGCGTTCGGACTCCGCCGGGACCGCCCGGCTCCTGCGGATCGGCTGGACGATGGTGGGGCTGATCGCGGCGCTGATCGTGCCACTGGTCTGGTTCTCTCCCGACTGGCTGGCGGTACTTGGTCCCGATAGGGGGCTGCTGGAACAAGGCCGGGGATACACCCGCGCGATGGCGCTCACGCTCGTGCCGATGCTCGGCGTGATGCTCTACCGTACCATCCTTACGGCAGCCGAGAAGCCCAAGGTGTTCCTGATGGTCACCGTCGCGATGCTGCCGCTGAACGCGCTCGGCAACTATGTTCTCATGACCGGCGCCGGTCCGGTTCCGGCATTCGGCCCGACCGGCACCGGCATCTCCACACTGCTTGTCGCCTCTGCGAGCCTGGCGATTCTCATCCTCATCGTCCGCCGCTCCTCCGGGGGAGCAACCGCCGCGCCGGTCGGCGCTGGCGTCGATTGGCGCGGCATCGTTCCGGTGTTACGTGTGGGCCTTCCCATCGGGATCGCCACGGTCGCGGAGGTTGGCGTCTTTCTCGCCGCGACGATCTATGCCGCAACACTGAGTGCCGCGGATGTCGCGGCCCACACACTCACCCTGCGCACGGCCGGTGTCGCCTATGCCATTCCGGCAGCACTACTTCAGGCGTCAATGGTCCGGATGGCCCGTGCGAACAGCCAGGGCGATTCCCGTGCCGACCGTGCCGTCTTCACGAGTAGCCTCGCAATCTCGCTTGCATTCGGCGCACTCATTGTCCTGGTGCTCGCCAGCGGGGCAGGCCCGCTGGCCGGAGCTTTCTTCGACGACAGCCCTGCGGGTGTCGCAGCGGCGGGCCTGGCGGTGGGACTTTTGATCCTGCTGGGCGTCTTGGAGTTCATCTTTGTTCCTGGCGCGGCCGCCGCCGGGCTGCTTCGTGGACGCAAGGATACCCGCGTTCCGATGATCTACGCCCTGGTCGGGCACTGGGCCTTGGGCGCGCCCCTCGGTGTTTATCTGTGCGAGCGGCATGATCTTGGCATCGCCGGCATCTGGATCGGGCTATCGGCGGGAACGCTCCTGACGACATTGCTTACTCTGAGGCGCCTCTTCGTCCTGCAGGCGCCGACGCCGTCGTCAGGCTGATCGAGGCCGCAGGCGGGAAGGCTGTCGCCGTGCAGGCGCGCATGAGCGCCCGGTCTCTGCACCACCTGAACTGCCTCATCGCGGAACCTGTTGCAGCGGCTGCAATATACCGGGGCGGCGTCCTGCTTCAGATTCCGCAAGCGGAACGCTTTGCCATTCACCAGCTTATCGTTGCGGATCGGCGGTGCGGGACGCCGGACGGTCTGAAGTCAAGGAAGGACAGGCTGCATTTCCGATTGAAATATTGCCGCAAGACCGTCCGGACGAACTCAGGGAAGCTTTTGAACTGGCCCTGATTTTCCTGTCTCACACATAGGGTGCGGTCCCTTAGGTACGCGTGAAGGCCCAGGCCGGTCTAGATGCCCTTCGCGTAGGACTTTATGAAGAAGTCGTTGCCCAGATAACGGTGATAGCGGGTTTCCCAGTAGAAGCCGCCGGGCTCGCCAAACCAGCGCCGGAAGTCGGCCGATTTCTCGAAGTAGAAAATGCCGTAGTTGGGGTCGAAGAAGACGGCGTCGGCGCCGACGAAGGCTGCGATCGCGTGCCCCCCGGCCGATCCATGGATAGAGATGATCTTGTAGGACCAATTGCCGGCCGTATGATCGCCCACGATGCCGGCGGCTATCTGCCGGCCGAACGCGATGTTCACAGCCCGGCCCGGCGCGCCCATCTTAATCCTGGAAGGCGACAGGTTCAGCGCCGGGTTGGAGATCTTCATTTGCCGCACGACCCCGCGTTTGCGCAGGAAGTCGTCGGTGAACTGGTCCTTGGTCCGATTGTACTCGGTGCGGTTCGGAGTCGCCATCAGGGCCGCCGCATAGTCCATTTGATCCAACGCCATACCCACGCCGGTATAATAGCCGCCGTTGCGCCTGTTGCCCGATCCCATGGACCGGGCCACGTCGGAAAAACGTCCCGGCACTTCGTTGGCGTGATGCGCGACCCAGTTCATGCACAGGGATTTGCAGACCCCATGCCTGACCTCGGGTATCTGTCCCATGATGATGCCGAGGCCTTCCGCCACATCGTACTGGTCGAAAGCATCGATAAGGTTCCCTTCGAAATTCTGTGCCGTACCGCGCACGGTCGCTTTCAAGCCGATCATGTCCGTCTCCCTCTCATGTCTGCCCGTCAGGCGTCCGCCCAACGGGGATCAGGTGTGATGAATTCGATGGTCGATTGCGTTTTCCGGCTACGCCGGCACCAGAGGTGCTGCAGTTTTCCTCCAGAGTAGGGCGCAAAGAGCGCGGGAAGTTCCCACAAAACCCGGAGCGGCTTCGCCGCATCTCACCGGACGCTCAAGAAAAATCTGTACAGGCAATCGACTGTCCTCGGTTTGGCTCAATTGCCGCAATAACTGCGGCCGGCGAGCTGTTGATGCAGCGACAACAACCTGACCGTCAGCTATATTCCAATTTTTTTTCATGACTCTATTCCCAGGCGCGAAAAAGGGCCAGATCGACCGCGCCGTCTTCCTTTTCCCAACGCAGAGGCGAAAGCACCGCATTCCTTCCCGCCGTAATTCCGGTTGTATGAATGCGCATGAATCCATGCATGTTCGCCAGCTTTACCCAACGGCAGAAATCGTGGTGTCCATTGCTGTCAACGCGGCTGAACCGGGAATCCTTTCGCAATTACGGGATCAAAATGCCTGGCTGATGCCTGTGGATAAGTATTTTATCCCAGAAATCTGTCCCGGTAATTCTGGTGCAGTGGTCTGAGATGTCCTTTCGTAGCCTGCCCGGTCAACGCAGTGGAACAATGGCCGGGCCGGTTAAAATGCCCGTGAAAAGGTGGCGAAAGTCTGGCTTCATCGTCGTCTTTGACGTCCACTTACTTCGGTGACCGCGGGCGCGTTGTGTGGTAGAGCAATTACCGAGTTCATGTTCCCGTCATAAGCACCGCACGAAATGATGACTGACGCGCCGAAGATCCGTTTCACGGCAAAAATCCTGCGGCCTGAATCGCATGACAAGGGCAGCGCCTGGACTTTTCTTGTTCTGCCAAAAGACGTGAGTGCGAAGCTCCCGACGCGTGGTATGACGACAGTCGAAGGCACCCTGAATGGCTATTCCTTTCTGGCCACGCTTGAGCCGGACGGCCAGAGAAGTCATTGGCTCAAGGTGACCGGGAAGATGAGCAAGGATGCCGGTGTGAATGCAGGCGATTTGGCCACGCTGGAGATTGCGCCCGTCAGCAGGGAGCCGGAACCCAGGGTGCCGGCGGATCTCAGCACGGCGCTCGCCGCCGCGCCGAAGGCAAGAGCGCTGTGGTCCGATATCACGCCCATTGCACGCAGGGACTGGATTCACTGGATTACGTCCGCCAGGAAGTCAGAGACCCGCACGCGTCGCATCAACAATGCCTGCGATATGCTCGCTGCCGGAAAGCGGCGCGTTTGCTGCTTCGACAGATCCGGTATCTATAGTAAAGGCTTGAGTTCGCCTGTAGCGGCGGATGATTAGGGGGGCGGTATCCTGTCAGCGCAGGCAGCTCATCGGGCGGATACGGGGGCTGTTTCGTCTTCTGCGTTGAGCTTTTCTACCGCCCGGCCCACGCCCTTCGAGGAAATGCCGGCGTAGCGGAGCATTGCCGCCGGCAGTCTGTTGCCTGCCGGTTTCGGTATTTCGTCCTCATTCGCATTATTATCGACGGCTCCAGGGGCAACACTGGCGCCGACGCCGGCAAAGGCCGCAGTCGACGCCAGTTAACGTCAATCCACCTGAAGCGGCGGGCCGGGCAGCTAGAACTGGGCTGCAAGACTCTCCATGCAGGCGCTGGCGACATTACGATCGGGTTCGCTTGAACCCGGCATCGTGGCCCAGCCGGTCTTCATCAGCAGGTCGCGGCGCTGATAGCTGCTGGCGTCCTTCAACTGAGCGAGCGTCGCAACGACCTGGGGGTCCTGGCTGGACTGCTCGACGCAGATCGGCGTCAGGGCGGCCACGACTTCCAGGCGCGCCTGTGTCGACGCCATTTTCCCAGCCGTACCGCCGGTCACCCATCCGCCCCATGAGAAGCCGACAATCGCAATGGCAACGGCACCAACCGCAGCGCCGTAGAGTCCGGGTTTAAGCCATTCGGGCGTATCCATGTGTATTTCTCCATTGGGGAAAGAAGTAGTTTTCCCTTTGAATAAAAAACTATTACACAAATAATGTGCAACAACATGCGTGATAAAGTTACGTATAATTCCTTTGTGATCAAGATATTTCGAGATATTTATTATTTTAATTTTTGATTTTTATAAATAAAACGGATTACATATTTTGAGTGTGGAAATATAGGCGGCCGCTTTCGGTGTGCTTTCTGTGCTGGGCGACTGCGGGGATGGGTCGTCCGGGCGACCCGTTCCGCCTGAAAGGATCTCAGGCGGTCGCGGCGGCCATGATGGGGTCAGAATTGCACGAGGTTGCTCCGGGGGGATCTCTGAGGGCGCTTCAGGCCTTGAATTATTTCTTATCATATGATATGTAATATGAACTCATAAGGAGTTTTCCGATGCCGGCAGTGGTTCATTTTTCCGAAAGCGCTGAACTGGCGCCTCTGGCTGAAAAAGCCAGAGTTGCCGCGGTGGTGAAAGCGGTGGTGCGGGCTGCAGAGGCCTGGAAGCTGTCGAATGCGCAGGCGGCGGCCTTGTTCGACGTTCCCCCGGCGACCTGGAGCCGGATGAAGGCGGGCGCGTTCAAGGGTAATCTGGATCAGGACAAGGTGACCCGGGCGAGCCTGATGATCGGGCTGTTCAAGGGGCTGAGGCTGCTTTTCAACGGACCCCTGACCTATGGCTGGCCGAAGACCCCCAACAGCGGGCCGGGGTTTAACGGCAGAACGCCGGTCGAGGTGATGATTGCCGGGGGAATCCCCACGATGATGACGGTGCGCCAGCACATCGATGCCCTGCGGGGCGGGATGTGATCGAAACCGGCGCCATTCCGGTCATCGAATTCAACGAGCCCGCCACGATCCGGCTGGTTTCGACGGCCTATCTCGAGGAGCCCGCGATGTCACCCCTGGCCGATAGCGCGGACGAACTCGGTTTCCTGGAGGACATCGAGGGGCTGACGTCAGCCAGGCGGGGCTTCCAGGCGCCGTTGCCGGGCGGCGTACGGCCTGAAGAGCTTTTGAGCGAACACGACGGCTACGGCTGGTCTTATGTGAACGCGGCCTTCTGCTATACCCGGCCGACGGGCAACCGTTTCAACTGGCCCGAGCGGGGGGCCTGGTATGCGGCCTGGGGTGCGAATGCGGTGAAGACGGCCCACGCGGAAGTTTCCTGGCATCTGACGCGCGAACTCGAGGCGACGGGGGTCTATGAGAACGTCACGGCTTACCGTGAGCTGATCGCCGGTTTCACGGTGCGGTTTCACGATCTGAGGGCTTTTCAGGGAGAGACGCTCTTCGATCCCGACCCCGTCAAAGGCTATCCGGCGGGGCAGGCCCTTGCCAGAGAGCTTTTTCTGGCCGGCAGCCAGGGCGTCATCTATCGGTCCGTCCGTATGGCAAGGGGGCGTATGGCAAAGGGGCGCATGTCAGAGGGATATGGGGCAAAGGGACATGGGGCGGGCCAATGCCTGGCCGCATTCCGGCCGCATGTGGTTCAGAATGTCCGGCAGGGTGACAGCTGGGAATTCACCTGGACCGGTGCGCCCCGGCCGGCGATCCGAAAGCTGGAAACGCCGAGCTCATGACAGGGCCAGAAGGTCGGCGCGCAGGCGATCCGGGTTAAGGCCCGGTAGCGCCCGGTCGATTTCATCATGGGTTTCCTGCCAGACCGGCCGTGACGCGACGAGCAGGTCACGCCCGGCATCGGTGATCCGGAGCCTGCGGCTGCGCTTGTCCTTCGGGTCGACGATAACCTCGACCAGCCCGCGCCGCTCAAGCGGTTTGAGGTTCGCGGTCAGCGTGGTCCGGTCCATTGCCAGCAGCGGCGCGACATCGCCGATGCGCGGCGGCTGCGGCCGGTTGAGCGACATCAGCAGCGAGAACTGACCGTTGGTCAGGCCGAAGGGCCGCAGGGCGTCGTCGAAGCGCCGGGCGACAGCCCGTGCCGCGCGTTGAATATGAAGACACAGACATCTGTCGCGAATTTCATGGGTCACCGATAGGGGGAGATCGTCTCGCATTGTCATGAATCAATATATGTTGACATCAACGTATTGGTCAAGTTATCTCTTGGTCATCGGATCCCGTGATCCCGCATTTCGCGCTTTCGAGTCCATTTCGAGGCGCGCTGCAGTCAAGCCGTCGACCTCAAGCTGTGAAGATGGAACAGCAGGCGGGTCGAACTTCCGCTGTCCAGCCATTAAAGATTGGATGTATGAACCATGATCACCGTTACCGCTTTTAAATGGGTACCGCCTGCCGTGCAGGGTCTGGTCTGCGACCTTCGGGTCCGCTGGGCTCTCGAAGAAGCGGGCATGGCCTATGAGACAATTCTGATCGGTCCCGATGAGCAGAGCCGCCCTGACTACCGGGCCCGCCAGCCTTTCGGCCAGGTGCCGGTCTATGAAGAAGACGGGCTGGTCCTGTTCGAAACCGGATCGATCATCCTGCATATCGGGGCCCGGAGCAGGGTTCTCCTGCCGGCTGACGAAGCTGCGAAGGCCCGCGCGGTCACCTGGATGTTCGCGGCCCTTAATTCGATGTGGCCTTCCATACAGCAACTCGCGGTTATCGATCTCTTCCATGCCGGCGAGGACTGGGCCGCGAGCCGACGGCCCGCTGTCGAACAGGCCGTGCGCCAGCGTCTGAGCGAACTCGCCGCCTGGCTCGGGGACAAGGCCTATCTCGAAGGTGTTTTCACCGCCGGCGATCTGATGATGACGACGGTGCTGCGGAATCTGCGGCATACGGGTCTGGTCGCGGCCGAACCGAACCTGAAAGCCTGGCTTGCGCGCTGCGAGGCCCGTCCGGCCTTCCAGCGTGCACTGAACGGCCAGATGGCGGTGTTCGAGGCGGCCTGATTCCGGCGATTGCTGATTGCATGCCGATACCACGCCCGTTCAAGCGGGCGCACAAACACAACAGAAGCAAAGGAACAGTTGAATGACCTATATTGATGGTTTCGTGCTCGCGGTGCCGAAGGCGAATCGTGATGCCTACAAGAAAATGGCCGAGACGGCCGCGCCCTTCTTCAAGGAACATGGCGCCCTGAAGATGGTCGAGTGCTGGGGCAACGACGTGCCGGACGGCGAGGTGACGTCCTTTCCGATGGCGGTCAAGTGCAAGGCGGACGAAACGGTTGTCTTCTCCTGGATCGTCTGGCCTTCGCGGGAAGCCCGCGATGCGGGCAACAAGAAGGTCATGGAGGATCCCCGCATGGCGTCCATGATGAAGGACATGCCCTTTGACGGTAAGCGCATGATCTATGGCGGATTTGAATTGCTGCTGGAGACCTGAAGGCCGTCACAGCCGCCGGACGACGGTGGTGATTCAATCGTTCACGTGAAGTAAAGAGATGCAATCCTCAGGCGCGTATCCTGAAAGGACGCTATTCGCCAGGATGCAAACAGGGAAAGGAAAACCTGATCATGACAGAGCAACAGACCAGCGCGGCGGAAATGGCCGCGGCTTCCGGCCTCAATGCCGTTACCCCGCATCTCGTTTGCGCCGGGGCTGCCGATGCCATCGCGTTTTACCAGAAAGCCTTCGGGGCGACGGAGATGATTCGCATACCCGATTCGGGCGGCAAGCTGATGCATGCCTGTGTCAGCATCAACGGTTCTTCGGTCATGCTGGTCGATGAATATCCGGAGATGGGCAACACCAGCCCCCGAAGCCTGAAAGGTACGCCGGTGACGATCCATCTGACCGTGGACGATGTGGATGCCGTCGTCGAACGCGCGATCGCGGCGGGGGCAATAATTGTAATGCCGGTTGCCGACATGTTCTGGGGCGACCGTTACGGCGTTATAGAGGACCCCTTCGGCCATCGCTGGTCCGTCGCCACACCGCAACGCAAGATGAGTGCGGATGAAATCGCCGAAGCGGCGAAAACGGCAATGCCCTGCTGAGCCGGGAAGGTTCCCCATTCCGGATCTCTGCGGTTCGGGCTGGACGGACGAAACGGTTCGCGTCTTTAAAGAACGCAGGCGACCTGTAAGCGGGGGCGGCCAGTGCGGTCGCCCCTTGCATCCTGTGAGACGCGCAGGTTACATGTGCCCTGCCGGTGCCATGTGAAAAACACCGCGCCGAGAATCAGGATCCATAAGAAGAACGGGTTCGTGTCATGAGAACCAGCTGGAAGGGAAAATACCTTTTGGCCTTCGAATGCAGGGGGATATCGTGAGCCAGAATCTGCATGACAGAATCGATAGGCTGGAAGTTCATATCGCCGAACAGGACCGTATGCTTCAGGATATGAGCGAGGTCATGACGAAGCAGTGGGCGAGCCTGGATCTGTTGGGCGCCAAGCTCGACCGTCTTCTGGATCGTATCGGGTCACTGGAATCGGAAGGTCCGGCGCCGGACAATTCTCCGCCGCCGCATTACTGAATTACTGAGTTTTTGTTCCGGGCCGGACTCAGGCGACGCTGATGTTGCCTTTGCCTGTATCGGACTCGCTGACAACGCGGTTGCGGCCATCCTGCTTGGCCTTGTATAGCGCCTTGTCGCTGCGCCCGAGCAGCTCCTTCATAGCTTCACCCGGATGGAATTTGGCCACGCCGATCGACACCGTGAGCTTGCCGAAGGTCTCGCCGGTCCGGCGGTTTTTCAGCACCTGCTTTGCCAGATTCACGCGGATCGACTCGGCCAGCTTCACCGCGTTGACCAGTTCGGTCCTGGGCAGGATAATTGCGAATTCCTCGCCGCCGAAGCGCGCGGCGGTGTCCTGGCCTTTGACGGTGTTGAGCAGATTCTGAGCCACGAGCTTAAGCACCTGATCGCCGATCTGGTGTCCATAGGTGTCATTGAAGGTCTTGAAGCGATCAATATCCAGCAGCATGAGGCAGAGCTCTTCACCCTCTTCCAGGCTGTCGCGCAGGCTGTCTTCCAGACGCATGTCGAAACATTTCCGGTTGGCAATGCCGGTCAAACTGTCGGTCATGGCTTCCTGGCGGACCTGTTCGAGATTTTCCCGGAGGCTTTCGATTTCCATGGCTGAGTCACTGAGCTGGAGTTCGAGATCCTTGTTGCGCTGCGCAACCTTTTGGGTCTCGGCGATAACATCCCGAATCAGCGCGCTCATTTCCTCGCCGTCGGCGCCGCCGGCCTTGGCGAGTTCGCCCGAGAAGTCGCCAAGGGTTTTGCCGTAATCCGACGTGATATCCGTCGAGCTTTTCAACTGGATGACGATCTGCTTGGCGATGCTCTGAATCTGGGAGCCGGCTTCCTGCAGGTTACGCGCGTCTTTATCGGATCCGAAATGCTCGGCGTAGAGGTTGGCATTCACGTCAGAGGTAAACTTCGTACCGTTTTTGATCAGCCGGTCAACTGCCTGGTGGAGATCGGAAGTGTTGCCGTCACAGTAATCATACCAGATGCTGAAATTGTTCGGCGTGATCGGAATCTGCCTGGCGTGCATTTCCGCAATCGCGGTCTGCGCCACTTTCTCGGAATAGACAAAACTGCCCGTCATTGCTGCCGTCCCTGAATTGACGTTAACCAAACTACCGAAAAAGCGCTTCAAACACCTTTAATCCCGCGAACACGCTGGAGTGCTACGGGATTGGGAATTGGGGGAAATTCTGGCTGAAAAGTCTTAGGGAAGGGTTATAGCCGTTGAATTGCTATAGCCGTTTCTACCTGCACAGGTGAAAGCACGTGGCGGTACAAATACAACTTGCTGGCTACAGGCTTGGCAAACCAAGGAAACTGCAGGGTTGAGCACCATCGGCGGTCAGCAATTTATGTTTATTTGCAGACGATTGAAATGCAAAAAAACAGGTGGCAGGCGGGTGTTTTCGGTTCGGCCAGTCCGCTCGCAGTAGACTTTTGGGCCGAAGTCGATCCCGGGTGTTGATGAAAAGGGCTGAGGACCAATGTTCGCATGCAATTTGTCTGGCTGCCGCAGTTTACGACTCCTCGTCCCGGAAACCGTCCTCGACATCGGCTTCCAGAACCACCTTTGCGAGCTGCAGGCCGGTGGGGATCAGTTCGGTGACGACCGTATCGGCGCCGATGGTCTCGAGTTCCTGTGCGTGGGCCAGGTCGCGGGCACGGGCGTGAATTTTCAGTTTGGGGAAGATGTAGCGCAGGATCGCGGTTACCTGCAGCGAGACCTGTCTGTCATCGAGCGCGATCACGATGGCGCGGGCGGCCTCGACATTGACTGCATCGAGTACCTCGGCCCGGGTGACATCGCCATAATAGACGGGAAGGCCGCGTTTTTGCGCCTGCAAGACGTTATAAGTGTCCATGTCGATGGCGAGAAAGGGCACACCGGCATCCGACAGCTGTTTGGCGACGATCGCGCCGACACGGCCAAACCCGGCGATGACGACGTGATTGCGCAGTTTGGTTTCATTCTCGGCGAGCTGTTCGACGTTGGGGATTTCACTGCGTTCTATCCGTTGCGATGCCTTGTATCCGAGCCCGGTCAGAAACGGCGTCGTCAACATGGAAAGCGCGACCACGGCGATGACCGTCTGCACCAGGTCGGGATCGAGAACGCCCAGCGTCATGGCGGCGCCGAGCAGGACGAAGGCAAATTCGCCCGCCTGTGCCAGAAGTACGCCCAGATAGACGGCATCGGCGAGGGGCAGGCGGATTGCTCTGGCCAACAGCGTCAGGATCAGGGCCTTGACGCTCAGCAGCGCAACCACCAGAAACAGGATCATCAGAGCCTGATCCATGATCAGTTGCACGTCGATCTCCATCCCGACAGACATGAAGAACAGCCCGAGCAGAAGTCCTCTGAAGGGTTGAATCTCGGCCGCAACCTGATGACGGAAGTGGGTTTCGGCCATCAGCATTCCTGCCAGGAAAGCGCCGAAGGCCAGCGAAAGACCGACGTATTCGGTGGCGACACCGGTGCCGAGAACCACGAGCAGTGTCATGGCGGCGAAGATTGCCGGCTCGCGCGTGGCGGCGACCTGGGTGAAGATGTGACGCAGCAGGATACGGCCGAGGCCGAGGATGACGGCGACCGTAACAACCATCTTCGCCGCGGCGATCCCCAGAAGCGGCAAAAGGTCGTTACTTTCGTCACCCAGTGCGAAAACCCCGACCAGCAGCGGCCCGACCATCAGGTCCTGGACGATCAGGATCGCAAAGGCGGCGCGGCCGGTCCGCGAGGTGAGGCCGCCGCTGCCGGCGAGCATCCTGATGACGATGGCCGTGGAGGAGAGGGCGGTGCCAAAGCCGATGATCCCGGCGGCTTCGGGGGCCAGGCCCATGGCCATCAGGGCGGCGGAAATCAGCGAGCCGGTGATCGTGACCTGGGCGATCCCGAGAAGGAAAATCCGCATCGGCATCACCCGGATACGGGCGATCGGCAATTCGAGGCCGACGGTAAACAGCAGAAAGACAACGCCCAGTTCGGCCAGGGCGTGTATGGTCGTGATTCCCTGGATCAGACCCAGCCCGAAGGGACCGATTACGGCGCCCGCAAAAAGATATCCCAGGACCGGGTCCAGGCGCAGACGCCGGAACAACGAGACCGCCAGGACTGCTGCGACGAGAACGATGAGAACTTCGAGCAGGTAGCTCGATTCAGGCATTATCTCCGTCTTTCGTTCTGCCGCAGGCGTTCAATGCCGGGGGCTCGACATCGTGCCGCCCTATTCGGGCGAAGGGCTGTTCGGGCCGTGGTTCAGCGACATCCGATTCGCTCATAAATCAAGTATGTCATTCCCCCTACCAAGGCGACAGGCTGTATTGTGGACTTCCCGCAACCCGCAAAGAATGAAAACGCGGCCGGGTCGTGATACAATGCCGGGGTCGGCGACGGGCCGTCCCGCAGATCTGTTCCGGCTTTTTCCATCGTTCCCGCCGGAGCCGAAAGGAAAAGGATGTCCGGTAGGAAAAGATGAGACGTCTGGCGATCTGTCTATTGACTGTGTTCCTGTCCGTCCCGCTTCAGGTCCAGGCGGCTTGCGACTGGCTGGCCAGACCGGACGCGGACGTCCATACCATCATCTCGTCCAGGCTCGCCTGTCTGAGCGATCCCTACTCGGTTGCCTGCGTCGAATTCGATGCGGTTCCCCGGGCTGCCCGAGAACAGGAGCGCCTGCGCCGGATCGATGCCATGGCACTCGATGACGAAGAGGCGGCTCATCTCAGGGACCGCGGACTTTGGCTCGGTGCTTCCAGGGAAATGGCCTGTCTGGCCTGGGGCAAGCCGCACAGGCTCGAAGAGAACAGCGTCAATCCCTTTGGAGAAAGCTGGTTCTACGGCGACGTCGACGTCGACGTGCTGCTGTTCGACGGAAACGCGATCGTCGAGATCCGTACGCTGGAAACAACCCTCCGGGCGGCGGATCCTTAAGCCGCCGGTCGTTACCAGCTGTTCCGTAATTCCCGCAGCTTGACGAACACCGTCTTGGTATCGGGATTTTCCGGCAGATCCGGGAAGGATTCGCGCAGTCTCGCGATGACGCTGGGGCTGTACAGGCGGAAGAAGGTGTTGACCTCTTTTTCCATCGCCAGAGTGGTAATCAGCGCATGGTCGGGGTCCTGGCCCGAAATTCTGTCGAGCAGTTCGGCCGCGCGTCCATTGTCCGGTTCACGGTCCAGCGTGAACTGCAGGTTATTGGTAATATAATCATGTCCGGGATAGACCCGGGTCTCGTCCGGCAGTTTGGCCAGCTGGGCGGCAAAGGTCTGATAGAGTTCGTCCGGATGACCGCCGTTGTGACAGTTCCCGGCGCCGGCGTTGAACAGGGTGTCGCCGCAGAACAACCCGGCCTGATCGCCGCGCGACAGCAGGCAGATATGGCTCATGGTATGGCCAGGCGTATCCAGAGCTTCCAGATCGACGCTTCTGCCGATCTTCACGACGTCGCCGGCGCACAGGCCGCGGTCCATGCCCGGAATCCTGGATCTGGCGTTCTTGTGGGCCAGAAGCTTCGCCCCGGTCGCGGCGATGACCGCGTCGTTGCCGCCAATATGATCGTGGTGCTCATGGGTGTTGAGAACCTGAGTGATGGTCCAGCCGTTGCGTTTGGCAGTGGCCAGGCACTTATCGGAATCCAGCGGATCGACGGCCATGGCCTCGCCGGTTTCGCCGCAGACGATGAGGTAGTTGAAGTTCCGGTATGCGTTACCGGTCCAGATCTGTTCGACGATCACGCGGTCTCTCCCTGATACGGCTGCCTGTGTCTCTTGTGGAGGCTTTGCACTTTCCGCAGTTAAGCTTTTCCCAAAGTGCCACAGCTTTTTGGCGGAGCACACGTTTTATTCATGAGAATCGCGGCTGTTTCGCGACAACCGCGGCTGATGGGGCGAGAGGCTCAGGAAACAACGTGCGGTTTCTTCTCCAGCACCGAAATCGCTTCCGACAAGCTTTCCGCGCGGGCCAGTTGCCGGCGGCCGCTGTAGACGACATATTCCTCGCCGCTTCCACGTGCCAATATGCGCTTTGCTATGGAGAACAGCGGTGAATCCAGAGAATTGCGGAAAATCGAGAAGGTGACGCTGCCACGGCCCTGATCAATGGCATAATCGCGCCATTCGCCGCTTGCGACCCTGCGGCTGTATAGGCTCAGTAGCTGACCGAGCTCTCGTCGATCAAAAAACGTTGTGCCGCTTGTGCCATGGCGTTCATTGAAGCGATAAAGCTCTGCCATACAGGCCTATACCTCCCAATGTTTCGATTAAGTTTCCCTGAAATTGCGCGCGACGTCCAGCCGTAGCGTGAAATAGATGCTCCGGTATCGCGGTGAAGCTGATGTCTGCCCGGGGAAAAGCGGGCTAGAAACCTGAAAACAAACAGAAAATTTCGATCGTACGCTTACTGGATCTTAGTCTGTGCGCTCGCGGACTTGTCCGGCGTCCGGTAACAGGAAACCCCGCCCAGAGTCTGGTAGCAGTGCAATTCCGGCTCCTGAGGTGCGGCCGCCGTTTCGTCTTCGAAGTCCTGGCAGTATTCTTCGCCATTGACGAACTTCAGCGTCGAGCAGTCCTGATCGAAGGCCCAGGTGCTGAGGTGGTCACCGACGGTTTTCTTGGTATGGGCAAGGCTCACCAGGCTGGCGCCGGTCAGCATTGTCTGGGATGCCGGATCGCAAGCGGTCAAGCCAAGGAGGCAGACACCCACGACGATCATTCGGGACATGATACTTCTCACTCTTGCCAAACTACCTTTTTGGGGCTTTCAAAGGCCTTGGGAACAGGAGTTCCGCAGATTCGAGTGTGAGGTCCGCCGGTTAAGAAAGGATTAGAACCGCAGACTTCGCTCGAATCCTCAGATTTACGACCGCATGTCGCTGGAATAATTTGTGTTTTACGCAGCAAAATCCTATTTCCTATGTGAATTCGGCGAAAAGCCCGTTGATGAAGATCCGAGAGTGGGCGTGCCTGCGTGCTGGTCGCCGGAATCCGGCCGGAGACGGTGGTTTTGGCGGAGGGACAAGGAATTGCCGCGATATCGCCGGAACTGAGGGAATAACTTTATCAAGCGGGCACTCGCGGGCTATGTTAACGCCCGCTCCGGTGCTGCTGGGTGTGAGCTACAGGACAAGCCGGGGCGGACTGTTGTTATCAAGCAGAGTTCCTTTAAAAAGCAGGAACCAAGAGGAAAACGCGTGGCAGACATATTTCAAGAAGTAGAAGACGATCTCAAACGCGACAAGGCGACCGCGTTATGGCAGCGTTATGGCCGCTATGTCATTGGTTTCGCAATTCTTATCGTACTCGCGACAGCAGCTTTTCAAGCCTGGACACATTATGTTCAGACCCAGCGCAGCGAACGTTCCAACGCCTATGCGCAGGCTCTGGCCCTGGCGGCAGGCGGGTCGGATCAGGCCAGGGCTCTGAGCGAGCTTTCTGCAATTGCCGAAGGCGACGACAGCTACAGCGTGCTGGCCGCTTTCGAAGAGGCGCGTCTGCTGGCCGAAGCAGACGATACCGCCGCAGCCGTGGAAGTCTGGGACCGGCTGGCCGCCAAGTGGGGGCCGGACGCGCCCTTTGGCGCCGTGGCTACCCTGCTGTCAGTAACGCACCAGATCGACGATGGCGAGATCGACGACCTGCGGAGCCGCCTCGAGCCTCTGGCTCAGCCAGGCAAGGCCTTTCGCCCACTGGCCACCGAGTTGCTCGCGGTTCTGGCGCTTCGCGAAAATGACAAGCAGGCAGCGCGGGATCTCTTCATCGGACTTTCCGACGATTCGGCGGCACCTGCGGGCATTCGCGCCCGCGCCACCCAGATGATCGAGGCTCTGAAGGACTGAATTCCATGCTGCAGCGTTTTCTGACTCTGGCCGCGCTGTGCGGTCTGGGCCTCGGCCTCGCCGGTTGCGGGATAACCGAATGGTTCGATGGGGCTGACGAGCCGCGGCTTCCCGGCGACCGGATTGCAATTCTGGCGCTGGACAAGGGCCTGACGCCCGATCCCTCCATTGCCGATCAGCAGATCATTCTGCCGAAGCCTTTCGAGAACAAGTTCTGGACGCACGCTGGCGGAAATCCGCAGCATGCGATGTACCATCTTTCCTTGAATGACGATCTGAAGGAAGCATGGCGCACCGATATCGGCGAAGGTTCAAGCGATTCGCAAAGTCTGCTTGCGCAGCCGATTATCGTCGAAAGCGTCGTTTTCACCATGGACGCCCGATCTGAAATTTCGGCCTACGATACCAACAGCGGCAAGCAATACTGGCGGGTCGATCTGGAACCCAACGACGAAGATGACGGATTCTTCGGCGGCGGGATCGCGTATTCCGAAGGCCGGATCTTCGTGACCACGGGCTTTGCCCGGGTGTTCGCGCTCGACGCAAGTTCCGGCGCCGTGATCTGGGAACAAGACACTCCCGGACCGCTGCGCGCGGCGCCGACGGTCAATGGTGGACGTGTTTTCGTCGTCACGCTGGACAACCAGCTTCTGACATTGGCTGCGGACGACGGCCGCAGGCTCTGGAGCCATATCGGCATTCAGGAAGATGCGGGGCTGCTTGGGGCCGCCAGTCCGGCCGTTGCCGGTTCGACAGTCGTTGTGCCGTTTTCGTCGGGCGAAATCATCGGTCTTTCAGTCACTGACGGACGGGTGCTCTGGAGCGACAGCCTGTCTTCGGTCAATCGCATCGATCCCCTGGCCGATCTGGCACACATCCGCGGACAGCCCGTCATCGATCGCGGCATGGCGATGGCGATCAGCCACTCCGGGCGCATGATCGGGCTCAGCCTCGATCGGGGAGCCCGTGCCTGGGACATCGATCTGGGGGGCGTGCAGACGCCCTGGGTGGCCGGCGATTTTGTGTTCGTTCTGACCAACGATTCCCAGCTGGTGGCTTTGCGGCGTCGCGACGGGCTGCTTCGCTGGGTGCGGCCGCTGCAGCGCTTCGAGGACGAGGAGGATCAGGAAGATCTGATTCAGTGGTCGGGGCCGGTGTTGGCCAGCGATCGTCTGATCGTGGCGGGATCGCACGGCGAGGCGGTTTCGATTTCACCCTATACCGGCGAGATCCTTGGCTACATCGATCTTCCCAACGGGGCGGCTTTGCCGCCTGTCGTCGCAGGCAACAGCCTTTATTTCGTGACCGATAGCGCTGACCTGGTGGTGTTTCGCTAAGAGGTTGCACAGAGCCCGGATCTTAAACGAGGCCGGAGCCAGGTAAGTAAGCAAATGGATTTCAAGGTAGCCATTATCGGCCGGCCCAATGTCGGCAAATCGACGCTGTTCAACCGGCTGGTCGGCAAGCGTCTCGCCTTGGTTGACGATCAGCCCGGCGTGACGCGTGACCGTCGTGAGGGCACGGCGAAGCTTTACGATCTTACCTTCACGGTGATTGATACCGCCGGCCTCGAAGAAGCCTTTGATGACAGCCTGGAAGCCCGTATGCGGGCGCAGACCGAGCAGGCGGTCGAGGATGCCAACGTGGCCTTTCTGATCGTCGATGCCCGGGCCGGGGTTACGCCCATGGACGAGCATTTCGCCAAGTGGCTGCGCCGGACCTCGACCCCGGTCTTTCTGTTGGCCAACAAGTGCGAAGGCCGTCAGAGCGAGTCCGGTATCGCGGATGCCTATCGTCTGGGGCTGGGGCAGCCCGTGCCGATTTCCGCCGAACATGGTCTTGGCATGACCGATCTCTACGACGTGATCGACGAGCAGATGGTCCACTGGAACGAGACGCAGGCGGTGCTCGACGGCAAGACGCCGGATGACGAAGTCCCTGCCGAAGAAGATGAGAACGTCGACGGTGACGAAGACGATGAAAGCCGTCCTTTGCAACTGGCCATCGTCGGGCGTCCGAATGTCGGCAAGTCGACCCTGATCAACCGTCTGATCGGTGAAGACCGCATGCTGACCGGACCTGAAGCCGGCATTACCCGGGATTCCATCGGCGTCGAGTGGAGCTACCAAGGGCGTCCGATCAAGCTGTTCGATACCGCCGGAATCCGAAAACGCGCCCGGGTCCAGACCAAGGTCGAGAAACTGTCGGTGGCCGACAGTCTGCGGGCCATCAAGTTCGCTCAGGTCGTGGTGCTGGTTCTCGATGCCGATGCGGCGCTCGAAAAGCAGGACCTGACCATCGCGCGCATGGTCGAGGAAGAGGGCCGGGCAATTGTGATCGCGGTCAACAAGTGGGACGCCGTCCAGAACCGCGATGAAGTCATCAAGGACCTGCGCGACCGCCTGGAGCGCTCGTTGCCACAGCTGACCGGCGTTCCGGTGGTGACCATTTCGGCGCTGCGCGGGCAGAACCTCGACGGCCTGTTCAAGCGCGTTCTGGAGGCCTACAAGGTCTGGAACAAGCGTATCCCGACAGCGGCTCTGAACCGCTGGCTGGAAGCTGTGACTTCCGCTCATCCGCCACCCGCACCGGGCGGCCGCCGTATCCGTCTGAAGTATATGACCCAGGCGAAGTCGCGCCCGCCGACTTTCGCGGTGTTCTGCACCAAGGCCGATGATCTGCCGCCGTCCTACAGCCGCTATCTGGAAAACGCCCTGCGGGCCGACTTCGATCTCTACGGCACGCCGATCCGCCTGAACTTCAGGAAGGGCGAAAACCCCTACGCCAAGGACGGGCGCTGAGGGCAGGCGCCAGAGACTGCGTCAGAGAATCAGTTCAGGAAGACGACTTCGCGCTTCGACTCCAATGTATCCCTAAGGACACTCTGTTGAGGTCTCAGCGCGGAATCTCGACGATCTCGCCGTTGCGGGTGCAGGACGCTTCCGCCAGTTCGACGAAGAGATCGGTGATTTCTTCGGGGCTGCGCAGGGTCGCCGGATCCTCGCCTGGGAAAGCCTTGGCGCGCATCGAGGTTCTGACCGGACCCGGTGAGAGAAGGTTGGCGCAGACCCTGGTTTTTTCATTTTCGGCCGCGTAGATCTGAACCAGGGAATTCAACGCTGCCTTGGTGACGCTGTAGAGCCCCCAGTAGGCCTTTGGCGTTGTTGCGGCACCGGAGGTAACGAAGATCGCCCGCCCGGCGTCGGAGAGCTTGAGCAGGGGATCGAAGCTGCGCAGCAGACGCCAGTTCGCGGTCAGATTGAGGTCCAGGGTCTCGCTCCAGACCTTGGGCGCGATATGCCCGACCGGCGAAAGGCTTCCCAGCAGACCGGCGTTGCCGACCAGAATATCGAGGCGGCCGAAGCGTTCATAGATCGAGGCGCCCATCTGATCGATCGCGTCGAAATTGCTCAGATCGAGGGGCACCAGGGTGGAGGAGGCGCCACCGGCGGCGCGGATCTCGTCGTCGATTTCCTCCAGCCCGCCGACGGTCTGGGCCACCAGGATGAGGTGCGCGCCCTCGGCACCGAAGCGCCTGGCGACGGCGGCGCCGATTCCCCGGGAGGCGCCGGTGATCAGTGCGATACGGCCGGCAAGGCGTCCGCTGCCCGGCGTTGCCGGCTTGAGTTCAGTGATATTTTCAGTCATTGCGGTACTTTTCGGCGAAAGAGGAAACGTAAGGACAGGAGGGCTTTCAGAAGGACGATGCCCAGAACCACTCCAACGGCCGCATAAACAAAACCCTCGGGCGTGATGGGAACTGCCGGCTTGAAGACCGTGGCAGCCGCCTGCAGTATATCCGTGTCGGCCTGCGACAGCATCAGGAAGGGGCGCTCCCAGATCTGCGAACGGGTCAGGGCATCCAGACTGTCGCGCAGGCGATCGGCATCGCCGAGTTCCTGGATCAGTATCTCGCCCTGCCGTCGATGGGCTGAAACCTGGCTGGTGAGAAAGGAGTCGAGATAATTGCTCAGGGTGAGCTTCTCGGCAGCCGCGGCTTCCCTGATGCGGTTGGCCTGCAGGACCGCCTGATCGACCCGGCCGCCCAGACGCTGCAGGTACTGCTGATAGAATTCCGGAAACTGAGCCGTTGCCGAGGCCCCGGCCGCGCCCGCTGTCAGATTAATCAACCGGCCGATCAACGGCATGTGACGGCTTCTCTCTGTTCGCAGGTTCTGTTACGCAAGCTCGGCCAGCAACGAAAGCTGATGAACCGGCGCGGCTTCTTCATGATCCGTCAGACGCGTAGGATAATCGCCGGTGAAGCAGGCATCGCAGAACTGCGGCGAGTCGTTGTCCCGGCCATTTTCACCCATGGCGCGGTAAAGACCGTCCATCGAGATGAAGGCCAGACTGTCGACGCCGATATGTTCCGCCATCTGCGGAACCGTCATACGCGACGCCAGCAGTTCCTCGCGTTCAGGCGTATCGATGCCGTAGAAGCAGGAATAGGACGTCGGCGGCGCGGCGATTCGCATATGGACTTCCGTCGCCCCGGCGGCGCGCACCATTTCCACGATCTTGATCGAGGTGGTGCCGCGCACAATCGAGTCGTCGACCAGAATCACCCGCTTGCCCTTGATCATGCCGCGGTTTGCATTGTGCTTCAGGCGAACGCCGAGATTTCTGATCTGCTGGCCCGGTTCGATAAAGGTGCGGCCCACATAGTGGTTCCTGATGATGCCCAGCTCGAAGGGGATGCTGGCTTCGGCGGCATACCCGATGGCGGCGGGGACGCCGGAATCCGGCACCGGGATAACGACGTCGGCATCGACCGGGTTTTCGTTGGCCAACTCGACCCCGATGCGCTTGCGGGCTTCGTAAATGCTATGGCCTTCCATGACCGAATCGGGACGGGCGAAGTAAATGAATTCGAAGATGCAGGCGCGCTTCTTGAGGGGCGGGAAGGGCCGCAGGGAATGCAGGCCGGTCGCATCCAGCACGATCATCTCGCCGGCTTCGACGTCGCGGATGAAATCGGCGCCGATGATGTCCAGCGCGCAGGTCTCGGAGGCGACAACATAGGAGTCGCCGATCCTGCCGAGCACCAGAGGCCGGACGCCGAGCGGATCGCGGACGGCCATGACGCTGTTGTCGGTGATCGCCACGAGGGAGTAGGCGCCTTCGATCTTGCGGACCGCGTCGATAACCCGGTCGATCAGCGTGACGCCCTTGGAGGTAGCGATGAGGTGGATGATGACTTCGGTGTCCATGGTCGACTGAAACAGCGATCCGTTGCGGACCAGTTCCTGACGCAGCTGCCGTGCATTGGTCAGATTGCCGTTATGGGCAAGGGCGAAGCCGCCGTAATGGAGGTCTGCGAAAAGGGGCTGTACGTTTCGCAGGGCTGTTTCGCCGGTTGTCGAATAGCGCACATGGCCGATCGCCGATTTGCCGGCCAGACGTTTCATGACATTGCCGGAGGCGAAGATATCCCCGACATGACCGAGATCGCGGTGGGCATTGAACTGTTCGCCGTCATAGGCAACGATTCCCGCCGCCTCCTGCCCGCGATGCTGCAGCGCATGGAGTCCCAGGGCCGCAAGCGCCGAGGCGTCGTCGTGTCCGTAGATACCGAAAACGCCGCATTCCTCTTTTAACTTATCGTCGTCGTAGGGGTCGGTGGTCATCATTGGGCCTGCTCCCGCAATGGCTCGCTGTCTCCGGCTGCCTCGATGGCACGGCGCATCTGCTCGCGCATCAGCCGGTTGTACTCGGGTTCCCCCTCCTGGGCACCTTCTGCTTTCGGAGGCGGGGAGACGATATTCTTAAAAGCCTGATTGGCGTCCTGCATGCTCTGCGCCTTGATGGCGGCATCGCGCGCCCCGTCCTGAACGTCATTCCGGTACTGGTCGGGCAGGACGGTATAAAGCAGTGCGGCGCCGTGTTCGATCAGTGGCCTGCTCCGGGCGGCTTCGATCCAGTCGGGCCGGTCCTCCTGCGGAATCAGCCAGGTATAGGCCAGCCAGGCGAAACAGACGATAACCATCCCGCGCAGAAATCCGAAAACCATGCCGAGGGTCCGGTCGAGCGGCCCCAGACTGCTGTCCCTCACCCGTTGCGACAGCATACGGGTGAAAACCGTAAGAACGACCAGCACGGCAATAAACAGGAGAATCGCCGTTGTGACCTCGGCGAAGAGGTCGACCGTGATGACCTGCTTTACATAGGGAAGGGCGTGAGAAAATCCATAGAGCGTCGCAAAACCTGCGCCGATCCACGATCCGACCGCCAGAACCTCATGCACCAGTCCCCGAAACAGCGCCAATACGCCCGAGATCACGATAATCGTGATGACGGCGATATCCGCGACGTTGATTGGCAGGCTTTCCATAGTCGTATTATCTCAGAACTAGTTCAAACGTTGCGGGTGCCGTCTACGCGTCACGCGGTCGGACCGATTTGGCGGCAAACATCGCGACGAGATCCTGTAGATGCTCGATTTCCCTGATTTCCAGGCCGTGATCCGATTCGCGTTTCTTTTTCTGCGAGCGTCTGGGCGGAATCAGGGCACGCGTAAAGCCCAGCTTTGCCGCCTCTTTCAAGCGGGTATCCGCCTGACTGACCGCACGGACTTCGCCGGAAAGGCCGATTTCGCCAAAAACCACCGTTTCATCCGTTACCGCTTGATCTGTCGCGGCGGAGACCAAAGCCGCGGCCACCGCCAAGTCCGCGGCAGGTTCACCAATTCGTAACCCGCCGGCAACGTTTAAATATACCTCATTGCCCGCCAGCGCCAGCCCGCATCTGGCTTCAAGGACCGCCAGAACCATGGCCAGACGCCCCGCATCCCAGCCGATTACAGCTCTCCGGGGTGTGGCCTGCGGCGAAGGTGAAACCAGGGCTTGTATCTCGACCAGGACCGGCCGCGAGCCCTCGAGGCCTGCGAAAACAGCCGACCCCGAGACGTTGCCGCGCCGTTCGGCCAGAAACAGCGCCGAGGGGTTGGCGACCTCGCTCAGGCCGTCCTCGGTCATCTCGAAAACACCGATTTCATCGGTCGGCCCGAAACGGTTCTTCACCGCCCGCAGAATCCGGAAAGGGTGCCCGCGCTCGCCCTCGAAGGTCAGGACCGTGTCGACCATATGCTCAAGGACCTTGGGACCGGCGATGACGCCTTCCTTGGTGACATGTCCGACCAGCAGCAGCGCGAAGCCGCGCCTTTTGGCCAGACGGATCAGTTCCTGAGTAGAAGCTCGGACCTGGGTCACCGTGCCGGGAGCCGAATCCAGGCTGTCCACGTACATGGTCTGGATCGAGTCGACGACGACGATCCGGGGCGCGTCGGCATTGTCCAGGCTGGCGGCAATATCGCGGACCGATGTTGCGGCGGCCAGCAGGATATTGACACCGTCGAGGCCCAGCCGGCGGGCCCGCAGGCGGACCTGATCAACCGCTTCCTCGCCGGAGATATAGGCGCATTTGACGGGACTGCCTCCTGAGCCGGTACCCAGAGCCGCCACGACCTGGGTCAGAAGTGTGGACTTTCCGATGCCCGGGTCGCCGCCGATCAGAACCGCGGAGCCGTTGACCAGTCCGCCGCCGCAAACCCGGTCGAATTCGACAATGCCGCTGGGCAGGCGAGGGGCCTGTGCGCTGGTGCCATTCAGTTCGACGAATTCCAGCCGCTGGCCGGCGCTGCGGCGCGAACCCGACAGTCCGCTGGCGCGTCCGAGGCCGCCGGGCACGGTTTCCCGGACGGCTTCTTCGATGATCGAGTTCCATTCGCTGCAGGATTCGCAGCGGCCGCTCCATTTCGCGGTGACGGCACCGCAGGACTGACAGACATAGCGGGACTGGGTTTTAGCCATGTAGCGACAGTACCCTTATAGCTTCCAATGGGCCTGGAAAAGCACGCTCGCCCCCTGCTGTCTGCGCGACAGGGTCAAAGCGAGCGTATTTCCATCTTGATCGGACCGTCCGAATTGCCGTTGATGAACTGTTCGACATAGGGATTGCCCGAGTGGTCGATATCCCTGGTCGGTCCCGACCAGATGATTTTACCCCGGTAAAGCATGGCGATCCGGTCGGAAATCCGTCGTGCGCTGGCCATGTCGTGGGTGATCGTCAGAGCGGACGCGCCGAGGCCCTTGACGCACTGGACGATCAGGCGATCGATGACGTCGCCCATGATCGGATCCAGCCCGGTGGTCGGTTCGTCGAAAAAGATGATTTCCGGGTTGGTCGCGATCGCCCGGGCCAGGCCAACCCGTTTTCGCATGCCGCCGGAAAGCTCGGCGGGCGAAAGCACGGCGACGTCTTGGTTCAGGCCGACCGCGGCCAGCTTCTCCAGCGCCACAACTCTTGCTTCTTCGTGATTCATGCCTTTGCCCTGGGTCAGGCCGAAGGCAACGTTTTCCCAGACCGGCAGGGAATCAAACAGAGCGGCGTTCTGAAACAGCATGCCGAACTTGGCGCGGACCTCTTCGAGGGCCGTACCGTAAAGCCCAACGACCTCCTGGCCATCGACCTTGATGCTGCCCTCGTCGGACTGCAGCAGGCCGAGAATGCACTTCAGCAGGACGGATTTGCCTGAACCCGATCCGCCGATCACCAGAACGGATTCGCCGTTGCCGATATCGAGATCGACACCATCCAGGACGATCTTCTGTCCGAAGGCCTTCTTCAGTCCGCGGATCTGAATCTTCGGCAGGGTGTTCATTTCGGTGGCTTCGGTCATTGGGCGAAGAACAGCTCGGTGATGAAATAGTTGAAGCAGAGGATCAGGATCGAAGCGGAAACCACGGCATTGGTGGTCGCGGTTCCTACACCCTGAGCGCCGCCGCGCGAATGATAGCCGTGGTAGCAGCCCATCAGCGTGACCAGGAACCCGAAGACGCTGGCCTTGACCAGACCGGAGACCACGTCCTGTACCTCGACGAAGTTCACCGTGTTGGTAATGTAGATTGCCGGATTGAAACCCAGTTTGTAGATCGAAACCAGATAGCCGCCGAACACGCCGATGATGTCGGCGATCATCACCAGGATGGGCAGGGTGACGAGACCGGCGATCAAGCGCGGCGCGACCAGATACTTGAAGGGATTGGTCGAGAGGGTATAGAGCGCATCGATCTGTTCGGTGACGCGCATGGTCCCGATCTCGGCGGCCATGGCGGCGCCGACCCGGCCGGCGACCATCAGTCCCGCCAGCACCGGCCCCAGCTCACGGGTGATCGAGACGATGACGACGTTGGGAATTGCGCTCTCGGCCGAGAAACGCGCAAAGCCTGTATAGCTCTGCAGGGCCAGAACCATGCCGGTGAAAATGGCCGTCAGGCCGACGACGGGCAGCGAGTAATAGCCGACTTCCAGCATCTGGCGACCGATCAGCCGGGGGTAAATCGGCGGGCGGACGCAGTGCGAAACCGCGGCGATGGCGAATAGAGTCAGGCGTCCGGCAACTTCGAGAAAAGCAATAAAGGTGCGGCCGATAGGTTGAAGAATCGGCATGAATTATGCGCCTGTATAGTGCCTGTGATACCGATGTCCGAGAGCGGTCAGGATCTCGTATCCTATGGTGCCGGCCTCGACGGCAAGACTGTCGGCACCGGTCTCTGGATCAAGCAGATCCACCAGCATTCCCGGCTGAGCGGAGGCTTCCGGAACAGCCGTTACATCAAGCGTTATAAGATCCATGGATACGCGCCCCACCACATCAACACGACGATCGTCGATCCAGGCGTGCCCTCTAGCCGAAAGGGAACGCAGATAGCCGTCCGCGTATCCGACAGCCACTGTTGCGATACGCGCCGGGCCGCCTGTCTGATGGGCGGCACCATAGCCAACGGTCTGATGAGCGTCAATCTCGCGAATCTGCAGAATTTTGCCTTGGAGTCGAACCACTTGCTTCATCGGGTTGGGCTTTTCCGGTGTCGGATTGATGCCGTAGAGGGCCACACCGGGACGGGCGATGTCGAAATGGTAGTCCGGTCCCAGGAAAATGCCCGAGGAATTGGCGAAGCTGGCCGGCACGCCGGGGAAGGCGGCTCTGATTTCGCCGAAGGCTGCGAGCTGCCGGCGGTTCAGCGGATGCTCCGGCGTATCGGCGCAGGCCAGATGGCTCAAGACCATCCGCAGGTCGATCCCCTGCAACGCGTCTGTCCGGCCGGCAAGTGTCCGGAATTCGCTGTCCGGAAGGCCAAGCCGGCAGATGCCGGTATCGATATGCAGCGCCGCCGCCAGGAGCTGTTCGCGTTCACGCGCGGTTGTGCCCCAGGATTCGACCTCGCCGAGGCTGTTGAGCACCGGGTGAATGCCGTGCGCGATGAATTCTGCCGCAGAGGCGGCAATCAATCCGTTGAGGACAAAGATCTCACTTTCCCTTCCCGCCGGTGCCAGGGCGGCTTTCAGGACCAGAGCCTCATCGAACTGCGCCACGAAGAAACGCCGGGCGCCGGCGGCGGCCAGGGCGGGGCCCAGCTTTGCGACGCCGAGGCCGTAAGCATCGGCCTTGACCGCTGCGGCACATTCGACGCCGGGGCCGATTTCGGCGCACAGTCGACGATAATTGGACTGGACCGCGGAGAGGTCGATCGTCAGCAGGCCTCCGGCACGTGCGGCGGCGGCGTTCCCGGAAGTTTCAATGGGCCCCGGCATCAACGGCTCAGTAGGTGGAGTCGGGCAGGTGATCGTCGATGACCAGATCACTGAACTGGGTGAATTCGCCGTTGAACCCGAGTACGACCGTGCCGATCGGGCCATGGCGCTGTTTGGCGATGATAACCTCCGCCTTGTTCCGGGATTCTTCGAGCATCTCGTCGTACTGCGCCATGCGTTCACGGAATTTCTCCGGGGCTTCGTTGGCGCGCGGGCCCGGCTTTTCACGGGCCAGATAATATTCCTCGCGATAGAGAAAGACGACGATGTCCGCGTCCTGTTCGATCGAGCCCGATTCACGCAGATCCGAAAGCTGCGGCCGCTTGTCGTCGCGTTGTTCTGTCTGACGGGAGAGCTGGGACAGGGCGATGACAGGAACGCCAAGTTCCTTGGCGATCCCCTTGAGACCCCGGGTGATCTCGGAGACTTCCTGGACCCGGTTTTCGCTCCGGCGTCCTGGCGCACCCTGCATTAGCTGCAGGTAATCGATGACGATCAGATCGAGACCGTGCTGGCGCTTGAGGCGCCGGGTTCTGGTTCTGAGCGCCGGAACCGAAAGCGCCGGCGTGTCATCGATGAACATCTTGAGGCCATGGAGCTTGCGGCTGGCCTGGAACAGGCGTTCGAACTCGGTGTCGTGAATTTCACCGCGTCGCATGGAGTCGGAGCGGACCTGCGCCTGTTCCGAGAGAATACGGGTGGCCAACTGCTCGGCGGACATTTCCAGTGAGAAGAAGGCAACGACCTGCGGCACTTCGATCGGTTCGCCGCTTGGGTCCTTGACGGTTTTTAAGTTGGACGCTGCATGGAAGGCGACGTTGGTCGCGAACGTGGTTTTACCCATCGATGGCCGGGCAGCAAGGATGATCAGATCCGAGTTGTGCAGGCCACCCATCAGTTTGTCGAGATCACGAAATCCGGTCGGGACACCGGCGATGCCGGTTTCCTGCTGCATGGAGGTTTCGACCATATGCAGCGACTGGATGACTGCGTCCTTGAAACTGATGAAGCCGCCTTCGGTCTGACCGACTTCGGCCAGATTGTAGAGCTTCTGTTCCGCCGACTCGATCTGCTGAGCTGCACTCAGATCGAGATCATGGTCAAAGGCGTCGTTGACCACACCACCGCCCAGGTCGATCAACTCGCGGCGCAGAAAGAGGTCGTGAATCGTCTTGCCGTAGTCGAGCGCATTGATGATGGTGACGTAGCTGCTCTGCAGTTTGGCGAGGTACTGCGCGCCGCCCACTTCAGCCAGACCGGCGTCGCCGTCGAAGAGATTTTTCAGGGTTACCGCATTGGCGATCTGACCGCGCTCGATAATCCGGCCGCAGGCTTCGAAAATCCGTCCGTGCACGGGGTCGGCGAAATGATCGGGCTGCAGAAAATCGGAGACGCGCTCGTAAGCTCTGTTGTTGGCCAGGACAGCGCCGAGCAGAGCCTGTTCGGCCTCGTAGTTGACCGGTGGGCTGCGCAGCAGTTCGCGGTCGCCTTCGACGGCGGAAAGTGCAGTGACGTTTGATGTCTGTGTATTGTCCATAGCCGAATAAACTATCAGATCGGTGCCTCGATCACACTGGGGGAATCACCTATTGGTCTGTGGGTAACACAAAACACCGGGGATAACTATGCAACGGGGGCGCGGCAAAATCATGACCCAGCCAGGTATGGCCGGGCGAAAGCAGGCCTGAAACGCAAAGCGGCGGCCCGTAAGCAGACCGCCGCTTCGATTATCCTAACCGGAAGAGGTCAGGCGTCGGCCTCGTCCTCAGCGTTTGAGTGGCTTTCGGCCTCGGCTTCGGCACGCGACTCGGCGGCCTCGGCGGCAATCTCCGCAGAAACGGCCGCATCCTCGGCGTCACGCTGCTCGGCTGCGTTGAAGGCACCACCGGTCTCGGCCTGACTCAAGGCTTCTTCTGCCGACCGGGCGACGTTTGCAATGATGCTGACCGAAACTTCCGGATGCAGCACGACCTTTACGCGGTGCATGCCGAGCGTTTTGATCACGTTATTCAGCACAACCTGTTTCCGGTCGAGCTTGAAGCCGGCTTCGCTTGCCGCATCTGCGATGTTGGCAGCGGTTACCGATCCGTAAAGCTGGCCCGATTCGCCTGCCTGACGGGTGATGATGACCGTCAGGCCGTCAAGAGCCTCGGCAACCTTCGCGGCTTCGCTCTTGCGTTCGAGGTTGTCGGCTTCGAGCTGTACGCGCTGATTCTGGAACTGCTCCAGATTTGCTTTCGTTGCCCGAAGAGCTTTTTTCTGGGGCAGCAGGTAGTTGCGTGCAAAGCCGGGCTTTACGCTGACGACTTCACCCATCTGCCCGAGTTTCTCAACGCGTTCGAGTAGAATGATATTCATGATTATCGTCCTTCCGTCTTACTGCAGTACGTAGGGCAGAAGGGCAAGAAAGCGGGCGCGCTTGATCGCCCTGGCGAGTTCGCGCTGCTTCTTGTTCGAAACCGCGGTGATCCGGGCCGGAACAATCTTGCCGCGCTCGGAAATGAACCGCTGCAGAAGCCGGACGTCCTTGTGGTCGATCTTGGGCGAATTGGGGCCCGAGAAAGGACAGCTTTTGCGACGGCGGAAAAACGGACGGCGTCCACCGGCGCCCTGGCTGACAACACGAATGGTCATGCGCTTTCTCCCTGCTCACTGGATCTGGCTGCTGGTGCGGCGTCGTGGGGACGGGGCGGACGGCTGTCGCGGCCACCATCCCGGCTACCGCCTTCACGACCACCACCTTCACGGCCGCCACCTTCATGGCGGCGTCCACCGCGTCCACCGCGCTCGTCGCGGGTGTGGCGGTTCTGCATGACAGCCGAGGGACCTTCCTCGAACTCGTCAACGCGGATCGTCAGATAGCGCAGCACATCGTCATTCAGACGCATGTTGCGTTCCATCTCGTGGACCGCATCGGAGGGCGCATCGATGTTGAGGAGCACATAGTGCCCCTTGCGGTTCTTCTTGATCCGATAAGCAAGATTACGCAGGCCCCAGTATTCCTGTCTGGCCAGCGAACCCTGATTTTCGGTAAGGATATTGCTGAATTGCTCGATCAGACTTTCGGTCTGAGTCGAAGAGATGTCTTGGCGCGCAATGAATACGCACTCGTATAATGCCATGTTTGAACTCCTCACGGCTGTTGATAGGCCGGAGCTGGTATTCTCATACTCAGCCACTCGACCCTAGCCGACCTGAACGTGTTCCGCACACGTGGGCCGGCAAGGAGTATGTCGTACTTGCGGATACTTCGAAGCGCGGGACTATACAGAAAAGACCGGACGGTGCAAGAGGCGAGTATTCGTCGGGAAAAATGGCAAAAATACTGGGGTTTCGGGCTGTCGCGTCGGGTTCTGCCATCCACTTCCGGGGGAAAACTTGACAGCGGCTCGGGCAAGAGTATCTCTGTGCTCGAATTTTATGCAAAAAAAACAAAAGGGAGTAGGGGTATGAGTCGGGCTTTTGTCTTTCCAGGTCAGGGTTCGCAGACCGTCGGAATGGGGAAGGAACTGGCAGAAGCCTTTCCCGTTGCAAGACAGCTGTTCGAGGAGGTTGACGATGCCCTCGAACAGCGGCTTTCGCGGCTGATGTTCGAGGGCCCGATCGAGGACCTGACGCTGACCGAGAACGCCCAGCCGGCCCTGATGGCGGTGAGTCTGGCCGTTGTCCGTGTTCTCGAGGGGGAAGCGGGCATGGTCCTGGCGGACAAGGCCCCCTTTGTCGCCGGGCATTCGCTGGGCGAGTATTCGGCCCTTGCGGCCGCCGGCACCCTGGGAGTGGCGGATGCCGCTCGCCTGCTCAAGCGTCGCGGTGTGGCGATGCAGCGCGCTGTGCCGGTGGGTGAGGGCGCCATGGCCGCGATCCTGGGCCTGGATCTGGAAGCCATACAGAAAATTGTCAGGGAAGCGGCCGAGGACGAGGTCTGCGCGACCGCGAACGACAATGCACCGGGCCAGGTCGTGGTCAGCGGCAACGCCGCCGCGGTTGAGCGGGCGATGGTCCTTGCAAAGGAACAGGGGGCCAAGCGTTCGATCCTGCTGCCGGTCAGCGCACCCTTTCACTGTGCTTTGATGGAACCTGCCGCCGCAGAGATGCGGGATGCACTGGGTATGGTGACCCTGCAGGCGCCACGGATGTCTCTGGTATCCAATGTCACGGCCGGTTCGGTGAACGATCCCGAAGCCATACGCCGTCTTCTGGTCGAACAGGTGACCGGCATGGTGCGTTGGCGCGAATCGGTTCTCTATCTGAAGGATCAGGGCGTTTCGACCTTGTACGAGCTGGGCGCGGGAAAGGTTCTGACGGGGCTGACGCGGCGAATCGATCGGGAACTGACAGGCCAGTCGGTCGGAACACCCCAGGATGTCGAGGATCTGTTAAAGGGGTTTTAGCTGAAAACATCGTGGCCGGATGACGGCTCCGATGCGCGGCGGCACCGGGCGCGATGGCATGAGGGGGGATTGATCCCATCAAGCTGTTGCCTCACAAAGGCTGTTGCCACAGGATTGTATCGTCGGCCGCGAAGAATACCGTGGCCCAAGTAAACAGCGAGCGGAGTATGAAGGCATGTTTGATCTAACCGGCAAAGTGGCGCTGGTCACCGGCGCATCGGGCGGCATCGGCGGCGCCATCGCGAAGGCACTGCACGACCGAGGCGCCAGCGTCGGCCTGACCGGAACACGTGTCGAAGCGCTGGAAGCGCTTGCTGCGGAGCTGGGAGAACGGGCGGCTGTTCTGCCTTGCAACCTTGCGGACCGGGACGCCGTCTCGGCGCTGCCCGGGCAGGCCGAATCAGCGCTCGGAAGCCTGGACATTCTAGTGAACAATGCCGGTCTGACGCGCGATAATCTGGCCATGCGTCTAAAGGACGAAGACTGGGATCAGGTCATCGAAGTCAATTTGACGTCGGGGTTCCGGCTGGCCAAGGCCTGTCTCCGGGGCATGATGAAGCGCCGTTGGGGCCGCATCATCGGCATTACCTCGATCGTCGGCGTGACCGGGAATCCGGGACAGGCCAACTATGCGGCGTCCAAGGCGGGTATGATCGGCATGTCGAAGTCCCTGGCTCAGGAAATCGCCTCGCGCGGTATCACGGTGAACTGTGTCGCCCCCGGCTTCATCAAAACGCCCATGACCGATGCCCTGGACGAAAAGCAGCACGAACACCTCCTGGGGGGGATTCCTGCAGGGCGTCTTGGCTTACCGGAAGACATTGCGGCGTCGGTAGTTTATCTTTCGAGCGAAGAGGCGTCTTATGTTACCGGTCAGACCTTGCACGTAAACGGTGGAATGGCCATGATATGACAGTGTTTTGGGGGTGTTTCGGAAAATCTGATCCGTGACCGTTGGCAAACCCGGAAAAACTGTGATATGAGCGCCGCTCTGCAGTAATGCAGGAGACAAAACGACCGAAATCGGTCCCTGCTTCCCGACACGAAGCGCTAGCTAAATCTGAGGGCTAAGGTTAATGAGCAACGATACTGCCGAACGCGTAAAAAAGATTGTCGTCGAACACCTTGGTGTCGATGAAGTGAAGGTCACCGATACCGCGAGTTTTATTGACGATCTTGGGGCCGATAGCCTCGATACCGTTGAGCTCGTTATGGCTTTCGAAGAAGAGTTCGGGTGCGAGATCCCCGATGATGCTGCCGAGAAGATCGTCACCGTTAAGGACGCGATCGATTTTATTCAGGACAATGCCTGAGCTTTCGGTTCTGTCGGTACCGGGCTTTCCCGGTGCCGCAACCGAGAATCGCAGTTTTCCGTAATTACTGATTGTTAGTTATGAGACGAGTCGTCGTCACGGGCCTTGGGCTTGTTACCCCGCTTGGATCAGGCGTTCCTTATGTTTGGGACCGCCTGCTGAACGGGAATTCCGGCATCCGAGCAGTCACAGAGTTCGATGTTTCGGACATTCCGTCGAAAGTCGCTGGTGCGGTTTGGGCCGGAGAAAAGAGCGAAGGCCGCTTCAATGCTGACGATTATATGGCGCCGAAGGATCAGCGTAAGGTTGATCGCTTCATCGTCTATGGAATGGCGGCGGCGCAGCAAGCTGTCGAGGATGCCGGCTGGACACCCTCAGATGAAGAAAGCCTGCTGCGGACCGGTGTAATGATCGGTTCGGGAATCGGCGGTCTTCAGACCATTGCCGACGGTGCGGTGACGCTCAAGGAACGCGGGGCCCGAAAGCTTTCGCCGTTCTTCATTCCGGCGGCACTGATCAATCTGATCTCCGGTCAGGTTTCCATCCGTTATGGCTTTCGCGGTCCCAACCATTCCGCTGTGACGGCCTGTTCAACCGGTGCACACGCAATCGGGGATGCTTCGCGTCTGATCATGCTCGGCGATGCCGATGTCATGGTGGCGGGCGGCGCGGAGGCAGCTGTCTGCCGTCTGGGCATGGCTGGGTTCGCAGCATCACGTGCGCTCTCGACCGGGTTTAACGATACGCCTGAACGGGCATCGCGGCCCTGGGACGTCGATCGCGACGGTTTCGTGATCGGCGAAGGTTCCGGTGTGGTGGTTCTCGAAGAACTCGAACATGCCAAGAAGCGCGGCGCGAGGATCTATGCCGAAATCGTCGGCTATGGTCTGTCAGGTGATGCACACCACATTACCGCCCCGCCACCGGACGGAAACGGTGGTTTCCGGGCGATGACGGCGGCTCTGAACCGGGCCGGTATCAACAGTACCGATATCGACTACATCAACGCGCACGGCACATCGACGCCGCTGGGCGATCAGATCGAACTTGGAGCGGTGAAGCGGCTGTTCGGAAACGACATCTCGCGTTTCAGCATGTCGTCGACCAAGTCGGCGATCGGCCATCTTCTCGGTGCGGCCGGCGCCGTCGAGGCGATCTTCTGCATGCTTGCGATTCGGGATAGTGTGGTTCCGCCGACCCTGAATCTTGATAAACCTTCGGCCGATTGTGAAGGTGTCGATCTGGTGCCGCACGAAGCACGTGAGCGGAAGGTCGACTATGCCCTCTCGAATTCCTTTGGTTTCGGTGGCACCAACGCGAGCCTTGTGCTCACGAAGAGTACCTAAAGACGATGAGCTTGCGACGGGTTTGCGGCGTTGTCGCGATCACCGTCGTTGTGCTGGCGCTTGCGGCCGCACTCTTGTGGTCTTATGGCCGGGACCGCTTTGAGCGGCCCGGTCCGTCTATCGCGGAAACCCTGATCTACATCCCGGCCGGGACCGGTCTTGAAGCGATAGCCCTTCTGCTCGAAAAAGACGGTGTGATTGACGACGAGCGGTTGTTCCGTATCGGTGTTCGCGTGCTCCGGCTCGCGCGGTCCCTGAAGGCCGGGGAATACGCTTTTCCCGCCGGCATTTCCATGCAGGGCGCCGCGGAGCTTCTGGCAAGCGGCGTGACCGTTGTTCGCCGCCTGACCATCGCGGAAGGCCTGACCAGCAGCGAAGCGATGGCAATTGTCGAGGCTGCCGAGGGACTTCAGGGCAGCCTGGACGCGGTTCCACCCGAAGGCAGTCTCCTGCCCGAGACCTATCATTACCGACGCGGTGACAGCCGTCAGGACATCGTTCGCCGCATGCGTTCGGCGCGGGACGATATACTCGTGGAACTCTGGGCGGCGCGGGCGGCGGAGCTTCCTGTCATGACGCCTGAAGAAGCGGTGATTCTGGCATCGATCGTTGAAAAGGAAACCGGCATCGCCGCCGAACGCGGCCTTGTTGCCGGTGTCTTCGTCAACCGCCTGAAAAAAGGTATGCGGTTGCAATCCGACCCAACAGTCACCTATGGTCTGACACTCGGACAAAGACAGCTGGGGCGGAATTTGAACCGGCAGGACCTTAAAACCCCGACAGATTACAATACCTATGTGATCAGAGGCTTGCCGCCGGGGCCGATTGCCAATGCCGGGCGCGCGGCGCTCGAAGCGGTGCTTAACCCGGTCGCGACCAATTATCTCTATTTCGTTGCCGACGGCAGTGGCGGTCATGCCTTTGCCAGGACCCTGAAAGAGCACAACAGAAACGTTGCCAAGTGGCGTAAGCTCAAGAAGGCCGGCGGCACTTCGCAATAAACTTCTCTGTTTATATGTCTGAGGCGAAAATTGCTCCGCCTGCTGTTGCAGTCACTTGATGAGCTGACCGAGATTTCGACTTTAAAGCATTATAACAAAACGATTATTATTGGTGATGCCATGGTTCCACAGGATAGGTTTTTGACGTATCTTCTCCGGTATCCAAAGGGGATATTTCTGGCCTACATCGCGCTCGCGGCCGTGATTCTCGCCTTTGTGATGATCCAGGGCGGACGCCACATTCGAAGCGAAGTGGCTGTGGGCATGGCATCGACCTATTCCGACGCGATCACCGCTTTCAGGGAATACTATTCTTCCAATGTAGTTGAGCGCGCGCAGAAGGCCGGCGTCATGGCTTCGCACCGATACCACGAGGTCGAAAACACGATTCCGATTCCGGTCACCCTGGCTATCGAGTTGGGGCAGGAAATTTCCGCGCGCCGGCACGACGCAGGTTTTCAGATCTACAGCGATTATCCTTTCTCGCCCCGCAGGGACGGGGGGCCAAAGGACAATTTTGAGCGCGATGCCCTGAAGGCGCTGCGAAGTGGCGGGCAGGAGCGTTACACGCAGATGGCAAGCATCGATGGTCGGGACGTGCTGCGCTATGCGGTGCCGATCACCATGAAGGAAAGCTGTGTCGCGTGCCACAACAGCCATGAAGAGAGCCCTAAAACCGACTGGATCGTCGGCGATATTCGCGGCGTGCAGAGTGTTGCCCTCTATCTGCCCGGTCTCGACCCTGTCGGAAACTCGGGTTATTATCTGATGCTTCTGGGCACCGTAGGCGGAATCCTGTTCCTTCTTGGATTTCTCTACATAAAAGCTCAAAGATTTCTCCGCGCCGAACAGATCGCGCTGGACCGGCAGGATGCGGAAAAGCACCTTCTCGCCAAGGAAAAAGAGGCGGCTGAAGAGGCCAGTGCTTCCAAGACGGTCTTCATCGCCAATGTCAGCCATGAGCTCAGGACGCCGCTGAACGCCATCATTGGCTTTTCCGAGATGATCTCGACGCAGGCGCTCGGAGCCATAGAACAGCGCAAGTATGTGGAGTATGCGACCGACATTCATCGGAGCGGTCAGCACCTTCTTTCCCTGATTAACGATCTTCTCGATATGAACCGTATCGAAGCCGGAAAATTCGAACTGCATCCGCAGGAAGTGAATATCGATCGTCTGGCCATGGAATGTTGCGATCTGATCCGGGTCCAAGCCGAAAAAGCCAATATCGCGCTGAAAAGAGAGATCGATCCAAATCTGCCGCCGATCGTGAGCGATTCGCGCGTGATCAAGCAGATTGTACTGAACATGCTGTCCAATGCTGTGAAGTTTACGCCGGAAGACGGACTGGTCACCCTGCGGATCAGCCAGGACGATGAGCAGAGGATCGTGATCGAGGTCAAGGATACGGGTATCGGCATTGCGAGCAATGATCTGGAAAAGATCATGAACCCTTTTGGTCAGATTCGCAGCCGCTTGTCTGAAAAGCATCAGGGAAGCGGTCTGGGGTTACCACTGATCGCGGAATTCACGAAACTGCTTGGCGGGCATTTTCAGCTTCAGTCCGAACCTGGGCAGGGCACAGAGGTCAGGATTTCCCTTTCGTCGGTCGCAAATGCCATCTGATTTGCCGCTGGAGCGGGTCGGACGGAGTTGGTGAGTCCCCGGGGCATGGGCATCCGACCTATTGGACCGGGGCCTGGCCCTTACGCGGCAACCTTCGCAGAAGAGGGTCGATCAGCAAGGGCGGCAGCGCAGCCAGCAGCCAGACGACGGCATAGAGCCTGAAGGGGAAGGCTATTCGCGCCCGGTTCCTTGCCAGACCGCGCTGAATGATTTGCGCAGCGCGCGCCCCGTCCATCAGGAGCGGCATCGGAAAGTCGTTCACGGCTGTCATCCGGCTGCGTACGAAGCCCGGACAGATGACCGAGACGCCGATGCCGTCGGCGATCAGGCTGCCGCGCAGGCTCTCGCCCCATAGGCGTACGGCGGCTTTGCCGGCGCAGTAGGCCGGCGCGCCGGGAAAGCCGCGAAAGCCGGCGAGCGACGACATAATGGCGATCTGGCCGGATCGCCGCGGTTTCATGAGTTCGACGGCTGGCAGCAGCGTATTGAAAACGCCCTCGACGTTCACCGCCATGATTTTGCGGGCCTGCTCCGCCGTTTCACCGCTGCCGCCGGTGCCCGCCGAGATGCCGGCATTGGCGATCACCAGATCGAGGGGGGAGGCGTCATCCACCGTCTTTATCCAGGCGGCAATGCGGGTGCGGTCCTGCACGTCGATGGTCTCCAGCGTGACGCTGGCGCCGCGTTTCCGGCATTCTTCCGCAACCGCTTCAAGGCGTCCCAGATCCCGGCCGGTAAGAGCCAGAGAGATTGAAGGCGCTGCGTACCGGCGGGCAAGGGCTTCGCCGATACCGCTGGATGCCCCGGTTATGAGGATCGATTTAGGGGACTTCATGGGGCCAGGGTCTGCTCCGGAGTTTGCGGGTGCGATGTTGTTGTCCACCAGCGTCGCGTATATAAAGGCTGCACGTTGGATTAAAAATTCTGTTGGGGCGAGTTGAGTGTCGGAAAATACAGGTGTGCTGTCCAGTATGACGGGGTTCTCCCGTGTGGATGGAGGGGATGATTCGGCGAGCTGGTCCTGGGAGATCAAAAGCGTCAATGGACGCAATCTCGATCTGCGTTGCAAACTGGCGCATGGTTATGAAGAGCTAGATCCGATCGTTCGGACAGAAATGTCCAAGGCGTTCGCCAGGGGAAACTTTCAGCTTAATCTGACCCTTGACCAGAGTAAGCAGATTTCGGCATTCCAGATCAATCGCGAGGTTCTGGCGCAGCTCAAGGATATTATCCTGGAGCTGGAAACGGAAATTCCCAGCGCGCCGGCGCGGCTCGATGGTTTGCTGGGGCTGCGCGGCGTCATCGAGACCGTCGAGGAAGTCGAAACCGAAGAGCAGCTGCAAGCACGTAAACGGGCAATCGAGTCCGATCTGCTGCTCGGGATCGGCAGGCTGCGCGATGCCAGAGTTGAAGAGGGGCGGCGCCTTGATGACGTGGTCCGGCGGATGCTGTCGCAGATTGCGGACCTGGTAGAGGCTGCGTCGGGATTGGCTGCTGTACAGCCCGATGCCTTGCGGACGCGGTTGCGCGAACAGGTGGCGGCGCTTCTGGAGGCTTCTCCAGCGCTGCCCGAGGAGCGCCTGGCGCAGGAAGCCGCGCTGCTGATCAGCAAAGCCGATATCCGTGAGGAACTGGATCGTCTGCGCGCGCATGTTGAGGCGGCCAAGGAACTTTTGGACAAGGCCGGGCCCTGCGGCAGGCGTCTGGATTTTCTCTGTCAGGAGTTCAACCGCGAAGCCAACACATTGTGTTCGAAATCGTCGGATGTGGAACTGACCCGGATCGGCCTTGAGCTCAAGGCAACGATCGAGCAGTTCCGCGAACAGATTCAGAATCTGGAATAGCGATAGGGTTCAGGCTGCTATGGAACACAGTGATATCAAGCGCCGCGGACTCATGCTGGTCTTCTCGTCGCCGTCCGGCGCGGGAAAGACGACGATTTCGCGAAAGCTACTGGAAAAAGACAGCAATCTCGAACTTTCGATCTCCGCGACCACGCGGCCGCGCCGGCCGGGAGAGGTCAATGGCAAGGACTATTTCTTTGTCTCGGCCGAAGAATTCGAAGACATGGTCGCGCGCAGCGAAATGCTGGAGCATGCGCAGGTCTTCGATTATCGCTACGGCACGCCGCGCCTGCCGGTCGAAAAAGCGCTTCAGGCCGGGCGGGATGTCCTGTTCGATATTGACTGGCAGGGTACTCAGCAGGTTGCCGACAAGGCGCCAAACGATCTGGTGCGGGTGTTCGTTCTGCCGCCCTCCACGAAGGAGCTGGAACGGCGGCTTTATGCTCGTGCCCGCGATCCGGAGGATGTTGTGCGCAGCCGGATGGCCAAGGCGGCGGACGAACTCAGCCACTGGGCTGAATACGACTATATCATTATCAATCGTGACCTGGATCAGAGCCTTTCCGATGTCCAGGCGATCCTGAGAGCCGAACGGCTGCGGCGCGACCGCAGGATTGGTTTGAGGGATTTCGTCGAAACCCTGCGCGCCGGGTGATTCGGGGCCGCTGGCGGGCAAGCGGTCTCTTGTTATTTGCCGCTTTCGCTTTGTTTCAGCGCTTGCGCCAGTTCACAGAACTCGGCGACCGACAGTTCTTCGGCGCGCCTTGTCCCTTCAATTCCGCTTTCGGCCAGGAGGTGTCCGACGTCGTTCGAGGCACTTTTCAGGCTTTGCCTCAGCATCTTGCGGCGCTGGCCGAAGGAAGCGGCGGTAATGCGTTCCAGGTTCGCCATATCCGCAGGCGCAAGAGGTGTGGTTCTGGGGGAGAGGCGGACAATGGTCGAGATGATTTTCGGCGGCGGCGTAAAGGCTTCTTTCGGAACGTCGAACAGCAGGTCAACGTTGCACAGCCATTGCGTCAGAATGGAGAGACGGCCGTAATCTTTGCTACGCGGCACAGCGGCGAGCCGTTCGGCCACTTCCTTCTGAAACATCAGTGTCAAACGGCTGAAGGTGCTGTGGTCACGATACAGCGATGCCAGCCACTGAATGAGCAGCGCCGTCGAAATATTGTAGGGCAGATTGGCGACTATCTGCCGGGGTTGCTCGCCGAGTTGGCTCAAATCGATGGCAAGCGCGTCGCCGGAGATCAGCTCGAGCCGCCCGGGATAGGCATCGGCGACTTCCTGTAAAGCTTCCAGACAACGGCGATCCTTTTCGATGGCGATGACCTTGCGGGCGCCTTCTTCCAGAAGGCCTCTCGTCAGACCGCCCGGACCGGGACCGATTTCAATGATGGTGCCCTGATCCAGCGGACCCGCAGCACGTGCGATATGGCGTGTCAGGTTGAGATCGAGCAGAAAATGCTGCCCCAGGGACTTTCGTGCGCCCAGACCGTATTTTGCGATTGTGTCGCGAAGGGGCGGCAGAGAGGGTGCCTGGGAGACTGGTGGTTGCGACGTCAAGGCTGTGCCCTCCTCAAGGTTCTGGCGCTGTGAGTTAGAGGACGATTCACGTTCCTGATCGTTTCAAAAGAACATTCGCACTCTAGAGAGCCGACCGGGTGCGGTTCGCGGCGGTGGGGCTGCCCGACTGCCCTGCCATTTGCTGTGCCATCTGTCCCGCCATCTGCAAGGCCGCAATCATGCTGTCGGCGCGCGCCGCTCCGCTGCCCGCGATTCCAAGGGCCGTTCCGTGGTCCGGAGAGGTCCGAATGAAAGGCAGGCCGAGGGTCACGTTGACGCCACGGTCGAAATCGATCGTCTTCAGCGGAATAAGGGCCTGGTCATGGTACATGCACAAGACCGCATCGTATCGGCTTCGCGCTTCCGCGTGAAACAGGCTGTCCGCCGGGGCCGGGTCGGATATGTCGATCCCTTCGCTTCTGAGGCGCTCGACGGCGGGCTGGATAATCTCTATTTCCTCGCGGCCCATGGTGCCGCCTTCCCCCGCGTGCGGGTTCAGGCCCGCGACAGCCAGACGAGGCTCTGCTATGCCAAAAGCACTGCGCAATGCCTGAGCGGTCGTGCGCCCGGCATGGATGATCGATTCCACTGTCAGGCTTTCAATGGCGTCCCTGAGTGCCTGATGGATCGTCACCGGAATGACCCTGAGTTCCGGGCAGGCAAGCATCATGACCGCCGGATCGCCCGTCCCGGCCAGTTCCGCGAGGTATTCAGTGTGGCCGGGGTGGGAGAAACCGGCTGTGTATAGATTTTTCTTGTGGATTGGACTTGTCACCAGCCCCGATGCCTCTCCGGACTGCACGTAGCCGACGGCCCGGTCGATACTTTCGAGAACAGCAGAGGCGTTCTGAGGGTTCAGTACACCGAGTGACGTTTCCAATGGGAGCGCGAGCGGCATGACCGGCAGGGCCCCGGCAAAAACGCGTGTGGCTTCAGCGGGCGAAGAAATTTCTTTAATCACCGTGTCGAGGCCAAGCATCCGAGAGATTTTTCTCAGTCGTGCCGGGTCGTCGATAGCGAAAAATGCGGGCAGGTCCATCTCGCGTGCAGCGTTCCAGGATTTCAGCAGTATTTCAGCACCAATACCGGCGGGCTCGCCCATGGTGACAGCGAGCGGCAGGCTCAGGGGCAGATTCGGTGGCTGATTCGGTGGCAGCTGCTGCGGCTGGCGACCGGACCGAGGCGTTTCAGGCGCCGCCATTCCACCGCTCCTGCCGGCTGCACCGGGATCCAGAAGTGTTCATATACGAATGTCCACGTTGGCTGAGCGGCGCAGGTCCTGCAGATAGCGCCGGGCCAGAACGTCGAGTCGTTGATTGGTCAAGGTTGCCACGATCCGTGAGCGATTGATTCCATCGTCTCTGCCGGTCCGGCTGCACACAGTAAGGATCGAAATCCCACCGGAAACCTGAACCGGCTGGCTGGGCTCACCGACCGCCAGATTTCCGACAGCGGCGCGCAGTTCAGCCGGCAGATCAGAGGTTTTGACAGCTCCCAGATCGCCTGACCCGGGACTTCCGATCGCAGCTGCTACATCGTCGACCGCGTCACAGCCGGTCAATTGCGCGCGGGCACCAGCGGCCCGAACACGCGCAGCCTCGATTTCATCGGCGGTCGGATTGGCGGAAAGGGCGAAAAGCACCTGTTTCAAGTTCAGTGTCTCTTCCTGACCGGCCCGCCGCTGTTCCTTGTAATCGAGAAGATAGAAGCCGCTCGTCGTCTGGAGAGGGCCTATTATGGTGCCGGGGGTGGCGGCTGCGAGAGCCTGTTCAAGCTCCGACAGGAGCTCTCCCTGAGCAACCCAACCGAGATCGCCTCCCAGGGAGGCGCTTGCCGATTGTGAGAATTCCCGTGCCAGGGTGCCGAAATTGGCGCCGTCCTGCAGCCGGCTCAGCAAGCGTAGGGCACTTTCCCGGACTTCGTCTTCCTGCTGCGCGTTGTCGACGGCAAGAAAGATTTCGCTGATGCTGTGCTGAACGGCATCTTTGCCGGTTGAAATGCGATCGGAGACTTCATCGATCTCTTCATCGGAGATGTTCACCGAGGATCTCAGTCGGCGGGAGACCACGATCGACCAGGCAATCTGGGCCCTGATCTGATCCTGAATCGTCGAGGCCAAAACACCTTTGCGGCGTAGAAAGGCAACGAACTGATCGCGGGTCATTTTATTCTGCTGGGCCAGATCCGACAGTGCCGCTTCCACCTGTTCGTCGTTGACCGCGATTTCGAGACGCTCGGCCTCCTGAAGCTGCAGACGTTCGTCAACCAACCGCCGCAGCACCTGGGGAACCAACTTGCGTCGGGTCTCCGGCTCATCGCTTTGACGGGTCGCAAGCAGGGTCAGCCGCGCACGTTGCGTCAGGTCGAGAATCGAGATGACCTCGTCATTGACGACGGCAGCCGGGCGCAGCATATCCTGCGCGAAAGCGGTTGTCCCCGTGACGATCAGCAGGGCGAGAGCCAAGGGTAAACTCAGTCGGGATAACTTCATCAGATCGGTGTCATATTGAGCCATGGTGTATCGATATACATCATAAATTCAGCTAACTACAGGCTCCTTCAGGGCTGTCGGCAACACTTTCTGCGTTATGCCTTGGTCTGGGAAACCTTAGTTGACTGAAATTCCGCCTAAGTGTTTGAAAACAAAGCGAACCGTGTAGGAATCTTCGGGCTCGACATCGCGGTCAGAGAAGAAAGTCCTTTCAGCAACGCCCTCTATCAGGAAGCACTCGTCCTGATAGGCGAGGCCGACGCGGGTTTCCAGAGATTTGTCCGATTCCATATCCCGGCGATGGGAAGCGAAAGTCGACCAGTATTCGCTGATTTGAGACCGCACCCGTAGAGTCAGCTCCTCCCGTTCGTCGAATTCATCGAGTTCCCCGACATCCTTCAGAAGCAGATAGTTGACGCCGAAGTTGAGCAGGGGCGGACCAATTCTCAGATCGAATTCACTGCGCTGTGGCGTCAAGGTCTCCTCTTCGAGTCTGAAGCGGTAAAACAGGTCGATCTCTTCAATCGGATTAACCCGAATTCTGCCGACATAGTCGGAAAGCCTGTCCGATAATCCGGACCCTTCACTGAAATCGTCGTTTTCCTTCAGTGCGTAACTCTGTCCGACGAAGGCCTCGCTGGATCCGGAGTCATGGAACAGATTCCATCTGATACCATAGTTGGCCCGGCTTCCGGCGTCGATCCGGTCGAGACCGGCGAAGCGGTTCAGGCTGAAGAGGTTGGTGTCGTCAAATTCGAAGTCCCGGCTGTCTTCGTTGGGAATTTCGCCAGGATTCGACCCGTTTGGCCCAGCAATAACCTGCACGACCGGCTCGATAATCTGGCTGAAATTCTTGTCGTTTCGCACCCAGGGATAGCGCCATTCCGCCGCAAGCTGTGGGAAAATACGGCCCGTAAAGCCGTTGAAGGTTTCGCCGTTTGGATTGACGTTGTCGCTGTTGGGGGCGACACCGTTGACCCAATAGCCGTCGGTCTGAACCTGAGCGGTCAGCTTGTAACTGTCGCCGAGCGGCGAAGTAAAAGGCAGATCCCAGCCGCCTACAACCGAAAGGCGTCGGCTGTCCCGGCCTTCGTCTCGGGTCAGGGCCAGCAGGTTGGCGTCGAGTCGGGCAACAGAGTTGGCAAATCCAGGCTCGCTGATGAAGTTGTAGTCCGCGAGCGGCAGGATAATCGGTGATTCACTGTTGTTGTCCGATTGGCGAAGACCCTGATATGCGTAACTGTTGATGGCGCCATAGTTGCGTCTTCTGAAACCCTCAAGGAAGACGTTGCTGGTCAGCGTTCTTTCGGATGAAAAGTCGTAGAGTCTCAGGTAGGTATCGTCACTGCTGCGATTGATATCGAAACCCCACCTCCAGGTATCATCGAGATCGAAGTGACCTTCGGTGTCGATATGGCCGCGAAAGCGGTCCTCGGCGATTTCCCCTCCGCCGTCGGTCCGATCCGCAATGGTAGCGCTGGCGTTGATATCGAGGAGCCCGTTGGTAAAGAGGTGCCGATACTGGCCGGCGGCGACAACGCCCTGTTCGCTGGTCACAATCGGTGCAATCGTGAGATCCTGCTCAGGTGCTATGTTCCAGAAATAGGGGATCTGGATGGAAAAACCCAGAGAGTCCGATCTGTGGAATGTTGGTGCAAGAAAACCGCTTTTCTTGTCGACGGTCGGATCGGGATGCGACAGATACGGACTGTAGATCACAGGTATGCCGAACAGCTCCATGCGGGCATCGTAATAGCGAATTTCCTGCTCCGCCTGATCGTGAACGACCTTGTTCGCCTTCAGTTGCCACAGGGGGGCGCGAGAAGGATCGTCTTTGCAAAGATTGCAGGGGCTGAAAATCGCCTGGTTGAGGACCGTCCGGTTGCCGCTGCTGCGTTGAGCGGTTGCCCCCGCGAGGCGGCTGCGATCGGCAAGCAGCACCCGTATGTCGCGGATAAAACCTTCGCTAAGGTCGTTGGCGAGTTCGACATATTCGGCGAATACGACTTCGCCGGTCGGTTCCAGCAGCGCGACGCTCCCCGAAGCGGTGACGATATTGGTATTGATGTTGTAGGAAACGGTATCCGCTTTGACGATCCTGTCGCCCTGTGAGATTTCAACATTTCCCGATGCCGTTACGATGTTCAGCTTCTCGTCAAAGGTCACCTGATCCGCGCTGATCAGTGCGGGCTTGTTGGTATCGATCGAATCGGTCGGTACCTGCCCAGAGACGGGCTCAGCGAGCGAAATGAACGCTACGGCAAAGGCGGCGGCCAGACGGCGCCCGCGGATATTCCCCCCAACAGCCACAGGACTAACCATCCTCCAGGTGCAAAAGAGCGGCGCCGCCCAGCATCATGCTGACGCCTGAAGGCAGCCAGGCAGCCAGGATGACGGGAATTTTGCCGGACAGACCAAGGGTGAACACGAAGTTGGAAACGAAGTAGAAGAGAAAGCCGGTCATCACTCCCCCCAGTAGGACCAGTCCGACTCGGCCGCGGCGCTGTGGCCGCAGCGAGAAAGTGGCAGCGAGCAGGATCATCGCGATCAGAAGAAAGGGGGTGGCCAGGAGCCGATGGAACTCAAGCTTGTGACGGATGGCCGAAAAGCCGGCTTCCTCCATCAAGGAGATAAAGTTTGGTAGGCTCCAGAACGAAATCGTCTTCGGATCGGCGAGACTTTCCTGGATTTTCTCGACTGTCAGATCGGTGCTGATTTCGGTCTGGGGAAAGAATTCGGCCTGGACGTTCGGCCCGGTCTTCCAGGCGTCGAACAGAATCCAGCGTCCTTTGTGAAGCTCAGCCGATCTGGCGTCTATGCGGCCTGCAAAGCGATCGTCCTTTTCGTAATTGAAAACGATGACGTGGTTCAAAATCATGCTGTCCGGGGTGACGGAAACCGCATGAATGACTGACTGACCGTTTTCGCCGGGTTGACGAAGCCAAAGGCCGGTCTTGGAGATCGCGAATATCGAACTGTCGTCACCCTTGAAGCTGCTCTCTATGGTTTCGTATCTGCCGAGCAGAATCGAGGCCAGGGGATTGAGCAGACCGGCCGTTGCCATGCCCAGCAGGAGGGCTGTCAGCAGGACAGGCAAAAGAAACTGCCAGACCGAAACTCCGGCAGAACGGGTTACCACCAGTTCATTCGATCGGGTCAGGCGCCAGAAGGTCGCCAGAGCTGCGAACAGGGCGGTAAAGGGCATCACTTCCTGCGATAGATGCGGCAGCTTCATCAGGGCCAGTTGCAACATAGTGCCAAGGTCGGCGCCTTTGCCCGAGACCCGGTCGATGACGTCGACCATGGTGATCAGCAGGATAACAGTCGCCAGGCCAAAGAAAAACATCATGAAGAGGTTGAGATACTGGCGTCCGATATACCAAAGCAGGGTTGGCGACAGGTGCAGGGAGCGTTGTGGGGACATAACCTTGGACGCCATCATTGTGCTGCCAGAACCTCATCGCTGGGCGGTGTGACCGCACGCCTCCGGCTGTCTCTGAGCACGAAGATAAGTGAGACCGCAATGGCGCTGAGCGGCGTCGCGTATATTGCCGGTACGATCGACAGGGACGCCTTCGCATAATCGTTCAGCATCAGCAAAATGACCTGAAGGGCCGCGACGCAGACAATCGCCACAACGACCCGCTTGACCTGACCCCGCCGCGAGAATTCGCCTGAAAGCAGCGCGGCGAGGGCAACCAGGATGAAGGCGATCGAGTAGAGCGGATATACGATCCTCTGGTGTGCTTCGGCAATGTAGGTCCGCTGTGTCCGCGCGGGCAGTTTGAGATCGGGCTTGAAAAGCTGTTCGATGGTCTGTTCCCGGCGATCCAGAACCCGTTCTTGCGATGCGCCTTCGAACTGACTGAGATTGAAGGAATAACGGTCGAAATAGAGCATCTGCAGACGGCCGGTTTTTACGTCGACGACCTGACGATTGCCATTTTCGAGCACAATGTGCGGTCCATCGTCGCCTCGCTGCAGGGCGCCGCGCTCGGCCATCATCGTCACCGGATTATCCAGATCCCTGTTGTCATGGGCAAGGATTCCCTTGAGGTCGCCGTTCAAACTGCGTTCCCGCACAAAAATGGTGATGCCGTCGGCCAGCGTGTTGAACACGCCTTCCTGCAGAATCGCTGCAGAATATTCGTTGCTCAGCTCGTATCTGAGATCGCGGAACTCGCGATGCGAAACAGGCAGCAGGTAGATCGAAATCGCGTACCCGGCCGCGGTGATCGCGAGGGCCAGAATCAGGGCGGGCCGTGCCAGATCAACTTGCGAAAAGCCGGCGGATCGCATGACGATCAGTTCCCGGTCGGCGGTCAGTTTGTGGTAGACGAACAGAGTCGCACAAAAGGCGGCGATCGGCAGAACGATGCTCAGGAACGACGGCAGCAGCAAGGCCACGAAATAAAGGAATGTGGTCGCGTGAAGACCGCGATTGACTATGTAATCGAGCAGCCGAAGCGACTGCATCAGCCAGATGGCAAAAGTCAGCGCGAGAGTAACGGACAGGGTGGCAATGGTCAGTTGCCCCAGAATATGGCGTGTAAGCGTGTGCATCTACTCTACGTTCAGCCTAATGCTGCTAGAGAGATAGCCGGAACAGACTCCTGACGTCCAGATAATTTGCCCCTGACACGACGTCATACAGGTCATCGACGTTGCTGTGCGGCTTCCCACTTCACGCCCGCTATGGGAAACCTACGCAATAAGGTGGACATTGACAGGGAATTGAGTGACCGATATCGCATTACTGAGCTAGTTTAGGCTGGACCTGCAGTCAGACAGCTTTTCCGCCCCTTGTTCCAATTGCGCTGAGATCTCCATCATGAAAATCTCCTTTACCGCTCCGGCTCTTCCGAAAAGCGCCGCAATCGTCACCGGCGTCACGAAAGGCGGTAAGCTTTCACCAACCGCCGCGGACCTTGATAAAACGACGGGCGGTGCTCTTACCAAAGCCATCGCGGCGAGCCGCTATTCCGGTAAGAAGGGAGAGTTGCTTGAGATACTGGCGCCGGCCAAGCTCGGAAACAGCAGAATTCTGCTGCTTGGTCTGGGTGAACCGTCGGAGCTGAAGGAAAGCGACCTGGAAAACCTCGGAGGCTCCGTCTACAACCACCTGGCGACGGCAGGTGAGAAGGAAGCGGTGGTGATGGTCGATGCGCCGGACTCCGGTGATCATGACGCACCTAAACGCGCCGCGCATGCCGCGTTTGGGGCGCTGCTTCGCTCGTACCGCTTTGATAAGTACAAGACCAAGGAGAAGCCTGAAAAGAAGAGCCGGCTGACCAAGCTGACCTTCATGGTTGCGTCAGCGCCAAAAGCCCGTGAGCTCTTCGAGACTTTCAGCAAGGTGGCTGACGGCGTGTTCATGACCCGGGATCTGGTATCCGAACCCGCAAATGTGATCTATCCCAAGACTCTGGCGCACGAAGCCAAAGAGCTGGACACCCTCGGGGTCAAGGTTCAGGTGCTCGGTGAGAAAGAGATGCAGAAGCTGGGGATGGGCGCCCTGCTCGGGGTCGGCCACGGGTCTCAGCACGAGTCGCAGCTGCTGATCATGCGCTGGGACGGCGATTCCAGGGCCAAGGACAAAAGTCCGATTGCCTTTGTCGGTAAAGGTGTGACCTTCGATACCGGTGGTATCTCGATCAAGCCCGCAGCCGGCATGGAAGAGATGAAATGGGACATGGGCGGTTCGGGCGTTGTTATCGGCCTCATGAAAGCGCTGGCCGGACGCAAAGCCAAGGTTAACGTAGTCGCGGTCTGCGGTCTGGTCGAGAACATGCCGTCAGGCAGCGCTCAGCGGCCTGGCGATATCGTGACCTCCATGTCGGGACAGACCATCGAAGTCCTGAACACCGACGCCGAGGGGCGGCTGGTTCTGGCCGATGCACTCTGGTACACGCAGGAAAAGTTCAAGCCGAAGATGGTGATTGACCTCGCCACCCTGACCGGCGCCATCATCATTGCACTGGGAAATACATACGCAGGCATATTCACCAACGACGACGAACTGGCCGATGCCCTGAGCCAGGCGGGCAAGTCCGTGGGAGAAAAAGTCTGGCGGCTGCCGCTGGACGAAGAATACGACAAGCTGATCGACTGTGACCCCGCCGATATGAAGAACATAGGTGGTCGGGCAGGCGGCTCCATCACCGCCGCGCAGTTCCTTCAGCGTTTCATTCAGAAGGATGTGCCCTGGGCTCATATCGATATCGCCGGGGTGACCTGGTCCGCCAAAGATCAGCCGACAGTACCGCGCGGGGCCACGGCTTTCGGGGTGCGTCTGCTCAACCGTCTGGTGGCTGACCGCTACGAAAGCTGATCAGGAAAGCCTCGAGAGGACGTGCTGATGACCGAGGTACGCTTCTATCACATGACACGGAGTTCTCTCGAAGCGGCTCTGCCGCAGATGCTGGAGAAAACGCTCGAGCGCGGCCAGAAGGCTGTTGTCATGGCCGGTTCGCCGGCCAGGGTGGAGGCCTTGAATGACCATCTCTGGAGCTATAGCGGAGAGTCGTTTCTTCCTCATGGCTCGGCAAAGGACGGCTTTGCCGAGCGTCAGCCGGTCTGGCTGACGCTCGAGGACGAGCGTCCCAACGCGGCCGAAGTTCTGTTTCTGACCGACGGAGCGACCTCGGATAATTTCGAGGAGTTCAAGAGTTGTGTCGTGCTGTTCGACGGCAAGCTCGCCGAAGCGGTGCAGTCCGCCCGGCGGCAATGGGTCGGATACCGCGATGCCGGCCATCAGGTTACCTACTGGCAACAGGATGAAGAAGGGCGTTGGAGTCAGAAAAACTGACCCGGCCACAAAGGATTTACGAAGCGGCCGCCGCCTCAGGTGCTCTCAAGAGCGCTTTGGGCTTCCAGCCATGTCCGTTCCGCGTCGGCGATGGCCTTTGATATCTGGCCGAATTCGATCTGCAGGGCTTCCAGATCCGTCGGGGCCCTGTCGTAGATTCGGGGATCCGCCAGGCGAATTTCCAGATCCTGCTTGCGGCGCTCGAGCTTTGCGACCTTCTGCTCGGCTGCTTTGACCCTTTTGTGCAGGTCGGAGGCTGCGGCGCGCGCGTCAGCGGCCGCTTTGCGTTTATCCTTCTTGCTCAGACCCGATTTGCCTGGCCCGGATTCGTTCTCGCGCCGGTCTTTTCGGGCCTTTGTGCGTTCGTCCCGGCGCTGATCCAGAAGAAGCTGCTTGTAGGACTCCATATCGCCGTCGTAACTGGCAATGCCGCCGTTGGTGACGAGCCACAGGCGGTCCGCGGACAATTCGATGAGATGAGGGTCATGCGAAACCAGGATCACGGCGCCTTCGAAACCGTTGATCGCCTGGATCAGGGCCTGACGCGCGTCGACGTCCAGATGGTTGGTGGGCTCATCGAGCAGCAGGATATGCGGTTTGTCCCGGGTCATGAGGGCAAACAGCAGCCGGGCCTTCTCGCCACCTGAAAGCTTTCCGACCTTGGTTGAAACATGGTCCTGTCCGAAACCGAAGCGTCCCAGATGGCTGCGCAGCCGGGTCTCGATTTCCATCGGCAGGGCACGCGCCATATGTTCGAGCGGGGTTCCGTCCAGATCCAGCACGTCGCTCTGATCCTGAGAAAAATACCCGATCTTCAGCTTGGACGACTTTACCAGGCGCCCCTTCAAAGGGTTTAGCTGCGATGCCAGAAGCTTGATAAAGGTGGACTTGCCGTTACCGTTCGCACCCAGAAGTGCAATCCGGTCGTCCATGTCGATCCGCAGATTGAGCTTTGTCAGGATCGGCTTGTCCGCGCTGTAACCGACCGAAACGTCTTCCAGATTGATCAGCGGCGGGGACAGCTGGGTCGGCGCCGGAAACTCGAAGATGGTTGTCCGGTCCTCAATGGCGCTGGCGATCGGCTCCATGCGCGCCAGGGCCTTCAGGCGGGACTGTGCCTGGCGGGCCTTGCTGGCCTTGGCGCGGAAGCGCTCCACAAAGCTTTCGATATGGCGCCGTTCGGCGATCTGCTTGGTGCGCATCGCGGCCTGGCGTTCCTGGTTTTCGCGCCGGGTACGTTCGAATCTGTCGTAGTTGCCGTTGTATATGGTCAGCTTCTGCTGATCCAGATGCAGGGTTCGCTGCGCGATATTGTTGAGCAGATTCCGGTCGTGCGACACCAGCAGCAGCGTCCCGGGATAGCCCTTGAGATAACCTTCGAGCCAGAGGGTCGCTTCCAGATCCAGATGGTTGGTGGGCTCGTCCAGCAGAAGCAGGTCGGGCTCGGTGAACAGAAGAGCCGCCAGAGCGACGCGCATGCGCCAACCGCCGGAGAGTGAGCTGCAGGGCTGATTCTGGGCTTCCTCGCTAAAGCCAAGGCCAGCCAGGATGCGTGCGGCCCGTGCCGGTGCGGTTTCGGCCTTGATTGTCGCCAGACGTTCGTGGATCTCGGCGATTCGGCCAGGATCCTTTGCTGTCTCGGCCTCGGCAAGAAGCGAAGAACGCTCGACGTCGGCGGCAAGAACCGTATCGACCAGGCTTGTGGCACCGGACGGGGCATCCTGTGCGACCGTGCCCATAGTGGCACCCCGGGGGATGGCGATTTCACCGCCGTCGAGGGGCAGGGCACCAGTAATCAGGCGCAAAATGGTGGATTTACCCGTACCATTGCGACCGACAAAGCCGACGCGCTCGCCCTTGTGAATGACGGCCGAGGCCCGGTCGAACAACAACCGGCCCTCGACTCTCTGTGTTATTTCTTTGATATGCAGCATGACGGGGGCGGTGATAGCACGTTGGATAACGGTGGCGAAAGCCCAACGATGCGCAAATTTGAAATGGTTACGCTTAATGAAGGTCCGAAGGCCGGCGCGGGGTTGGAGGCGGAGGCTTTTCAGGCCGCAGGCAATGCGACAGGGTTATTGCAGCGGCCACGCTCTGCGGCTATAACGCGCGCGAATTTCCGCTTTTTAAAAGCCCCATCGTAACCAGGAGAGCCTAGACATGGCCATCGAACGTACGTTTTCCATTATCAAGCCGGACGCCACAAAACGTAACCTGACCGGCAAGATCATCAGCAAGTTCGAGGATGCAGGGCTTCGCATCGTCGCTTCCAAGCGTATTCAGATGTCCCGTGCGCAGGCCGAAGGCTTCTACGGGGTCCACAAGGAGCGTCCTTTCTTCAACGACCTCTGCAGCTTCATGGTCTCCGGCCCGGTTGTCGTGCAGGTGCTGGAAGGCGAGAACGCTGTTGCCAAGAACCGCGAAATCATGGGCGCGACCAATCCGGCCGATGCTGCCCCTGGCACCATCCGTGCGGAATTCGCCGAATCGATCGAAGCCAACTCCGTACACGGTTCCGATGCTCCGGAAGCCGCAGCCGAGGAAATCAGGTTCTTCTTCAGCGACGACGAAATCGTTGGCTGAGGCTAAGCGACAAGAATGCTAAAAAGGGTGGAGCCGATAAACGGCTCCACCCTTTTTTCTTTTCCGTCCGAAGCTTGTCGCGTCCAATTAAAGTAGTGTAATAGCCATAAGAGCGAGAATGGCGATCACTATGCCGGTCGCTATCGTCGCCACGCGGACAAAACCGGCCCAGGATTGCTGATGGTCGGCAAGCATTTGTTCTTCGTTCATCGAACCGGTTCCTTTGCTTGGGCGCTCACGCCGCTTATCTGATCTGCCGGAACTTGTAACCGGCGCACTTTGCCGTGACAAGCCTATCCGATGATCCCTTTCTAACCCGATTTGGTGAAGGAATAGTGCCCAACTGGTCCTTCAGGGAGGCAGTATTCCGTGCAGTATTTAGTGATATCAGTGACTTGGAGGGTTCAGCAGCAGTGCGGTCTCTGCTTCGCCAGCCGTTTCGGTTCTGGCCGTTTTACCGGTGACCGTGACGCGCCCCTCGGCGATCAGCTTCAAGCATAGAGGATAGAGCTTGTGCTCGGCCTGCAGGACCCGCGCCGCCAGAATCTCTTCGGTATCACCGGTGAGGACAGGTATCGCAGCCTGTCCGATGATCGGCCCGACGTCGACTTCCTCGCGGACATAGTGAACCGTGCAACCATGTAGCTTGACGCCGGCGTCAAGTGCCCGGCGATGGGTGTCGAGACCGGGAAAAGCGGGAAGCAGCGATGGATGGATGTTGATCAGCCGGTCGTGCCAGTGCTCGAGATACCCTGCCGTGACAACGCGCATGAAACCGGCGTGACAGATGAGTTCGACACCAGCCTCTTCCATTGACGCCGTGAGGCTTCTCTCGAAGCATGCGCGGTCCGGGAAATCCCGGTGATTGATGATCCGGGTGTCGACTCCGGCACGCTCGGCGCGGCGCAGCCCTTCTACATCGGGATTGTTGGAGATGACCCGTACGATCTCAGCCGGAAATGCCGGCTCGGCGCAGGCATCGAGCAGGGCCTGCAGATTGCTGCCGCGTCCGGAAACAACGACGCCGACCTTCAATCGACCGGTCATTTCCCGGTCCGTGGATCGCTTGGGGAGGCGGCAGCGGGCCAGGCGGCCTGGAGATCGTTGAAGACCACGGAAGGGCCGTCATCGTCGCGCTGAACAACCCTACCCAGCCGGAAAACGGTTTCTCCGGCAGCTGTGAGCGTTTTCGTGACTATTGTTTCGGCGTCCGGTTCGCAGACCACGGCCATCCCGATCCCGCAGTTGAAGGTCCGGACCATCTCGCTGGGGGCGATGTTGCCGAGATCCGCAAGCCAGGGAAAGACCGCCGGCATCTGCCAGGGCAGCCCCTCTATCTCGATGGCGAGGTGGGACGGCAGCACGCGCGGAAGGTTTTCGATAAATCCGCCGCCGGTGATATGGGCAAGCGCGGTGATTCCGCCGCCGCGAATCGCCTCCAGACAGCTGCGGACATAGATCTTCGTGGGTTCCAGAAGCGCCTCGCCCAGACTTTCCCCGGGGGAAAAGGGGCAGGGGGCGCCATAATCGAGACCATTGTCGTCGATGATCTTGCGAACCAGAGAGAAGCCGTTGGAGTGCAGGCCGCTTGAGGCCAGTCCGAGCACGATATTGCCCGCCGCGACCTTGTCTTCGCTGATCACCTGGTCACGCTCCACCGCGCCGACCGCAAAGCCGGCAAGATCGTAGTCGCCGCCTTTGTACATGCCCGGCATCTCGGCGGTTTCACCGCCGATCAGGGCACAGTTCGAGAGCCTGCAGCCTTCGGCGATGCCGGATATGATCTCCTTGCCGGCCTCAACGTCGAGCTTGCCCGTGGCGTAATAGTCTAGAAAAAACAGCGGCTCCGCGCCCTGAACGATCAGATCGTTGACGCACATGGCAACCAGATCGATTCCCACGCCGCTGTGTCTGCCGGCGGTGATGGCAATTTTCAGCTTTGTACCGACCCCGTCGTTGCAGGCCACCAGCAAGGGATCCTTGAATCCCGCTGCCTTGAGGTCAAAAAAGGCTCCGAAGCCGCCGAGACCGGCGTTGGAGCCGGGACGCGACGTGGACTTCGCCAGGGGTTTGATGGCGTCCACCAGGGCGTTGCCGGCGTCGATGTCGACTCCGGCGTCCTTGTAACTTCGCTGTGGCTTATTGTGCGCCGGGGTGTCGCGCTCCGATCCGCTTGGTATGGTGTCCTCCCGCAACTTCGCGTATTAAGGTTCAGCGACTGCGGGCCGGAAAGGCCTGCTATAGTCGTACGCGACGCGAAAATACTTTATCCGGGACGGTTTGCAATGCGGTTTCGCCGCTTTCACTACAGCTTTTGCAGGATTTTTTGGTCTCTGGCCATCCTGTTGACCTCTCTTTCGGCTGCAAATGCCGCCGATAGTGAGGTTTTCACTGTCAGAAACGTGGCTGTCGACGCGACCGCGGCCGCAGCGGCCGGCGCCCGCGATGCGGCGCTGGCGCAGGGCTATATCGACGCCTATGCCCGGCTGATCCGGCGGCTTGTTCCGCTTGAGGAGCAGCCACGGGTTCCTGAACTGACCGCGCAGCAGATCACCGACTACACCACGGACTTTTCGGTTGCGCGCGAGCGGACGTCCAATGTGCGCTATCTGGCGGATATCACCTATCGCTTTCAGCCGGAAGCGATCCAGCGCCTGCTGAAGAGCAATGGAATCGGCTTTGCCGAATCCAGGAGCAAGCCGATGCTGATTCTGCCCCTGCATGCGCTTGCCGGACGTGAAGTGCTCTGGGAGGACGGAAATCTCTGGCGCGATGCCTGGTCGGTCTGGATGAGCAGCGACGGGCTGGTGCCGCTGATTGTTCCGCTTGGCGATCTGAATGATATTTCCTCGATTTCGGCGAACGACGCTGTATCCGGAGATGTGCAGCGGCTATCGGCACTGGCCGGACACTATGGCGCTGGGACGGTGCTCATCAGCCGTTCGGAGCTGCTGGGAAACGCGGCAGCCGGGAACGCCGAACTCCAGGTGAGCCAGTCCCGCTTTGAAGTGGGCGGCTATCTGCAGCCCTTCGGCACCGAGATCGTTCGGCAGATGCCCGAAGAGACGATGGAACGTTTTCTGCAGCGCGCTGCCAATGCGGTTGACGCCTCTGTTCAGGAGCGCTGGAAGCGCAGCAACGTTCTGCAGTATGGAGTCGAAGCCACGATAAAGGTTCTGGTCCCGCTGACCGGTCTTGGCGACTGGGTTGAAATTCAAAAACGCCTGAGCAGGGTTCCCGCGATTATTGCCAGCGGGGTTCAGACGATTTCGAAACGGCAGGTTGAATTATCGCTTACCTACGCGGGAGACGAGCGGCAACTTACTCTTGCATTAGCGCAGAATGATCTCACACTGTCATTGAGTGAACTCCTCGTCTGGGAATTGCGTCTGAGCGACTCTGATCGGTCCGTAAGTGGCGGGATCATCGATCAGTCTTCGCCCCGCGAATCCTCGGGTGGAGGAGTTCAGCAGCAGAACGAAACGGCTCCATCCGCTTCGGGTGTTCCAGAAAAGCCGGAATCTGTTATTCAACCTGAAGGGGTTTCTGACTGAAAGAGTTTCCCGGCCGCGACCACCCCGCAACCAGTCGAATGAGCATCCGCGCTATATGTCCTGGCTTCCAAACATCATAACGCTTGCGCGCCTGATCGCCGTTCCCGTCATCATTGGATTTATTCTCGCCGAACAATACTTCACCGCGTTCTGGGTGTTTGTGCTGGCAGGCCTGTCCGATGCGCTCGATGGATATCTGGCGGGTAAACTGAAAGCGGTCAGCGAACTCGGCGGATTCCTGGACCCGATTGCCGACAAGGTTCTGCTGGTCGGGCTTTGCCTCACGCTTGGCTTTCGCGGGGAGATCCCGGGATGGCTGGTCAGTTTTGTCGTATTGCGGGATGTCCTGATTGTAAGCGGCGCCGTCGTGGTCCTGAGCGTGACCGGCAGCCTGAAGATGGAACCCCTGATGGTGAGCAAGATCAATACGCTCGCGCAGCTCCTTCTGGTAGGGCTTGTTCTGGCTTCGCACGGGTTGCGCCTTGGCGGGTCTTTGGATCTGGCACGTGATCTGGCTGTGTATATGGTCGCGGCGACAACTTTCGTGTCCGGCGCCGCCTATGTGTACCTCTGGAGCAGGCGCGTCGTTCTGTTGCAGCGGCGGGCATGACGGGAAGTTCGTGACCCGCACCTGTTCCAGCGTTAAATACGGCCCGGACTTCAAACCGGGCTCTGGCTTTGTACCGGGCTCTGGCTTTATAACGTTTAACAGAATATTGGGTGTTTCGATTGCCAGGCCATGCGACCGGTGCTTTGCCGCTGGTGATGGAACCGGTGGCGGAAAGAGTCGGCAACCTATGACTTCAGGGTTTGAATTATGACGGCGGTGCGGCAAGTCCGGTTCTGGTTTTTCGGCTTGTTGACCTTTCTGGTCCTGGTCTTTCTGTTGAGCAGCATGCTGCTGCCATTCGTTGCGGGCATGGCGATTGCCTACCTGCTGGATCCCGTGTGCGACCGGCTCGAGGTCATGGGCGCGTCCCGGACTCTGGCGACGTCCCTTGTCACGCTGGTTTTCGTTATTCTCTTCCTGCTGGTCCTGGTGGTTCTGGTGCCGCTGCTCGTCGGGCAGGGGGCGCGGCTGCTTACGAACATGCCGGACTATCTCGATTTCCTGCGCACCAGGCTGTCGCTCGTGCTGAATGCCGTTGAGATGCGTGTCGATGCCGACATGCTGGAAAAATTCCGATCAGCTGTGCTTGGATCGGCGGACAGTGTGTTCAGCTGGCTGAGCCAGGCGCTGGTGGGATTATTAAGCGGCGGCGTTGCCGTTCTCAATCTTGTATCGCTTATGGTGATCACACCGGTTGTCGCATTTTATCTGCTGCGCGACTGGGACCGCATCGTCGCACAGGTGGACAGTTGGCTGCCGCGCGATCATGCCGACACGATCCGCGACCTCGCCCGACAGGTTGACGAAACTTTGTCGGGATTTCTGCGCGGGCAGGGCACGGTCTGCCTCGCACTGGGCGTCTTCTATGCCCTCGGCCTCACGCTTGCAGGCCTTGATTTCGGGCTGATCGTCGGCATGATCGCCGGAATTATGTCGATCATGCCCTACGTCGGTTCCATTGTGGGTCTTTTGCTGTCGGTTGGTCTCGCACTGGGACAGTTCGAAAGCTATACTGACGTTGTCATTGTCGCAGCGGTTTTCTTTGCCGGTCAGATGCTGGAAGGCTACGTCCTTACGCCGAAAATGGTCGGCGACAAGGTCGGACTGCATCCTGTCTGGCTGATATTCGGTCTCCTGGCGGGCGGAGCGCTGTTCGGGTTTGTCGGCGTGCTGCTGGCGGTTCCGGTTGCCGCGGTGATCGGTGTCGGGGTCCGCTTCGGTCTGGGGCAGTATCTGAACAGCAACTATTTTCACGGTGTAAAACCACAGGTGTCCGAGAGTGACGATCTGAAGGTCGAGTCGTCCGAGTCATGAGCCGTCCGGCCCAGATCCCGCTTGACCTCGGTCACAGGTCCGCCCTTGGCCGGGACGATTTTCTGGTCATGCCGAGCAATCAGCTGGCGGTCGAGGTTATCGACAGTTGGCCCGACTGGCGAGCGCCGGCCATCGCCTTGTGCGGCCCCGCGGGGAGCGGCAAGTCCCATCTCTGTCAGGTCTGGCGCGCCAGCAGCGGTGCCGTTGAAGTCAACGCGGCCGCGCTCAGTGAGAACGAGCCACCGGACCTGATTGGTGATGCCTCCTGTTGCGTGGTTGACGATATGGAGGAAGCACTGGCCGGCAATCGCGAACTGCAGCGCCGACTCTTTCATCTCTACAATATGATGCGAGAGCGTAACGGTTATCTTCTGGTAAGCGGCCGCAATCCGCCGGCCCGCTGGCGATGCGAACTGGCCGACCTCAGTTCGCGGCTTTCGACCCTGCCGGTGTTCGATCTCGGTGCGCCTGACGATATGCTGATCGAAGCGGTTCTGGTCAAGATGTTCGCGGACCGGCAACTCCGGATCAGCCCTGAAGTACTGCGTTATATCCTGCCGCGCATGGAGCGATCGTTCGAATCCGCACAGGCACTGGTCACCTCGATTGACACCGCTTCACTGGAACAACGGCGTGAGATTACGATTCCGCTGGTTCGCGATGTTCTGGCGACCAGCCGGTGACTGAGCCAGCGGCTGGAAACCCGATTCTCAGTTGTGCGGTCAAAAGA
>Ga0214472_10000128_pt1 | contig 103233 bp, 92 predicted proteins | sample RVTome_6_FD_207662 | JGI IMG/M metagenome (GOLD analysis project Ga0214472, IMG submission 207662) | Soil microbial communities from uranium-contaminated site in the Upper Colorado River Basin, Wyoming, United States - RVT140D175 | ecosystem: Environmental > Terrestrial > Soil > Contaminated >... | reverse complement strand
CGCCGAATTAAGGTCGTCTACGAGGTCGGTTTTTTCCCAAGGGAATGTGTCGCCTTGTGCCTTGCGGCCGAAATGGCCGTAAGCGGCGCTGGTGCGGTAGATCGGCTTGTTGAGCCCGAGATGGGTACGGATGGCGCGCGGGGTGAGCCCGCCCAGCTTGCCGATGCCCATGATCGCCTGTTCGATGGCCTCGTCCTCGACCGTGCCCGTGCCGTGCGTATCGACATAGAGCGAGAGCGGTTCGGACACGCCGATCGCATAGGCAAGCTGGATCGTGCAGCGCGTGGCGAGGCCCGCGGCAACGATGTTCTTCGCCAGATAGCGGGTGATATAGGCCGCCGAGCGATCGACCTTGGTCGGGTCCTTGCCCGAAAACGCGCCGCCGCCATGGGGCGCTGCGCCGCCATAGGTGTCGACGATGATCTTGCGGCCGGTCAGCCCGGCATCGCCGTCCGGCCCGCCAATCTCGAAGCTGCCGGTCGGGTTGATGTGATAGGCGGTGGCGTCGGTCAGCAGCGCGGCCGGGATGATCGCGGCGCATACGCCCTTCACGTAATCCTTGAGCTCGGCCTCCTTGTCGCCGGTATCATAGCCCGGCGCATGCTGGGTCGAGACGACGATCGCGGTGCATTCGACCGGCTGGCCGTTCTCGATCCGCAAGGTCACCTGGCTCTTGCTGTCCGGCTCCAGGAAGGGCGCTACGCCTGAATGGCGGTCCTCGGCCATCTTCGCGAGGATCTTGTGCGAAAAATCCAGCGTCGCGGGCATCAGGTCCGGCGTCTCGTTGCAGGCAAAGCCGAACATGATGCCCTGGTCGCCCGCGCCTTCGTCCTTGTTCGATCCGTCCGCGCCGGCATCCACCCCTTGCGCGATATGCGCCGACTGGCCGTGAAGATGGTTGGCGAAGGTCAGCGTTTCCCAGTGAAAGCCGTCCTGCTCATAGCCGATATCCTTGACCACGCCCCGTACAACGCTCTCAATCTCTTCCCGGGCGCCCGGTGCCCAGCCGTCATTCTGAGGCCAAGCTTCCAGATCATAGGCCGGCTTGCAGCGGATCTCGCCCGCCAGAACCACACGCTGCGTCGTCGTCAGCGTCTCGCACGCCACACGGCTTTCCGGATCCTTCGACAAAAACAGATCCACCACCGCATCCGATATCTGGTCCGATACCTTGTCCGGATGTCCCTCCGATACACTCTCCGATGTAAACAAATAACTCTCGCGCATGGGGCTCAGACTTCCTCGCTAGATGAAAAGCGGATCGGGTTTGCACTGCCGATTCCACATATAAAGGTTTCGTTATGTTCAATAGCGAGCGCGGCGTCCGAGTGCAAATGCCAATCCGGCGAGCGTCAGCGCGAACAGCAGGGGCAGCAGATTGCCGAAGCGGGAAAACAGCGTCGGCGCTCCGGCCCGGGGAAGCGCGGTGTCGATTGTCCCGGCCTCGTGATAGGGGATGTGATGCGTCACCGCGCCCTGGGCGTCGATCACCGCCGATATCCCGGTCGGCGTGGAGCGGATAATCGGCATCGCTTCCTCGATGGCGCGCAGCCGGGCCTGGGCCAGATGCTGGGGCGGACCCCAGGCGCCGAACCAGGCATCGTTCGAGGGATTGAAGAGGAAATCCGGGCGATTGGCTGCATCGATCACTTCGCCCGAAAAGACGATCTCGTAGCAAATTTGCCCGCCCACCGTGCCGAAGCCGGGCAGATTGAAGCTTTGCGGACCCGGACCGGGCCAGAAATCGAGATCACCGGGCGCGAGGCGCGACAGGCCGATCACCTCCATCAGCGGCCGCATCGGGACATATTCGCCGTAGGGCACGAGATGGGCCTTGTCGTAACGGCCGAGCACGTCGCCCGTCGCGTCCACGGCGTAGAGGCTGTTGCGCGCACCGACGGCGCGGCGGCGGCCATCCTCCATATCTTCCCAGATCAGCTTGGATGCGCCGAGCAGCAAGATATCGTCCGGCCCGAGCAATTGCGCGATGCGAAAGCGGGCGAGGGGATCGTCCTCGATGAAATCGGGCACGGCTGCCTCAGGCCAGAAGATCAAGCGGGGCCGATCTCCAGTCACGCCCGTGCGCTCCGTCAAGCGCCGGAAATTGAGCGCCGCCAACTCCGGATCCCATTTCTCGTTCTGGTTGATGTTCGGCTGGACGATGCGGATGGCGGGGCCGCGGTCGATGCGGCTTTCGGCCGTGGGCGTGTCGCGCACCCATTGCCGTTGGCTGGAAATCTGGAGATCGGCGAAGCCGATGCAAAAGCCGATGGCCGGCATCAACGCGGCGAAGGATGCGGCGGCATAGCGTTTGCGGAACAGCAGCAGCAATGCGCCCGAAAGCAATATGACCAGTCCCGATACGCCATAGCTTCCGATCCAGCGCGCGGCAGCGGGAAGGGCGTTTTGAAAATCGCCGCTGCCCATGTCCGCCATGGTGATCGCCGCGAGCGGGTTCCAGCCGAAACTGAACAGGATCGTCGCCCGCAGATATTCGGTAACGATCCAGGCGGCGGCGAACAGGAAGATGAACATCGCCGGCGATCCCTTGCCGATCCGCCATGCCAGCATCGTTGCCAGCGCCGGGAAGATCGCCAGGTAAAATGCGGCAATAAAAACCCCTACCCAGCCAAGCCAGGTCGGCATCGCCGACTGGAAGGTAAAGGCCATGGCGATCCAGTTCAGCCCGACAAGGAAATGGCCGAAACCGAACATCCAGCCGGTCGCAAAGGCGCTGCGCATCCGATCAACGTTCAGTGTCAGCGCGATCAGCAGCGCCAACGCGACGAGCGTCAGCGGCCACAGGCTCAGCGGCGCGAAGCCAGTGGCCGACGCCGCGCCGGCGAGGAAAGCGAGGAAAAGCCGTTTCATCGGCCATGGGCTATTGCGCGGGCGTCAGGATATTTCAATCTGTTCGCGCTCCGCCCGGGCTGGCATAGATATGGGCGATGCCCGCGCTTCCACCCTTCCACCTTGCCTTTCCCGTGCGCGATCTTGCCGAGGCACGGGTCTTTTACGGCGGGCTTATGGGCTGCCCCGAGGGGCGTTCGGATACGCGCTGGATCGATTTCGACTTTTTCGGCCATCAAATCGTCGCGCATCTCGATGAGGCGCGCGCCGCCAGCGAAGCCAGCAATCCGGTCGACGGGCATGACGTGCCGGTACCGCATTTCGGTGCGGTGCTCGATTGGGGAGCGTTCGGGCGTTTGCAAGCGCGGCTCGAAGCGGTCGAGATCGACTGGGTGATCGAGCCCCATGTGCGTTTCGAAGGAAAGCCGGGCGAGCAGGCGACAATGTTCTTACGCGATCCGAGCGGCAATGCGCTCGAGTTCAAGGCGTTCCGCGATCCCGCCCAACTGTTCGCGACGGATTAGCGCCGGTTATTGTCAGCGCGCGCGGCTGACGCGCCAGATCCGGTTTCCGACATCGTCGGCGACGAGCAATGCGCCAGTCGCATCAGTCATCACGCCGACCGGGCGGCCCATGGCCTGGCCGTTCTCGTTCAGAAAGCCGGTCAGAACGTCGGTCATCGCGCCGGCCGGGCGGCCGTTCTCGAAGCCGACAAAGACCACCTTGTAGCCCGAGCGCGGGCGCCGGTTCCACGAACCGTGCTGGCCTATAAAGGCGCCGCCGGAAAAGCGCGAACCGAGCCGCGCATTCTCGGAAAATTCGAGACCCAGCGAGGCGGTGTGCGGGCCCAGCGCATAATCGGGAACGCGCGTATATTGGGTCTGCTGCGCGGTTGCCATCGGCACGACGCGATCGTCGATATACCGGCCCCAATAAATGCCGGGCCAGCCATAGTTGGCGCCGAAAGCGACTTCGGTGAGATAATCGGGAACGAGATCGCCGCCCATCATGTCGCGTTCGTTGACAACGGTGAAGAGCTTGCCGGTCTCCGGCTCCCAGTCGAGACCCACCGGGTTACGCAGGCCGCCTGCGTAGATGCGGAAATCGCGCTCCTCGATATTCACCTCGATCACGGCGGCGCGGTTTTCCTCGATTGCGCGCCCGGTTTCCCCGATATTGCTCGACGATCCGATCGAAACATAGAGCAGGTTGGGATCTTCCGGGCTGACGACGACATTGCGCGTCCAGTGGCCGTTGGGCTCGGTATAGGGGAGTTCGACGATCGTCTCGGCTTCCGCTTCGATCCGGGTTTCGCCGACAGTGAACGGGAAGCGGACCAGCGCATTGGTGTTGGCGACGTAGAGATAGCCTTCCGACAGCGCCATGCCGAACGGCGAAAACAGGCCGTTCTCGCGGTCGAGCAGGATCGAGCGCTGATCGGCGGCGCCATCGCCATCGACGTCACGGAGGAGCGTGATCCGGTCGGCGGTCGGCACGGCGGCACCGGCGCGGCGCATCATGCGACCGGCGACCCAGGCGGTGATGCCGCCGCCCGAATCCTCACTCGGCGGCTGGCCGTTGGTTTCGGCGACGAGGACATCGCCGTTCGGAAGCGTCAGCAACCAGCGCGGATGATCGAGGCCGTCGGCGAACAGGTTAACCTCAAGCCCGTCGGCCGGGGTCGGCATCGCGCCTTCGGGCCAGCCGACTGCTTCCGCGACATTGATCATCGGGATCGTCTCTTCGCGCGGCGACGTAATCTGCGGCGTTTGGCCGCTTACCGCCTCGACGGACAAGCGCGCATCGTGCGGCCGGATCATCAGCCAGACCACGACGCCAAGCACGAGAAGCGCGAAGATTACCATCAATATGCGGCTGCGGTTCATAGTCCTGCGATCCTATTTTTCGGGTTCGTCGACGGGCGGGTGGAGCCTTAACCGCGTCACGCGCTTGCTGTCACTGTCGATCACCTCGAGCTGCCAGCCCGAGGGATGATCGAGCCGGTCGCCGGTTTCGGGCACACGGCCCGCAAGCACGAAAGCGAGTCCGCCCAGCGTATCGACATCCTCCTCGATCTCGCCAAGCCGCTCGTCGATAATTTCGGCAACATCGTCCAGCTCGGCGCGCGCTTCGGCTTCCCAAAAGCCGGCCGGCGTCTTTCTCAGGAGTTCGGTCGCTTCCTCGTCATGTTCATCTTCGATCTCACCGACGATTTCCTCGACGATATCCTCGATGGTGACGATGCCTTCGGTGCCCGAATATTCGTCCAGCACGATCGCCATATGGGTACGGGTCATCTGCATTTCGGCGAGAAGATCGAGAATGCCCATCGACTCGGGCACGTAGAGCGGTTCGCGGATGAAGCTCTCGATGGTCGCGGGCCGCTGTTCGTCGGATACCAGCACCGCGAAGATATCACGGATATGAATCATGCCGATCACCGTGTCGAGATTTTCGCGATAGACGGGCAGGCGGCTATGCCCGGCCTCGGCGAAAATCTTCACGACGGTATCGATATCTTCTTTCTCTTCGACCGCGATAATATCGGCGCGGGGCACGCAGACATCGTCTGCCGTTGTTTCGCCGAAATGCAGCAGGCGCTTGAGCATCTGCCGTTCGACGGCGGAAAGATCGCCGTCCTCCACCGCATCCTCGCCATGCTCGTCGATCGCCGCTTCCAGCTCGTCGCGCAGGCTTGCATCGCCATTTTCGCCGAAAATCAGGCTGCGAAGGCCTTTCCAGATGCGCCCACCGCCATTTTCGGTGGACGCGGTGCTACGCGAATCTTCGGACATGGAGTTGAATTGCTATACCTCGTCGGGTTCTATTGCGGGCTTATAGGGATCGGCGATACCGAGGATGGCGAGTGCGGTGCGTTCCATCGCTTCCATCGCTTCGGCTTCGGCTTCCCCCTTTTCATGGTCATAGCCTAGCAAATGCAAGGCACCATGGACAACCAGATGGGCGGCATGGTCGCGAACCGCAACGCCCTTTTCCTCGGCTTCGTGTGCGCAGACGCCATGGGCAAGTACGATATCGCCCAGCAACACCTCGCCATCGTCGCTATTGGCGAGCGACGAGAGCATGTCGGTCTGCACCATCGGGAAGGACAGAACATTGGTCGGCTTGTCCTTGTGCCGATAGCTGGCGTTGAGTTTCTGGACTTCGGCATCGTCGGTGAATTTCACCGAGATTTCGACCGTCGTCGGATCGTCGATCAGCCCGGCATGGGGCGTCTGGCGAATGGCGTGGGTAGCGGCGGCGAGCGCCAGGGCTTCCCAGTCGATATCCTTGTTCCAATCCTCGCCGATCTGGACGGCGGTTTCGATCATGAGCCTTTCTCGATCATCCTGGCCCCTCATAGGCTTCGACGATCCTGCCGACGATGGGATGGCGGACGACGTCGCCCCGCCCGAACCGGATCGTCGCGATCCCTTCTACGCCTTCCAGCCGCGAGACCGCGTCGGCGAGGCCGGACACACCTTCGCCCGGCAGATCGACCTGTTTCGGATCGCCGCACACGACCATCCGGCTGTTTTCGCCGAATCGGGTGAGGAACATTTTCATTTGGGCGGTCGTCGTGTTCTGCGCTTCGTCGAGAATCACGAAAGCGTCCGAAAGCGTGCGCCCGCGCATGAAGGCGATCGGTGCGATCTCGATCTCGCCGGAGGTAATGCGGCGTTCGACCTGATCCGAAGGCAGCATGTCGTAGAGCGCGTCGTAAAGCGGGCGCAGATAAGGATCGACCTTCTCGCGCATGTCGCCGGGCAGAAAGCCGAGCCGCTCGCCGGCTTCGACCGCCGGGCGTGAGAGGATCAGCCGGTCGACCGAGCCGGTGATGAGCTGATGCACGGCCTGGGCTACGGCGAGATACGTCTTGCCTGTGCCTGCAGGGCCCAGCGCGAAGATCACATCGTCACGCGCCAGGGCTTCCATATAATGGGTCTGGGTCAGCGAGCGCGGGACGATCGTTTTCTTGCGCGTGCGGATCATCGCCTTGGGCGGTTCGGACACATCTTTTCGGACGACGCCGTCGAGCGTCGGTTCGGCCGACATCGCGATCACGGCTTCCACGGCGCCGGCATCGATTTCTTGGCCCTGGGCAAGGCGGTTGTAGAGTCCGGTCAGCACGTCGCGGGCGCGTTCGGCATTCTCCGCCTCGCCCTCGATGGTCAGCTTGTTGCCGCGGGCCGCGATATAAACGCCGAGCCGATTTTCGATGGCGACGAGATTCTGGTCATACTCGCCGAACAGCCCGCCGAGCAGTTGGGGCTGATCGAATTCGAGATCGAGTCGGGAGCGGGATTCGCGGGGTTTCTGAGCGGCTTTTCTCGGCATTCAGCCTCCTTGTATTCCTGCCATTGCAGGAATCCAGTTCAAAACTTCACAGATGTCGAAAAGTTCGCACTGTGCTCCTGCCGCCGCAGGAATCTGCAGTGGCATCAGGCGGCGGCCCTTTCGGGCAGCGCCCCGGCAAGGCTGTTCGGGCCGGCGCTGACGATATCGACGTCGATCATCGTGCCGATCTCCGCGTCCGTTTCGAGATGAACCGATTGCAGCCATGGCGATTTGCCGATGCGCTGGCCGGGCTTGCGACCATCGCGTTCGAGCAGAAGCCGCGTGCGCTTGCCGACGGTTGTCTGGTTGAAGGCGATCTGATGTTCGCCGAGCAGCGCCTGCAGCCGCTGGAGCCGTTCGTCGGCAATTTCCGGCGCGACGAACGCGTCTTCCATCGCGGCGGCCGGCGTGCCGGGCCGGGCGCTATATTTGAAGGAGAAGGCCTGCGCGTAGCGGGTGGCGCGGACGATCTCTAGCGTCGCTTCGAAATCCTCGTCGCTCTCGCCGGGAAAGCCGACAATGAAATCGCCCGAGATGGCAATATCGGGCCGCACTTTGCGAACCCGTTCGATCACGGCGAGATAGCTTTCGACGCTGTGCGAGCGGTTCATGGCCCTGAGGATCGAGTCCGATCCCGACTGCACGGGAAGATGCAAATAGGGCATCAGCTTCCCGACTTCGCCATGCGCGTCGATGAGCCCTTGCGTCATGTCGCCCGGATGGCTCGTCGTATAGCGGATGCGTTCGAGTCCTTCGATCCGATCGAGCGCGCGGATCAGGCCATCGAGGCCCTGGCTGAGGCCCTTCTCGTCTTCCGCTTCCCAGGCGTTGACGTTCTGGCCGAGCAGGGTGATTTCCTTCGCGCCCGCATCGACCAGCGCTTTCGCCTCGTCGAGCACGGCCGACCAGGGCCGCGAAACCTCTGCGCCGCGCGTATAGGGCACCACGCAATAGGTGCAGAATTTGTCGCAACCTTCCTGCACGGTGAGGAAGGCGCTGGGAGCCTGTTTGGCGCGTTTGGGCAGGCTTCCGAATTTCGACGCGACCGGCATATCGGTATCGAGCGCCTGCTCTCCCCTGGCGGCCTTGGCTACCAGAGCGGGCAGGTTGTGATAGGCCTGCGGGCCGACCACGATATCGACTTCCTTGGCGCGCCGCGGGATTTCGGCGCCTTCGGCCTGGGCGACGCAGCCTGCAACGGCGATCATCGGCGTCGAGCCATCGTCGCGGCGCAGCCGGCCGATGTCCGAATAGACCTTTTCGGCAGCCTTTTCCCGGATATGGCAGGTGTTCAGGACGACAAGGTCGGCCGCCTCCGCGCTGTCCACCGCAGCCAGCCCCTCGTCGTCGAGAAGCTCGGCCATGCGCTCGCCGTCATAGACGTTCATCTGGCAGCCGAAGCTCTTGACGAAATAGCTTTTGGGATCCGTTCGACTCATGGGGCGCGCCTATAGGACAGGCTTGCCGCCAAGAGAAGCGGAGAGCGCGCGGCGGATCTGTTCGCGCGCGGTCGCCGCAATCTCCTTGCGGTCGTTGCATTGAACCGGATCGAAGGGATTGAGGAAGACGACCCGCACCGGGATCATGTCGCGTCGGCACAGCACCCGCCAGGCATTGTGCGGTGCGCCTTCTTCGCCGACCCAGGCGAATTCGGCGCCGCGTCCGTAGAAATCGAGCAGCACCGGCTGGACCATCATCGGCCGTGGTGGCGGGGTCAGCACCGCGAACAGCGCGGGTTTGAAGGGGAGCAGGCTGGTCCCATCGGTGGTCGTGCCTTCGGGAAAGATCGTCACCGGCTGGTGATCGTGCAACGCCTCTTTCAGCTGCTCGATCTGCGCCGCGACGCCTAGCCGGTCGCCGCGCGAGACGAAGATCGTATGGTTGAGCGCGGCGAGCCAGCCGATTATCGGCCATTTGGCGATCCCGTCCTGCGCGACAAAGGCGGCATGGGTGTAGCCGCCGACGATCGGGATATCGAGCCAGCTCAGATGGTTGGAGACGTAGAAGACATTCTCTTTCAGCCTGACGCCTTCCACCGTCACCCGGACATTGCAGATCCAGGCGATGCCGGCGAGGAAACGCGGCGGCCAGGGCGAGATATAGCCGGTGAGCCGCCACAGATAATGGAGCGGAATGCACAGCAGCAGCAGCCCGACCATCATCAGGAAGCGGATGGCGAAACGGAAGGGCCCGAACAAACCTATCGGCGGATAGGTTTCGGGGCCCGCTGCGCTCATGCCGCTTCGCGGTCCACCGTGGCACCGAGGGCTTGGGCTATCGCGTCTTCGCAGGCAGCGCACACGTCGCGGCGGTGGGAATTCTCGTCGATGGTTATCGGATCGAGCAGATAGATGGTGACATCGTCGAGGCCCGGCCTTGCGAAGACTTCCCGTGCATTGTCCGCGGCGTGCGTTCCGCTGGGCCAGACCAGCGCCTCGCTATGTTCGCCATAATCGATCGCGATCGGCTGGACCGAAACATGATCGACCGGCGGGATTGCGGCGCCGAACAGGGCGGGGCGGAAGGGCAGGAGGGTGGCATTGTCCAGCTTTCCTTCGGGGAAGAAGGCGACCGAGCTGCCGCTGGCGAGCGCCTGGCGGATGCGATCGGCCTGTGCGCCGGCCGCCTTGCGGTCGCTGTTGGCGATATAGATGGTGCCGACCATCGTCGCGAGCCAACCGGCGATCGGCCATTTGCGCACGCTCTCCTTGGCGACGAACGAGGCGCCGGTTGCGCCGCCGATAAGGAGAATGTCCATCCAGCTCTGGTGGTTGGAGGCGAACAGCACGGTGCCGGATGCGCGCTTGCCGACAATCGTCGCCCGCATGCCGGAGGCGCGCGCGCACCAGCCAAGAAAACGCCGGGGCCAGGGCGAGGGCAGGCGGAACAATCGCCAAAGCAGATGCAGGGGCACGCAGAAGAGCACGAGCCCGACGAGCCAGGCGCAGCGGAAAAGGAAACGCGGCAACGCGGAACGCCTGCTCTAGCCGTCGCGACTGCGCGACACGCCGTAAAGCTCCATGCGATGATCGACGAGCCGATAGCCGAGCTTTTCGGCGATGCGCCGCTGGAGCTCCTCCAGATCCTCGTCGACGAACTCGATCACCTTGCCGGTCTCGACGTCGATCAGATGATCGTGATGATCTTCGGCGGCCGCTTCATAGCGTGCACGGCCGTCGCCGAAATCGTGGCGTTCGAGGATACCTGCCTCTTCGAACAGGCGAACCGTGCGATAGACGGTCGCGATCGAGATGCCGTTGTCGATGGCCGATGCGCGTTCGTGCAGCGATTCGACGTCGGGATGATCTTCGGCTTCGGAAAGCACGCGCGCGATAACCCGGCGCTGCTCGGTGATGCGAAGGCCCTTCTCTGCGCACAGCGCTTCGATGTCGATCTTGCGGTTCATGGAGCCTGCTTAGTGAATAATGGGGGGACTGAAAAGGGACGGGCGACCCGTTGCCGTGGCCGCCCGATTCCCGTGTTCGCGGTGAAGCGCAATCTATCTGCGCTTGACGCGGGTTCCGGGCTTGCGGCCGAGGCCGATTTTCTTGGCAAGTTTGCGGCGCTGCTCGGCATAATTTGGCGAAACCATCGGGTAGTCGCCGGGAAGTCCCCATTTCTGGCGATAGTCATCGGGAGTCATCTGATAGTGCGTCATAAGATGTCGCTTGAGCATCTTCAGCTTCTTGCCGTCTTCAAGGCAGACGATGTAGTCGGGCTTGATCGAGGACCGGATCGATACGGCCGGCTCCGGCTTTACCTCGGGCGCGTTATTTTCCTCGAGCGCTGCAAGCGCGGTATGGACGCTCTGGATAATCAGCGGCAGGTCGGAAACCGCGACGCTGTTGTTGCTGACATGAGCCGAGACAATATCGGCGGTCAGCGTGATCAAGGCTTCGGTCATATCAACGGTATCGGTCATTGCATTTTCCTGCTTGCTGGCTTGGGGTCCACTTCGGTCCACTTTGGTTCAAACGCGCCATGTCAGCCTATCGAGCATAAATCAACCACTTAGCGAAATAATACTAAGCTTTTGCTGATTGTAGATCGAGCGCCAATGTAATTGCGTCGAATAGATTTCCGCCGCGACCGCGATAATAGTTTTTGCGGCAACCGATTTGTTCGAAACCCATGCTGCGATACAGCAGCGCAGCTTCGTTACCATCGCGAACTTCAAGATGCAGCCGCCGTGCGCCACGCGCCGCTGCGGCAATACAGGTCCGTTGCAGCAATTCGCGCCCGATGCCGTGGCCGCGATGTTCGGATCGAACGGCGATCAGCAGCAGCTCGGCCTCGTCGACGATCATCCGCGACAATGTGAACCCCGCCGGTTCGCCCTCGACACGCATCACGTCTATCCAGCAACTGCGATTGCCCAGCATCCCGCTGCACTGGGCGCGTGACCAGCCCTCGCCGAATTCCGGATCGAAGGCGTCGCTCATCACGGTCATGATCGCGTCGAGATCGTCGCTCTCGACATCGGCCATCGGGCGGGGCTTGCCGGCGAGCAGGCTCATTGGGACGGGCGCGCATCGGGTGCGCGACCATAGATCGGATGGGGAGGCAGGCTGCGGAAAGCTTGCGGCAACGCCAGCGCCTTGGCTGCATCGGGCAGCAGGTCGATCGCTTCACCCTTGCCGGCCAGTCCGGCAAGCTGCGCGGCGGCATTGCCGACGAGCAGCGGTTCCTCGATCGCGGCAATAGCGGCCTCGGGCGTCAGCGAGGCAAGCGGCGCGATTTCCGCGAACGGATCGGTAGTGAAGCGCTGGATGAACATTTCCCCATGCCCTCCGAGAATCGTTGCCGCCAATCTATCGGGCATATCGGCTTTGGCAAAGGCCATTACGGCCATCAGCGCAAGGGAGGAGTAACCATGGACTTCGGCGCCCCAGCCAAGGCCGAGCGCCCGCGCAGTCGCCAGGCCGACGCGCAATCCGGTGAAACTGCCCGGCCCGCAATCGACGAGAATAGCATCCGCCCGCCCGCTTTCCGGTAGCGCCGCGATCATCGGCACCAGCCGTTCGGCATGGCCGCGGCCGGTGATTTCATGAGCCCGGGCGATCAGCGTCTCGCCGTCGAACAGCGCTACCGAGCAGGCGTCGGTCGCGGTATCGATGGCGAGCAGCATCGGCGCGCGTTCAGATGACGGCGTTGAATTTTTCGAATGCCGGGCGCGGCGAGCGATCGAAGATCGTCTCCGGATCGCCATAGCCGAGCGTCGAAATGAAATTCACCTTGTAGTTGGTGCCGGCGAAGAATTCGGCGTTCACCTTGTCGGCGTCGAAGCCGGACATCGGCCCGGTATCGAGGCCGATGGCGCGCGCCGCGATGATGAAATAGGCGCCCTGGAGCGAAGAGTTGCGGAAGGCATGTTCCATCCGGTGTTCGGCATCGCCGTCGAACCAGCTTTTCGCGTCGGCATGGGGGAAGAGCCAGGGTAGATGTTCGTGAAAATCGGGGTCCATGCCGATAACGACGGCGGCGGGCGCGGCCTTGATCTTGGGCGGGTTGGCGCCGCCCGCGCATTCGGCAAGCTTGTCCTTCGCGTCCTGACTCAGGCACCAGACGAAGCGCCCGGGATGTTGGTTAGCCGATGTCGGGCCCATTTTGAGAAGGTCGTAGATCTTGCGGATATGCTCTTCGGTCACCGGCTTGTTCTGATAGCCGTTATAGGTCCGCGCCTGGCGGAAGATCGTGTCGAGGGCTGCGGCGGAAATCGGCTTTGCCATGGAGGTTCCTTTCGTGCGCTCGCAGCGTCAGACGGCTCGGACTTCGGTCACTTCGGGGACATAATGTTTGAGCAATTGCTCGATCCCCTGTTTCAGGGTCGCGGTCGACGACGGGCAGCCCGAACAGGCACCCTGCATCTGAAGGAAGACCTTGCCCTGCTGGAATCCGCGATAGACGATATCGCCGCCGTCGCGCGCGACGGCCGGGCGTACGCGCGTATCGATCAGCTCGCGGATCTGCGCGACGATCTCGGCGTCTTCGGGATTGTCATCGATCGTTTCGGCGGGCACCGCGATTTCGGCGGCGCTGCCGGGCTTGAACAGCGGCGCGCCGCTCGCGAAATGATCGAGCAGCACGGCCAGCACATCCGGCTTGAGGCCGGCCCAGTCGACGCCGGGCGCTGCGGTTACGGAAATGAAATCGCCGCCGAAAAACACGCCGGTGACATCGCCGTGATTGAACAGCGCCTCGGCAAGCGGTGAGGCTTCGGCCTCTTCGGGCGCGGCGAAATCGCGCGTGCCGCCGGTCATCACCGGCTGTCCCGGCATGAATTTGAGGGTCGCCGGATTGGGCGTGGCTTCGGTTTCGATAAGCATGTGAACGACATGGCCCCCTTGGCGCGCGCGATCAAGGGGAGGGGCGGCGATCTTTGCTTGGGGCGCCGATGGCGGGGCTATTTGACTGGGAAGGGCGAACGGTCGCAAATCTCCGATATTCAGGAAGGATATGCCCGATGATTCCCGCCAGCCTGTTCGATTTCCTGCGCGACCTTGCCGCGAACAACGACCGCGACTGGTTCAACGCCAACAAGGCGCGGTACAAGGAAGAGGTCGTCGCGCCGATTTCCGCCTTTATCGAGGCGATGGCCCCGCGGGTGCGCAAGATCAGCGACTATATCGTCGTCGATCCCCGTCCCAATGGCGGATCGATGTTCCGCATCTATCGAGACACCCGCTTTTCGAAGGACAAGACACCCTACAAAACGCATCTCGGCTGCCAGTTCCGCCATGCGGCCGGCAAGGATGCGCATGCGCCGGGCTTCTACGTTCATTTCGAGCCGGGCCAATGTTTCTTCGGCGGCGGGATATGGCAGCCGCCGTCGGAGCCGCTGCGCGCGATCCGTCAGCGGATCGTCGATAAACCCGATGAGTGGCGCAAGGCGGCAAAGGGCGTCGAACTGCGCGGAGATCAGTTGGTGCGCGGCCCCAAGGGCTTCGATCCCGATCATGAACTGATCGAGGATCTGAAGCGCAAGAGCTTTTTCGTCCTGGCCGAAGGCGACGAAAAACTCGCGACGTCGAGCAAGTTGCCGGCCGAAGTCGAAGCCGGTTTCCGCAAAGCCGCGCCGCTGATGCGCTTCGCTGCGGACTCGCTCGGCGTAGCATTTTAACGCAAGCGCGTAATTTCCTTGCTTATATGGGCAATCTTGCCCATATACGCCGCAGCGCAGCACAGAGGCACCTTGTTGTCTTTGCATATCCGGCAGCGTGAGCGTTCGCTTTCCAGCGAAACCGGCCGGACCAGCACGCGCCAAGATTTCCTGAGGCTTCCCTTATCACGCGGGTCGTTTCGTAACCCGCGATATGCGGTTGCGCGCCCCTAATGCTGGCGTGCGTCCGCCTCTCGCATCAATTGTGAGTCATTATTTTGAAAACCTTTTCCGAACTCGGCCTTGCCGAACCGCTCCAGCGCGCCCTGACGGCGAAAAACTATGATACGCCCACGCCGATCCAGGCGCAGGCCATCCCGCCGTTGCTCGAAGGCCGCGATCTGTGCGGCATCGCGCAGACCGGCACCGGCAAGACGGCCGCCTTTGCGCTGCCTTCGCTCGACTATCTGTTCCAGAATCCCGTTTCGCGGCTGGGCAAATCCTGCCGTATGCTCGTGCTCTCGCCGACCCGCGAGCTGGCGAGCCAGATTGCCGAGAATATGCTCGGCTATGCCAAATATATGACGCTTTCGATCACGACCGTTTTCGGCGGCGTGCCGATCGGCAAGCAGAAGCGCCGGCTACAGGACGGGGTCGACGTGCTCGTCGCCACGCCCGGCCGAATGATCGATCTGATCGAACAGAAAGCGCTTCGCCTCGACGGGGTCGAGATTTTCGTTCTCGACGAAGCCGATCAGATGCTCGATCTCGGTTTCATCCATGCGCTGAAGCGTATCGAGAAGATGCTGCCGGAAGAACGGCAGAGCCTGTTCTTCTCGGCGACCATGCCCAAGAATATCGAGAATCTCGCCAAGGGCTTCCTTCATGATCCGGTCAAGGTTGCGGTCGCGCCGCAGGCGACGACTGCCGAGCGCGTCGAACAATATGCAACCTTTGTTCGCCAGAGCGAGAAGCAGGCACTGTTGACCCTCACCTTGCGCGACGAAGAGATCGAACGCGCGCTGATCTTTTCCCGCACCAAGCATGGCGCCGACAAGATCGTGCGTTTCCTTGCCGGTGCGGGCGTCCGCGCCGCCGCGATCCACGGCAACAAGAGCCAGCCGCAGCGCGAGGCCGCGATGCGCGCCTTCCGTTCCGGCGAAATGCGCTATCTTGTCGCGACCGATATCGCAGCCCGCGGGATCGATATCCCGGCGGTCAGCCATGTCTTCAACTTCGACATGCCCAATGTCGCCGAACAATATGTCCATCGTATCGGGCGGACGGCGCGTGCGGGCGCCAGCGGTATCGCCATCTCCTACGTCAACGACGCGGACGAGCGGCAATATCTGAAGGCGATCGAACGGTTGACCGGGGTTCGCCTCGAAAAGCGTGAGCTGCCGGAAGGGTTTGTCGCCAAGGCGGCGGAACTGCCCAAGGCTGCTCCGCGCAAAGCGGAAAATTCCGGCGGCAATGGCCGCGGCAGGCCCCGTCATGGAAAACCGCACGGCGGCGGTGGCGGACGCAGCGATGGTGAAAACCGCAACCGCAACAACAATAACCGGCGCAAGAATGGCGTCGGGGCACACAAGGGTTCGGTGCAGCGCCGCCAGAGCCGCTAGCCGGAACTAAACATTGTTAATCGAAGTCGCTAGCCAGGAGCCGCAATACGCGCCCTTGGCTAGTCTTCGTTATGGGCGGCCTCGAGGCGGCCCAGCCCGTCGTCCCATTTGGCGATATTGGCGCGCGCCTCCTGCACGAAGGGGGTGCGTTTGACGGCCCAGAGGAACAACCCGCTGATCAGGTTGCCGGGAAAACGCGCTGGGCGCTTGGTCTGGACGAGCAGGATGATCCGCGTCTCTTCGGTGTCGTTCCACACCTCGTGGCGATAGGTGTCGTCGAAGACGAGCGTCTTTCCCTCCTCCCAGCGAACGATGTCCTCATGCACGCGCATCCGGCAGTCGCCGACTTTCGGCACCTTCAGCCCCAGATGGCAGGTGATGAGGCCCTTGGTAACGCCCCGGTGATCGGGAATGTGCGTGCCCGGTTTCAGGATCGAGAAGAAGGCGGTGTTGAGATCGGAAATCCGCGAAACGATCTCGGCGGTTTTCGGGCAGCGCGCGAGATTGTCGGCTACCGGATAGCCATAGCCCCACAGGAAGAAAGAGCGCCACTTGCCCGCCGGCGCGATGCCCGCATGATCGGGAGAGATTTCGTCGAGCGCGGGAACGCGGTCGGGATCGGCGCCGATGGCAAGCGCCTCATCGCGGATGATTTCCCAATGGGCCTCCAATTCGGCCGTATGGGGGAAGTCCGCGGGGTCGAGCACCGGATCGTTGGGCACATGGGAACTGTTGGCGACCTTCTCGTCCACCCAGGGGCGCAGCTTCTTGCCGATATTGATGACCCAGGGCCGCGGGGGTTCGACTAATTCGGACATGCTCACTCCACCTTACCCATGCGTTCGCCGACCCGGAAGCGCCATAGGTCGAAATAATGAGAATAATGCGACTGGCGGTGCCATGCTTTTGCCCTATTCGAACGGGGCGCGTCGAGTGCCCCGAAATCAAATATCTAGTAGAATCAGCAGGGGATGCGATTATGCGAAATATCCGGATCTTGATTTGTGCGATGAGCCTGGCCTGTGCGCCGGCCGCATTGATGGCCGAGCCCGCCGATATCGGCGGCGCGCTTGCCAATCCCGATCGCACCGAAGCCGATCGCGGCGAGGACGAACAGCGGCATTCGGCAGAGGTGCTGCGCTTCTTCGGACTGGAGCAGGGCGACCGCGCTTTCGACTATCTCACCGTCGGCGGCTATTATTCCGAACTGATGGCGCGCGCGGTAGGCCCGGAAGGCATGGTCCTGGCGCACAACCCGCCGCGTTTCATCGGCGAACAGCTGCGCGCCGGGATCGAAGCGCGCGGCTATGGCACGCGGCTGGCCAATGCGGTGTCGTATGAACATGAAGTCGACGATATAGATTTCGAACCGAACAGCCTCGATTTTGCGCTGTTCGCCAATGTCTTTCACGATTTCTGGTTCCGCCTCAGCGAGGATGGGCCGCCGGTCAGCGCCGATCCCGCCGCCTTCCTGGCCGAACTTTACGAAGGCATGAGCCCGGGCGGCACGGTCGGCATCGTCGATCATGTCGGCATGGCCGATACCGATCCCGAGGAAGAGATGACACGCGCCCACCGCATCGAACCGGCGGATATCCGGTCGATGATGGAAGCCGCGGGCTTCGTGTTCGAGGGCGAGGCCGATTTCCTGCGCAATCCGCAAGACGATCATTCGCTTTCGGTTTTCGACGAAGCGATCCGCGGCCAAACCGACCGTGTCGTCTACCGGTTCCGCAAGCCGGGCGACGACAGCTAGGCCGCGTTACGCCCGGCCGCCCCTATCGAACGCCAAGGCTCTTGCCTTGAGGAGGGCTGATGTGAAATAGCTCAACGATGGTCAAGAATATCGCCATCATCGCCGGCATCGCTCTTGCGGCCTTTCTTGCCGTTATCGCGATTCCGCTCCTGATCGACACCGACGATAGCGTCGTCAGCGCACGCAGCGAGGGCGGCGAAAGCGATACGGCCGAGCGGAGCAGCTCTGGCGCGCGCGCCGATGCAAGCGACGCCGCCTCATCCAATTCCGGCCCGCGCAATCCGCGCCAGCCGGCGGCGGCGCTAGAAGCGCAGCTTCAGATCGCGGCGCAACAGGTGAATGCCGGCGGCCCGGTGGTTATCGATTCGATCACGACGATGACGTCGGCGCAGGCGCGCGGCAACCGTATCCGGTATCGCTATGAAGTGTCTCAACAGATGGCCGCGGCGCAGATCCGGCAGCTGGAAACGAATATCGGGACGATGAACCAGCAGACCATCTGCGGGCGGGCCGACGCCCGTCAGCTGATCGAGCTCGGCGGCGAAATCGAATATGCCTATTACGGCCCGTCCGGCGACCTCTGGTTCACGACACCGATCGTCGATTGCTGAGGTTGCCCAACCTTCTCATTTGCCGACGACCTAAAGCACATATTTGCTGAGATCCGTGTCGCGGGCGATGTCGGCGAGTTGCTTGTCGACATAGGCGGCGTCGATGGTCAGCGTCTCGTCGGAGGGTTCTTCGCTGCCGGCATCGAAGCTGATCTGTTCGACGAGCTTCTCCATCACCGTCTGGAGCCGCCGTGCGCCGATATTCTCGATGGCTTCGTTCACCTCCGCCGCAATTTTCGCGACGGCGGCGATCGCTTCGTCGGTGAATTCCACGGTCACCCCCTCGGTGCCGATCAGCGCGCGATATTGTTCCGGCAGGTTGGCCTTGGTCTCGGTGAGGATGCGAACGAAATCCTCCTCGGTCAGCGCGCGTAGTTCGACCCGGATCGGCAGCCGGCCCTGGAGTTCGGGCAGCATGTCGCTCGGCTTGGCAACGTGGAAAGCGCCGCTCGCGATGAACAGGATATGGTCGGTCTTCATCGGGCCGTATTTGGTGGCGACCGTCGTGCCCTCGATCAGTGGCAGCAGATCGCGCTGCACGCCTTCGCGGCTTACCGAACCGCCGCGCACGTCCGACACCGCGATCTTGTCGATCTCGTCGAGAAAGACGATCCCGTTGGCTTCCGCATTGGCGAGCGCGACGCGGGCGACATCGTCCTGGTCCAGCCGCTTTTCGGACTCTTCCTCGACGAGCTTGTCCCAGGCGTCGGCCACGCGCAGCTTGCGGCGCTTCTTCTGCTGTTGACCGAAGGCCTTCCCCATCATGTCGGAAAGATTGATCATGCCGACATTGCCGCCCATGCCGGGTATCTCCATCGGCATGTTGGGCGTGTCCTCTAGGTCGATCTCGACTTCGGTTTCGTTCATGTGATTGTCTATGATGCGCTGGCGGAAGCTTTCGCGGGTCGCCTCGCTCGCATTCTTGCCGGTCAGCGCATCGAGCAGCCGCTCCATCGCCGCTTTCGACGCGTCTTCGCGCACCGCATCGCGGCGGCGATCTTTTTCGAGCCGGATCGCATCTTCGACGAGATCGCGGGCGATCTGTTCGACATCGCGGCCGACATAGCCGACCTCGGTGAACTTGGTCGCTTCGATCTTGACGAAGGGCGCGTCGGCGAGCTTCGCCAGCCGCCGCGATATCTCGGTCTTGCCGCAACCGGTCGGCCCGATCATCAGGATGTTCTTTGGCGTCACCTCGTTGCGCAGCTCTTCGGGCAGGCGCTGGCGCCGCCAGCGATTGCGCAGCGCCACCGCAACGGCGCGCTTGGCGTCATTCTGGCCCACGATATGTTCGTCGAGTGCGGCAACGATGGCTTTGGGAGTCAGGGCGTCGATCATAGTCTTCCAGTCTTCCGGAATTTTGAGGTGCGGGTCAGCCCTTGGTGTCGAGCGTCTCGATGGTGAGCTGGTCGTTGGTGTAGACGCAGACTTCGGCAGCGATCGCCATGGCGCGGCGTGCGATCTTCTCGGCGTCTTGCTCATATTCCGTCAGCGCGCGGGCAGCGGCGAGCGCGAAGTTGCCGCCCGATCCGATTGCGGCAATACCGTCGGCGGGTTCCAGCACGTCGCCATTGCCGGTGAGGATCAGGGTCACCTCCTTGTCGGCTACCGCCATCATCGCTTCCAGGTTGCGGAGATATTTGTCGGTCCGCCAGTCCTTGGCGAGCTCGACAGCGGCGCGCATCAGCTGGCCGTTATGGCGTTCGAGCTTGGTTTCGAGCCGTTCGAAAAGGGTGAAGGCATCGGCGGTCGCGCCCGCGAAGCCGCCGATAACGCTGCCGTCGCCGAGGCGGCGAACCTTCTTCGCGTTGGGCTTCATGACAGTCTGGCCCATCGTAACCTGGCCGTCGCCGGCGATCACGACCTTGTCCTTGTCGCGGACGGCCAGAATGGTGGTTCCGTGCCACGTAATGCTGCTTTTTTCTTCGCTCATGAGACCGGATATATGCCCGCTTCGCCGCGCCGCAACCACAGACTCTGGTAAGGTTTCGGAAACCATTTCTCGCTACCACCAATTCACGAATGGAGGGGTGTTTTCGGAATGCGGCTTATCGACGATCCCAAAGTGGCCGAGCTTGTAAGCGAAGTCACTGATTTTGCTGTATTTTCTCTCGACCTCGAAGGCGTTTGCCGCGCGTGGGAACCGATGTCCCGCAACTATCGGCATACGCCCATAGAAAATCTGATCGGCGTATCGCTGGACAAATATATTCCGCGCGAGGAACGCGAAGCCGGGTCGTATGAAAAGCTCCTGGCGCGCGCGCGGAAGCACGGCGTCGCCGAGAACGAAGGCTGGCGGCGGCGCTGGGACGGCATTTATTCCTGGATGCGAATTCGCATCGCCAAGCAGCTCGGCGCCAATGGCGAGCATATCGGCTATCTCGGTGTCGTCAACGACGCCTCGCGGCAGCGCGATGCGGCACGCGAAGCCAATTCGAACGACGAGGCGTTTCGCGCCATGGTGCATGGCATCCGGGGTCATGCGATCTACATGCTCGATACCATGGGCCGGATCAGCAACTGGAATGCCGGCGCAGAGCAGATCAAGGGCTATACGGCCGAAGAAGCGATCGGCCGACACTTCTCCATTTTCTATACCGAAGAGGATATGGGCCGGAATCTGCCGCAACAGGCGCTGGAACAGGCGCGCGTAGCGGGCCGGTTCCGCGACGAGGGTTGGCGGGTGCGCAAGGATGGCACGCGCTTTCGCGCCGAAGTGAATATCCATGCTGTCCATGACGACGAAAAGCGCGTGATCGGCTTCGGTAAGGTCACCCGCGACATCTCCGAACAATATGAAGCGCAGCAGGATCTGATGAAGACCCAGCAGGCGCTCGACCAATCGGAAAAACTGCGTTCGCTGGGCGAACTGACCGGCGGCATCGCGCACGATTTCAACAATCTGCTGACCGTCGTTCGTGGGTCTGCCGAGCTGCTTCGCAGCAAGACGCTGCCGCCGGAAAAGCGCGATCGCCATGTCGAAGCGATTGTCGAGACCGCCGACCGCGCTGCCGAATTGACCAGCCAGCTGCTGTCTTTCGCTCGCCAGCAGCCGCTGCAGCCCAAGCAGATCGATTTCAATGCGCTGATTTCCGGGATGACGGCGCTGCTCAAGCGTTCGCTTGGCGGTGGTGTCAGCATCCTCAACACCCCCGGATCGAACCTGTGGAATGTGAAGGCCGACCCGACCCAGCTTGAAAACCTGATCCTCAACGCTGCGATCAATGCGCGCGATGCGATGGGCGGATCGGGCGCGCTCACGCTGACAACGGCCAATGTCCGCGGCGAGCATGGCGAAGAGGTTTGCCTGTCGATATCCGATACCGGTTGCGGCATGTCGCCGGACGTCATTGCGCGCGCCTTTGAACCCTTCTTCACGACCAAGGGGCCGGGCAAGGGCACCGGTCTCGGCCTCTCGCAAGCCTATGGCTTTGCCGCGCAGTCGGGCGGTCGGCTCGAGATTGCGAGCGAAGTCGGTCGTGGGACCACGCTAAGCCTTTACTTGCCGCGCGCCGCAGGCGCCAAAGACACCGGCAGTCTGGCCAAAATCGATAGCGCCGATGCAGACTTGCCGAGCGGCACGCGCATCCTGCTTGTCGAAGACAGCCGGACGGTCGCGATTTTCGCCCAGTCGCTGCTCGAAGACATGGGCTGTGAGGTCGTGCACGCCAAGAACGCCGAAGAGGCGCTGCTGGCGCTCGACCACGGCCCGGAAAGCTTCGACATCATCTTTTCCGACATCGTCATGCCGGGGTTGAGCGGCCTCGATCTTGCGGCGAAGGTCCGCAGCCAGAAGCCGACGCTGCCGATCCTGCTCGCCACCGGCTATAGCGAGGCGGCGGCGCGCGGCGAAGGCGGCGAATTCCCGATCCTGCCCAAGCCCTATAAGCGCGAAACGCTGTCCGAGATGCTGGGCAAGACGATGAGCGCCTTTCGCCAGGCAGCTTAGCGAAACGGCGAGGCAGCTAGCGAAACGGAGGGTGTGCCGGCCTAGCGGTCGATGCCCTTGATCTTTCCCCATTGGCGGGCCGCCGTATAACCGAGATAGCCGGTGCCGAAGAGCGCATAGAGCGGTTCGGGAATCCCTTGCAGATAGGCGTTCATGCCCGCGGCGATATTCTGCGCGGCTTCGGGCCGGAAAGCCGCGATCAGGCCCATCGGCAGCGCCCAGAGCAGCAGCACGTACATCACGTAGAGGAAGCTCGGCCGCGCCCGGCTGGTCCAGGGGTCGGCGGATTGCGCTTCGGCGACGATCGCGGAAAGCTGGGCGCGAATGCTTTCGGCGGCCTGGGTTCCCTCGAGCTTGAGCAGTTCCAGCTTGGCCCGGTCGCGTGCTTCGCGATCGGGCAGGATACGGTCGATAACCGTGGACAGCGGGCCGAGCAGGCCGGTGAGGATGGACATGGCAATTCTCCTTGGCGAATCGGAAGTCCATAAAATAACCGATATGGTTATCTGTAGGACAGCGAAATCGCCAAGGCGGGATGGGTGGCTGGATGCGGGATTCATCAGGAGCGGCGCCCGCTCGCTATCGCTCGGGGAGTTTTCGCGGGAAATGCGCGCCGCGCATCTCCTCTTTTGCGTAAGCTGGTCGGGGCGACTGGATTCGAACCAGCGACCTCCACACCCCCAGTATGATGCGCTACCGGACTGCGCTACGCCCCGACCAAGGGCGGGCATTTAGCGGCAGTCGCGGCGGCATGCAACCATCGCTGAACCGAATCGACAGGCCTAGTCGCCCAGCAGCTTCGCCTTTTCCTCGGCTTCATAGCTTTTCAGGCTCGCACCAAGGATTGTCGCGCCGCCCATGGCGGCGTTGAATTCGGCCATATGGTCGCTGGCCGCATGGGCATCGAGCGCGCCCTGGCTTTCCCAGCGCTCGGCGATCCGCAAGGTGTCCGGCTCTTCCATGGCGCGCGAGAAGCAATAGCTCAGACAGCCGTTTTCGGCGCGCGTCTGCTCCATCATCCACAGCGCCTTTTCGTGCAGCCGGTCGATTTCCCCCGGCGCCAGTTTCACCCATCCTTCGACGATAATCATGACTATTTCCTCTCCCTCCTTTTTGCCGCTTGCCTAGCGTTGCGGTGCCCGGATGCAAATAAATTGCAGTCCGATGGTTGGTAGTTGCGCGAAACGCACCATAGATGATAGACGCGCGCCACGTTCCGAGGGCGCATTCGTGCAATGGCCCCGTCTCCAGATTACAGGTTATTCGATCCATGTCCGCTACGCCCGTTCTCGCCGCCGCCGCTCCGTCCGGGGGTGCCGGTATCCTCTTCCAGGTCGCACCGCTGGTCCTGATCTTCGTGATCTTCTGGTTCCTGCTCATCCGTCCGCAGCAAAAACGCGCGAAGGAACATCGCGACATGATCCTCGCCGTGAAGAAGGGCGACAAGGTCGTCACCGGCGGCGGATTGCTCGGCAAGGTGACCAAGGTCGGCGACGACGAGGTCGAGATCGATCTGGGCGGCGGACAGAAAGTGACCGCGCTCAAAGCGACGCTTTCGGACGTTCGCGATCCCCATGCCGCCCGCGCGGCCAACGACTAGCGCGCGCCGCAATCCATGCTCAACGATTTTCCGCCCTGGAAGGTGTGGCTGCTGACGGCGCTGCTCGTGGTCGGCGTGCTGCTCTCGATCCCCACCTTCCTGACGCCCGCGCAGCGCGAACTGATTCCCGATTTCCTGCCGCAGCCGTCGGTTAATCTCGGGCTCGATCTGTCGGGCGGCGTCCATATCCTTCTCGAAGCCGAGACCGAGGAGTTCGCGGCCACCCGGCTCCAGTCGATGGCGGACCGGATCGAGGACGCGATGAACCGCGACGATCCGCGCATCGCGATCGGCGATATCTCGCGCAGCGGCGGCCGGGTCGCCTTTACCGTGCGCGACGAGGCGCAGCTCGACGGCGCGATGGAGCGCGTGCGCGAGCTGACCCAGCCGGTCGGCTTTACCGGCGAGCGCGATTACAGCGTTGAAAATGTCGATTCCCTGCGGATCGTCGTCACGCCGACCCAAGCCGGGTTCGACGCGGCGGTCGATACCGCGGTGTCGACCGCAACCGAGGTGGTTCGCACCCGGATCGACGAACTGGGCACCCGCGAGCCGACGATCATTCGCCAGGGATCGGACCGTATCGTTGTGCAGGTGCCCGGGCTCGACAGCCCGGAATCGCTGATGAGCCTGATCGGCCGTACGGCGAGCCTCGAGTTCCGCCTGGTCAATTACAATGCCGATCCGCTCGCCAGCCAGACCTGCGAGGCGCCGATCGGCAGCGAAGCGATTCCCTGGGCCGAACAGACCGGCTATCAGGGCTGCGTCATCGTCCAGCGGCGCGTGATGGTTTCGGGCGATCAGCTTGAAAACGCCCAGCAAGGTTTCGATTCCCAGACCAACCAGGTGACGGTGAACCTGACCTTCGATGGGCCGGGCGGCCGGGCCTTCGGCCGGGTGACCCAGGAAAATGTCGGCCGGCCTTTCGCCATCATCCTCGACGGCGAGGCGCTTTCGGCGCCCAACATCAACGAGCCGATCCTTGGCGGCAGTGCGCAGATCACGGGCGGTTTCAGCGTGCAGAGCGCCAACGAACTGGCGATTGCGTTGCGGTCGGGACGGCTGCCGGTGCAGCTGACGGTGATCGAGAATCGCACGGTCGGGCCCGAACTCGGCGCGGACTCGATCGAGATGGGCGCGCTTGCGGGCCTGATCGCGACGGTTGCCGTGATCGCCTTCATGATCGTCACCTATGGGCGTTTTGGCGTCTATGCCAATATCGCGCTGGCGCTGAACCTGTTCCTGATCCTTGCGATCATGGCGATGCTCGATGCGACGCTCACATTGCCGGGTATTGCCGGATTCATCCTTACCGTCGGCGTTGCGGTCGATGCCAATGTGCTGATCAACGAACGTATACGCGAAGAGCAGAGACGCGGGCGCAAGATCGTCGATGCGGTCGAAACCGGTTACAAGGAAGCGAGCCGGGCGATCTTCGACGCCAATATCACCAATGTCATCGGCGGTGCGCTGATGTTTTCCTTCGGCTCCGGTCCGGTGCGCGGCTTTGCCGTCGTGCTCGTCATCGGCGTCATCACCTCGGTCTTCACCGCGGTTACGGTGACGCGGATGATGGTCGCGGTCTGGCTCAAGAGTAAGCGTCCGAAGGAGCTTGTGATCTGATGCGCCTCCTCAAACTCGTTCCCGACACGACGAACATCCAGTTCCTCAAATGGCGGAACCTGGCCCTGATCCTGTCGACGGTGCTGACGATCGCGGCGATCACGCTCACCATGACGCGCGGCCTGAATTTCGGCGTCGATTTCGCCGGCGGCCAGATGATCCAGGTGACCTTCACCCAGGACGAAACGGCGCCGGTCGAAGGGCTGCGCGAGGAAATCGGACAGCTCGGCATCGGCGATGTCTCGATCCAGCGCTTCGGCGAACCCAACCAGGTCTCGATCCGGTTGCGCGAAACCGAAAGCGAAGGCGAAGACGGCGGCACGGCCAATTCGGTGTCCGAACAGATTACCGAGATGATCACGGCCGAATATGAAGGCTCAAGGATCGATTCGGTCGATGCGGTGTCCGGCAAGGTCTCGAACGAGCTATTCCGGGCCGGCGCTACCGCGCTCATTCTCGCGATGGTCGCCATTGCGCTTTATATCTGGCTGCGTTTCGAATGGCAGTTCGGTGTCGGCGCCCTGTTCGCGCTGTTCCACGATGTGGCGCTGACCTTCGGATTCTTCGCGCTGACCCAGCTCGAATTCAATCTCAACATCGTCGCGGCGCTGCTGACGATCATCGGCTATTCGCTGAACGACACGATCGTCGTCTATGACCGTATCCGCGAAAATCTGCGCAAATATCGCAAGATGGAGATCGTTCCGCTGCTCGATCTGTCGGTCAACGAAACCCTCGCGCGTACCGTGATGACCAGCTTGACGACGATGATCGCGCTCGTCGTGCTGCTGATTTTCGGCCCGCCGGTGCTGTTCGGCTTCACCGCCGCGATGCTGCTCGGCATTTTTATCGGTACCTATAGCTCGGTCTATATGGCCGCGCCGATCCTGATCTGGCTGAAGGTCGGACCCGACAGCTTCGTGCCGGTCGAAACCGGCGGCGAACGTCCCGATCACCAGGAGGGTTATACCCGCTAATGGTTTCGCTGAACCGCGAAGCCGAGGGGGCGGGGCCGGTCGTGAACGGTTTCGCCGGCACCGGATTTCGTGTTGGCGACGAGGTGTTCGAGCGGGGCCTGTGGCTGACACCGCAATGGGCGCGCGGCTGGGATACGGACGGGCTCGAGGTCGCGGCGCTTGAGCCGCTCTTCGCGATCGATCCGCTCCCCGAATTTCTGTTGCTCGGCACCGGCGATACGCTTGTCCGGCCCGATCCCGATTTCGTCGCCGCGGTCGAGGCGCGCAATATCGGCGTCGAGGCGATGGATAGCCGCGCGGCAGCGCGCAGCTGGGGGCTGCTGAGAAGCGAAGGGCGCTGGATCGTGGCGGCGCTAATGCCGCTCGGCTAGCCGCGAAAGATGCGCGAACAGCTGCGCGCTGTTCCGTTCCCAGGAAAAACGATCGACGGTTGCGGCGACGGCCGGCTGTGCCGGCGGGTCGGCGAGCAGCGCGTTCACGGCATCGGCAATGGCGCCGGGATCGCGCGCGACGACGGCGCCCGCTTCGGGCCGGTCCATAACCTCGCGCGCGCCGCCCGCATCGCTGATAACGATCGGCGTACCCGATGCCAGCGCCTCGACCCAGGCATTGGCCAGGCCCTCGGACACGGAGGGCAGCACCATCACATCGGCGGCGGCAATCAGGGCGGCGACGCGCTCATGCGGGAGCGCGCCGGGCATATCGACGCGGCTGGCGAGGTCGCGCTTCAGGGCGCGCCGTTCGAGCACCCCGCGATCAGGGCCTTCGCCCGCGAGAAAAAGCGTCGCACCCGGGATGCGCGGCAGCGCGTCGAGCACCAGCCGCTGCCCCTTGCGTTCCATCAGCGCGCCCACGGTCACGATCAGTGGCCCCGAAATACCGAGTTCGGCCTTGGCCGCGTCCCGGTCGACCGGCGCAAAGCGCGTACGGTCGATGCCGGTATAATGCACCGCGATCTTCTCTTCTGCCATGCCAAGCGCGGCCATATCCGCCTTCAGCGCTTCGCTGACGGCAAGCAGGCCGCCGGCCTTGTCTGCCGCGGCAAGTATCTGTGCCCGGCATCCGGATTGCTGCGCCCAATGATGGATATCGTTGCCGCGCGCTTTTACCGAAAAGGGCACGTCCAGCGCCACGGCCAGCCGCATCGCCGCCGGCCCGTCGGGATAAAAGAATTCGGCATCGATGACGTCGAAGGGAAAGCGCTCGCGGATCGTTTGCAGCACGGGCAGCAACGCCTTCGCCATGCGCGCCGGCGAGAAACGACCGCCGATACGCGGCACCAGCGAAAAACGCGGGCGGTGAACGATCATGTCCTTCCAGATGTCCTGTTCGGGAACCGACGCAAATCGACGGTATCGGGCATGGCGCGAGAGCGGCCAGGGCGGAATGCCGATCGGCGCGACGACCTCCAGCTCGACATCGGGCCGGGCGGCAAGGCCCATGGTCTGGCGTTCCACGAAATTGCCGAAGGTCGGCCGCGTGGCATCGGGAAACAGGGTCGACAGGGTCAGCACGCGGAGCATCGCGCAGGGCTATAGCCGAACTTGGCCTATTCGGAACCCTGCCGGATTCACGTCCTGCCCATTTGGCTGGACGGTGATCTCCTCTCTTGGCGGCGGCATCGCGCTGCGCTAGAGGCTTGGCTTATGCGTATCCAGTCCCGCCCCGCGGCGCTTCTCCTTGTCGCCGCCGCAGCTCTTCCGCTCGCTTCGTGCGCCGGTCCGAGCGCCCAGACCCGTGCTGACACTCGCTATGTCGCGAGCGACGTCAACACGCTCTACAATCTTGCCAAGGACCGGCTCGACCGGAACCAATATGGGCTCGCCGCGGCGATCTTTTCGGAGGTCGAGCGCCAGCATCCCTATTCGCCCTGGGCGCGGCGGGCGCAGTTGATGGCGGCCTATGCTTTTTACGAGGCCGGCGAATTCAGCGATTCGATTTCCGCCTCGCAGCGTTTTCTGTCGATCCATCCGGGCAACCGGGACGCGCCCTACGCCTATTATCTGATCGCGATGTGCTATTACGACCAGATATCCGATATCACGCGCGACCAGTCGGTAACGCGTCAGGCGCAGACGGCGCTCAACGAAGTTGTCCGCCGTTATCCGCAAAGCGTCTATGCCGCCGATTCGCGCCTGAAACTCGATCTTGTCAACGATCACCTGGCCGGCAAGGAAATGGAAATCGGCCGCTTCTACCAGCGCCGTCGCCAGTGGCTCGCCGCGACGATCCGCTTCCGCACGGTGGTCGACGATTTCGACACGACGACACACGCGCCGGAGGCTCTGATGCGGCTCACCGAAAGCTATCTCGCGCTCGGCCTTGTCGAGGAGGCGCGCCGCTCGGCGGCCGTGCTCGCGCACAATTACCCCGGAACCCGCTGGTATCGCCACGCTTATGAGCTGATGCAGGAATATGGCGGCCCCGCTGCTCCCAGCGCCGATTAACAGCGCGGCGGTCCGGGCGCTGTCCCCGGCGGCTATTTACGCTAAAAGCCGGTTCATGCTGACCGGCCTTTCCATCCGCGATGTCGTGCTGATCGAGGCGCTCGACCTGCGTTTCGAGGCTGGGCTCGGTGCGCTGACCGGGGAGACCGGCGCGGGCAAATCGATCCTGCTCGATGCGCTGGGCCTGGCGCTCGGCGTGCGCGCCGATAGCGGGCTGGTGCGGCAGGGCGCCGAACGCGCCGTCGTCAGCGCAACCTTCGATCTGCCGCCGAGCCACTCCGTCGGGCGCCTGCTCGTGGAGAGCGGACTCGATATCGAACCGGGCGAACCGCTCATCGTCCGCCGCATCGTCAAGGCCGATGGCGGGAGCCGGGCGAGCGTCAACGACCAGCCGGTCTCCGCGGCGCTGCTGCGCGAGATCGGCGGATTGCTCGTCGAGGTGCACGGCCAGCACGACGATCGCGGGCTCCTCAATCCCAGGGGGCATCGTGCGCTGCTCGACATTTTCGGGGCGATCGATCTCAAACCGCTGGCCGGGTGCTGGGCCCAATGGCGGGCGGCCGAAGAGGCGCTGGCGGAAGCGCGCGCGGAGGTCGAGGAAGCCGAGCGCGACCGCGAATTTCTCGCCCATGCCGTGAAGGAGCTGCAATCGCTGGCGCCCCAGCCGGGCGAGGAAGCCGAACTCGCCCAAGCGCGCGCGACGATGCAGAAGGGCGACCGGATTTCGGGCGATCTGAGCGAAATCGGCGAATTGCTCGATGGATCGGATGGCGGGCTCGCCAAGCTGCGTCAGGCCGCGCGCCGCGCCGACCGCATCGCCGGCGAGCATGATCTCCTTGGCGAAGCGCTGAAGGCGCTGGATCAGGCGATCATCGAAGCCGATCTCGCCGAGGAGAAGCTCGCCGAGGCGGCGCATATCCTCGCCTACGATCCCCAGCGGCTGGAAGATGCCGAGACCCGGCTGTTCGATATCCGCGCGCTGGCCCGCAAACACCGGGTCGATCCCGAAGCGCTGCCGCAACTTGCCGAGGATATGGCCGAGAAGCTCGACCGGATCGAAGCGGGCGGCGCGCATCTCGCCAAGCTGGAGGCCGATGTCGCGGCGAAGCGCGAAGCTTATGGAGCGGCGGCGGAAACCGTAAGCAAGGCGCGCGCTGCCGCCGCGAAAAAACTCGACAAGGCGGTCGCCGCCGAACTCGCGCCGCTCAAGCTCGATGCCGCGCGGTTCCGCACCGCCGTCGATACGCTGGACGAGGCGCAATGGACGGCGGAAGGGCGGGACCGCGTCGCCTTCGAAATCTCCACCAATCCCGGCGCGCCCTTCGGCCCGCTGGCGAAAATCGCGAGCGGCGGCGAACTTTCGCGCTTCATTCTCGCGCTGAAGGTCGCGCTCGCCGAACAGGGCGGCGCGGCAACGATGATCTTCGACGAGATCGACCGCGGCGTCGGCGGCGCCGTGGCGAGCGCTATCGGCGACCGGCTGTCGCGGCTGGCGGAAGGCGCGCAGCTCCTTGTCGTCACCCACTCGCCCCAGGTCGCCGCCCGCGCCGGCCATCAATGGCAGATCGCCAAAAGCTCCGACGGCCTCGTCACCCGCACCGGCGTCCAGCGCCTCGACGATGCCGAGCGCCGCGAGGAAATCGCCCGTATGCTCTCGGGCGCCGCGATCACCGACGAGGCACGCGCGCAGGCGGAGCGGCTGCTGGAGGGGGCGTGATGCATGCCCGTCGCACGATATTGAAAGGCGCGGGCGCATTCGCCGTCGCGCTGGGACTGGGTTTGGAGGTGAAGGCGATGGAAGAAGTCACGCTATACGGTCTGATCGGCCAGATGCTGGCGCAGCCGGGGCAGCGGGATGCGCTGCTCGCGATCCTTGCCGAGGGGACGGCCGATATGCCCGGCTGCCTCTCCTATGTGATCGCCGAGGATCGCGAGGATGAAGACGCGCTCTGGATCACCGAGATTTGGGAGAGCGAGGAAAGCCACGCCGCCTCGCTTCAGCTTCCCGCCGTGCAGGACGCGATTGCGCGGGGCCGTCCGCTGATCGCCGGCTTCGGCCATCGCTTCGAAACGACGCCGGTGGCGGGGTATCCGGGCAGCTGATCTGGAAAAAATCCTGTCCTATTCGGGCCGTCACTGGCAACACAGGGCGTGATGACGGACGGTAGCATGACAACGATCTTCTCTCTTTTTTGCTCTCTCCATATGCGCGACCTTCGTGACGTTTCGAAAGGCGCGCGATGAGCGGGGCGGAGATCAGCGAAGCCGATGCCGCCAACGAATTGATGCGGCTGGCGAAGCAGATCGCCAAGCACAACCGGCTCTATCATGCCGAAGACGCGCCGGAGATCTCGGATGCGGATTATGACGCGCTGATCCGCCGCAATGCCGAGCTGGAAGAGCGGTTCCCGCATCTGGTGCGCGAGGACAGCCCGTCGAAACAGGTCGGCGCGGAGATCGAGCATTCGCCGCTTTCCAAGGTTGCGCACGAGCAGCGGCTCTATTCGCTCGACAATGGTTTTTCGGACGAGGATATCGCCGAATTCCTCGCCCGCATCCGCCGCTATCTCAATCTCGCCGAGGATGAAGCCGTTGCGCTGACCGCCGAGGACAAGGTCGACGGGCTCTCCCTCTCGGTCCGCTATGAAGGCGGCAAGCTGGTGCAGGCGGCGACGCGCGGCGACGGGCAGGTCGGCGAGGATGTGACGGCCAATGCGCGGACGATTGCGGACATTCCGCGGGAACTGCCGAAGGGCGCGCCGGAAATCTTCGAGGTGCGCGGCGAAGTGTATATGTCCAAGGCGGCCTTTGCGGCGCTCAACGAACGGCAGGCGGAGGCGGACGAGAAGATCTACGCTAATCCGCGCAATGCCGCCGCCGGTTCGCTGCGCCAGCTTGACGCGGAAATCACGCGCAGCCGCGCCTTGAGTTTTCTCGCTCATGGCTGGGGCGTGGCGAGCGCCGTGCCGGGCGAAACGCAGACAGCAGTGATGCGCGCCATCGAAGGCTGGGGCTTTCCGGTGTCCGAACATCTGAAGCGTTTCGAGGCGCTGGAACCGATACTGGATCACTATCGCGCCATCGAACGCCAGCGCGCGGACATGGCCTATGATATCGACGGCGTCGTCTACAAGGTGGACCGGCTCGACTGGCAGGCGCGGCTGGGCTTTGTCGCCAAGGCGCCGCGCTGGGCACTGGCGCACAAATTCCCGGCGGAGCGGGCCGAGACAATTTTGGAGGCCATCGATATCCAGGTCGGCCGCACGGGCAAGCTGACGCCTGTGGGGCGGCTGGTGCCGGTGACGGTGGGGGGCGTGGTTGTCTCCAACGTAACGCTGCACAATCGCGACGAGATCGAGCGGCTCGGCGTAAGGCCCGGCGACCGGATCGTCGTCCAGCGCGCGGGCGATGTGATCCCGCAGGTCGTCGAGAATCTGACGCGCGATGCGAAGCGCGATCCCTATCTCTTTCCCGATCATTGCCCGCGCTGCCATTCGGAGGCCGTGGCCGAGGAAGGCGAGGTCGATGTCCGCTGCACGGGCGGACTGATTTGTCCGGCCCAGCGCGTCCAGCGGCTCATTCATTTCGTCGGCCGCACGGCGATGGATATCGACGGGCTCGGCGAAAAGAGCATCCGCGAATTTTTCGATCTCGGCTGGCTCGAAAGCCCGGCGGATATCTTCCGCCTGCGCGAGAAGCGCGAGGAACTGATCGCGCGCGATGGCTGGCAGGAAAAATCGGTCGACAGCCTCTTTGCCGCGATCGAAGCGAAGCGGCAGCCGGATGCCGCGCGCTTGCTGTTCGGCCTCGGTATCCGCCAGATCGGCGCGGTAACGGCGCGCGATCTGCTGAGAGGGCTGGGTGACATTCGCCGCCTGCCGGCCAAGGCTGCGGAAATTCAGGCCTATCGCGAAGAAAATCCGCGCGGTGACGAGGAATCGGTCGGCAAGTTCAACGCGCGCATGGCCGAGGCGATCAAGCGGATCCTCGAAGTGCGGACCGACGGCATCGGCACGGCGGCGGGCTATGCGCTGGCCGATTTTTTCCATGAAGAACATAATCGCGATGTCTGGAACGACCTGATCGGGGCGGAGCCGGGCAAGGGCGTGGTCGATCCGCCGCTCTATGTCGTCGAGACGACCGAAAGCCCGGTATCGGGCAAGACGGTGGTGTTCACCGGCAAGCTCGAAACGATGAGCCGCGATGAGGCCAAGGCGCAGGCCGAGCGGTTGGGCGCCAAGGCGGCGGGCTCGGTAAGCGCCAAGACGGATCTGCTGGTGGCCGGGCCGGGCGCGGGATCGAAGCTGAAAAAAGCCGCCGAACTCGGCATCGAGGTGATCGACGAAGCGGGCTGGGCGGAGATCGTCGCGGCGGCGGCGGAGTGAGCGATCATCCTCCCCTGCGTCATTCCCGCGAAAGCGGGAATGACGCAGGGGAGGGGAGCGGCCAGGGGCGAAAAGCCTGTCCTATTCGCCCCCGTCTCTGATAGTATCGCTTCATGGCAAATCTGGATGCCTTTATCGCGCGTTTCGGACGATCGGGTTCCCCGCTTTTACCCCCGCTCCTGTGTCAACCAGTGTCAACCGCGTGTGACCTTAGCCAGCGCATCACGCCGAAGTTGAACGGCGTCCAGGCACCCATGCGCACGCCTGCATCGCGCAGCACCGATCCGGTCCATTCGTTGCAGGTGGCGAGGGCATTGTAGCGGCCATGGGCCGCGTAGAAGATATCCGCCGCGCCATAGCCCGCAATGGCTTGCGACTGCCCATCGTCGTCGAGCGCAAAGCGGGAGCGGATCGCGGCGGCGATGCGGCGATATTGGCCGGGCGTCACGCGGATCGGGCGGAGATCGTCGGCCACCCGCGGCGTGCCGATATGGTCGACATGGAGCAGGGTGCCCTCGCTGCCGAACAGCGCGGCAAGCGCCGTCGAGGCCTTGAGATTGCTCCAGCTCGGCGTTTCGAGGTAGAAGGCGCGGTCGCCCCAGCCGAACAGCAGGTGATCGCTGGCATAACGCGGATCGCCGAGATGCTCGGGGCGGACGAGATCGCTCCAGTCGGCGATGGCGTTCTGGCGCGGGAGGACCAGGCCGGTATGGATGCCATTGTCGTGGACGTAGAGCAGGATGCCGGTGTCGGGCTCCTCCCAATCGGCGTTCACCGGGACGAGCGACCCGCCGATCCCGGCGAGAATATAGAGGCCGATAATCGCGCCGAGCAGCAGGAGCGTGCGGGTTATCGCTGTTCGCAGCAGCTTCATCGCATATCCATCGTTCCGGGGGTGGTCCTTAATTCGTCCTTAGCGCCCTTTGCTGCTATATCGGGCGCATGAACGAAGAAAGCCACGTACTGGAAAAGCCGCCCGAAGGCGCGAGCGCCGACTGGACGATTTCGCAGGATTGGGGAGCCTATTCGGCGGAAGAGCACGAAACCTGGGATATCCTGTTCGAACGCCAGGCGAAGCAGTTGCCGGGCCGGGCGAGCGAAGCCTTTCTTGCCGGGGTCGATGTGCTCAAGCTTTCGAAACCCGGCATCCCCGATTTCGAGGAATTGTCCGAACGGCTGATGAAGCTCACCGGCTGGCAGGTCGTCGCCGTGCCCGGGCTCGTCCCTGACGACGTGTTTTTCGATCATCTCGCCAATCGCCGTTTCGTCGCGGGTAATTTCATCCGCAAGCGCAAGCAGCTCGATTATCTGCAGGAGCCGGACGTTTTTCACGACGTGTTCGGCCATGTCCCGATGCTCGCGAACCCGGTATTCGGCGATTATATGGAAGCTTATGGCCGGGGCGGCTTGCGCGCGCTCGAATATAACAGCCTCGATCATCTCGCCCGGCTCTATTGGTATACCGTCGAATTCGGGCTGATCGAGGAGGCGGGCGATTTGCGGATCTACGGATCGGGTATCGTCTCCAGCCATGGCGAGAGCGTCTTCGCGCTCGACGACCCGAGCCCCAACCGGATCTCCTTCGACATGAAGCGCGTGATGCGCACCAACTACCGGATCGACGATTTCCAGCAGGTCTATTTCGTCATTCCCTCGTTCGAGGAATTGCTGCGGCTGACGGTCGAAACCGATTTCGCGCCGCTTTATGCCGAGCTGGAAACCGCGTCCGATTTCGGCCCCGCCGATATCGCGGAGGACGACATTGTACTCACGCGCGGGACGCAGGCTTACGCCCGCGAACGCGCCGCCGCTTCTCCAGCCTGAGGATCGTCCATACGTCACGGTCTATCCGCTCGGCGAGGCGGAAGCGCTGCCGGCGATAGCCGCTCGCGACCGTATCGGCCTGATGGCTGAGCAGCCCGGCCAGCACCATTGTCCCGCCCTCGCGAGTCGCATGGGCGAAGGCCGGGGCCAGATCGATCAACGGCTTGGCGAGGATATTGGCGATCAGCAGATCATAGGGCGCCCGCGCCCGCAGCCGCCGGTGGACGAGCCCCGCGGCGACCACCAGTTCGAGCCGCCCCGGTCCGGTGCCGAGGGGAATCGCGTTGATCGCCGCATTCTCCTGCGCGATCTCGATAGCCAGCGGATCGATGTCCGAGGCGATCATCCGCGCCTGCGGCCAGAGCGCCATTGCCCCGAAGGCGAGCAGCCCCGTGCCCGTGCCGATATCGGCGATATCGCGATAGCGCCGCCCGGCCGATTTCAGCCGGTCGATCATCGCCAGGCAGCCGGCGGTGGTTTCGTGCTGGCCGGTTCCGAAGGCGCGGCTGGCATCGATTTCGAAGGCGATGGCGCCGTCCGGAACGGCATCGGCATGGCGGGGCGTATAGACGAACAAGCGGCCCTCGCGGATCGGCTCTAGATCCTGCTGGCTGATCGTGACCCAGTCCTGCTCTTCAAGTTTCTCGACCACGGGTTTCGATCGCGCCGCGCTCGGCACAAGCCGCCGCGTCATGGCGATGGTGTCGGCCGACGGCTCTTCCTCGAAATAGACGTCGAGCCGCCATTCGTCCGGCTTCGTCGCGTCGATCTCGCTGGTCATCAGCACCGGCACGGGTTCGAGCAGCGCGAGCGGCGTGATGTCGTCTTTCAGGATTTCCGCCTCGGCGCGCGTGCAGGGCAGGGTAAGTTTCCAGCTATCGGACAAAACTCGCCCCGTTCACATCAAGGACGGCGCCGGTCATCGAAGGCGGGGCGTCCAGCGCGCAGAAGCGGATCGTCTCGGCGACTTCTTCCGGGGTCGCCACACGGCCCAGAGGGATGTCGCGCAGCAGCTGCTCTCCACCCCGGCTTTCCAGATAATCCTCGGCCATGCCGGTCATCGTGAAGCCCGGGCAGATGGTGAAGGCGAGGATGTTCTGGGCGGCATAGCCGCGCGCGATTGTCTTGGTCAGCGCGACCATGCCGCCTTTGGACGCCGCATAGTGCCAGTGATCGGGGCTGTCCCCGCGATAGGCGGCGCGGCTCGCGACATTGATGATGCGGCCGCCGCCGATTTCCCGGAAATGTCGGACGGCAAGGCGGCAAAGCTCCGCAGACGCCGTCAGGTTGATCCGCATGGTCCGCTCGAAATCGGCCAGCCATGCTTCGTCGGCTTGATCGATCGAAGACGCCTCGAACACCCCGGCATTGTTGATCAGGACGTCGATCCGTCCGCCGAGCAGATCGAGCGCCCGGCCCCATGTTTCGGCGGCGGCGCCGCGCTTGTTGAAATCGCTGGCGATGGCGATACCGGGTTCGGTCGCGGTCGCGGTCGCGGTCGCGGTCGCATGGCAGGCGAGCGTGGCGCCCGCCGTCTGCAGCGCCGACGCCGCAGCCTTACCGATGCCGCGGCGCGCGCCGGTGATCAGGATATGGGGTGAATGCGTTTCGCTCATCCCCCCAGCCTAGGCGGGGCGGATGCCGAACGAAAGCCGCTAAGCGGCGGCGAAGTGTTTGACGAACTCGCCGGCGGCTTCGTGGAGTTTGCGGAGGTGTCCATCGACTTCGCGGAAGCCGCTCGAAACCTTGCTGATGTCGGCCGACACGCTTTCGCTGTCCTCGCGGATCGCGGCGATCGTGCCGGACATGGAGTCTGCGGCGAGCGCGGTTTCGTCGACGGCGGCGGTGATCGTCGTCACCGTCTGCGCCTGATGCTCCATCGCCGAACGGATGCGCGTCGCGGAGGCCTGAACTTCGGACACCGTCTCGCGGATCGATTCATTGGTCTCGACCGTCTGGGTCGTTGCCGCCTGGATCGCGGCGATCTTGTTGGCGATGTCGTCGGTGGCCTGCGCGGTCTGGTTGGCCAGCGTCTTCACTTCCTGCGCGACGACTGCGAAACCGCGGCCGGCATCGCCGGCGCGGGCGGCCTCGATGGTCGCGTTGAGCGCCAGCAGGTTGGTCTGGCCGGCAACGTCGCGGATCAGGCCGAGGATCGATTCAATCGAAATCGTGTGTTCGGACAGCGCTTCGGAAACGCGCACGGCTTCCTGTGCCTGTTCGGAGGCGCGGGTGGCGACATCGGCCGAAGACTCGACCTCGGCGCGCGCTTCCTCGATGGCGCGGATGAGGCCGGCGGCGGTCTGCGCTGCTTCGCGCATGGCGATCGCCGATTGTTCGGCTGCGGCCGCAACCTCCGACGCCTTGCCAAGCATCCCCTGCACCGAACGCGAAGCGTCGTTCGTGCTCTCGATCACCGCCTCGCTATCCGTCGACGCGCTCTCAACCGTCTTCTCGATCAACTCGCGGAAGATGCGCGTACTCTCGTCGCGTTCTCCCTTCTGCTTGGCCAACAGGTGATCGTGGATAAATGAGGTGGTGATGTCGGTTTCAAGCGCTGCAAACTGGATCAGGGCATTGCCAAGCTCAATGAGACGGGCGGGATCGTCCTTGACCTTGTGCTCGATCATCTTGAGCATTTCGGCGTTCACATAGGACAGCGAGGCGATTTGCTTGCGCGGTGCGATTCCGGAATCGAGCAGTCGTTCGGCATTTTTTCGCGCGATTTCGACCCAACGTTCCTCACACGGCGAGTTGAGCTTCACCAGCGTGTATTCGATACCCGTTTCTATGGCATTGGTCCGGGTGCTTTCCGACATCTGCTGAACTTTCGGATTATCCGTCCCGAAATGCTCCCAGAACATTTCCGTGAGCTTGCGCTCCTGCCCGTCGAGCAGTTTGCCGATTTCCTTTATCCGGCCTTCCAGCGAACCGTCGTGATCGAACGCCGAGAAATGATCTTTGATGCTCATGATTTCAGTCCCACCCGCTCCATATTCTGCGGATGAGAGTATTATACGCTAATGGTTAATCGGAGGTTATCCGGCGTCCGAACAGGCGCTCATGTCAGGGATCTGGCGGAAATTCGCGGATCGGCAAGGCGCAGCAGAGGAATTAAGCGGCGGCGAAGTGTTTGACGAACTCGCCGGCGGCTTCGTGGAGTTTGCGGAGGTGTCCATCGACTTCGCGGAAGCCGCTCGAAACCTTGCTGATGTCGGCCGACACGCTTTCGCTGTCCTCGCGGATCGCGGCGATCGTGCCGGACATGGAGTCTGCGGCGAGCGCGGTTTCGTCGACGGCGGCGGTGATCGTCGTCACCGTCTGCGCCTGATGCTCCATCGCCGAACGGATGCGCGTCGCGGAGGCCTGAACTTCGGACACCGTCTCGCGGATCGATTCATTGGTCTCGACCGTCTGGGTCGTTGCCGCCTGGATCGCGGCGATCTTGTTGGCGATGTCGTCGGTGGCCTGCGCGGTCTGGTTGGCCAGCGTCTTCACTTCCTGCGCGACGACTGCGAAACCGCGGCCGGCATCGCCGGCGCGGGCGGCCTCGATGGTCGCGTTGAGCGCCAGCAGGTTGGTCTGGCCGGCAACGTCGCGGATCAGGCCGAGGATCGATTCAATCGAAATCGTGTGTTCGGACAGCGCTTCGGAAACGCGCACGGCTTCCTGTGCCTGTTCGGAGGCGCGGGTGGCGACATCGGCCGAAGACTCGACCTCGGCGCGCGCTTCCTCGATGGCGCGGATGAGGCCGGCGGCGGTCTGCGCTGCTTCGCGCATGGCGATCGCCGATTGTTCGGCTGCGGCCGCAACCTCCGACGCCTTGCCAAGCATCCCCTGCACCGAACGCGAAGCGTCGTTCGTGCTCTCGATCACCGCCTCGCTATCCGTCGACGCGCTCTCAACCGTCTTCTCGATCAACTCGCGGAACAGCGTCGCGCTCCGCTCGCGTTCCTCATTCTGCTGGTGCGCGAGGATTTTGTTGATGAAGGACGACTGGATTTCGAACTCGAGCGCGGCAAAAGTATTCAGCGCCTTTACAAGACGCGCATAGCGCGGAGTGTCGTCTGCCGTGCGGTCTTCGATCGTTTTGAGAACACCCTGATGGGCAAAGGAGAGAGCCCCGAAAAGCTGGGTTGCCGAAATACCGGCCATGAGCGTGCGTTCGGCATTGTTCTGGGCCATCTCGACCCAGGTTTCGTGAAACGGATTGGTGTATTTTTCTACGGTGTAGCGAACCGAGCCGTCGATTGCCTTTTCGCGCTCCTCGTCGCCGATCTGGGCCACGATCGGCGTGATTTCGGCAAAGCGCTCCCAAAACGCAGTGCAAAATTCGCGTTCCTGGCCTTTGATCAACCCGCCGATTTCCTTGATGTTCGCTTCCAGTGTCCCATCAAAATCGAAAACGGCAAAATGGTCGTTGATGCTCATCGTTTCGGTCTCGCCTAACCCTTATCTGCTATCGACAGATATAAAGCCGCATTGGTTAACAGCGCGTTTTTACCCCTCGGTGTTGGCAGATGCCCGCCGCCTGCGGTTGCATGGAAATGCGGTTCGGCTAAGAGGAAGTGGCAACAGGAAAAACCACAGGCAACGCCCATGTCCCGCAACCCCGACCGGCCATTATCGCCGCACCTCATGCATTGGAAATGGGGCCCGCACATGCTGGTCTCGATCCTTCACCGGATGGCGGGCATCGGCCTGGCGATCGTCGGTGGTCTCCTTTTCGCCTGGTGGCTGCTTTCGGCGGCAAGCGGAGAAGCCGCCTATGAGAGCTTTCTCGACTGGTTCACCGTCGAAAGCGGCGCGATCAACATTGTCGGCGTGATCATTTGCGGGGGGCTGACCTGGGCGTTTTTCCAACACCTGTTCAACGGCCTCAGGCATTTCGTGCTGGATATGGGGGCCGGTTATGAGCTCAAGACCAACCGGCGCTGGGCGCTGATCGTTGTCTGGGGCGCGATCCTTGCGACCTTGGGCCTGTGGCTCTGGCTGCTGTGGCCGGCGCTGGTCAATATCTCGGCGGGGGAATTTTGATGGGCACAGGCACCGGATTGGGCCGCGTTCGCGGCCTCGGCTCCGCCAAGCAGGGCGCGCATCACTGGTGGCAGCAACGGCTAACGGCTGCCGCCAATGTGCTGCTTATCAGCTGGTTCTTCCTCTCGCTGCTGCGCCTGCCGAACCTGACCTATCCCGTCATTACCGACTGGCTGTCCACGCCGCTCGTCGCGATCGCGATGATCCTGCTGACCGCCAATGTCTTCTGGCATCTGCGGCTTGGCCTGCAGGTCGTGATCGAGGACTATATCGAGAATGAAGCGACCAAGCTCGCCGTCATTCTCCTCATCAACTTCTATGCGGCGGGAGGCGCGGCCGTCGCGATCTTCTCCATCGCCAAAATCGCTTTCGGGGGCGCCGCCTGATGCCAGAAACCAGCCAGCAACCCGCTTACAAGATCATCGATCACAAATATGATACCGTCGTCGTCGGCGCCGGCGGTTCCGGCCTGCGTGCGACCATGGGGTCTGCCGCGGGCGGCCTTCGCACCGCCTGCATCACCAAGGTTTTCCCGACGCGTTCGCACACCGTTGCCGCGCAGGGCGGGATCGCCGCGAGCCTCGGCAATAATTCGCCCGACCACTGGACCTGGCACATGTACGATACGGTGAAGGGATCGGACTGGCTCGGCGATCAGGACGCGATCGAATATATGGTGCGCGAGGCGCCGCAGGCGGTTTACGAGCTCGAACATGCCGGCGTGCCGTTTTCGCGCAACGACGACGGCACCATCTATCAGCGCCCGTTTGGCGGCCATATGCAGAATATGGGCGAAGGACCGCCCGTCCAGCGCACCTGCGCGGCGGCGGACCGGACCGGCCATGCCATGCTCCACGCGCTCTACCAGCAGAGCCTGCGCTTCGACGCGGATTTCTATATCGAATATTTCGCGCTCGACTTGATCATGGAAGACGGCGTCTGCCGCGGCGTGATCGCGATGTGCATGGAAGACGGATCGATCCACCGCTTCAGCGCGTACAATGTCGTGCTGGCGACCGGCGGCTATGGCCGGGCTTATTTCTCCTGCACCTCGGCGCATACCTGCACCGGCGACGGCGGCGGCATGGTGCTGCGCGCCGGGCTTCCCTTGCAGGACATGGAGTTCATCCAGTTCCACCCGACTGGCATCTACGGCGCGGGCGTCCTCATCACCGAGGGCGCACGCGGCGAGGGCGGCTATCTCACCAACGCCGAAGGCGAGCGCTTCATGGAGCGCTATGCGCCGAGCGCGAAGGATCTCGCCTCGCGCGATGTCGTCTCGCGTTCGATGGCGATGGAAATTCGCGAAGGCCGCGGTGTCGGCAAGGAGAAGGATCATATTTTCCTTCACCTCGACCATATCGATCCGAAGATCCTCGCCGAGCGGCTGCCCGGGATTACCGAATCCGGCAAGATTTTCGCGGGCGTCGACCTGACCCGCCAGCCGCTGCCGGTCGTCCCGACTGTCCACTATAACATGGGCGGCATCCCGACCAACTATCACGGCGAAGTCATCACGCTGAAAGACGGCAATCCGGACAGCGTCGTCCCGGGCCTGTTCGCGGTGGGCGAGGCAGCCTGCGTTTCGGTGCACGGCGCCAACCGGCTCGGCTCCAACTCGCTGATCGACCTTGTGGTGTTCGGCCGGGCGACGGGCCTGCGTGTCAACGAGATCACCAAACCCGGCACGGCGCACAAGCCGCTGCCGTCCGATTCCGCCGACATGGCGCTCGAACGGCTCGATCATTTCCGCAATGCCGCCGGCGGCACGCCGACCGCGCAGATCCGCCTCGCCATGCAACGCGACATGCAGGCGCATTGCGCGGTTTTCCGCACCGAGGAGCTGATGGCCGAGGGCGTCGGCAAGCTCGATACGATCTACAAGGGCATGGAAGATATCTCCGTCACCGATCGCTCGCTGATCTGGAACAGCGACCTCATCGAGACGCTGGAACTCGATAATCTGATCAGCCAGGCCCATTGCACGATCAAGAGCGCCGTCGCCCGCAAGGAAAGCCGCGGCGCGCATGCCCGCGAGGATTATTCCGATCGCGACGATGTGGAGTGGATGAAGCACACTTTGAGCTGGTTTACAGGCTGGGGCGGCAAGGGCGGCGACGTCGCCCTCGAATACCGCCCCGTCCACGATTACACGCTGACCGACGAAGCAAGCTATGTCGAACCCAAGGCGCGGGTGTATTAGAGGTGATCTTTTTCTGGTTTGCACTTGCTGGTTTGCAAACGGTAATTGTTGATGATCCTTACCAAACATTTGTCGTTTATGTAACTGCAATACCTCAGGAAAATGATAATGGTGACATTGTCTTCACTGGATCAAGTGGTTGCTATTTCATGTACCTGAAGGATCCGACGATTGTTTCTCGCCGAGGACGCGGCGGTGGTAATGCAGACACCTTCTATCAGTTCGATATCCATGAAATATATGAGAATTCTTGTTCTCAGCAAGAGAGTCCGGTCGATCTGCGCCAAGCCACTTTTTTTGGAGGACTGCGCGCTGACGTTAGTACGATGCTAGGAGAGAGCGCTTGTTCAGGAGGGGCATGTATCAGAACGCAGAACGTGTCCGTTCGGTTGACGAATGGAATGGCCGAAACGGACGGCTGGGTTTCTCTTCGATTTGGGCGGCCATACTCCGATCATATAACCACGCGACTAACTTACGAAGATTACATGGAGCACAGAACATACGTGCTTGCGGATCAATGAGGCCATCGAACACTCTGTTCGCTTTTTGTGCCGTGATGATGGCATTGATCCACCCGTTGCCGTTGAGAGCCGAGCTTTCCTCCGCCGAACAGCGGATGTCCGCCACCGTCGATGCGGAATATGAGCGCACGATTTCGCTGCTCGAAAATCTGGTCAACCAGAATTCCGGCACGCGCAACACCGAGGGCAACCACGCGGTGCAGGCGATGCTCCGGCCCGAGTTCGAGGCGCTGGGCTTTACCGTCGAACTGATCCCGCAGGACGAAGTCGACCGGTCCGGCCATTTCTTCGCGCGGCATGAGGGGCGTGCGGGTGGCACGAAAATGCTGTTGATCGGCCATACCGATACGGTGTTCGAACCCGATGCGCCGTTCCAGACCTTTGCCCGTAGCGGCGACAGCGCGACCGGGCCGGGCGTCGTCGACAACAAGGGCGGGGTTGCGATCATGCTCGCCGCGCTGCGCGCGATGCATGCGGCGGGAACGCTGGAGGAGGCTAATATCGTCGTTGCGCTGACCGGCGATGAAGAAGATTTCGGCGAGCCGGCGGAGATCGCGCGCCGCGATCTCGTCGAGGCCGGGCAATGGGCCGATGTCGCGCTCGGCTTCGAAAGCTTGGCGGTCATCGACGGCCACGATATGGGCACGATCGCCCGGCGCTCGTCCAACAGCTGGCAGCTGACGACCAGCGGCATCCAAGGGCATAGCTCGCGCATCTTTTCCGAGCGCGCGGGCGACGGCGCGATCTATGAGATGGCGCGCATCATATCGCGCTTCCGGGCCGAGTTGCCCGAGCCCAACCTCACCTTCAATGTCGGCCTGATAGCCGGCGGCGATACGGCGTCGCTCGACGAGCAGGGTGTGCGCGCCCAGGCAACCGGCAAGACCAACATCATCCCGGCCATCGCCATCGCGCGCGGCGATTTCCGCACGCTTTCGGACCAGCAGACCCAGCGCATCCGCGAACGCATGGAAGCGATCGTCGCCGATCATGCGCCGGGCACGGGCGCAGAAATCGTGTTCGATCAAGGCTATCCGCCGATGGCGCCGACCGAGGGTAATCGCGCGCTGTTCGATCGGCTCAATGCGATCAACGTCGATCTCGGGCTTCCCGAAATGGGTCTGCTCGATCCGGCGATGAGGGGCGCTGCCGATATCTCCTTCGTCGCGCAATATGCCGATGCGCTTGCCGGCATGGGCGCGACCGGCGAGGGCAGCCACGGGCCGGAAGAGACAATGGATTTGACCGTCATTCCGCGCCAGGCGACGCGCGCGGCGATCCTGATGTCGCGGCTGGCGGCGGAGGCGCGCTAGCGCCGCCGCGCTTGACACATCCCGCGCCGCTTCACAGAAATGGCGGCAAGGGGACAGATGCGCAAAACCGGGTTTCCGAAATGGCTGTTGATGCTCGCGCTTGCGGGGGCCGCGGCCTTTTCCGCTCCCGCCGCCGCGCAAACCGGGTCGGTCGACGCGGTCCGCCATACGCGCGGGCTCCCCGGTTTCATCACGAGCATGCGGCCGTTCGAGGCGGCTTATAGCGCCAATAACGGGCTCGCGATCGAATATGGCATATCGGCGCAGGATGCGCTCCAGGATCATCAGCGGCTGGCTGCGGCGCTCGCCGCGCTCTCCCCGCAGCGCCCGGGCACGGTCGATGCCTATGTTCTCTCCATAGCGCTGGACAGCGATCCGGTGTTCGGCCGTGAGGCGCGGGAGGCGGCGCGGGTGCTTGCCCGTCGCTATGATGCCGAAGGCCGCACCATCGTTCTGGCTTCGCCCGATGGCAATGGCGATGACAGCCATGCCCGCGGATCATTGAATTCGCTATCGGTCGCGCTGGCGCGGATCGCGGAGGTGATGGACAGCGAAGAGGATGTTCTTGTCCTCTATGCGACGAGCCACGGCATGCCGATCGGCATGGTCTATTATTATGGCGATGCCGGCTATGGCAGCATCTCGCCCCTGCGGCTCTCCGCGCTGCTTGGGGAGCTGCGCATCACCAACAGGCTGTTGATCATGAACGCCTGTTTTGCGGGCAGCTTCGTTCCGGCGCTGGCGAGCGAGACCAGCGTCGTCGTTGCGGCGGCAGCGGCGGACCGCACCTCGTTCGGCTGCGCGGCGACCAACGACTGGACCTATTTCGGCGATGCTTTCATCAACCGCGCGCTGCGCCGTCCCCAGCCGCTTGGGCAGGCCTTCGAACAGGCGCGCACCAAGATCGCGCAATGGGAAGCCGATATCCACATGACGCCGTCCGAACCCCAGATCGGGCAGGGCAGCCGCGCGGGCAGTTGGCTCACACAGCTTGAAAGCCGAATACCGCCTAGCGCCTCGCGCCCGGTGGGGCGCCCGGCAAATGGCGGCAACGACTAGCGCTCAGGCTTTCTGCTTGTCGATTCCCGCGACCGAATAGGTGATCGCGGCGTTCCGCGTTTTCTGGAAATCCTCAATGCTCTCGCCGCGCATCGCCGCATAGATATGCGGGTTAGGCACATCGACGACCGCGCCCAGCTTCTCCAGCATGAAGAAGATCACGCCGTAATGGATCAGGCCCTGCCAGTTGCGGTCGCTTACCAGCGCGCGCTCTTCCCCGGTCAGTCCCGCTTCCTCGAAGGCGCGTTCCTCATCCTCGATAAAGATTTTGCGCTTTTCCGGCTTCACCAGCTCATGAAGAAAATTGTTGAGGCGGAAGGCGCGAACGGCCGTTTCGATGGTGAAGGGATAGGTGCCCTCCAGCTCCTCGGCGCCTTCGAGCTGCTCGTCCTTACGGCGCCGCAGATCCGCAATCTCCGCCTCGGGCCGGTCTTCCTGGGCATCTTCCATCAGCATCGTCGCGATCGGGCACATGGAAGGGAGGTAATAGGCCTGGTGGAGAAGCTTTACCTTCGGTGCCAGCGCGCCGCGCATCAGCAGCCACATGACGACCTCGGCGCCTTCCCAGCCGCCCCTTCTGGCATATTCCGCAAGCGTGATCTCGGTCAGGCTTTCCGGGTTGTTTACCAGCCGTTCCATGAACTCGGCATCCCATTCAGGATCGTTGAAGCCCGCGCGCTCGCCATGCACCTGATGCGATAGTCCGCCCGTGCCGGCGATCACGACCTTCAGATCGTGAGGATAGCTCTGGATCGCGCGGCGCAGCGAGCGGCCGAATTTCCAGCAGCGTTTGGGGCTGGGTGAGGGCGGTTGCAGCACACCGACCTGAAGCGGGATGAGCTTCATCGGCCAGTCTTTCTCGCGTTCCATGTTCACGAGCAGCGACATCGGCGAAAAGGCACCGTGATCGAGCCCCTTGTTCTGGAAATAGGAGAGATCGAATTCGTCGGCGACCATCGCTTCGGCGATATGCTGGGCGAGCTCGGGATGGCCCTGGATCGGCGGAATGTCGCGCGGTCCGCCGCCTTCGTCCGCCGGGAAGAAGGTGTCGCCGACGCCGAGCGCGAAATGCGAATAATGGTCGGCGAAGAAGGACGTCATATGATCGTTGTAGATGTAGAAGATCACGTCGGGCTTCTTCTCGGCCAGCCATTCCTGCACCGGCACATAGCCCTCGAAGATCGGCTTCCAGACCGGATCGTCCTGCTTCTTCGCATCGACCGCGAAACCGATGGTGGGCGTGTGCGATGTGGCGATGCCGCCGATAATGTCCGCCATGATGCGCTCCTCTCTCGTCCGTCCCGCCAGGTAATGCGTCGATTCGGCGCCTTCCCGGCGTTTTTCGGGCTATAGCAGAACATTGTTTGTGTTGCGGCCTATTTTTGCACGCCCGCCCCGTTGGGCGCTAACGCCAGCGGATATTGGCGCGGCTCAGATCGTCCACGCTTGCCATCCCCATCAGCTTCATGTCGCGGGCGATTTCGTCGCGCAGCCGGCCGAGGGCGCGCTCGACCCCGGCCTGGCCTCCTCCGGCCAGCGCGTAGAGATAGAGGCGGCCGCCCGAACAGGCTTTCGCGCCGACGCTCAGCGCTTTGAGGACATGGCTGCCGCGCCGGATGCCGCCGTCGCAGATCACGTCGATGCGATCGGCGACCGCGTCGCAGATTTCGGCAAGCTGATCGAAGGGCGCGCGGCTGCCGTCGAGCTGGCGTCCGCCATGGTTGGAGACGATCACGGCCGTAGACCCGATGTCCGCCGCGCGTTTCGCATCCTCGGGGGACATCAGCCCCTTGATCGCGAATTCGCCGCCCCAGTCCTTGGCGATCTGTTCGGCGGCTTTCCAGTCCATCGCGTCGTCGAGCATGTTGTTGATATAGTCCTGCACATTCATCGCGACGTCCGATCCTTCCGCAAGATGGCCGGAGAGATTGGGCAGGTCGAACTTCTCATGGCTGAGATAACTGGCCGTCCAATAGGGATGGGTCGCGAACTGCCAGGCGAGGCTCGGCGACATTTTCAGCGGGGTGGTGAAGCCGGAGCGCAGGTCGCGTTCCCGGTTGCCGCCCGCGGCGGTGTCGACGGTGACGGCGACCGCGTCGAAGCCGGCTTCCTTGGCGCGGTCGAGCAGTGCGCGGTTCAGCCCCGGATCCTTGTGGACGTAGAACTGGAAGAGCTTGGGGGTCGAGACCGACTGGCCGATTTCCTCCAAGCTCACCGTGCCGATCGTCGAAATGCCGAAATAGGTGCCGAACTTTTCCGCCGCCTTGGATACAGCGCGCTCGCCCTGCCAGTGGAAAAGCCGCTGCATCGCCGTCGGCGAGCAGAAGAGCGGCATCGCGATTTCGCGGCCGAGAACGGTCGTGCGAAGATCGGGCGTCTCGACGCCGGACAGGACATTGGGAACGAGGTCGCAACGATCGTAGCTTTCGACATTGCGGCGCAGGGTCAACTCGTCGTCCGCCCCGCCGTCGATATAGTCGAAAATCGGTCCGGGCAGCCGTTGCTTCGCCAGCCGCCGGAAATCCGCGATATTGTGGCAGTCCTTCAGGCGCATAAGGCGGCGTCTTCCCCCGGTTTCCCCCTGGCAATATGATGCTGGCGGAGTGTCTCCCGCATCGCTAAAAGCCCGGCAACCGGGTTGCAACTTTCATCAGGACTTTTCCGTGGCTACCAGTATCGAACCGCTCGCCATTCCCCAAGAGGCCAAGGAGCGGCTGCGCATCATGTTCATCGCCAAGCACGCGTTGTGGTCGGGTGGACTGCATCCCGAAGACGGCAACCATGCGGTCTATCACAACGAAGTCCGTACCGTCCTCGAAGAACTCGGTCTCAACCTGACGCTCGCCAACAGTTTCGATGCTCTGATCGAGGGCCCCGATGTCGATTTCGTCTTCCCGCTGCTGAACCGTGCCGGCTTCATGAATTCGGAAATGCTGGGGCCGCTTCTCTGCAACATGTACCGCATACCGTATCTCGGCGCGAGCCCGATCATCCGCGGCCTTTCCGACGACAAGCATCTCTCCAAGCTCGTCGCCGAGCGTGCCGGCGTGTCGACCGCGCCATGGACGATCTATCGCCGCGGTGCGCCGGTCGAGGAAGAATATTGCCCGAAGGGCGACCGGCTGGTGATCAAGCCCAATGCCTCCTCGGCATCCTGGGGCGTACAGGACGCGACCGACTGGGCCGGCGTCGTCAATGCCGTCGTCGGTATTCACGGCCAGGGTCACGATGCGATTGTCGAGCCGTTCCTCAACGGCAGCGACGTCGAAGTGCCCGTTATCACCGTTGGCGATCCCGTGGTCCTGCCCATGCTGATCTTCCAGCAGGCCGATCCGACGCATCTGCGCACCTATTATGAGAAGCGCGATCTCGTCGGCCGCGCGCACAAATATACGCTCGATCCCTTTGAAGACGAGGAATGGGTGCCGAAGATCGCCGAATTGACACGCAAGCTGTTCCGCGAATTCCGGCCGTTTGACTATGGCCGCTTCGAGTTCCGGCTCGATCGGGAAAGCGGTGAAGCCCAGTTCCTAGAGGTCAATCTCAATTGCAATCTATGGTCCGAAAAAGTGTTCGGTCGCGCCGCGGTGCTGGCCGGGCTAACCCAGGCCGAGCTGATCGAGACGATCCTCGCCGACAGTCTGCGGCGGAACGGCCTCATCGGCTGACAATTCATCCGGCGTTCACTCGAAGCGCGACATGGGTACGACAGAGCGCCCGATTTTGTCGACGAATTGAGTGAGAAAAACTATGGATGAAACCGTCACCCAAGACCGTTCGCCGGGGGTCAAGCTGATCCTTGTCCTGTTCGTCGCCTTCCTGCTTTCGATCCCGCTCTTCACGGTATGGCTGCTCGTTTATGACCGCGAACAGCAATCGCAGACGGCAATGGCGTCGATCGCCGAAGGGTGGGGCGGGCCGCAAATCCTGTCGGGTCCGCAGCTCGCTATCCCCTATCGCGCCCGGAACGATGAGACGGTCGAGGAAAATGGTCAATCGACAACGCGCACCCGCATGGTGTGGCGCGAGCTGGTCCTGTCGCCCGAAACGCTCTCACTCGAAACCGAACTGGCGCCCGAACGGCGTTCGCGTTCGATCTACGAGGCCGTCGTCTATCGCGCCAACGCAACGGGCGAGGCGCGTTTCAGCATGCCGGATGATCTCGCGCGGCTCGGCGTCGATCCGGCATCAATCGCGCTCGACAGGGCCGAATTGCGCTTCGGTCTTTCCGACATGCGCGGCATCCAGCAGGCGACGATCCGTATTGCCGGCGAAGATATTCCGCTTCGTTCTGGCGGCGGATCGTCCGGCCCCGGCTTTTCCGCCTTTGTCGACGCGGCGGCGCTGGGCGAGAACAGTATCGATGTGACATTTGGTGTCGATTTCCGCGGCAATCAGCGGCTCTCGCTGATGCCCAATGCCGGCAATACCGATTGGCAAGTGACGTCGCCTTGGCCGCATCCCTCGTTTCAGGGCGGTTTTCTCCCGGACAGTTCCGAGGTCACGGACGATGGTTTCACCGCGACCTACCGGATCACCAATCTCGCGCTCGGCCGTTCTCTGGCCTTGACACAGGCGCAGGACGAAGGGGCAAGGCCGGAGATATCGCCCTACGCCCACGGCATGGTAACCGAGATCCCGCCGGGCGAATATGAAACGCGGGTCAGCCTGATCCAGCCGGTGGACCTCTATTCGCGCGTCGACCGATCGGTGAAATACGGATTCCTGATCATCGGTTTCACCTTCCTTGCCTACCTGATGTTCGATGTTGTCGCCGGCGTGCGCGTCTCGACCATCGAATATCTGCTGGTCGGCGGGGCGCTGGTGCTGTTCTTCGTGCTGCTGCTCGCCTTTGCCGAACTGATCGGGTTCACTTGGGCGTTCGTCGTGGCGGCGACCGCGATCGTCGGGCTTGACACCAGCTATTCGGCCGCCGTGCTCAAGAGCTGGCGACGAGCCGTTTATATCGGTGGGCTGCTCACGGCGCTCTATGCGATCATGTTCATCCTTTTGAGCCTTGAAACCTTCTCGCTGCTCATCGGATCGCTGCTGCTCTTCGTGGCGCTGGCCGCCATCATGTATGGCACGCGCAATATCGACTGGGGCCGGGCCGGTTTGCTCAAGAACGAGAGCTGATCGGCGCGCCGGATTGCCATGCCCAATGCGGACGACTACCCCCTTCCGCATTGCGGCGTGAGGCGCTATCCCGTTTCGACACGCGAAGAAAGTCGAGAACGCCATGGCCGAATTTACGCTTCCCAAGAACAGCAAGGTTCGCAAGAACGGCAAGGTTCATGCGTCCGACGCTGCCAACAAGAAGACGTTCAAAGTCTATCGTTACGATCCCGATAGCGGCGAAAATCCGCGCTATGATAAGTTCGAGATCGATCTCGACGAATGCGGACCGATGGTGCTCGATGCGCTGATCAAGATGAAGGGCGAGCAGGATGCGACGCTCACCTTCCGCCGGTCCTGCCGTGAAGGCATTTGCGGTTCCTGCGCGATGAATATGGACGGCTCGAACGGCCTCGCCTGCACGACTGCGATCGAGGATTGCAAGGGCAAGACCGTCACCATCACGCCGCTGCCGCATATGGATGTCGTGAAAGATCTGGTTCCCGATTTCACCCATTTCTATGCGCAATATGCTTCGATCCAGCCCTGGCTGAAAACGGAGACGCCCGAGCCTTCGGGTAAGGAACGTCTGCAGTCGCCCGCAGAACGCGCCAAGCTCGACGGGCTTTACGAGTGCATCCTGTGCGCTTGCTGCTCGACGAGCTGCCCCAGCTATTGGTGGAATTCGGACAAGTTCCTGGGGCCGGCGATCCTGCTCCAGGCCTATCGCTGGCTGGCCGACAGCCGCGACGAACATACCGGCGAGCGGCTGGACCAGCTTGAGGATCCCTACCGCCTCTATCGCTGCCACACGATCATGAACTGCGCCAATGTCTGTCCCAAGGGCCTTTCGCCGGCGCGGGCGATCGCCGAGACCAAGAAGATGCTGGTCGCGCGCAGTGTCTGACGGCGATCCGGACGCCGCCTTCCTCTACGAACCCGACGAAGAGAATCCCGGCTGGTTTACCTGGGAGCTCAGCGATCCGAGCCGCTTCAACGCGCTGCTCGGGCCGATGCGGGTGCGCAAGGAGGATGACGGCACGGTGCGGGTGCGCATCTATCCCGAACACGTCCATTCGAACCTGTCGAACGCCGTCCATGGCGCGGTGACGCTGGGGCTGATCGACATATCGATGTTCGCCGCCTCGCGCATGTTCGGGCTGATCGAGGCGGGGACGGCGGTCACCCTCGATCTTTCGACCCAATTCATCGGCCGGGGGGAGATCGGCCAGCCGCTCGATTCCGTGGTCGAACTGCTGCGCGAAACCGGGCGGCTGCTCTTCCTGCGCGGTCTGGTCGTGCAGGGCGACGAGCGGGTCGCCAGCTTCTCCGGAACGATCCGCAAGCCGACACGGCGATGACCCGGCTCTCCCAACGCTATGATGCGCTTGTCGCGGCGGACGAGCTTCGCCCCGATGCCGATCAGCGCGCGGCCGTCGATCATCTGGTGCGGCTGACCGAGGAGTTGGAAACGGCGCCCCGCCGCGGCAGCGTCCTTTGGCGGGCGCTCGGCAAGAAGCCCGATCCGGTGCGCGGCGTATATATGTGGGGCGGCGTCGGGCGTGGCAAATCGATGCTGATGGATCTGTTCTACGAAACCTTGGGGATCGAACGGAAGCGCCGCGTTCATTTTCACGAGTTCATGCTCGAAATCCACGAACGCCTGAAGGTGGAGCGCGCGAAGGAGGTGGGCGATCCCGTGCTGCCGGTCGCCGAGGCGATCCGCAACGAAGCGCGGTTGCTCGCGCTTGATGAGATGGTCGTCAACAACACGGCCGACGCGGCCATCCTTTCGCGGCTGTTCACGGCGCTGCTCGAAAAGGGTGTGACCATCGTGACGACGTCCAACCGACCGCCAGACGATCTCTACAAAGACGGGCTCAATCGCGAGCTCTTCCTGCCCTTTATCGCCCTGATCGTGGAGCGGCTCGAGGTCGTTTCGCTCAACGGGCCGACCGATTACCGGCTGGAGCGGCTCGGCGGTATGCCGACCTGGCACGTTCCGATCGGCGAGGAAGCGACGGCGGCGTTGCGCGAGGCCTTTTTCCGGCTGACCGATTATCCGCCCGAGGACGCCGCCCATGTTCCGTCAGAGGATATCGCGGTGCCCGGCGGACGGAGCATGCATGTGCCGAAATCGCTGAAAGGCGTTGCTGTTTTTTCGTTCAAGCGGCTGTGCACGGAAGCGCGCGGCGCGCCCGATTACATCGCCATCGCCCGCAAATATCACACGGTGTTCGTGGTCGGCATCCCGGAGATGGGCGCGGCGATGCGCAACGAGGCGGCGCGCTTCAAGATACTGATCGATGCGCTCTACGAGCATAAGGTGAAGCTGCTCGCGTCCGCCGAAGCTGAAGCCCCGGCGCTCTATGCCGAAGGCGACGGCGCTTTCGAGTTCGAGCGTACGGCTTCGCGGTTGATCGAGATGCAGTCGGCCGACTATCTCGCGCTCGGTCACGGCACCGATTAGAGCGCCTTCGCCAATTCCTTCCCTCTCCGCGTGAGGCCGTAGAGAGGCGTCGGCGGGAAATCGTCGACGATCGACCGATCGACCAGGCTGGTTGCGATCATCTGCTTGATCGCCAGCGACACGGCGCGCGGGGTCGCCGGACCGAGTTCGGCCTTGAGCTCGGAAAAGCGCTGCGCTTTGGGCCGCAGCGCGACGACGATCGGTAGCGACCAGCGCGACAGGTCTTCGAGTGTCAGGCCGAGTCGATCATAGGCGGCGCGAAGTTTCCGGGCATGCCCGGCGACCGCGGCGCCGGCTTCGGTCAGCACATATTCGGGGCGGAGCGGATGACCATGGTCGCTATTGCGCGCTATCCAGCCGCAGTCCGTTAGATGTTCGATGCTGCGAGCAAGCGAGGTGCGCGTGATGCCGAGCCGGTGAGTCAGTTCCGCGCCGCGCGCGCCGTCGGTTTCGGCGAGGCTGGCCAGCACGGGGACGGCCCAGCGGCTACCGCTCAGCCGCATCGCATCGTCCAATTGCACCATCATCTGCCGCTCATTTCACATCTTGTTGATCGTCCGTATTTATATATAGTATAAAAACGCTACATCAAAGCCGACTCGGGCGATTTTCGGGGGAGAGATTCTCCCGGGACGCTCCCCGGGACGCTCCCCGGGACGCTCCCCGGGACGCTTGCCGGGAGGCGGCTTTTGGGAAAGCGGCATTTTGGGACGGGAGCCCCCGGGAAGAAATTTCAGAGGAAGAAAGGACAAAGGATGGCAATTTCCTTCGATGGCGGGCTTACCTGCTCAATTGGCGTCGGCGATCTGGGCAAGGCGGTCGACTGGTATACGGGGCTGCTCGGTTTCGAGCTGCTGTATAAGCGCGACGATATCGCCTGGGGCGAGCTTTCGACGCCGGTGGCGCGGGTGAATGTCGGCCTGTCGCAGGTCGAGGAGCCGGGCGGCAAGGGCGGCGCGACTTTGACCTTCGGCGTCGCCGATATCGATGCGGCCAAGGCCGCGCTCGACGAAGCGGGCGTAAGGCAGGACGGCGATATCCGGGAAATTCCGGGCCTTGTGAAGCTGCTCACCTTCTTCGATCCGGACGATAATGCGCTGATGTTCTACGAGTTTATCGGAGAGGCGGAAGGCTAGCCCGGCTCAGGGCCCGGCTCAGGGCTCGGCGCAGGCGGGGGTTCGGACAGACTGGCGCAAGCATTGTCGGGACTCTGCAGATAGCGCCGCAGCGATGCCTGTTGCGCCTGCGCGACCGAATTTCGGACCTGCTCGAGATGGGCATCATTCTCCCCGATAATGCCCCGCCACGCACGGGTGAGGACATGGCGTCGTTCACGGTCATGGGCCTCGCCGAGGAGCGCGATCGTCAGCGCATTGTCACGTTCCGCGGTTCCCAGCTGGGCCAGCAAGATGGCGCAGGTCGTCTGCCGCTCGGCCGCACCGAGCGCGTTGAGACTCGCATCGAGATCGCGCGTCAGCGTATTGCTCTCTCCGATCAACCGGGCGAGGCGATCGATCGTCTCGCCGGTCTCCGTCGTCGCGCCTTCGAAACCTTGTTCGATCGACGTCGTCAACCGGTTCCATTGGCGTTCGGTCGGCGCTCCTCCGCGCCGCTCGATGGACCGTATTACGGAAACGATCTCGGTGCGCAGGATCTGCCTGTCGGTATCGTTGAGCTGCCCGTAATCGACGTGATGATTTGTCTGCAACTCGTCGAGAAGCTGGTCGAGAACGTCCTGCAGGTCACGGCCGGTTTGCGTCGGTAGATTGCGGGGCTGGAGTATGCGGACCTTGATATCTTCGCTGGAAACATGGCTGAGAGGCGGAAGCGCTTCGCGAACATAGCCGGCGTCGCGCACCTCTTGCTCGGCCGATGCCCGTTCGCCCGCACCGATGCCGAACAGCGCGAAACTGAGCAGGGATACCGCAATCTTGCCAATCGATCCCTTCCAGCCGTCTTCGGAAAAATTTTCGATATTGGGGAAAATCAGCCCGAGGGCGAGTATGAGAGCGGCGGCGAGCGACATCGGCAGCAGGCCGGAATGGCCGCTGGGCTCGCCGCTGCCTGCAACCGGCGTTTCCCACAGCAAGACCGCTTCACGGCCCTCTTGCCGCTGGGCGGCGCCTCCGTCGCTTGCCGCCTCCTGTTCGCCAGCCGGCAAAGAAACGGCCAGCGCGAACTGCGAGCGCGGCGTCGCTGGCCGATATTCGGGTCGATGGGCTTCCGTCACGCCATGCACAAACAGGAAGGTACATAAAGCGGCGAGGAGGGCGGCTTCCAGGGCGACGTCTCGCTTTCGGCGGCTCTGCAGGCGCTCCATCAGGGGGTTCAGGAACCGGCCGAAAAACCTTTCGCTTTGCTCCTCGGCTGCGGAAGAATGCGGGCCGTGAATCTTGAGGAAGAGATAGATGACGCTGAGCGATGACAGGAGCAGTCCACCGCATATCGACAGGTTCAGCGATCCGGGATCTTCGCCTTCGTGATAGAGGAGGCCCGCAAAGGCGACGACCAGTAACGCGAGGCCGAACAGGCAGATGAAGAATCCCATCAAGATGTCGCCGAGCGGGGGCGTTCTCGGGAGCAGCGGAGCAACCGGTATTTGATTTTCTTGAACGGCCGGTTCTGCCTTTTCGCCGCGTCCCTGGTCAGCTTCTTCGGTCATCGCCCAGCCCCCGTTTCCATAAGGCCGCCGCAAGCTATGATCGGCCATGGGGGGAGACCAGCAGAGACTGGTCGGCTTTGGAGCGAACAACGCGCGGCTGGCGGCGACCATTCCGGTTGACCGGGCCCGGAAAAGCGCCAAAAGTTTCGCTTTCCCGCCTTCATGGAGTCTCGCCATGCGCCCCGTTCTTCTCTCCGCCGCCGCCCTTCTCGCTGCCGCCCCGGCCTTTGCCGAGACTCCGGACGATCCCTGGCATGCGCGGGGGCGGGAGATTTACGAAACCGCGATCGAGATTCCGACGGTCGGCGGGCGCGATCAGGTCGACGAGCTTGTCGCCTATCTGAGCGGGCAGTTTGAGGCGGCGGGGATCACCGATGTCAGCGTGCACCCGCACGGCACGGAACGGTCCGGCGATACCGAGACGATGGTCGTCCGCTGGCCGGCCGCCAACCCTTCGGGCGAACGCGCGATTCTGCTGCTCGCGCATATGGATGTCGTCGAAGCCCATCCCGAAGATTGGTCGCGCGATCCCTTTACCCTGATTGAGGAAGACGGCTATTTCTATGGTCGCGGCACGTCCGACGACAAGCAGGGCGTGGTCGCGGTGACGACCGCGCTGCTCCGCCTCCGCGCCGAAGGCTTTGAGCCGACGCGCGACATCATCGTGCTGTTCACCGGCGATGAGGAAACGACGCAGATCGGCGCCGAACGCGGTGCGGGCGAGTGGATCGACGTGTCGCAGGTAGACTATGCGCTGAACGCCGATGCCGGCGGCGGCGCCTATCTCGCCGATGGCAGCTTGCTCGGTTTCGGCATCCAGACGGCGGAGAAGATCTACCAGACCTTCACCCTGACCGCGACCAATCCGGGCGGCCACAGCTCGCGCCCCCGGCCCGACAATGCGATCTACGACATCGCCCATACGCTGGACCGGATCGAGACCTACCGCTTCGAGCCGGTGCTGAACGATACGACGCGCGCCTATTTCACCGCGCGGATCGACAGCGCGGAGCCCGAACTCGCCGAGGCGATCCGCAGCTGGCTGGCCGATGAAAGCGATGGCGCGGCGGCCGATATTGTCGAGGCGGATCCGACCGAAGTCGGCATGACGCGCACGCGCTGCGTCGCGACCCGGCTCGACGGCGGCCATGCCGATAACGCGCTGCCGCAGATGGCGCGCGCGACGGTCAACTGCCGGATGTTCCCCGGCACCGACCCCGCCGACACCTTGGCAACCCTGCGCGAACTCGCAGCACCGTCGAACGTCACCGTCGAGCCGGTTGCCGTGGCGCACCCCACCGACGCCTCGCCGCTGCGCGAGGATGTGATCGCCGCCTATACCGAGGCCGTTCATGCCCGCCATCCGGGCGCACGGATCGTGCCGAACATGTCGACCGGGGCGACCGATGGGTTGTTCTTCCGCGCCGCCGGCGTCCCGACCTACGGCGTCAACGGCGCCTGGGCGGTGATGCCCGAAGATGCCCGCGCGCATGGCCGCGACGAACGGCTTCCGGTGCAAAGCCTCTACGATAATATCGATCACTGGACGCAAATGATCCGCACCCTCGCCGGTGAGTGACGAAAGCGATGGGGATGATGCAGTTTTTGCGCTTGCGAACGGTTGCCGACTCTCCTGACTCGGTCTAAGCCCGGCCCGTTTTCGGGGGCTTCCCCATTGCCATTAGGAAGAGGTTAGACATGGCCCGCAAGAAGATCGCGCTTATCGGTGCCGGCATGATCGGCGGCACGCTCGCCCATCTCGCCGCGATGAAGGAAATGGGCGATGTCGTCCTGTTCGACATTGCCGAAGGGATGCCCGCCGGCAAGGCGCTCGATCTCTCCCAGGCGGGGCCGGTCGACGGGTTCGACAGCAGGCTCAAAGGCACCGGCGACTATGCCGATATTGCGGGCGCGGACGTCTGCATTGTCACCGCCGGCGTCGCCCGCAAGCCGGGCATGAGCCGCGATGATCTCCTCAACATCAACCTCTCGGTGATGAAATCGGTCGGCGAGGGCCTCAAAACCCATGCGCCCGACGCCTTCGTCATCTGCATCACCAACCCGCTCGACGCGATGGTCTGGGCGCTGCGCGAATTTTCGGGCCTTCCGCACAACAAGGTCGTCGGCATGGCGGGCGTACTCGATAGCGCGCGTTTCCGCCATTTCCTCGCCGACGAGTTCGGCGTCTCGGTGGAAGACGTCACCGCCTTCGTGCTGGGCGGCCATGGCGATACGATGGTGCCGGTCCCGGCCTATTCGACGGTCGGCGGCATCCCGATCCCCGATCTCATCAAGATGGGCTGGAGCACGCAGGAAAAGATCGATGCGATCGTCGACCGCACCCGCAAGGGTGGCGGCGAGATTGTCGGCCTGCTCGGCAATGGCAGCGCTTATTACGCGCCCGCGACGAGCGCGATCATGATGGCCGAAAGCTATCTCAAGGACAAGAAGCGCGTGCTTCCCGCTGCGGCCCATCTCACCGGCCAGTACGGCGTCGACGATCTCTATGTCGGTGTGCCGATCGTTCTCGGCGCCGGCGGCGTCGAACGCGTTATCGAGATCGAGCTTGGCGAGGAAGCCAGGGCCAATTTCCAGGTTTCGGTGGATGCGGTCAAAGAGCTGCTCGAAGTCTGCAAAGGTCTCGAACCCTCCCTCGCCTGAACTCCGACCAGCAGGAAGATGCCCAACGCATGAGTATTCTCGTTAACAAGGACACGAAGGTCATCACCCAGGGGATGACCGGCGATACCGGCACGTTCCATACCCAGCAGGCAATCGACTACGGCACCAAGATGGTCGCCGGCGTGACGCCGGGTAAGGGCGGCACGACGCATCTCGGTCTGCCGGTTTACAGCACGATGGCCGAAGCGATGGCCGAAACCGGCGCCGATGCCAGCGTCGTCTATGTCCCGCCGAAATTCGCCGCCGCTTCGATTATCGAGGCGATCGAGGCGGAGGTTCCGCTGATCGTCGCGATCACCGAGGGCATTCCGGTGCTCGACATGGTGACGGTGAAGGCGAAGCTCGAAGGATCGAAATCGCGGCTGATCGGCCCGAACTGCCCCGGCGTACTGACGCCCGAAGAGTGCAAGATCGGCATTATGCCCGGCAGCATCTTCCAGAAGGGCTCGGTCGGCGTCGTTTCGCGGTCCGGCACGCTCACCTATGAAGCCGTCCACCAGACTACCGCTGCGGGCCTCGGCCAGACGACCGCGGTCGGCATCGGCGGCGATCCCGTCAACGGCACCAACTTTATCGACGTGCTGGAGCTGTTCCTCGCTGACGATGAAACCCAATCGATCATCATGATCGGCGAAATCGGCGGCAGCGCCGAAGAGGAAGCCGCGGAATTCCTGGCCTCCGAAGCCAAGGCCGGGCGCTCCAAGCCAACCGTCGGCTTTATCGCCGGGCGCACGGCGCCTCCGGGCCGCCGCATGGGCCATGCCGGGGCCATCGTCTCGGGCGGCAAGGGCGGCGCGGACGACAAGATCGCGGCGATGGAAGCGGCCGGTATCCGGGTTTCTCCGAGCCCGGCGGAACTCGGCACCACGCTCGCGGATTTGCTTAAGGGTTGATAGTGTAGCTTCCCGCCCCAGATCGGGCGTGATCACCGACTAAGGACAGCATTTCATGGGCCTAGAGGGTTTGGACTTCTCCGAGATAGAGGGGGTCAGTCCGTCTTTCGTCGAGGCGCTGTACCGCCGGTTCCGCGATAATCCGGATTCGGTCGAAGCGAGTTGGCGCGGTTTTTTCGCGGGCCTGGAAGACACCGCGAGCGGGCCGAGCTGGCAGCGCGCGAACTGGCCGCTTGCGACCACCGACGAGCTGACGGCGGGCCTCGATCCGACCCAGATGACGGTCGCGGAGACGAAAGCGCCTGCGCCCGCCGCGCCATCCTATTCGCGCGCGTCGCTGTCTTCGGACGAGATCGAGCGCGCGGCCGGCAATTCGATCCGCGCGATGATGCTGATCCGCACTTATCGCGTGCGCGGCCACCTGGCCGCCGATCTCGATCCGCTGAAGCTGCACGAACGCATCCAGCCGGCCGATCTGACGCCCGAATTCCACGGCTTTACAGCCGAGGATCTCGACCAGCCTGTCTATCTCGGCGGCGCGCTTGGCCTGGAAAGCGCGACGGTCCACGAGATCGTCGCGATCCTGCGCGAAAACTACTGCGGGCCGGTTGGTCTTGAATATATGCACATCAACGACCTGGAGGAGCGGCGCTACCTGCAGGAAAAGATGGAGGGCAAGGAAACCACCATCCAGTTCACCGAACAGGGCAAGCAGGCGATCCTGGCCAAGGTGATCCAGGCCGAGCAGTGGGAAAATTTCCTCGGCAAGAAATATGTCGGCACCAAGCGCTTCGGCCTCGATGGTGGCGAATCCATGGTTCCGGCGCTCGAGGCGGTGATCAAATATGGCGGCGCGGACGGGATGCGCGAGATGGTCATCGGCATGGCGCATCGCGGGCGATTGAACGTCCTCGCCAATGTCATGGCCAAACCCTATCGCGCGATCTTCCACGAATTTGCCGGCGGTAGCGCCAATCCCGACGATGTGGGCGGTTCGGGCGACGTCAAATATCATCTCGGTACCTCCACCGACCGCGAGTTCGACGGGATCAGCGTCCATATGTCGCTGGTCGCCAATCCTTCGCATCTCGAAGCCGCCGATCCGGTGGTTCTCGGCAAGGCCCGCGCGACCCAGGTGATGCGCGAGGATCTGGAAGAGCATAAGGAAGTGCTGCCCGTCCTCCTCCATGGCGATGCGGCCTTTGCGGGGCAGGGAATCGTTGCCGAATGTTTCGGGTTTTCCGGTATCCGCGGCTATAATACCGGCGGCTGCATCCATTTCATCATCAACAACCAGATCGGCTTTACGACGAGCCCGCAATTTGCGCGCTCTTCGCCCTATCCCTCCGATGTGGCGAAGATGGTCCAGGCGCCGATCCTGCACGTCAATGGCGACGATCCGGAAGCGGTGACCTTCGCCTGCAAGCTCGCCGTCGAGTTCCGCCAGAAATTCCGGCGTGACGTCGTGATCGACATGTGGTGCTATCGCCGCTTCGGGCACAATGAAGGCGACGAGCCGAGCTTCACCCAACCGGTCATGTACCGGGCGATCCGTCCGCATCCCAAGGTTTCGAAAATCTATGGCGATCGCCTGGTTGCCGAAGGGGTGATCGCGGAGAATTGGGTCGAGACCGCGACCGACGAGTTCAACAACCTGCTCGAGGACGAATTCGAGGCGGGCAAGAGCTATCTGCCCAACAAGGCCGACTGGTTCGGCGGTCGCTGGGAAGGGCTCGGCATGCCGCCCGACCCGGAAACCGCACGGCGCGGCATCGTCTCGGGCGTCGATGAAAAGACGCTGCGCGCGATCGGCGAGACGCTGACCATGGTTCCCGAAGGCCTCAATATCCACAAAACGCTCGGCCGCATCCTCGAAGCCAAGCGGGAAATGTTCACGAGCGGCGAGGGTTTCGACTGGGCGACCGCCGAAGCGCTCGGTTTCGGCACGCTGCTGAACGACGATTACGGCGTGCGCCTGTCCGGCCAGGATTCAGGCCGCGGCACCTTCAGCCAGCGCCATGCCGAATGGTATGATCAGGATACCGCCGAACGTTATACGCCGCTGGCCCATGTCGAGGGCGCCCATTTCGAGGTGCTCAACAGCCCGCTTTCGGAATTCGGCGTACTCGGCTTCGAATATGGCTATTCGCTCGCCGATCCGAAAACGCTGGTGCTTTGGGAAGCGCAGTTCGGCGATTTCGCCAATGGCGCGCAGGTGATGATCGACCAGTTCATCGCGTCGGGAGAGGCGAAATGGTTGCGGGCCAACGGCCTCGTGCTGCTGCTGCCGCATGGCTATGAGGGGCAGGGGCCGGAGCACAGCTCGGCCCGGCTCGAACGCTATCTGCAGCTGTGCGCGGGCGACAATATGCAGGTGTGTAACATCACCGAACCAGCCAATTATTTCCACGTGCTGCGGCGCCAGATGCTGCGGCCGTTCCGCAAGCCGCTCATCATCATGACGCCCAAATCGCTGCTCCGGCACAAGGCGGCGGTGTCGAAGATCGACGATTTCCTCGGCGAGAGCCATTTCATGCGGATCCGTTCGGACGTCGTCGATGTCGCCGACAAGGATGTAAAGCGGCTGGTGCTGTGTTCGGGCAAGGTCGCTTTTGATTTGTTCGACGCGCGCGATCCCAAAAAGGACAAGAACATCTCGATCGTCCGGATCGAACAGCTCTATCCCTTCCCCGCCGAACCGCTGATCGTGCGCCTGAAACGGATGACCAATCTCGAAGAGGTTGTCTGGTGCCAGGAAGAACCCAAGAACCAGGGTGCATGGATGTTCGCGCGCCATTATATCGAGGAATGTCTCGAAGAAGCGGGCATCGGCCCGGCGCGGCCCGAATATGCGGGCCGCGAACCGAGCGCGTCCCCCGCTACGGGCCTTGCCAAGCGCCATCTGGAGCAGCAGGAGGCTCTGGTCGCAGCCGCACTCGGCCATAATCAGGGAAAGAAATAGCATGGCAACCGATGTTCAGGTTCCCGCCCTCGGCGAATCGATCACCGAAGCGACGCTCGGCGAATGGCTGAAACAGCCCGGCGATACGGTCGACCGCGACGAACCGATTGCGAGCCTGGAGACCGACAAGGTTGCCATCGAGGTGCCCTCGCCGATCGCCGGCACGCTCGACGAGCAGTTGGTTGCCGTCGGCGATACGATTGAGGTCGGCGCGGTCATCGCGCGGATTACCGCCGGCGCAGGTGCGGCACCCAAGAAAGCGGAAGCCAAGGAAGCCGCTCCCCCACCGCCACCCGCTGCCGCCAAGGACGCGCCCGCCGATAGCGCGGCGCAGCCGCTGACCCTGTCGCCGGCTGTGCGCCGCGCGGTGCTCGAACACGGGCTCGATCCCTCGAAGATCGCGGGCTCGGGCAAGGATGGACGGCTGACCAAGGACGATGTGCTCGCCGCCGCCAAGGCCCAGAAAGCCGAGGCGCACGCGCCGAGCATGGAACGCGCCGAACCCGCGCCCAGCGCGCCTGCCGCTGCTGTAGTGGCCGGTGAGCGCCGGGAAGAACGGGTTCGCATGACGCGGCTGCGCCAGACGATCGCGTCGCGCCTCAAGGAAGCGCAGAACACAGCCGCACTGCTCACCACCTTCAACGATGTCGACATGACCGAGGTGATGGACGCGCGGAAGAAGTATAAGGATCTGTTCGAGAAGAAGCACGGTATCCGGCTTGGATTCATGGGCTTCTTCGTGAAGGCCGCCTGCCTTGCGTTGCGCGACGTGCCCTCGGTCAACGCCCAGATCGACGGCGACGAGATCGTCTATCATGATTATGTCGACGTCTCGGTCGCGGTCTCCGCGCCGAACGGCCTTGTCGTTCCGGTTATCCGCAATGCCGACCAGATGAGCTTTGCCGAGATCGAGCTGACAATCGCCGATTTCGGCAAGCGCGCCAAGGACGGCTCGCTCTCGATGGACGAGATGCGCGGCGGCACCTTCACCGTTTCCAATGGCGGCGTGTTCGGATCCTTGCTCTCGACGCCGATCATAAACCCGCCGCAATCCGCCGTACTCGGCATGCACCGGATCGAACAGCGGCCGGTCGTCATGCCCGACGGTTCGATCGCCGCGCGGCCGATGATGTATCTCGCTCTCTCCTACGATCACCGCCTGATCGACGGCCGCGAAGCCGTCACCGCGCTCGTCCGCATGAAGGAAGCGCTCGAAGATCCGATGCGGCTGCTGATCGACCTTTAAAGGTGCTAAATGGCTGACAAGACATATGATTTCGATCTTCTGATCATCGGCTCCGGGCCGGGCGGCTATGTTGCCGCAATCCGGGCTGCGCAGCTGGGCCTGAAAACGGCCTGTGTGGAAAGCCGCGAAACCCTGGGTGGCACCTGCCTCAATGTCGGCTGCATTCCGTCCAAGGCGATGCTCCATGCGTCAGAGCTGTTCGAAGAAGCGCATAGCGGTGCGCTTGAAAGGTTCGGCGTTACCCTCACCGGCGCCAAGCTCGATCTCAAGGCGATGCTGGCCGAGAAAGTCTCGGCCGTAAAAGGGCTGACCGACGGCATCGAATTTCTGTTCAAGAAGAACAAGGTCGAATGGCTCAAGGGCCATGCGAGCTTCGAGGACACGCACACCGTGAAGATCGGCCGCAAGAAGGTGACGGCGAAGACCGTCGTCATCGCCACCGGTTCTTCGGTGACGCCGCTGCCCGGCGTCGAGGTCGATAATGATGGCGGCGTGATCGTCGATTCCACTGGCGCGCTGGCATTGCCCAAGGTGCCCAAGCATATGGTCGTCATCGGCGGCGGGGTCATCGGGCTGGAGCTCGGTTCGGTCTGGCGTCGGCTGGGCGCTGAAGTGACCGTCATCGAGTTTCTCGACCAGATCCTGCCCGGCATGGACGGCGAAGTCCGTAAGGAAGCGGCCAAGCTGTTCAAGAAACAGGGTTTCGATATCCGCACCGGCACCAAGGTAACCGGCGCCAAGGCGACCAAGACCAAGGCGACATTGACCGTGGAGCCCGCCAAAGGCGGAGCGGCCGAGACGATAGAAGCCGATTGTGTGCTCGTCGCCATCGGCCGCAAGCCCAACACCGAAGGCCTCGGCCTCGACAAGATTGGGCTAGAGACCAATGCGCGCGGCCAGATCGATATCGACGGCGAGTTCCGCACATCGGTCGAGGGTGTCCGCGCGATCGGCGATGTCGTCCCGGGCCCGATGCTCGCGCACAAAGCCGAAGACGAGGGTATCGCGGTTGCCGAATGGATCGCCGGCCAGGTCGGCATCATCAACCATGATGTCATCCCCTCGGTCGTCTACACCATGCCCGAGATCGCCGCTGTCGGCCTCACCACCGAAGAGGCGAAGGACAAGGGCCATGAGGTCAAGATCGGCAAATTCCCGATGATGGCCAACAGCCGCGCCAAAACGAACCGCGACACCGACGGCTTCGTCAAGATTGTCGCCGATGCCGAGACCGACCGGGTACTCGGCGTCCATATCATCGCCTCGCTCGCCGGCACGATGATCGCCCAGGCCGCTCAGGCAATGGAGTTCGGCGCGACCAGCGAAGATATCGCCTATACCTGCCACGCCCATCCGACCCATTCGGAAGCGGTAAAGGAAGCCGCGATGGCCGTGCAGGGCAAACCGATCCATATGTAGCGCGTTCGGGCACTTGCCCCTGATCCGTTTGGGCTGAGCTTGTCGAAGCCCTGCTTTTTCTTGCAAGAAGAGGGACAGCCCTTCGACGAGCTCAGGGCCAACGGAATTGGGGACTGGAATGCGCCTGACACTTGCCAAGTGGCATATCTGGCTCGGCTGGCTGGCCGGGGTGCCGCTGCTCATCTGGACCATATCCGGCCTGTTCATGGTCGCGCGGCCGATCGAGGAGGTGCGCGGGACGCATCTGCGCGCCGAGACGTCCGCCGTGACGCTGGGTGAAGCGCCGCCCGTCTTTCCGCGCATCGACAGCGCAGTCCGCGCGGTCGAGAGCGTCGATCTCGTCCAGCGCCCCGCCGGCCCGATATGGGTGATCCGCTTCGCCGATGGCGGCGGGCGGCGGGCTTCGGTGGAAACCGGCGCCTATCTTGCGCCGCAGCTCACCAGCGACGAGGCGGCGACCATCGCGCTCGCCGCCTATGCGGGCGAGGAACCGCTCGCCGAAATGCAGCGCTTCGATGCCGACGCCAACCCGTTGGACCTGCGCCGCGGTCGCCCGGCCTGGCGCGCGCGTTTCGGGACGAGCCACAATGTCTATATCGATGCCGAGACGGGCGATGTTCTCGCCATCCGCACCGGCCTGTGGCGCGCCTTCGATTTCATGTGGGGGCTGCATATCATGGACCTCCAGCAGCGTGAGGACACGCACCACCCGATCCTGATCATATCGGCCATCCTGGGGCTGCTGATGACGCTGTTCGGCCTGATCATCCTGCCCTGGCGCTACATCAAAAAGCGCCGCAAGAAACGGGTATGACCCCGGATTTCCCCATCGGCCCCGTGCTGTCCGCGCTCGATATCGTCGGTATCGGCCTGTTCGCGGCGACCGGGGCGGTTGCGGCGGCGCGCGCGAAGCAGACACTCGTCACCTTTGCCTTTTTCGCGCTGGCGACGGGGGCGGGTGGCGGCACGGTGCGCGACCTTTTGATCGGCGCGCCAGTTTTCTGGGTGGCGGACAGTCGCCCGCTCATCGCCTGCCTCGTCATCGCGCTGTTCGTCTGGATCACGCCGGCCAAGCTGTGGCGCGGCAAGGCGCTCGACTGGCTCGATGCTATCGGCATGGCCGCCTATGCGGTGTTCGGCGCCGCGAAAGCATTGAGCTTCGGCGTTCCGCCGCTCGCCGCGGTTCTCATGGGCATCTTCACCGCCTGTCTCGGCGGCATCATCCGCGATATATTGGCCGGCGAGCCCTCGATCATCCTGCGGCCCGAGCTATACGTGACGGCTGCCGCGCTCGCTGCCGCGCTGTTTGTCGGGCTCACGTTGATGGGCGTGATGCTGCCGGTGGCGGCGGGGATTGCGGCGCTGGCGGGATTTACGCTGCGGGCGCTGGCGATCTGGAAGGGGCTGGCACTCCCGACCTATCGGGGCGGCTAGCCCCTGAGCCAACCCAGCAGCATCGCCTGCGTTGTTGCATCGCCATTGCCGCGTCCGCTGCCGGGCACCACGTCCACCGGGCATTCGAGGCACCGCGCCTGCATCGCCGGGCCATCGAGCATCATGCGCATCTCGCCGAGCATGATCGCGAGGATCGCGCGCGGATCGGGGCGGAGCAGCGTCCAGACATCGCGCGGGGCGGCGGCTTCGGCATCTTCCTCGCGGGACCAGTTGCGGACGAATTCGGTGAAGGGATCCGCCGGCTGTTCGATCCATATGACATTGACGTCGTCGGCCTCGACGCCGGCCTCTTCGGCAGCGAGGAGGATCGCGTCGTCAAGCGATCCGAAGCGATCGACAAGGCCGAGCTGGCGCGCCGTCGCGCCCGCCCAGACGCGGCCCTGCGCCAGTTCCTCGATGCGCTCGCGCGGCATATTCCGGCTTTCGCTGACCAGGGTCAGGAAGCGGTTGTAGATGTCATCGGTGCCGGCCTGGAACAGCCGCTCGACATCGGGCGAGAGGCCGCCAAGGATATCGGGCTCGCCCGAAAGCGGGGTCGTCGCCACGCCGTCGGCGCCGATTTCGAGGTCGCGCAGCACGCCCTCGAAGGTCGGAATGATACTGAACACGCCGATCGAACCGGTGATCGTCGCAGGTTCGGCGACGATCTCGTCGCCCGCCATCGCAACCCAATAGCCGCCCGACGCGGCGAGATTGCCCATAGAGACGATCACCGGAATATCGCCCTCGGTCGCGGCGGCGGCGCGGATCGCCTCGCGGATGCGTTCGGAGGCCAGCGCCGATCCGCCGGGGGAATCGATGCGTACGACGATCGCGGAGAAATTGTGGTTTTCGGTCGCCTGGCGCAGCAGCTCGACGATGGTTTCGCCGCCCGCCGTGCCCGGAGGCGCTTCGCCGTCAACGATCGTCCCGGCAACCGTGACGACGCCGATATTGGAGCCGCCGCCCGACCGCGGATTGGCGGCGATCCAGTTGGCGAGCGGGATGCGGCGGAAGCCGTGCGTGCTGTCCTCTCCCGCGATTTCGGCGACGCGCGCGCGCCATTCGCTGCGCGATCCGATGCGGTCGATCATCCCGGCTTCGCGCGCGGCCGTGGCGAGATTGCCGTCGGCAGCTTCGACCGTGTCGGCGGGCGCGGCGATGATGGCGTCGAGATCGGCATCGGGCCGGGCACTGCCGACATCTTCGCGCCACGCTTCGAAAAGCGTGTCGGCCAGCGCCTGGCTCGCCTCGCGCGCATCGGGAGACATGCTGCCGCGGCTGAAGGGTTCAACCGCGGATTTATAGGTGCCGGCGCGGAAAACATGTGCGGTCACGCCGAGATTGCTGAGCGCGTCACCGAAATAAAGATTGTTGCCGCCCGGGCCGAGGACGAGCGCGCCGCCCATCGGATTGACCCAGACTTCGCTGGCATGGGCGGCGAGCTGATAGGCATCGTCGCCATAGGCGGTCGCATAGGCGATGACCGGCTTGCCGGCGTCGCGAACCTGTTGCAGCGCATCGCCGACTTCGCCGAGCGCGCTCTGCCCGCCACCCAGAAATCCGTCCAGATCGAGCGCGACGGCGGTGACGCGATCGTCGGTCGCGGCGGACTGGATCGCGCGGACGACGTCGCGCAGCCGGTGTTCGCGGATCGCGCTGTCGCTGCCGGTCAGTACGGCCAACGGATCGATGGGCTCGGGCTGTTCGACGATCACGCCGTCGAGATTGACGTGCAACGCGCCCTCGCCAACCACTATGGGATTGGGGCTGGCCGTCAGCGCCATGAATAGCAGCATGAAGAAAAGGATCATGAAGACCAGGACGAGCGCGTCCTTGATCCCGACGATGATTTTCCAGGCTCCGCTCAACAGCCGCATGTGATGCTCCTATCCAGGCAATAGCTGTAATGTAGGGCGCGGCGCACCGGAAACAAACGGCTTTCTAAAGTGTGTGGGAATGCGGCTACGGGCGGCTTCTACCAGCGAATCAGGCGCGGGACGAGCAAACGCCCGGCGATCGTAGTTGCGGCGATGGCGAGCGTGTACCAGAGCCCGAAATAGACGATGTCGTCATGCGGGCAGTGCATGGAAAAGGCGAATGTACCGAAACTGCCAGCCGACAATCCGGTGACGATGCCTGCGCGTTCGGGGGAGACCGGCGCGCCGCGCCGCAGCCACAGCGTCAGCGCCGCGCCGATGACTGCGGCGATGGTGATCGAAATGGTGAGACAAGCGATCCCGTCACCCGGATAGATCCGGTCGGCGACGGGGGTTTGCCCGGCGAGCGCGGTAACGAAGGCGGCGGCGGGCACGACCGCGCAGGCGCCGACGGCCCAGCGCCAGCCGGTGCGGTGCAGGCCGACGGACGGCCGCGCCATGCCCGTGACCGCCGCCAGGCTGGCAAAGCCGACGATCAGCAACAGCCCGGTTCGCATCAGGAACATCGGTTCGGTCATTCCAGCGCGCCAGCCTAACAGCTGGGTGACGAGGCCCGTCCCGGCAAGCGTGACCGCACCGACGAGGGCGGCGGCGACCGCCGGGCTTACCGGCCTGACAGCCGTCAGTTCCTCTGCGAGCGCGTCGAGATCGAACTTGTCGGCCATTCAGCCTGCCTCAATTGCCGCGGACATGCGTTTCATGCCGCGATGAATGTTGACCTTGACCAGCGATTCCGATTGCCCGGTGCGCGTCGAGGCTTCGGCGATCGACAGCCCTTCGATCTTGACCAGCCGGATCGCCAGCGCCTGTTTTTCGGGGATCAGGCCGAGCAGACGTTCGAGCCCGATCTTCGCCGCGATCGCCTGGTCGGCGGGATCGGCGGTGATCTCCTCGTTGAGTTCGCTTTCCTTTGCCCGGTAGACCTTGCGCAGATGATCGACCCAGCGATAGCGGGCGATCGCTGCCAGCCAGGGCAGGAAGGGGCGGCTGGAATCCCATGACGCGCGCTTGCGGTGGAGCGACATCAGCGTGTCCTGCACCAGATCGTCGAGCGTGGCCGCGTCGATCTTGCGGGCATAATAGCGTTTGAGCCAGGTCTCGCATTCGCCGAGCAGCACGCGATAGGCGCTCTTGTCGCCCCGCTGCGTCAGCGCCATGAGCCGCGCCAAGGTTTCGTCGTCGGCGACCATGATTTCAACCTAGCATGGGATGGGGCTCTGCATAGCCCGCGCTGCGCAAATTTCGGAAGGCCGCCCGGCCGGGGGCGACCCGAGTGCGGAGCCGGCCGGACGGCCTCCCCGTCCCGCGATCCGGCTGCGCATATTAGGGCGCGATTTGCAGACGCCGTCGATCCGGCTCCGGAAGAGGGGGGCGTCGGGGCGCGGAAGGCTGGCGCGGATCGGGGGGACAAGATGGTGATCATGGGGCGATGTTCATTTGGCGATGTTCATGGGCAATTGCCGACAGTTGCCCTAGCCGGTTCGCCCTCGTCATGGCCGGGGTTACATCGGGCGGGCCAAAAAAAAGCGATTTTTGCCGCGTTTTTCCTTGAAAGCGCGCGCCACGCGACTAAATGCGCTTCTGTTAGCACTCGCGCGAAGGGAGTGCTAAAACCCGTTTCGAAGATCTGGGCGGATCGGCCTGACTATCCGGCTTCCGGATATGGCTCGTCCCCGCCTTTTTTGAGGGAATAAGAAAGGAAACACCATGGGATTTCGTCCGTTGCACGATCGTGTGCTCGTTCGCCGCGTTGAAGCCGAAGAGAAAACCGCCGGCGGGATCATCATCCCCGACAGTGCCCAGGAAAAACCGCAGGAAGGCGAAGTCGTCGCCGCCGGTTCGGGTCTCAAGGCCGATGATGGCAAGGTTACCCCGCTGGACGTCAAAAAGGGCGATCGCATCCTGTTCGGCAAATGGTCGGGCACCGAAGTGAAGCTCGACGGCGAAGAGCTGCTCATCATGAAGGAAAGCGATATTCTCGGCATCGTCGCCTGAGCGGATCGCTTTTCCGTTTCACGAAATACCAGACACAAAAGAGGTAAGCTATCATGGCAGGTAAAGACGTAAAATTCGGTCGCGATGCACGTGAGCGCATCATGCGCGGCGTGGACATTCTCGCCGACGCCGTAAAAGTCACGCTGGGTCCCAAGGGCCGCAATGTCGTGCTCGACAAGAGCTTCGGCGCACCGCGCATCACCAAGGACGGCGTTACCGTCGCCAAGGAAATCGAGCTCAAGGACAAGTTCGAGAATATGGGTGCGCAAATGGTCCGCGAAGTCGCTTCGAAGACCAACGACATCGCTGGCGATGGCACCACGACCGCGACGGTTCTCGCCCAGGCGATCGTCAAGGAAGGCATGAAGTCGGTTGCCGCCGGCATGAACCCGATGGATCTCAAGCGCGGCATCGATCTCGCCACCACCACGGTGATTGCCGATCTCAAAAAGCGTTCCAAGAACGTCAAGGGTTCCGAAGAGATCGCCCAGGTCGGCGTGATTTCGGCCAATGGCGACCGTGAAGTCGGCGAAAAGATCGCCGAAGCCATGGAGCGCGTCGGCAAGGAAGGCGTGATCACCGTTGAGGAGGCCAAGGGTCTCGAATTCGAACTCGATGTCGTCGAAGGCATGCAGTTCGATCGCGGTTATCTCTCTCCCTATTTCGTCACCAATCCGGAACGGATGAGCGTCGAACTCGATAACCCCTATATCCTCATCCACGAGAAGAAGCTGTCGAACCTGCAGGCGATGCTGCCGATCCTCGAATCGGTCGTCCAGTCGGGTCGACCGCTTCTGATCATCGCCGAGGACATCGAGGGCGAGGCTCTCGCCACGCTTGTCGTCAACAAGCTGCGCGGCGGCCTCAAGGTTGCTGCGGTCAAGGCACCGGGCTTCGGTGATCGTCGCAAGGCGATGCTCGAAGACATCGCGATCCTGACCAAGGGCGAGATGATCTCCGAAGATCTCGGCATCAAGCTCGAAACCGTTACCCTCGGCATGCTCGGCGAAGCCAAGCGTGTGACCATCGACAAGGACAACACGGTCATCGTCGATGGCGCGGGCGACAGCAAGGCGATCAAGGGCCGCGTTGAAGCGATCCGTCAGCAGATCGAAGGCACGACCAGCGATTATGACAAGGAAAAGCTCCAGGAGCGCCTTGCCAAGCTCGCCGGCGGTGTCGCCGTGATCAAGGTTGGCGGTGCCAGCGAGATCGAGGTCAAGGAACGCAAGGACCGCGTCGACGACGCCCTGCACGCCACGCGCGCAGCCGTTGAAGAAGGCATCGTCCCTGGCGGCGGTACCGCGCTTCTCTATGCCACCAAGGCGCTCAAGGGCCTTGAAGGCGAGAATGACGACCAGACCCGCGGCATCGATATCGTCCGCAAGGCGCTTTACGCGCCGGTTCGTCAGATTGCCGAAAATGCCGGCCATGACGGCGCGGTTGTTTCGGGCAAGCTGCTCGACGGCAAGGACGACAAGCTCGGCTTCAACGCCCAGACCGACGTTTACGAAGATCTGGTCAAAGCCGGCGTGATCGATCCGACCAAGGTCGTCCGCGCTGCTCTGCAGGATGCGGCTTCGGTTGCCGGGCTGCTCATCACCACCGAAGCGACGGTGGCCGAGCTTCCCGAAGATAAGGGCTCCGCGCCTGCCATGCCCGATATGGGCGGCATGGGCGGTATGGGCGGCATGGGCTTCTAGGCCTTCCGTTCATCAGCAAACAAAAACGGGCCGGAGGAGCGATCCTCCGGCCCTTTTTTGTGTGGCGGTGGGAAGCAGCCCGACTAATGTTCGTCTTGCTCTTCCAACCCCGGATTGGCCTCTGGTTCGGGCAACTGCACGGCGGCTTCATAATCCGCCTGCGCCTCGTCCAGCGCGCTGGCGGCTTCATCGAGCTGGCGTTCCTCGGCGCTCGACAACCCCTGTTCGGCGTCGGGCGAACCGCAGGCAGGCAAGGCGCACAGCGCCAATAACGGCCATGCGAAGCGCTTTGCGTTCATATCACTTGTCCCGGTTGCTGCTGGGGGTGCGAAGCCGACGAAAAAAAAGGCCGCGCTCCTTTCGGGGCGCGGCCTTTGTTTTTCGCTTTGCGCGAAGCGGGCCTTATTCGGCCGGCGCTTCTTCGGGCATCGCATCGGCAGCAGCTTCGCCGGCGCTATCGGCCATGGCGTCCATCTGCTCCATGGCTTCGTCCGTGGCGGCTTCGACGTCAGCGGCAGCAGCTTCAGCAGCGGCCGTGGCTTCGTCAGCAGCTTCGGTAACGGCGTCAGCGGCTTCCTGAGCCGAGGTGTCGGAACCGCTGCAAGCGGCAAGGCCGAGCGACGCAGCTACGGCGAGCGGAAGTGCAAAAGTCTTGGTCATGGGTCACTCTCTCCCAATTGGTGAAAGGTTTCTAGCAAATGACTTTGGCCGCCGGAGGGGTCACCCCCGAAACCAGTCATGGATTTTTAACGTCCCTTGAACAGGAACGCAACGCAAAGCTGATCTGCCCTTTAATGGGGGTAGGACGCGTTATCGTTTTCGAACAGAAATGCACTTTCCTCATAGGGGAGTTCGGGCGTGGTTTCCGGGGCCACGCCGGGTTCCAGCGTGTCGCCGGAATCGGGAAATTCGGCTTCATTGGCGGGCGCGGGCGCGAAATCCTCCTCTTCGCCGCCCGCTTCACCGAGGTCGTCGATCGCGGCTTCGAACGCCGCGTCTTCGCTGTCGTCGAGCGATGCGGAGTCCAGATTCAGGATCGCGGCTTCGCGTTGCTGGAAAAAGGCGGATCGCGCGGCCGCATAGGGATCAGCGGAGGTTTCGAGAAATGCATCGGCACCCGATTCGGATAGATTCGCCCGCGTATCGACGATGCTGACAGCCCTGAGGCCCCATAGCTGCTCGGTCGACAGACCGATCCGGGTATCGAGAAAGATCGTGGCAGGATCGGCGATGAAGCCGACGATGGAGCCGACAAGATCCCGGCCCGTGGTCGGCCCGAGCAGCGGGACGACGCGATAGCCGCCGTCGCCGACTCCCCACACCGCCAGCGTTTGGCCGAAATCCTCAGGCGCGGGTTCGATGCCGATCTCGGTCGCGACATCGGCGAGACCGCCGATGCCGACTGTCGTGTTGACGATGAAGCGACCGAGATTGCGGATCGCCCGGTCGGGATGGCCCTGGAGCAAGTTGTTGATGAACGACCAGGGTTCGCTCAGGTTGCGCAGGAAATTGCCGATCCCGCGCCGTGCGGGCCGCGGCGCGACCGCGCGATAGACGTCGGAAACGGGCCGGATGACGGCGCCGTCCACGGCCTGGTTCGCCGACCAGATATCGCGGTTGAACTCTTCATGGGGATCGCGGTCGGCAAGGCCGTTCGGCCCGGCCTGCGTTGTTGCGCAGCCGCCGAGCGCGCCGCCCAGCATCAGAAGCATCAGCAATGTCGATAGCAGTTTGCGCAAACAGGATCTCCGGACGGGCAGGACAGCCAAAAGGAAGGATGCCGTGCGCATTAACCAGTGTCGAGCGTTTTTGACCGTTAACAGGGGATGGATACGAATCGCAATATTCGCATTAAATAATTGATTTTGAAATAGAAAAACCCATCCCAAAGAGGTATTGACCGGATATAAAGATATCTTTATATCCTTATAAATGAGAGCAGAACTCGAGATATTCCGCGCGCTTGCCGATCCGACCCGCCTCCGGATCGTTGCCTTGCTGCGCGCCATGGAGCTGTCGGTGGGCGAACTCGCGCAAGTATTGGGGCAAAGCCAGCCCCGCGTTTCCCGCCATGTGAAGATTCTCGTCGATGCCGGGCTCTCCGAGCGCCGCAAGGAAGGCAGCTGGGCGTTCCTCAGTCTTGGCGATCCGATGCGTGTGCGGCCGCTGCTCGATGCGATTGATGCCTGGTCTGAAGAGGGCGAGGATCACTGGACCCGGGCCGATCTGGCGCGGCTCGAGGCAGTCCGCGCCGACCGCCAGGCCGCGGCCGAACAGTTTTTTGCCGCCAATGCCGAACAATGGGATGCGATGCGCACGCTCCACATCGCAGAAAGCGAAGTCGAGGCGGCGATGCAGCGCGCGCTGGAAACCGGCCCGATCGGTAAGCTCGTTGATATCGGCACGGGCACCGGGCGGATGCTCGAGCTGTTCGGCGGCGAGGCTGAAAGCGCCAAGGGTATCGACCGCAGCCCGGAAATGCTGCGGCTGGCACGCGCCAAGCTTGCCGAAGCGGGGCTCGAAACGACCGACCTTCGCCAGGGCGACATGTATGCGCTGGAGCTGCCGGACGGCGCGGCCAGCACCGTGATCATCCACCAGGTGTTGCACTATGCGCAGCAGCCGGCGGCGGCGATCGCCGAGGCGGCGCGCATTCTGGAAACCGGAGGGCGGCTGCTGATCGCGGATTTCGCGGCGCATGAACGCGAAGAACTGCGCCGCAGGGATGCCCATGCGCGCCTCGGCTTTTCCGACGAGCAGATCGAGAACTGGTTCAAGGCCGCCGGCCTCGAAGGCGGCCTTGCCGAGCAGTTGGAAGGCGGCGAACTGACGGTGAAGCTGTGGCTCGGCCATCGCAAGCCGGGTTCGCGGCTGAGGGTCGTCGCATGAGCCTGACATTCGCACAGCTTCACGAGGCGCGGTGCGCGCTCGACGAACCGCTGTTCGCCGATCTGGCGGGCGACGTCGATGTCTCGTTCGAATTCTTCCCGCCGAAAACCGACCGGATGGCCGAAACGCTCTGGTCGTCGATCCGCACGCTCGAGCCGCTTTCGCCGCGCTTCGTTTCGGTCACCTATGGCGCAGGCGGCACGACGCGCGAGCGCACCCATGCGACCGTCCGCCGAATCGTCGAGGAAACCGGGCTCGATGCCGCCGCGCATCTGACCTGTGTCGGCGCGTCCAAGGCCGAGATCGAAACTATCATCCGCGACTATTGGGATGCCGGGGTGCGCCATATCGTGGCGCTGCGCGGCGATCCGCAGGGGCAGGGCGAGCGCTATGCGGCGCACCCGGACGGTTATTCGAGCGCCGCCGATCTGGTTGCGGGTATCGCGGCGGTGAAACCGTTCGAGATTTCCGTTGCCGCCTATCCCGAAACGCACCCCGAAGCGCACAGCGCGAAAACCGATCTCGACAATCTTCGGCGCAAGCTCGATGCCGGGGCGACGCGCGCGATCACGCAGTTCTTTTTTTCCGCCGATACCTTTTTCCGGTTCCGCGATGCAGCGGCGGCGCAGGGCATCGATGCCGAGATCGTGCCGGGCATATTGCCCGTTTCGAACGTCGCCCAGACGCGCAAATTCGCTCATATGTGCGGCGCGCAGATCCCGCCCTGGATGGACCGGCTGTTCGAGGGGCTGGATGGCAACCCCGCCGCGCGCCAGCTGGTCGCGGCGACCGTAACCGCCGAACTGTGCCGCAAGCTTTATGCCGGCGGCGCGCGCGAATTTCATTTCTACACGCTCAACCGGGCCGAGCTCAGCTACGCGATCTGCCATCTTCTGGGGATCCGGCCGCGGCTTGGCGAACAAAAGAGAGCAGCATGACCGAAGCAGCCGATCGCCTTCGCGCGGCCGCGGCCGAACGCGTCCTCGTGATGGACGGTGCCTGGGGCACCGCTATCCAGAATTATGCGCTCGACGAGGCCGGATATCGCGGCAGCCGCGAATTCGCGATGGACCAGAAGGGCAATAACGACATTCTCTGCCTGACCGAGCCGGAGATCGTCGAGGAAATCAGCGCCTCCTATATCGCGGCAGGCGCTGACATCGTCTCGACCAATACCTTTTCGAGCACGACGATCAGCCAGGCCGATTACGGCAATGAAGCGCTCGTCCGCGAGCTCAACATTGCGGCGGCGAAACTTGCCCGCCATGCCGCCGACACGGCATCGACGCCGGAAAAGCAGCGCTTCGTCGCCGGTGCGATCGGGCCGACCAACAAGACGCTGTCGCTCTCCCCCAATGTCGAAGATCCGGGTTTCCGCGAGGTCGATTTCGATCAGATGAAGGGAATCTATGGCGAACAGATCGAGGGGCTTCTCGAAGGCGGCGTCGATTTCCTCCTCGTCGAGACGATCTTCGATACGCTCAACGCCAAGGCCGCGATCATGGCGGCGCTGGAAGCCGGCGAGGCGCGCGGCGAGACCGTACCGCTTATTCTGTCGATGACGATCACCGACATGTCCGGCCGCAACCTTTCGGGCCATTCGGTGGAAGGGTTTTGGGCCGCCGTCCGCCATGCCGATCCGCTTGCCGTAGGGCTCAATTGCTCGTTCGGCGCGGACAGGTTGCGCCCCGCGGTCGCCGCCCTGTCGGGCATCGCCGACACGCTGGTGATCGCTTATCCCAATGCCGGGCTGCCCAACGATCTGGGTGACTATGACGAGACGGCGGCGGAGACCGCCGCGCAGGTTTCGAAATGGCTCGACCAGGGCATTGTCAACATCGTCGGCGGCTGCTGCGGCACGACCACCGATCATATTCGCGCGTTGGCCGAAGCGGCCAAAGGCGCAACGCCGCGGGTACCGCCGGCGCGGGCGACCAAGACGATGCTCGCCGGCCTCGAACCCATGACCATCGCTGCGTAAGGACATCATGGCCACCAACCCCATCCCTGCCGACGAAAGCCCCGACCTGCCCGCCAATGACGAGGCGGAAGCGGCGATCGCGTCCTTCGTCAATATCGGCGAGCGGACGAACGTCACCGGTTCGGCGAAATTCAAGAAGCTGATCCTCGACGATGATTATGAGGCGGCGGTCGACGTTGCGCGCCAGCAGGTCGAAAACGGCGCCCAGATCGTCGATGTCAATATGGACGAAGGCCTGCTCGATTCCGAAGCGGCGATGACGACCTTCCTCAAGCTAATCGCCGCCGAACCCGATATCGCGCGGGTGCCGGTGATGATCGACAGTTCCAAATGGAGCGTCATCGAGGCCGGGCTCAAATGCGTTTCTGGCAAGCCGGTCGTCAATTCGATCAGCATGAAGGAAGGCGAGGACTCATTTCTCGCCCAGGCGCGCAAATGCAGGGCTTATGGCGCGGCCGTGGTCGTCATGGCGTTCGACGAAACAGGGCAGGCCGACACGCGCGACCGCAAGGTCGAGATTTGCGAGCGGGCCTATAAACTGCTGACCGAAAACGGCTTCCCGCCAGAGGACATCATCTTCGATCCCAATATCTTCGCGGTGGCGACGGGGATCGAGGAGCATCGCCGCTATGCGCTCGATTATATAGAAGCAGCGCGCGAAATCAGGGAACGCTGCCCCGGCGTCCACATCTCCGGCGGGCTTTCCAACCTCAGCTTCAGTTTTCGCGGCAATGAACCGGTGCGCCGGGCGATGCATTCGGTGTTCCTCTATCACGCGATCCGGGCGGGCATGGACATGGGCATTGTCAATGCCGGCCAGCTCGACGTGTATGACGATATCGACGACGAATTGCGCGAAGCCTGCGAGGATGTGATCCTCGACCGCGAGCCCAAAGCCGGCGGGGATGCGACCGAGCGTCTGATCGAACTCGCCGAAGGCTATCGCGGCAAGAGTGCCAAGGACGAGAAGGCGGCCGAGGAATGGCGCTCATGGGATGTTAGCAAGCGGCTGGAATATGCGCTCGTCAAAGGCATCGATGCGCATGTCGTTGCCGATACCGAACTCGCCCGCCAGGACGCCGAGCGGCCGATCCATGTGATCGAAGGACCGTTGATGGACGGCATGAATGTCGTCGGCGATCTCTTCGGTTCGGGCAAGATGTTCCTGCCCCAGGTCGTCAAATCCGCGCGCGTCATGAAGAAGGCCGTGGCCCATCTCCTGCCCTATATCGAAGAGGAAAAGGACGAGAAGGCCAGGGGTAAGGGCACGATCATCATGGCGACCGTGAAGGGCGACGTTCACGATATCGGCAAGAATATCGTCGGTGTCGTGCTGCAATGTAATGGCTTCGAGATTGTCGATCTGGGCGTGATGACGCCGTGGAGCGACATCCTGGAGGCGGCGCGCGAGCATGATGCGGACATGATCGGGCTTTCCGGCCTCATCACGCCCTCGCTCGACGAGATGGTGACGGTAGCCGAAGAAATGGAGCGCGCGGGAATGACGATGCCGCTGCTTATCGGCGGCGCGACGACGAGCCGGGTGCACACGGCAATCCGCATCGATCCCGCCTATTCGGGGCCGGTCGTCCACTCGCTGGACGCGAGCCGCGCGGTCAGCGTCGCGTCCTCGCTGGTCTCCGACACGCAGCGCGATCCGCTTGTCGAGGAAACCGCGCAATCCTACGAAGACGTCCGCATTGCGCGCGCAGGGAAGGGCGGCAGCAAGCTCGTCAGCCTGCAAGACGCGCGGGCCAATGCCTTCGATGCGGATTACGCGCTCAAGGCGCCTGAGCCCGCAAAGCCCGGCCTCCACGTCTATGACGAATGGGATCTGGAAGATTTGCGCGCGCATATCGACTGGACGCCCTTCTTTCGCGCCTGGGAACTGGCGGGCAACTATCCGGCGATCCTCGAGGACGATGTCGTGGGGGAAAGCGCGCGCGATCTCTTCAAGGACGGGCAGGCGATGCTCGATCGCGTTATCGCCGAGGGTTGGCTCAAGCCGCGCGCGGTGGCTGGCCTGTGGAAATGCCGCCGCGAGGGCGACGATATTCTCGTTGAGACCGAAACCGGCGAAACCCGCCTGCCGATGCTCCGCCAGCAGGTCGCCAAGCGCAGCGGCCGCGCCAATATGTGCCTCGCCGATTTTATCGATCCGGCGGGCGACTGGATCGGCGGCTTCGCGGTGTGCGCGGGCCACGGCATCGACGAACATCTCGCGCGCTTCAAGGCGGACACCGACGATTATTCGGATATCCTGTTAAAGGCGCTGGCCGACCGGCTGGCCGAGGCTTTTGCCGAACGGATGCACAAGCACGTCCGCACCGATCTCTGGGGCTATGCGGCCGACGAAGCGCTTTCGAGCGAAGACCTGATCCGCGAGAAATATGACGGCATCCGCCCCGCGCCCGGCTATCCGGCCTGCCCGGACCACAGCCTGAAACCGATGCTGTTCGATCTGCTGGGCGGCGGATCGGGGCATAACGGCCCGGCCGGGATCGAACTGACCGAAAGCTTCGCGATGTGGCCGACAGCGGCGGTTTCGGGTTTCTATTTCACCCATCCGCAATCGGCCTATTTCGGCGTTGCCAATATCGACCAGGACCAGCTGCACGAATATGCCGGACGCCGGGATGTCGATCTGGAGACGGCGACGCGCTGGCTGCGGCCCAATCTCGACAGTTGAAGACCGTAAAAAGAGGGTAAACGGCCCGAAAAGCCGGAATTAACCGTAAAATTTCCGATTTTCTTAACCGACCGGGGCGCACGCGGAGGCGGTCAACCCGGGAGTTTTCGATGCGCCTGTCCCCGTTCATCCTGCTGATCGCGCTTGCCGTCACCGCGCCGCTCGCCGCGCAGCGCGGCGCCGCGCCCTTTACTATCGCGGAAACCGGCCAGGGCTTTGCCCGGCTCGACCAGGCGGTTGCCGCCATCGGCAATGGCGAAGGCACGATCGTGATTGCTTCCGGCACCTATCGCCAGTGCGCGGTGCAGGAAGCGGGCGTCATCACCTTTCGCGCCGCCGAACCCGGCGCCGCGATCTTCGACGGCGTCGCCTGCGAACAAAAGGCGGCGCTGGTGCTCCGCGGCCGCGGCGCGCGCGTCGATGGCCTGGTCTTCCAGAATCTGCGAGTGCCGGACGGCAATGGCGCGGGCATCCGCCTCGAACAATCCGATCTCGAAGTTCACAATTCGATGTTCCGCAATTCGGAGGAAGGTATCCTCACCGCCTCCGATCCTTCGGCTTCGATCCGCATCGACCGGTCCACCTTTTCGGGGCTTGGTCGCTGCGACCGCGATTTGAGCTGTGCGCACAGCATTTACGTTGGCGATTATGGCTCGCTGGAGGTCACCCGGTCTCGTTTCGAGCGCGGCCGGGGCGGCCATTACGTCAAGAGCCGCACGCCGATGGTGCGCATCACCGATTCCTCATTCGACGATACCGCGGGCAGCGCGACCAACTATATGATCGACCTTCCCGCCGGATCGCGCGGGGAGATCGCGCGCAATATATTCGTGCAGGGCGCCGACAAGGAAAATTGGAGCGCCTTCATCGCCGTCGGCGCCGAAGATATCGCCCATTCGAGCGCGGGTCTCTCAATCGCCGGCAACGAAGCCTCGATCGCGCCCGGCGTCCAGCGCAACACCTGGTTCGTCGCCGACTGGACCGGCCAACAGCTGCGCATCGGCGAAAACGAACTCGGTCAAGGCATCACCGTTTTCGACCGGCGCTAGCGCGCCCGGCCATTTCGTCTTAGGCTTTCCCAAAAAAGGGGAAGCGGGATGCGGAAACCGGCATGGACCGGCCTGGCTCTGGCGCTTGTCATGGCTTTGTCTGGGGTAGCGACGGCGCAGGAAAGACCGCGCCCCAATATCGTCCTGATCATCGCCGACGACGTCGCCTTCACCGATTTCGGTGCCTATGGCAGCGAAATCCGAACGCCCAACATCGATGCGCTGGCGCGGCGCGGGACGCTGTTCACCAATTATCACGCAACCCCGATGTGTGCCCCTTCGCGCGCCATGCTGATGACCGGTATCGACAGCCACCGCGCCGGGATCGGCAATCTGCCCGAAACGACGCCCGAGGAGCATCGCGGTTCGCCGGCCTATCTGGGGCGATTGCACCGGGATGTGCCGACCATCGCCGAGCGGCTGCGCGTGGCCGGCTATCGCACCTTCATGGCCGGCAAATGGCATCTGGGGCATACGCCCGGCAGCCTGCCGAGCGCGCGCGGATTCGATCGCACCTTCATCCTGGATGCGACCGGCGCCGACAACTGGGAACACCGGCCCTATCTGCCCTATTATGACCGCGCGGAATGGTTTTCGGACGGCGAGGCGGTCGACCAGCTGCCGGCCGATTTCTATTCGTCCGAATATCTGGTCGAGCGAATGACCGGCTATATCGACGAGGCCTCGCAGCAAGAGGGGACGGCGCCCTTCTTTGCCTATCTTGCCTTTCAGGCGATCCACATTCCCGTTCAGGCGCCGCGCGAATATACGATGCGCTACGCCGACCGCTATCATGCTGGCTGGCAGGCGCTGCGCGAGGAGCGGCACCGGGCGGCGGTCCAGCGTGGCATCGTGCCCGCCGATGCGCGGCTCGGCCCGATGCATCCGGAAATGCGCGATTGGGATACACTCAGCGCCGGGGAACGCGAATGGTATGCCCGCGCGATGGCCGTCAATGCGGGGATGCTGGAGGCGATGGACCATTATCTCGGCCAGCTGATCGCGCATCTCCGTGAGACGGGCGAATATGAGAACACGATCTTCATCGTCACATCCGATAATGGGCCCGAAGGCGCACTGCCGACGGCATCGGGCGCGATGCGGATGTGGATGTGGCTGGTCGGCTATTCGCGCGACATAGAGACATTGGGCGAGCGCGGCAGTTTCGCCTTTATCGGTCCCGAATGGGCGAGCGCCTCGGCGTCGCCGCATCATCTGTTCAAATTCTATGCCGGCGAGGGCGGGACGCGGGTGCCGCTGATCGTCGCCGGGCCGGGCGTGGAGAGCGGACAGATGGCGCGGCAACTGGCGCTGATCAGCGATATCCCGGCGACCATTGCTGCCTTTGCCGGGACCGATGCGGAAGGGATGACCGGACGTAGCCTGATGCCCGTGCTCGAAGGCGGCGAAGAGCCGGTCTATGGCCCCGATGAAGGCTTTGGCGTCGAAACGGCGGGGCGCATGGCCTATTTCGAGGGACGCTGGAAGATCCTGCGCAACGGCCCGCCGCTCGGCGACAATCGCTGGCGGCTTTACGATCTCGACGCTGATCCCGGTGAAACGACCGACCTGTCGACATCCGACCCCGAACGCTTCGCCGCGATGCAGGCCGCCTACCGCCAATGGGCCGAAGCGAACGGCGTGCTCGACATGCCCGAGGGCTATGATCCGATCGCCACCTTGCTGGAGCATAGCCGGGCCAAGATCCGTGCGCGCTATTGGTGGGCCTATCTGCTGGCGATAGCGTTTGTCATCGGTATCGTGGCTGCACCGGTATGGTTCTTCGTTCGCGTGCGAAGGAGGAGGCGCGCGACGGCGCCCGCATAAAGCCGTTTGCCCTGACCTCGTCGAAGGGCTGTTCTTCTTCGTCGCCCCGTTCAAAGCAAGGGCAGGGCTTCGACAGGCTCAGCCCAAACGGGTTTATTCTTCGCCAGCCACCGGGCAATTCGTCTCCGCGCCGGGCATCAGGTCAAGGCAATGGCCGTCGATCGATGCTTCGGAAACATCGAGCCCGATCAGCGAAGCGAGCGTCGGCATGATATCCACCGTCATCACGCCGAGCGGCTGTTCGAAATGTTCGGCGCCCGGCCACCAGAAGAGGATCGGCACACGCCGGTCATAATCCCACACGCTGCCATGGGTCGCGACATAGCGGCCCGGAAGCGCCACCGGCGAGGGCGTCACGCGCGGGTTCAGCACGACGAGGAAGTCGCCCGAACGCTCCGGGTTGAAGCTGGCGCGCAGCCGATCGAGCGTCGACCAGCTTTCGGGCGGGCCCGACGGCATCGGCTGGGCGGCGATCTCTTCGCGCGCAAAGACGCGGTAAACCTGCGGATGAGCGGAGATCATCGCGATGGCGCGGTCACGCACCTCGGCGCGGCGTTCCTCGGGCACCGAGCGGTCGATATAGAAATCGCCGAATGGCCCGCCGAACCGGAGTATCGGCGCTTCCAGCCCGGTTTCGGCGGCCAGCCGCTCGTTCAAGGTTTCGAAGCCGGGTAGCAGCCGCGCGGCATCGGGTGCCCCCTGGATCTGCTGGCGTTCGGGCAGGTCGAGCCCGCCATGATCGGCGGTCAGTACCGCGACATAGTCGATCCCGCGCGCATCGAGCCGGGCGAAGAAATCGCCGAGCATCGCGTCGAGCGCGATCAGCTGGACGCACATTTCTGCGCCCTCGGTGCCGTATGCATGTCCGATATAATCGGTCGCGGCGAGGCTGATCGCGAGCAGGTCGGTCGCGTCGCCCTGGCCGAGATTCATTTCGGAGACGAGATCGGCGGCGAGGTTCAGGGCCAGCACATCGCCCTCGGGGGTCGTCAGGATTGCGCGTCCGCCGCCGGGTTCGCGCGCAAAGAGATGCGTCCCGACGCTCTGATTGTCGCCGGCGGGGATCGCCCGGTAATAGGCGGCGCACATTTCCGGGATCGGCAGCGGCTGACGGCTGGAGGTGGCGGCGGCCGCGGCCATCGCGTTGATCTCGGCAAGCGAAGCGGGTGTTTCGCGGCCCTCGAAGGTCGTGAAGCCGGCGCCGCCCGGCCAGAATATCTGGTCGGCATTATGGCCGCCCATCATCACCGCCGAACGGTCCTTGCCGGCGACCGCGACGACGCGGCTGGCCGGGTTCGCTTCCTTCATCAGGTCGCCCAGGGTCGGCACCAGCAGGGTGCGGGGCGAAACCGTATAATTTTCAGCTGTCGATCCCGGCACGCTGATATCCTCGGCGCAATACATGCTTGGTTCGTCGCGCTCCAGGCTCATGTCGAACCAGTGGTTGGCGATGATGCCGGTATGCGCGGGGTGATTGCCGGTGAGGATCGTCGAATGGCCGGGGCAGGTTTCGGTTGCCGCATGCGCCTGATAGCCCGACGGGAACACCACGCCGCTGAGCAGCCGCGCAAAGCCGCCCGTGAAATCCTGCCGGTGCTGCGCGAAGATGTCGGCGCTCAGTTGATCGATGGAAATCGCGACGACCAGCCGGGGCGGGGTTGCCTCCGCGGGAGCCTCGGCCGGCGTCCGCTCTTGGCCCATGGCCGGCGAAAGAGCGGCCGCGGCGGTAACCAGGGCAGCGATGGCGGCGAATTTCATGGGCGATCCTCTGGGTGGTGCGCGGCGGGAATGGCAATGCTATAGCGCGCCGCGCGAAGGAGCAAATAGGTGCGGGTGAAGAATTTCGGGTCCCTTATAGCGCTGTTTGTTGCCGCTTTGTGGCTTTTCCCGGCATCGGCGCAGTTACGCGAGCAAAACGCCATCGCGGCGCGGTTGATCGCGGAGACGCAAACCCCCGCGCCGGGCGCAAGCTTTACCATCGCGATCCGGATGCGGCCGGATCCCGGTTGGCACGGCTATTGGCGCAATCCCGGGGAAGCGGGCTTGCCTGGACGCTTCGCATGGACGCTGCCCGAAGGGGTGACGATTGGCGAATTGCGCTATCCGGTGCCCCAGCGGCTCTCGATCAGCGGCATCATGAATTATGTCTATGAAGGCGAATATGCGCTGCTCGCCGATGTGACGCTGGACCAAAGCATCGCGCCCGGCACAGCGATCCCGTTGCGCGCCGAGGGCGATTGGCTTGCCTGTACCGACGAGATTTGCGTACCGGAATCGGGATCGCTGGCGCTCGATCTTGTCGCGGGCGACGGCGAGGTGGCGGACGCGATGGATTTCGACCGGTTCCGCGCCCGGTTGCCCCGTCCGCTCGACAGCGAGGGGCGGTTCGCGGTGGCAGGCGAAACACTGCGGCTTGCGATTCCTTTCCCGGCGGCGGCGACGCTTGCCGATCCTTATGTTTTCGCGGTGACCGAGCGGGCGCTCGATTATGGTGCGGTACAGAACATTTCTCGCGATGGCGATTGGCTGATCGTCGAAGTGGCGGCGGGCCCCGATGCGGCCAATCTCGATCGGATCGAAGGCCTGCTGAAGATCGGTGAGCATGACGGGCTGATGCTTGCGCTCGTGCCGGGCGAGGTACCTGCGGCCGGAACACCGATTGCTGGCGAACGAATGAATTCTTCGGTCGTCACGGCCGATATCGGGACTGTCTTGCTGGCGCTCGGCGGCGCGATTCTTGGCGGATTGCTACTCAATGTCATGCCCTGCGTCTTCCCGATCCTTAGCCTCAAGGCGCTGAGCCTGGCCCGGGCGGGCGGCGAGGAGCGCGCGGCGCGGCGCGATGCGCTGGCCTATAGCGCGGGCGTAATCCTCACCTGTGTGGCGCTGGGCGCGGCGTTGCTGATCCTGCGCGCGGGCGGCGCGCAATTGGGTTGGGCATTCCAGCTGCAAGACCCGCGCATGATCCTCGCCCTGCTGCTGCTCGTGAGCGCGATCACGCTGAACCTGGCGGGGCTTTTCGAACTGCCCGGACTGACGGCGGGCGGAAGCCTTGCCGGAAGGGACGGCGCGGCCGGATCCTTCTTCACCGGTGTGCTCGCGGCGTTCGTGGCGACACCGTGCACTGGGCCCTTTATGGCGGCGGCACTCGGCGCGGCGCTGGTCCTGCCCTCGGTGGTCGCGCTGGCGATCTTCGCCGGGCTCGGGCTCGGTCTCGCGCTGCCGTTCCTTGCGCTCGCCTTTATCCCGGCGCTCAGGAACCGGCTGCCCAAGCCCGGCCCTTGGCTCATACGCTTCCGGCACCTGATGGCGATCCCGATGGGGCTGACCGCGCTGGCGCTCGGCTGGGTGCTCTGGCGGCAGACCGGAACCTCCGGCCTGTTCCTCGGTATTGCCGTCGCGCTCATCCTTGCTGTCCTGCTCTGGTGGGCCGGGCGAAGGCAGATTTCAGGTCGCCACGCCTGGCTGCCAATCCTACCCGCCGCTGCGCTCGCGCTTGCCGCGATCGCGGTGCTGCCGACACCCGCCGCCCCGGCCGCGGAGGAGGGCGCGCTCGGCGCCGAACCGTTCAGCGAAGCGCAGCTCGCCGCGCTGCGGAGCGAAGGCCGAGCGGTATTCGTCTATTTCACCGCTGACTGGTGCATTACCTGCAAGATCAACGAGGGTGGCGCGCTATCGAGCTCTGCCGTGGCCGAGCATTTCGAAGCCAATAACGTCGCGGTACTCGTCGGCGACTGGACGACCGGCGACCCCGTGATCGGCCGTTTTCTGGAGGGGCAGGGCCGTTCGGGCGTGCCGCTCTATCTCTATTATGCGCCCGGCGAAGACGTGCAGATCCTGCCGCAGATCCTCACCGTCGGCGAACTGACCGCGCTCTGAAGAGCGCTACCGCCCCTCGGGCATATCCTCGGGCACGATCATCGGGCCGACCGGCGCGTCCATCGGCGGCGCGTTGGGAGCCGAGCGATTCTGCGCGCCGCGCACCCATGTCCGCTCGCCGCCGATCCAGGTCTCCATCACCCGCGCTTGCCGGATTTCCTCGGGCGTGGCGTTGAAGATATCGCGGTCGATGATCAGGAAATCGGCGTAGAGGCCGCTGTCGAGCCGCCCGATCTGGTCCTCGGCAAAGCCCGCATAAGCGGCGCCGGTGGTATAGGTGGCGAAGGCCTGGAGCAGCGAGATCCGCTCCTGCCCCTGCCATCCGCCCGGCGGCTGGCCGCTGGCATTCTGCCGGCTGACCGCGACGGCAAGGCCCGCAAAGGGGTTGGGGTTTTCGACCGGGAAATCCGTGCCGAAGGCGAGACGCGATCCCGCGCGCAGCATCGAATTCCACGCATAGGCGCCCTGCAGCCGGTTTGGCCCCAGCCGCGCCTCGGCCATGAACATGTCGGAGGTTTGGTGGACAGGCTGCATCGAGGCGATGATGCCATGCTCGCCGAAACGCGCGATATCGGCGGGGTCGACGATCTGGGCATGTTCGATCCGCCAGCGCCGGTCGTCATTATAGCGGTACGCGACCTCGTCGATGGCGTTTAGCACTTCGCGGTTGGCGCCGTCGCCGATCGCATGGATCGCCGCCTGGAACCGGTCGAGCGAAAGGCGGCTCAGCCGGTTGCGGATCAGGGTGCCGTCGGAGAGCGTCAGGCCGCTTTCGGTCGGCGCATCGGCATAGGGCAGAAGCAGCCGCGCGCCGCGCGATCCGAGCGCGCCATCGGCATAGAGTTTGAGGCCGACCATCCGCAGATGCCCGTCATAGAGCCAGGGCGTCATCGCATCGCCGGCGATATCGAGCAGCGTATCGAGCTCGTCGGCATAGGAGATCACGCGGACGCGCAGCTGGCCCCGGTCGGCGGAGCGGCGGATCACGTCCCACTCGCTCGCGCTCGTGCCCATATCGTGCATCGTGGTGACGCCATAGGAGAGCAGGATGTCCTGCGCCTCGCGCAGCGCGATGTCGCGCAGCGGCGGCTGGAGTTCGGGAATGGCATTGGCGATCAGGCCCATCGCGGCGTCCACAAAGGCGCCGTTGGGGCGCTGGCCCTCGCGCTCGATCCGGCCGCCGGGCGGGGATTGGCTGGCATTGGTGATCCCGGCCGCCTGCATTGCCTGGCTGTTGGCGACGCCGGCATGGCCATCGACCCGCACCAGCCAGACCGGACGATCGGCGACCGCCGCGTCGATATCGGCGGCGGTCGGGAAACGGCCAAGGCCCCATGTCTCCTGGTTCCAGCCGCTGCCGATGATCCAGCGCAAGGTTGGGTTTTCCGCCGAATATCGCGCGATCCGCGCCTGCGCATCGGCAAGGCTGGTCGTATCGGAAAGATCGAGCTGAATCGCGTTATAGCCGAGCCCCATCAGATGGCCGTGCGCGTCGATCAGCCCGGGAATGACCGTGCGGCCTTGCGCATCGTGCCGGAAATCGACCTCGCGTGGTCGGTCGTCGCGGCGGCGAAGCAGCCGGGTGACGCGGCCGGTGTCGACGTCGAAGAGCAGCCCGGTGAACTGGACGAGATTGCCCTCGGCATCGATCGTATAGCCATTGGCATTGTCGATCAGCGCGTCGGCGTTTGCCGCGGCGGGGAGAAGGAAAGCGGCGAGGGCCGCCCCCAGAATCTTGAAACGATTCACTCTTCCAGCCTCCTCACCAGCGCGCTCGTATCCTGACGCGAGCCGCCCATTTCCTGCACTTCGGCATAATAGCCGTCGACCAGCTTCGCGAGATCGACGCGCGCGCCGTTCGCTTCGGCTTCCTCGATGGCCAGGCCAAGATCCTTGCGCATCCAGTCGACCGCGAAGCCGAAATCGAATTCGCCCGCCGCCATCGACTTCCAGCGATTGTCCATCTGCCAGCTCTGCGCCGCGCCGCCTGAAATCGCCTCGAACACCTTGTCGAGATCGAGCTCGGAGCGCTTGGCGAAATGCAGCGCTTCGGAAAGCCCCTGCAGAACGCCGGCGATGGCGAGCTGGTTGCACATCTTGACCTGCTGCCCCGCGCCCGGCCCGCCGCAATGGACGATCCGCGCGGCATAGGTCTGCATGATCGGCTCGGCGAGCGTCATCGCGCGCTTCGAACCGCCGCACATGATCGAAAGTTTGCCGTTTTCCGCGCCTGCCTGGCCGCCCGAAACCGGGGCATCGACGCAGTGGATGCCCCTGGCCTCGCCCGCTTGGGCGAGTCGACGGGCGATCTTTGCCGAAACCGTCGTATGATCGACGAACAGCGCGCCTTCGTGCATCGCGGCGATGGCGCCGTTGGCACCGAGCGTAACCTCTTCAAGGTCGACGTCCGCGCCGACACAGGCGAGCACAGCGTCCGCGCCTAGCGCCGCCGCTGCCGGTGTGGCCGCGGCCTTGCCGCCATGACCGGCGGCCCAGGCATCGGCCCTTTCGGCGGTGCGATTGTAAACGGCGATATCGTGTCCGGCCTTCGCCAGATGCCCGGCTATGGGCCCGCCCATTACGCCAAGGCCGAGAAAAGCGATCTTTGCCATGGCCGCGTCCATAGGGCGTGTTTGCGCAAGAGGCCAGATAGGCTAGGGCGGGCCGCATCATGGCCGACGCACCCAGTTCCGCCAGCGATTCGTCGCTTTCGCTCGAAACGATCCGGGCCGCGCAGGCGCGTATCGGCGATGCGATCGTGCGCACGCCGACCCTGAAAAGCATCACGCTTTCCCAGCTGACGGGCGCGAATATCTGGCTGAAATTCGAGAATCTTCAGTTCACCGCTGCCTATAAGGAGCGCGGCGCATTGAACGCGTTGTTGTTGCTCGATCCGGAACGGCGCGAGCGCGGCGTGATCGCGGCTTCGGCGGGCAACCATGCCCAGGGACTCAGCTATCATGGCACACGGCTTGGCGTGCCCGTCACCATCGTGATGCCCAAGCCGACGCCGACGGTGAAAATCATCCAGACCGAGGCGGTTGGCGGCAAGGTCGTGCTGCACGGCGAGACGTTCGACGACGCTTATAAACATGCACGCCTGCTCGAAGAAGAGCTGGGGCTGACCTTCGTTCACCCGTTCGACCATCCCGATATCGTTGCCGGGCAGGGGACGATAGCGCTGGAAATGTTCGAGGATGCGCCCGATCTCGATATGCTGGTGGTGCCGATCGGCGGCGGCGGGCTGATGTCCGGCGTCGGCACGGCGGCGCGGGCGATGAAGCCCGATATCGGACTGATCGGCGTCCAGGCCGAACTCTATCCCTCGATGTACGCGAAGCTCAGCGGCAAGCAGATGCCCTGCGAAGGGGACACTTTGGCCGAAGGCATTGCCGTGAAAGTTCCCGGCGAATTCACCTCGAAAATCATCGAGGGGCTGGTCGACGAGATCCTGCTCGTCGGCGAATCGGAAATGGAAACGGCGGTCAGCCTGCTTCTCCAGATCGAAAAAACGGTGGTCGAAGGCGCCGGTGCCGCGGGTCTTGCCGCTGTCATGGCGAACAAGGAGAAGTTTGCGGGCAAGAATGTCGGCCTGATCCTGTGCGGCGGCAATATCGACACGCGGCTCTTGGCCAATGTGCTGCTGCGCGATCTCGTGCGCTCGGGCCGTCTCGCGCGGCTGCGCATCCGGCTCAAGGATCGGCCCGGCGCGCTCTATCACGTCGCCCGCGTTTTCGATCAGGAACAGGTCAACATCATCGAAATCTACCATCAGCGGGTCTTCACCTCGCTGCCGGCCAAGGGACTGATCACCGATATCGAATGCGAAACGCGGGACCGCGCGCATCTCGAGCGGCTGATCGGCGCGCTGGAAAAAGACGGCTACGAAGTCGCACCGGTGGAACTCGCCTAGGGTTGGTGCGGTGCTCGAACGCAGTGAGACTCTGACAAACTAGCGTATATCCGGATACCAGCGTTCCAGCCCGTATTTACGGCCGAACGCCCAGTTCATCCCGCATTTCATGTAGATCCAGTTCGCCTTGAGCGGCCCCCATTCGGCGATGCGGCGATCCGAGGTGCGCACGATGCGCGGGACGAGCTTTACCCGGCCGATGCGGCAGAGCTTCAGGCACAGATCGACATCCTCCATGATGTGCATGTCGGGGTCGCAGCCGCCGATAGCGCGGAAATCCTCGCGGCGGAAGAACATCGCATGGTCGCCGAACAGGAGGCGCAGGCCGCGTACGAACAAATGCGGGCGGAGCAGGAGCGGGCCGTAATAGGTCTTCGCCCAATTGTGGAAGCTCGTGCCCCAGCGGGTTTTCGTGCCGGTGAGCAGTGCGGTGAAGCCGCCGAGCGCATATCCCGGATCGGCGAGCGTGCGTTCGACATACGCCAATGCGTCGGTGGGCAGGACGGTGTCGGCATGAAGCACCAGTACCAGCGGCGCGCGGGCTTCCTCCACGCCCCGGTTGATCTGGAGGGCCCGGCCTTTGGGGCTCTCGACGACATGGAACCCGGCTTGGCGGGCGAGCGCGATCGAACCGTCGCCGCTGCCGCCGTCGACCGCGATCACAGCGGCGGGCGCGGGATCGAGCGCGGCGATATTGAGAATCGTCGCGGGCAGCGCCTTTTCCTCGTCGAGCATCGGGACGATGATCGCGACTTCGCTGATCGGGTGGGCGCTCACGATGCCAGATCCGGCCAGCGGGCGAGATCTTCGGGCCGGTCGCAATCGGCGAGCGTCTCGAGGAGCACGGGCGTGATGCCGCGTTCAGCGAGCCGTTCTTTGGTGACAGCGAACACCCGCTCGCCGCCCCATTCCATATCCGCGAACAGGAAATCCATCGGTCGGGCGAGCCCGATCAGCCAATAGCCGCCATCCTCAGCCGGTCCTATAACGATTTCGGCGGTTTCCAGCGCCTTTGCGGCCAGTTGGAGATGATGCGAGCGTATCTCCGGACAGTCCGATCCGACAAGGATGACGGGGCCGTTTTGGGTTGCGCGCTTCATCCTTTCGCCGAGATCGCCGTCGCCCTGATCCTTGTAGCCGAAGCTATCGCCAAGCCAGCCCTCGAACCGCTCCTGCTTGGTGCCGGTAAAGCGGATATCGACCGCCAGGCCGCTCTCGCGCAGCGTTGCCACCGTCCGCTCGGTCAGCCGTTTGTGCAGCGCCGCCGCGCCTTCTTCGCCAAGCACCGGGATCATCCGAGTCTTCGCCTTTCCGGCTTCGGGCCAACGGGTGAACAGAATGATAAGTGGCGCCTTCATCGGAACTCTCTAGCCGGACGCTGCGTCTCTTGTCAGTATGGCCGTGATCGATGGAGCACCGATGCTGAAACTTGCGAGCTACAACATTCACAAGGGCATCGGGCTCGACCGGCGTCGCAATCCCGACCGGATCGTCGCCGTCCTCAACGAGATCGATGCGGACATTATCGCGCTGCAGGAGGCGGACCGGCGCTTCGGCAGCCGCAAGTCCGCGATCCCGGCGCTGCTGCTGGAGGACCATAGCGATTATTGCCCGATCTCGCTTGACGTGCAGGTCGATTCCATGGGTTGGCACGGCAATGCGATCCTCGTCCGCAAATCGGCCAATATTCTGGGGCGCGATATCCTCCACATTCCGAGCCTGGAGCCGCGCGGCGCGGTGATGGCGCAGGTCGAGATAAACGGCATGCGTCTGTGCGTCTTCGGCATGCATCTCGATCTGTCGGGTCTGTGGCGCCGCCGCCAGGCGGTCGCGATGCTGCGCCATGCCGATCACCATGATGGCGGGTTGCCGCTGGTGATGATGGGCGATCTCAACGAATGGGCGTCCTCGGGCGGGTGCCTGCGCGATTTCGGGCGAAGGCTGAGTTTCGCCGAATGCGGCCGCAGCTTCCACGCCCGCCGCCCGATCGGCAAGCTCGACCGGATCATGCATTGCAACCGGTTGCGCGTGATCGACAGCGGCGTTCACGACACGGCGATCTCTCGCCGCGCGTCGGACCACCTGCCCGTCTGGGCGACGATCGAACTGACCTGAGCCGTCAAAGAAATTGGCTGGCCGGAACAACTCCCGGCCAGCCAGCTTCGGTTTCCCACGCGAAACGCTAGCGCAGCGTGGGGGTGAGGGATGCGGTTTCGGCGATCAGCGTCGCACTAAAACTCGCGGCGCACAGGAAAACCATGAACCGCAGGGTATAGTGGCGGCCATAATCCTCCTTGATGCGGATTGCTTCCCGCGCCTTGCGGGCAAGTGAGCGGAACGGTGCGTTGATTTGGGTCATGATGCGTCCTTCGGATCGATATTCTGGTTCACGCGAAACAGGTTGTCCGGGTCGTACCGACGCTTGATCCGGGCCAGCCGCGCATAATTGTCGCTATAGGAAGCCTTCACCCGCGCCGCGTCTTCGTCTTCGGAGAAGAAGTTCACATAGGCGCCGCCATGGCGGTTATGCGCGTGGATCGCCTCCCAATAGCCCTTGGCCCAGTCGCGCAGCGCGCCGGCCTTGGCGGGATCGGGGTCGATCCCCGCGATTACCATAGACCAGGTCGCCGTGCGGCCACCCCAGGCGGTTTCGTCTGCATCGACATCGTGGACGGCGCCGTCGACCGGATAGAGGTGCATCAGCGAAAGTTCGCTGGGGCTTTTCGATCCGTGGGCGAGATGATCGGCGATGGCGGCGTCGCTGATTTCCTCGACGAAATCACCCTTCCAATACCATTGCAGGCCCTTGGGGAGCAGCCCGTCGAACAGGCCCTGCATCGCCACGAATGGCATCTGCGTCATGCCGTCCATCAGCGGTTCGGGCGTCGCTTCACGCACCGCCGCCATCGCGGCCATGCCCTCTTCCTCGCTGCCGTCATAACAGACGATCAGCGCGCAGATTCGCCGGCCCCAGATTTCGCGGGGGAAGGGATCTGTCGACGGCACGGTCTTGAGGCCGAAAGTGATGCTGAGCTTGCGCGGCGCCGTCGGTAGGAAATCGCGGTACCAGCGCAGGATCTCACCGGCATGGGCGATGTCGTAGAAGATCGGCCCGGCATAGACGTCGGTCACCGGATGGGCGCGAAAGGTGAAGCGCGTGACGACGCCGAAATTGCCGCCGCCGCCGCGCACCGCCCAGAACAGATCGGAATGCTCGCTCTTGTTGGCGGTAACGACACTGCCGTCGGCCAGCACGATTTCGGCCTCGATCAGATTGTCGATGGTGAGGCCATATTCGCGGGAAAGATAGCCATGGCCGCCGCCCAGGGTCAGTCCGGCGATGCCGGTCGTCGAAACGATGCCAGCGGGGACGGCAAGGCCATGCGCGCCGGCCTCGCGGTCGACATCGCCCTGGGTGCAGCCGGGTTCGACGCTGACGGTACGGGCCTCGGCCTCGACGGTGATCGCCGTCATCGCGCCCGTATCGAGCACGAGGCCGCCGTCGCAGCCGCCCAGCCCGGCGCCGTTATGGCCGCCGCCCCGGATTGCGAGCAACAGGCCGTTGTCGCGGGCATAGTTGACCGTCGCGACGACCTCTTCGAGATTGACGCATTGGACGATGCAACCGGGGCGCTTGTCGAGCATTGCGTTGTAAAGCGCGCGCGCTTCATCATATTTGCTCGAACTCGGCATGATGATTTCTTCAGACGTCTGAAGATTTTCGCTGATATTTTCAGGTATGGAATTCATGATAGTGTCTCTCTTGGAATAAGTTGAACTGCGCATTTCAAAATAGAGAAGCGGTTCAACCCTCCCATGCCGGCGAGTATTGGGTTCTTTGCAGGTCGTCCTAAATCGCCGCGCAGCTTAACCAATCGTCTGGCGCGCTTTGCAGATCGGCAGACGCACCGTCTGGCGTGGCGCGCTGCCCGCGTCGCCAGGCGCCCGGCGGCAGGCCGACGATGTTCTTGAATGCGCGGTTGAACGCGGCCTCGGATTTGTAGCCGACCTGTTCGGCGATCGCCTCGATGGGGACGCCGGGCTGTTCGAGCAGGCCGGCCGCAATCTGCATGCGCCACTTGGCCAGATAGCGTATCGGCGTTTCGCCAACCTGATTGGCGAAACGTTCAGCAAAGACGGCGCGGGAGAGGCCGCATTGCCGCCCGAGTTCCTCCAACGTCCATTCGCAGGCCGGGTCGGCATGAATGCGTTCGAGCGCCTTGCGGATATTGGGATCGCGCAGCCCGGCCAGCCAGCCGCGCGAATGATCGGGCAGTTGTTCGATATAGCGGCGGATTACCCGGACGAAGAGCAATTCGCTGAGGCGCGACAGAATGGTCGTACCGCCCGCGCGCGTGCTTCCCGCTTCCTCGACGGCCGCCTGGATAAGGTCGACCTCCATATGATTGCCTTCCTCCGGCCGCTTGGCCAGGATCTGGGCCGGAAGCGCCTGGAGAAGGGGATTGTAGGGCGTGGCGCAGCAACCGAAATAGCCGCACACGAAGCGCATCGGTTTCGGTCCCGCTTCCTGAAGATCGAGCATCAACGGCAAAGGGCCGCCATGCGCAGTCGCGTAGAGCTGGAAGTCGGGTGGGTTGCGCTCTCCCAAATGGGTAACGAAGGCGTGCGGATGGCCGTGCGGGAAAATGATGATGTCGCCTTCCTCAAGGCGAACCGGCGGGTTTCCCGATTCCATGGTCTCTACCCAGCACTCGCCTGACAGCATGATGTGAAACGAGATTACATGTTCCGCGTCGGGCAATACCATCGAGCCGATATCGGCCATTGCCGGGGTTTCGGCGACCACCGGCTCGCAGGTGCGCACGTCGAAATAGAGTGCGCCTTTCAGGCGCACGGCTTGCAAAACGTCTGACAATACATCCATCTGGGGCCCTCCCTTCGCACCTTCGTGCCGGAAAGATCCGGTCCGGTTCGATCTCTGGTTTGCGGATTTGCCTGGTAGCCTGATGGCAGCAGGGGGTTTGAACCAGCGTTTGAAGCACCGTGGTAATGGACGCGCGAAGCGTGGAAATCGCAGCCGGGTGCCGGCGCAGGCATATCCGTGGCACGCCGCGCAAAGCGGTGCGTCCGGTGCATTTTCAGGAAGGGAGAAAGGCTGGTGAACCGCGCAGTCCATGGAGCATTGGTCTTTGGGGGACTGTTCCCTGTTATATGGAAAGAACAGGGAAATAGCCATATTATTGGTCAGGTATTGCGCTTCGCGACCCTCTTGAGCCCAGTAAAACCGGGGGTTTTGAACGAAATTCCCTAGTCTCAATAACAGGGAAAGCCGAACGCGTAACAGGGATTTTACGACCAGCTATCAGGTAAATGCGCCGGACATGAAAGACTTGCTAACATTGGCCGAAATTGCACTCGGAGACTCTCCGAATGTCAGGATTTCTGCGGCCTCCAGTACCTTCCTTTGCTGTATTTGCAGTCCAGATACGCGACAGCGCTAGCGGGACAGCAGCATCGAGATGCGGGATCCTGTTGGGATTTCGAGGCGAGGTCCGGGATTCAGATGAGCTCATCCGGGATGTAGCCGGGATTGTCGTACGAGATCCGAGATCAGAATTTGCTCACCCGGAAAACAAGCGGGATGTCCGCCGGCATAAACGGGACGCTCAGTCGTACTTGCGAGGGAGATCGGCGCGGCGCGCGGCGGCCCGGTCAAACCACGGATAGCGCTCTGGGCGGATACCCGTGCCAACGCCGACAGAGAAGTGTCGTGTCATGCGCGTCGCCGCGATCGGTTAGCTTGGCAAGGCGTCACAGTCCAATCCCCAGAATCTCCACAGAGTTGTGACCTTGCAATTTGTTCCAGATATGTTCTTCTGGTTCCGGGAGAGAAATCTGATGGCAATGGAGAATCACAATGAGACAATCGGTGGAATCTGTATCGGATGTCATGATGCGCCCGGTTCGCTCCCTGCGGCCCTATCCGCAAAATGCGCGCACTCACTCGAAGAAGCAGCTGCGGCAGATCGCGGCCAGTATCGAGCGTTTCGGCTTTACCAACCCGGTGTTGGTAAGCGATGATGGCGAGATCGTTGCGGGTCACGGCCGTGTCGAGGCCGCCAGGCTTCTCGGCATATAGGAGGTTCCGACCCTGGCGCTCGCGCATCTGAGTGCTGACGAGCGGCGTGCCTATGTGCTCGCCGACAACAAGCTCGCGCTCAACGCCGGTTGGGATACCGATGTCCTCGCGATCGAACTGCAAGGGTTGCTCGATGCGGAGTTTGATCTTGAGGTCACTGGCTTCTCACTCGCTGAGATAGATCTCGTCCTCGACGAGGCAAACGAAGCCGATCCCGAGACCGTCGAGGGACCTGAAGATGTCATCCCGGCAATAACAGAGACTGCCGTCTCGCGCACAGGCGATGTCCGGCAGTCGGTCCACACAGGACCTGTATCAGCGTGACACCTCCTGCAAGCGTCCTGTAGTTTCGATCTCAGGAAACTCGGAGTTGACGGCGCTATAGTCAGTTGGCGCCTGCGGTTCGAAGGCGCCACGTTGCTGAACTGCTGATTCCGAGACGAAAAAGGGGGGGGCCATGCAAAAATTTATTCCGAAGTTTTTTGTCTCGCTGTTCATCGCGTGCTTTTTCTCGACCAACGCATTTGCCGGAGTAGGCTGTCAGGGGCCAGTAAACCGAATAGTCGGAGATCAGAACACGCTGATCCAAATAGATTGGGGATGGGGAAATATAAAAATGTGCCGCCTTGGATCAAACATGAATGTCGGCGGCTATACATTTACCCCAGAGAACTGCAGATATTTGCATATGACGGCATTGACCGCGATGGGAATCGGGTCTGACATATTGATCTACTTTCCAGAGGCAAGCTCGTGCGCTGAGGCACTTATAAATGGTCAGGTGGCGACGTCGAGATGGAGTTTTGTCCACATTATCGCTCCATAGGATCACGGCATCATTCTGGGGCATTTAATTTCTATCGTGTTCACACATTAGGGAGAGTGCATTGTTGAAATCCATGGCCCTCCTTGGTGCGATCATGTGGCAGGGAGCAATTTCGCCAGAGCCCGCTTCTGCGCAGATGCCCGTCTCTGACGCGACGGCTTCACCGGATGAGCGCGTCGAACGTTCCACTCGGCAGGCAGGAAGCCTAGTGGAGGATGGGTCGGTCGAGCGTTCTACCAGGCGGGCGGCACCGTTAATTGACGGCATAGTGGAGAGGTCGGTTGTGCGGGCGCCAATGTTTAATGAGGAGGACGTCGAACGATCGACGACCGTGGCTCCAATCGCCGATGCAGCGGTCGTTAAGCAGGCAGAGCACATGGCAGAGCCCGAATGAAAATCCGCGTTGCAAAATGCGCAGGGAGAAAGACAGTGAAATTTCTTCAGCTTGCAATCATCGTTGTTGGTTTTGTTCCGTCCTCGCTCATGGCGCAGGAAACAACGATATACGAATATGATGCCCTTGGCAGACTCGTGACAACCAATGTGTCTGGCGGCCCGAGCGATGGTGTCGAAGTCGATGCCGAGTACGATGCCGCCGGCAATCGAACGGAATTTGATGTGACTGGCGCCGATTATACATCGCCTTTCGACGTCCTCCTGATTCCGATCTCGGGAGGCAAGGTCGTAGCGATCATTTACTGAAGAATAGAGGGGACTGACGGATGAAGCGACACAATACGAAAAGGCCGTCTTCAATAGACTTGGTAAAAATGCTGTTGGGAATTGCGGTATTTGCCGTGCCGATCGGAGAGCTCCAGGCCAGCGTTCTGTGCCAAGGCCCAGTGAATAGAATTCGGATTTCGAACGGTTCGAGCGTCATGATCGACTGGGGATTTGGCCTCACCCGGCTTTGCAATCTGGACTCGAACTATTCCTATGGTGGCGGAACCGTTTCACCGAATCACTGTCGAACCATCTATTCCATGGCGCTCACGGCACGAGGGACGGGAGCTGACTTTGGTGGGAGTTTCTCGACTGGCACGACATGTGCTTCCGTGCTGCCAGGAGGGGGCGACCCTCCGACGGAACTCATGAACTGGGTCAATCTCTTCTGAGAGTTGCTCGCATGAGCATGGAGCAGGGGCTTCTCGTCGTCGGTGGGCATAGTCCGGTCAGATGGAGGCGGCGCCTTAAATTCTCCGGGGGTATTCTCAGCGGCCTTTCACGAAGCAATGATGGGGGTAGAAAATGAAACGGAAGATCGGGTTCCTGATCATTGCAGCTTCGCTGGCGCAGATGTTTTTCGTTACTTCGGCCAAAGCCGAGGATATCCGAACAACTTACCCTGCCATTGAATTGCCGATCGTCGATGGCGTCGATGCCAATGGCGTTGATCTGGTAACCGGCTTCTTCCGGATCGGCAGCCCGTCGCTGTCGGCTGGCACGGAAGAGCATCCGTTCGGATTCACGATGAGCTGGGCTGGCCAGAACTGGATTTCGCCCGTTCCGTCCATAACCAGAGATGGCGATGGGCATTTTTGGGTGCGGTACAATGGACAATCCGAGGAATTTCGCGGTTTCAGCGAAAATTTTGCGCCTGTCGCTCCGGTTCGAGGCGGGAGTCTCACGTGTAACACCTGGACTGGCAAGGACTGGATCGAGAGCTGTGTCTATGTGAGTGGGAACGGAGACACGGTTCGATGGACGGGCCCCAGTCCCTCCGTCACCGCTCCCCAAAATCCAGAATATCTTGTTGCTCACTATGGCAATGTGGCGGCCGGCGGAGCCGATGTGGGCTCCAATACGGATCTGGCGGATCAGTATAACGGCTATTCATACGTAGGTTCGTGGCCATTTACGGTGGGTTATTCGACTGCCGCGATTACGGGATATTCGGGCCCGGCCTACCGGATTTCCCAAGCCGTTCCATCCGGCTCTGGCGATTATCCGAGGGTTAGCAACCCGAACGTCATTCTGAACCTCCAGCAATCACCGAACTCGTCCAGTTGGACGACCATCCAGTCAATGTCGATCGTAACGCCCAACAACAGCACGAGTGATCTTAGCGATCATTTTCTCTTTCCGCGAAACACGACCCAGGTAATCACCGATTCGGAAAGCCGGGTCTGGAGCTACACGATCAACAACGATCGAGAGATGACGAGAGTCGTCCGTCCAGATGATACTGAGATCAATATCACGAGCTACACCGGCCAGCATCGCGTTCAGACGCTGACCAACGAAGCAGGCACTTGGCAGTACAGCTACACGGACAACAGCACCTATCGCTGGATAACCCGCACAGATCCGTTGGGCGGTGTAATGGTCGTCAAGTCGCACAAGGACAAAGGCTATATCGTCGAGATAACCGACGAGCTCAATCGCACGACCTATTATGATCATGACCCGACCACCCATTATCTTACGCGCATTCGTTATCCTGAGGGAAACAGTCTGGAATTCGACTATGACGCTCGCGGCAACATTGTCGAACAGCGCTCCATAGCCGGGTCGCTTCCGGGAAGCACGATCACCCAAACGGCCGGCTATTTCAGCACCTGCGACGGCAGCAGCCAGGGACAGACCCGGCGCAGTTGTAACCAGCCGCAGCGCGTTCAGGATGGCAATGGCAGCTCAACTTCGGATTACGAACTTCGTTACGAAGATGCGGGTACCAGCATGCCGACCCTCGTTGAGCGGCCGCCGGTCCCCTATCCGGGCAGCGCCGACAGGCAGTGGACGACCGAAAACAGCTTCGCAAATGTGTCCGGGGTCCGGGTACTGTCCGAGAGCCTGACTTGCCGGGTCAGTTCGACATGCGCGGACACGTCGAGCAACGCGATTCTTACCGAGATCGATTATGCGACTGGCACCGATCTCGTCCTCCCCGAGACCATCACCACTCGGGCCGGCGACAACAGTCTGAGTGCTACGATTACCAACGGCTATGACGATCAGGGGAACCTCACGGCCGTGGACGGTCCGCTGCCCGGCACTGCCGATACGACCCGATACGGTTACAACGCCAATCGCGAGTTGATCGCAACCGTTTCGCCGGATCCGGATGGCGGCGGGCCGCTGAAGCCGCCTGCAACCAGGACCGTCTATGACAATATGGGCCGGGTCATCCTGCAAGAAACCGGCACGGTCGACAGTGTCACCGATATCGCTCTGACAACATTTGTCAGCCTGGATCGGACCGCTACGCAATATGACGATGTCGGGCGGCCGATCATCGTCGCATCGGCCGCCAGTGGCGGAACCTATGCCGTCGTCCAGACGAGCTACGACGTGCTGAGCCGACCAACATGCAGCGCCGTCCGGATGAATGCGAGCATCTTTCCCACAATTTCAGGCAGCGGCGCTATTACCGGCGGTTCTCTCCCGGCATCGGCCTGTGCGTTGGGCACACAGGGCGCGCAGGGCCCCGACCGGATCGCCCGCTCGAATTACGATGCGGTTGGTCAGGTCATGTCGGTTCTGCAGGCATACGGCACGAGCGACCAGATCACCTATGCCAGCTACACCTATGACGATAATGGCAACCAGGAAACGGTGATCGATGCCAACGGCAATCTGTCCCAATTCACCTATGATGGTCATAACCGGCTCACGCGCTGGACCTTCCCGTCCAGTACCACGCTCGGCATCGTCAACGTGTCCGACTATGAAAACTACACATATGACGCGAACGGCAATCGCACTGTGCTGCGCAGGCGCGATGGCACCAATATTTCCTACACTTTTGACGCCATGAACCGGATGCTGACGAAGAACCTCCCCGGCACGGCGGCGGATGTCTATTACGGCTATGAGCTGCAGGGCGAGATGCTGGAAGCGCGCTTCGGCTCGGCGAGTGGCGACGGCATCGTCAACACCTATGACCAGCTCAGCCGCCTGACATCGAGCGCCAACTCCACCGGCGGCACAACGCGCACGCTATCCTACGCCTATGATCTTGCCGGCAATCGAACGCGGATCACCTATCCCGACAGCGAGCAATTCCACTATATCTACGACAATCTCTATCGCGTCACCCGGATACGGGAAAACAGCGCGACCGGCCCGAACATTGCTGTCTTCACCTATGACGATCTGGGCCGTCGCGTGTCGATCAGCGCCGGTGCCGGGCCCGACACCAGTTACGGCTATGACGGCTCCAACCGTCTCTCGAACCTGACGCTGAACCTCTCCGGCACCACCAACGATCTGACTTTGGGGTTCACATATAACCCTGCCTCCCAACTCGTGACGCGCACGCGGTCGAACACGAACTATGCCTATACCAGCTACAGCAACGGCACCGAAAGCTACACGCCCAACGGCCTCAACCAATATACAAGCGTGGGCGGCACAGGCTTCACCCATGACGCCAACGGCAATCTTACGTCGGATGGCAGCACGACCTACGCCTATGATATCGAAAACCGGCTGACGTCCGCTTCGGGCGCTCATACCGCGAACCTTGAATATGATCCGCTGGGCCGCCTCTACCGGATCAGCGGCGGTGCCGAAGGCGATCGGCGCTTCCTCTATGACGGCGATGCGCTGATCGCCGAGTATAACAGTGCTGGTACGATGCTGGCGCGTTATGTGCATGGTCCCGGGATCGACGAACCGCTGATCTGGTACGACGGCGCCGCCGTTTCAAATACGATCCGCCGCCATCTCCTCGCGGACCGTACAGGCTCGATTGTTGCGACGACAAACAGTGCGGGCAGTCTCGTTACGGCAAATCGCTACGATAGCTGGGGCGCGGTAGAGGCCGGCAATATCGGCCGGTTCCAATATACCGGCCAGGTCTGGCTCGGGGATGTCGGCCTCTATTATTACAAGGCCCGCATGTACGCGCCCGAGCTGGGCCGGTTCCTGCAGACCGATCCGATTGGATATGAGGATAACGTTAATCTCTATGCCTATGTCGGGAATGATCCGGTTAATTTTGTGGATGCTAGTGGAGAGCAGTCCGAATCCGTACATGATCGCCGGTACATCTATTCCCGTTTGACCGATCAACAGCGTCGAGGAATTGAAAGGCAACACTACGAAATTGGTAGAAATGCTGCATTTGGTATGGCTGCCGGTGCGCTACTTGCTATACCCGGTCCAGAGGATCTAATTCTCGCACAGGCCTTCGCTACGTTTGCTCGGGGAGTAATATTTGCACCGCGGTTTGTGCGTCTGGTTGATCAGGCTGGTGATATTGCTCGTCGCAGGGGACTTGACCGAGTTAGCACTAGCCGGTCTGGACGAGGCACTCGTTACTCTGATGGCAGTGGCAATCAGATTCGCGTTGAACCAGCCAATCCGGGTTCTTCGAATGTGGCGCAAAGGGTGGATTATGTGAAAGAGACAAGGGGCGGGAACGTTCGAGATATTGATGGAAATATTGTCAGGCCCACCGACGCATTCCCACAACCAAGTGCAAATCCAAGCGCGCATATTCCCTTGAGAGATTGGTTGGCAAGGAACAGGATAAACTAATGAATGACATCGTTTATCCGAAAGATTGGCGCGCGTTGAAGGCTCCGGGAACTAGATTTGAATGCATGTCACGAATCGAAGAGATAGCTAGTTGGAAATATGAGGCCAAACAAAAAATTCTGTCTGAAGATCTAATGGAGCACTTTCATTTTTTCCTAGATGATATCCCTTTCTTGGAGCAGCCAGAAAATTTTGTTGGGCTTGTGATATTCGCAGATGAAGTCGACATGTCATTCGAATTTGCGCGACAGCTTGACGGTTTGCACGCCCGTTTGGATGGAGCTTCTCGTCTTTTCGGTGACACCGTAACTACAGCGGATATAAATGATGCTTTGACCGATTCTGCTTCCCGGCTTCTCGAAAAAATGCTCAAAAAGGGCAGCGCTAGTTTCAGTAACTGAAGATTATTCGCCCAACGGCCTCAACCAGTATGCTGCCGTGGGCGGCGCGAGCTTTTCCCATGACGATAATGGCAATCTGACCTCGGATGGCAGCAACAGCTATGCCTATGATATCGAGAACCGGCTGACCGGTGTCACGGGCGGGCACACCGCCAATCTCTCCTATGATCCGCTGGGGCGGCTCTACCGGGTCTGGGGCGGCGCAGAGGGGGACCGGCGCAGAGGGGGACCGGCGTTTCCTCTATGATGGCGATGCGCTGGTCGCCGAATATAGCGGCACGGGCACGCTGCTGGCCCGCTATGTGCATGGTCCCGGGATCGACGAACCGCTGATCTGGTACGACGGCGCCGCCGTTTCAAATACGATCCGCCGCCATCTCCTCGCGGACCGTACAGGCTCGATTGTTGCGACGACAAACAGTGCTGGCAGTCTCGTTACGGCAAATCGCTACGATAG